>ENA-OPRS01000028-OPRS01000028.1-human-gut-metagenome-genome-assembly--contig:-NODE-28-length-108087-cov-9.369576_pt1 | contig 108087 bp, 77 predicted proteins | sample MGYA00241795_ERZ501881 | MGnify/ENA primary metagenome ERZ501881 (study PRJEB25962, sample SAMEA2042440) | human gut metagenome | biome: human gut; feature: human-associated habitat; material: faeces... | reverse complement strand
CGGCGCTCGCGGGGGCAGCAGCCGCGGCCGGGTCCGCAACGTCGCCAACGCTGGCAGCGCTCTTGCCGGCCTCCACAGCAGCAATCTTGGCCGCGGCGGCGGCATCGGCCTCGGCCGCAGACTTCTCCTCTGCTGCCTTACGCGCCTTGGCTGCCTTAGCGGCAGCGACCTTGGCCGCCTTCTCGCGCTCGGCCTTCTGCTCGGGCGTGATGACGGTCATGGGCGAATCAACCGCCACATTGAAGAAGTGCCCGCCAAAGTCGAGCTTCATGTTCACGAACTTCACGCCGAACAGGTCGTGCGTCTCGTTCTCGTAGCTGAACGCCGTGAAGTACATGTTCTGGATTGAGGGCACCTCGCTCGTCTCGTCGATATCGTAGATGTCGAGCGTGATGGCCTTATCGTTCACCTCGTCATAGAAGGTGTAGAAGAGGTCCATACCCTGTGCGGTGGTCTCGGCCGCCATCTGCACGAAGCGAAGCCCCTCGTATTTGAAGGTCTGCACGCGCGTGAGCAGCTCACCCAGCGGGATGGTTACATACTCGGTGGTGTACATCCGCGCCTCCTACTCGTTCGTCTGCTTGGTCGCAGCCGTGGGCTGCTCGGTCTTAGCTTCTCCGGCCTTCGCCGTAGCCTCAGCAGCAGCATGGCGCTCATCAACCGGGGCGTTCGGCGTTTCGGGCATCGGCTTGCCGATGGTCGCAGGGTCCTCGCCCGCCGCCAAGCGCTTCGCCTTCTCGTCCAAAATCTCAACAGCCTTGAGCACGGCGTCGATGATAGTCTCGGGGCGCACCGCGCAGCCGGGCGCGTACACGTCCACCGGAATGGCCTTGTCCACGCCGCCGATGATGTTGTAGCAATCGCGGAACACGCCGCCCGTGCAGGCGCAGATACCGCAGGCGACGACCACCTTCGGCTCCATCATCTGCTCGTAGATGTGCTTCACCACGTTGATGTTCTGGTGGTTCACCGAGCCCGTCACGAGGAAGATGTCCGCATGCTTGGGGTTGCCCGTGTTGATGATGCCAAAGCGCTCGAGGTCATAGAGCGGCATGAGCGAGTCGAGCACCTCGATGTCGCAGCCGTTGCAGCTCGATCCGTCGTAATGGATGAGCCACGGCGATTTGGATGCGTAACCCATATGCTCTCCTTAGATGAACGGGGTGATAAGCATGTAGAACAGGTTGACGACGCCCGCAACGAGCGCCACGAGCCACGCGTACTTGAGGCCGAACTGCCACTTGGTGCGCGCGCTGTTGTTGTCGATGAACACCTCGAAGAACCAGGTGAGGGCCACGACCACCAACGCAACCACAAAAGAGATGGGGTTATCCCAGATGAAGAACATGCCCACCCACATGAGGAAGAGCACCGTCTCGCACCAGTGCATGATCTCGACCTTGGCGAGGGTGCGGCCCTCCATCTCGGTCGTGATGCCCTTGACGAGCTCCTGGTGCGCATGATGGCTATAGGAGTAGTCGAACGGGCTCTTGCGCAGCTTGATGGTGAGGATGAAGAGCAAGCCCAGGAAGATCGGGATAAGCGAGATGATCATCGGCTGCTCGAGCGTAAGGAGCGACGCGGTATCGAACGACTGCGTCGCGCCGAAGAAGCCGACGGTCATGATGAGGAGCATGGGCTCGTAGCTCATCACCTGCAGGCACTCGCGGTCCGCGCCGGTATCGGCGAAGGGGCTCCGCGCGGAGTACGACGCGATGATCACGAAGAGCGTGGCCAGGGTAACCAGGAACACGCACATGAGCAGGTTGGAACCAGAGATGAACATGCCGCCCGCGAGCAGGCAGAAGATGATGGCGCAGGTGATGTACGCCTCGTCCACCGCGTTGACGCTCGCCTGCTCCTTGGCGAGGAGCTTGCGCACGTCGTAGTAAGGCTGCAGCAGCTTGGGGCCCACGCGCCCCTGCATGTGCGCGCTCACCTTGCGGTCGAGCCCGTCGAGCAGGCAGCCGATAACAGGCGCGCAGACGGCGAAGACCACAACGCCGAGCAGCAGGCCGGGAAGCCCGGGGCCCACGAGGCGCGGCAGGCGCTCAACATAGAACGTACCGCCGGTGAGCACGTCGGTGTTGAAGATGAAGCAGGCGGCAAAGGCCATGAGGATGATGCCCAGGCACACGATCACGCCCACGTTGGTGAGGGCATGCTCGGGGAAGATCTCCTGCATGTACCAGTTGCGCTTGGTGGACGTCATGGTGCGGCCCATGGATCCGTGGAAGCGGCGGCTGTCCGGATCGGTGCAGGTGCCGCCCAGGTAGACCTCAACACGGCGCTTTTTGCTCGCGCGGCCCCACGGGGTGAGGAAGACGATGGCGATGAACGCTACGATGACCGCCATGATGAGCATGTTGTCCACGCCGAGGAACTGCGGGTTGCTACCGAACGTAGCCTCAAGGTACGGGGAGACCACGCCGAGGGAGATAGCCGGCAGGCCAAGGCAGCACGCGAGCATGAGCACGGCGATGGAGCCGATGGCGAACCACTCCGAGCGATGCACGCCCGCCTCGACGTTCTCGGCCTTCTGGGCCACGCCCGCAAGCTTGCCGAGCCACTTGGCCCAGAAGAAGAAGGTCGCAGCAGAACCGAAGGCGAGCAGGATGAGGAAGACCACGTTGCCGGTCTCGGCGAACGAGACGAGCGTGGCCCACTTGGAGATGAGCATGCCGAACGGCGCCACGAACATACCCAGGATGCCGAGCATCATGAAGCGGGTGAGGCGCGGCAGGCGGCTGAAGAGGCCGTCCATGTCCTCGATGTTGCGGCTGCCGATGCGGTGCTCAACCGTGCCCACGCACAGGAACAGGATCGACTTGGACACCGTATGGAAGATGATGAGGAAGACCGCGGCCCAAGCGGCCTCGGCGATGCCCACGCCGGCGCATGCGGCGATGAGGCCGAGATTCGCAATCGTGGAGTACGCGAGCACGCGCTTGGCGTTGCTCTGGCTGATGGCCATGAAGCTGCAGAGCACGAAGGTCACGCCGCCCACGGTAACGACCATGATGGAGGCCGCAGGGAAGACCATGTAAACGGGCGCGAGCTTAACCAGCAGAAAGACGCCGGCCTTGACCATCGTGGAGGAGTGGAGCAGGGCGCTCGTGGGCGTCGGGGCCACCATGGCGCCGAGGAGCCAGCTGTGGAACGGCATCTGCGCGGCCTTCGTGAGGCCCGCAACCGAAAGCAGCAGGATCGGGAAGATGAGCACGGCGGCCTGGGTGGTGCTCGCTGTCTCGATGAACGCGGCGAGCGAGAGCTCGATACCGCCGAAGTGGAGCATGATGAGGGCCGCGAGGAAGGCCAGGCCGCCGATCATGTTGAGGTTGATCTGGCGGAAGGAGTTCTTGATGGCCTCGTCCGTGCGGGTGTACCCGATCATGAGGAACGAGCAGACCGTCGTGATCTCCCAGCCGGTGAAGAGCCACTCGAGGTTGTCGGAGAGCACGATGACGAACATCGCGGAGAGGAAGATGAACATGAGCGCGCTGAAGAAGTGGCGGCGGTCGGGCGCGCCGGCGGGCTCATGATGCTGGAAGTCGTGCATGTAGCCGAGCGCGTAGACGCAGATGGCGCTGCCCACAAGGCCCACGATGAGCACCATGATCACCGAAAGCTGATCGCTGTAGAGCGGCTCGGGAAGCATGTGGCCGGCGCCCTCGGAGAGCGTCATGTTTGCGAACGCGATCACGCCAACGGTCTGAACGAGGCCGAGAACGAGGGCGAGCCGGTTCTTGTAGCGCACGGCATGCCACAAGATGACCGCGCAGAGCACGATGTCGATCGCCGTGAATACCCAGGTAGCAATGTAGCTCGTCTCCTGGGGCAACGCGAAGGATACGTGGCCGACGAACAGGTACTGCACCGCGAACGCCACAGCGGTAACACCCGTTATCGCTGCCGCCGCAATCGTAATGACGTTGCGCTGGGATTCGCTCCGGAACAGCATGAGCAGTACCGCCGCGATGAGCGGTACGGCGACAAGCGCCGCGATGAGACTCATGTGTCTCCTCCTCAATCCATGGATCCGATAAGACGGGTTTTATTCGTGTGCCTCCTCAACACACCAAACGTTTACATATTGTAGCCAACTTGACCCCCCATGCGGTAGGAATTCGGCGGTGAACGGCAATGCGTTGCGCAACGGCGCACCCGATCCGGGCCGGGGCTGCCGCCTCATCGCCACGCAGGCCCGGCCTCCCCGCCGCCAGCCAGCCTCGGCGGGGCTCTCCCCCACTACCGGGCACCGCCTCACCGTCCGGCTACGGCTCACCAAAAAAGGCGCTGCCTTGCCAGCACCCGGCCCCGCCTCTCCTCCGTCCAAGCCCTCCCCACCAAAAAGCCCCGGCTGCGCACTTACGCAACCGGGGCCGATCATCAGACTTTTGCAACCGCTACGCGCGGGTGTCCTCGAAAATTACGCGCGGGTGTCCTCGATGATCTTCTTCACCGTATCCTGGATCTCGGTGAGCTTCTCCTCGCCAGGAATCCACTGCTGGGTGATCACGGGCACGGGCATCTCGAACTTGGCGTCCTGCATGGCCTGCTCGACCTGCTTGGGACCCAGCGGCGCCCAGCCATAGCTGCCGAACGCGATACCGATGCGCTGGCTGTTGTTGGGCGAAAGGCCGCGCATGTAGGTGAGGAAGCTCGCCACCGTGGGCATCATGTTGGAGTTGAGGGTGGGCGAGCCAACCGCCACGTAGCGCGCGTCGCACATATAGAGCATGATGTCCGAGATGTGCGTGTGCTTGAGGTCGATGAGCTGGGCCGTCACGCCCTCCTTGATGAAGGCGTCGCAGATCTCGCGCGCCATAAGCTCGGTGGAATGCCACATGGAGTCGAACACCACCACGGCCTTGTCTTCGGTCTGGTAGGTGCTCCAAGCCTGGTACTTCTCCAGGATGGCAGGGATGTTGCTGCGCCAAATCACGCCGTGCGAGGGAGCGATCATCTTGATGTCGAGGCCCGCGAGCGCGCCCATGGCCTTCTGCACCTGGGCACCGTACGGCCACACGATGTTGGCGTAGTACTTCTTGGCCTGCTTCATGACCTCGGCAAGGTCGTTCTCGTCGTCGAAGCGCTTGCTCGTGGCGAAGTGCTGGCCGAAGGCGTCGTTCGAGAAGAGGATGCCGTCCTCGGGGCACCAGGTGACCATGTTGTCGGGCCAGTGGACCATGGGCGTCTGCACGAAGTGGAGCGTGCGCTCGCCGATGCTCAGCGAGTCGCCGGTCTTCACGCCCTCGACCTCGATGCCGTAGTGCGCGCGGATCTCGTTCACGCCGGCCGGAGCGCTAGCGTAGATGGTCGCGTTCGGCGCGAGCTCGTGGATCTTGGGCAGGCTGCCGGAGTGGTCCATCTCCACGTGGTTGGTGATCACGACATCGATCTTCGCCGGATCGACCACCTGGCTGATGCGCTGAACGAACTCGTCGGTGAAGGTCGCCTTAGCGGTATCGATGAGCGTTACCTTCTCGTCCATGATGAGATAGGCGTTGTAGGTAATGCCGCGTTCGGTGGTGTAGCCGTGGAACTGGCGCTCGTTCCAGTCGAGCCCGCCGACCCACCAAACCTTCGGCGCGATCTCAATAGCGTTGAGCATGCTGCTCCCTTCTGCTGCCCGCGGGCAGCCTTGAATGCTTGACTGCGGACCATGATAGCACGCGCGCTATGCCGCGGGAAATGCTCCTACGACGAGGATTCTGCCGAAGACCTGGGCTTGCGACCTCGACGTTTGTTGACGAGCGCATGCGCGCCGTCGCGTCGGTACGCTCGGCACCACGCCTTGAGCGAAGATTCGCTGGGAATCTGATACTTAACCATCACATCGCGGACCGACTTGCCGCGCTCCACGTGCTCCTTCACGGCGGCGAGCTTGGTCTCGTAGTCGTACACCTTGCGGTGGCTCCCAGCGTTGAGCACGGCCTCCGCACCGCCCACGGCAAACGCGCGGGCCCATTGCCGGGCCGTCGCATCGCTCACCCCAAGCTCGCGCGCGAGGTGGCGGCGGCCCACATCGGCTTCGAGCAGTTCGACCGCCCGCTGGCGCACGTCGTCATGTATCGTCCTGCTGTTCTCGTCCATTGGGAATCGCCACCATCGCATTCGTGTCGCCGGCATTGCAGTCGCGGCACCGGCATCGTCCCTGCGTCGCCCGTGCCGTGTTCGCGTCGTAGGCTTCGTCTTCATGCCACCGGTGCCGCGTTCGCGCCGCCGGCATCGCATCCGCAGATTGAGGAACGAAACGGGATTGTACCTGCCCCGTCTCCTCGATCCGCTCGCTTACTTAGATTATGTGTAAATTGTTACTAACTTAGGCCAATTAACATCGTATCGCCATGAACTGGGGCATCCTCGCCAGGGGAACAGGGTGCCCCCGGCGGCAACGGGGCGGGGTACCCCGGCCGCCGCCGGCATCGTAATCTTCCAGAATTCGCAGGCCCGGACGCATCGAGGCAGAAGCGCCCTACACCTCGTACTGGGGGAGGTCCTGCAGAGCGATGACCCCCATGTCCTCACCGCGGTCGAGGCGAGCATCCTCAACGGCTTCGACCGCCGCCACGAAGGCGTTCGCCGCGCTCAAGGCCGTGATGCACGTGACCCCACGACGCACGGCCTCGGTGCGCAGCTGATACCCGTCGCCACGAGACTCCTGCCCGAACGGCGTGTTGATCATGAGGGCGATCTCGCCATTCGCCACCATGTCCCCAATGTTGGGGTGCGCCTCGCTGAACTTGCGCACCACCTCGCACTTCACGTTGCCGCCAGCCAGCACGCGGGCCGTGCCCTCGGTGGAGCAAATCTCGAACCCCAGGTACCGCAGGATGCGCGCGAGCGAGAGGATGTTGCGCTTGTCGCGATCATTCACCGAGATGAACACCTTGCCGCTCTCCGGTGTTGGAAGCTCGTAGCTAATCGCGAGCTGCGTCTTAGCATATGCTTCGGGGTAGCTCTTCGCGATGCCCATCACCTCGCCCGTCGACTTCATCTCCGGGCCGAGCACCACGTCGGCGCCCGGGAAGCGGCCCCACGGCATCACTGCCTCCTTCATGCAGAACCAATCGAGCCGCCGGTCGTCGGCGGGCAGGTGCAGGTCGGCGATCTTCTCCCCCGCCATGATGCACGCCGCGCACTTGGCGAGCGGAACGCCCGTGGCCTTCGAGATGAACGGCACCGTTCGGCTCGCGCGCGGGTTTGCCTCGATCACATAGACCTGCTCGCCCTGGATGGCATATTGCACGTTCACCAGGCCGCGCACGCCAAGCGCCATGGCAATGCGCGCCGTGGTGTCGCGCAGCTTCGCCACGAGCGCGTCGGAGAAGCTGAAGGGCGGAATGCACGTGGCGGAATCGCCCGAATGGATACCGGCCTCCTCGATATGCTCCAAGATGCCGCCGATATAGACCTCGTCTCCGTCGCAGAGCGCGTCCACGTCGCACTCCATGGCGCCCTCGAGGAATCGGTCGAGGTAGACAGGGTAGTCAGGCGAGACGCGCGCGGCCTCGGCCATGTACTCCCGAAGGTGCTCCGCGTCGTAGGCGATCATCATGCCGCGGCCACCCAGCACGTAGCTCGGGCGCACGAGCAGCGGGAACCCAATCCACGCCGCAACTTGCTCCGCCTCCTCGAAGCTCCGCGCCTCGCCCGCCGGCGGATACATGATGCGCATGCGGTCCAACAGGGCGCTAAATCGCTCGCGGTCCTCGGCAAGGTCGATGGCGTCGGGTTGCGTGCCCATAATCTTCACACCAGCATCGGCGAGCGCGCGGGCCAGCTTGAGCGGGGTCTGGCCGCCGAGCGTCACCACCACGCCGTCGGGGCGCTCCACATCGACGATGTCCATGACGTCCTCGTAGGTAAGCGGCTCGAAGTACAACCGGTCGGACGTGTCGTAGTCGGTGGAGACGGTTTCGGGGTTGCAGTTCACCATGATAGTCTCGAAGCCGCGGCTCGCCAGCGCGTAGCTCGCGTGCACGCAGCAGTAATCGAACTCGATGCCCTGGCCAATACGGTTGGGCCCCGCGCCCAGAATCATCACCTTGGGTTTGTGCGTTCGGGTCACCTCGTCTGCCGCAACGCCACGGCTCGCGTCGGGCGATACCCGCATGAGGCCCTCGTAGGTCTTGTAGTGATACTCCGTTGCGCTCGCAAACTCCGCGGCGCACGTATCGACGGTCTTCATGCAGGGAACAACGCCGAGTCCCTTGCGATAGGCCCGAACGAAGCGCTCGTCGCTCCCGGTGAGCTGCGCGATCTCGGCATCGCTCGCACCGTACTGCTTGAGCAGACGCATGGCGTCGGCATCGATGTCCTCCACGCGCAGGCCCCGGACGCTCTCCTGCACGGCGATCATGTCGACGATGCGCGAGATGAACCACGGATCGATGCCGGTGAGCCCGTGCACGCGCTCATGGCTCCATCCGCGACGGAGCGCCTCGGCGAGCGCGAAGATGCGGTCCTCGGTGGGCGATGCCACGCGGCCCCCAAGCTCGTCATCCGGCACGGAGGCAAGGTTGTCGCCGCCCGCGCTCAGCCCGGCGTGCCCGTCTTCGAGTGAGCGCATGGCCTTGCCGAACGCCTCTTCGAACGAGCGGCCGATGGCCATAATCTCTCCCACGGCCTTCATGCGCGTTGTGAGGGTGGTGTCGGTGCCCTTGAACTTCTCGAATGCGAAGCGCGGCACCTTGACCACACAGTAATCGATGCTGGGCTCGAAGCACGCCGGCGTGGCCTTGGTGATATCGTTTACTATCTCGTCGAGGGTGTAGCCCACCGCAAGGCGAGCCGCTGCCTTGGCGATGGGGAATCCGGTGGCCTTGGACGCAAGCGCCGAGCTTCGGCTCACGCGCGGGTTCATTTCGATCACGATGAGGCGGCCGTTCTTGGGATTCACGGCAAACTGCACATTGGATCCGCCCGTCTCCACGCCCACCTTCTCCAGGATGGCCAGCGAGGCCACGCGCATGCGCTGGTACTCCAGGTCGGAAAGGGTCTGCGCCGGCGCCACGGTGATGGAATCGCCCGTGTGCACGCCCATGGGGTCGAGGTTCTCGATGGAGCACACGATGATGCCGTTGCCAGCGCGGTCGCGCATGACCTCCATCTCGTACTCTTTCCAGCCCTCGATGGATTCCTCCACGAGCACCTCGCCGGCAGGAGAGAGCTCAAGGCCCTGGCGCACGATCTCGCGCAGCTCCTGCTCATCGTGCGCGATACCGCCACCCGCGCCGCCCAGGGTAAAGCTCGGGCGCAGCACGCAGGGGTAGCCCACGCGCTCCACGATAGCGAGCGCGTCGTCGATGGAATAAGCGTAACCGCTGCGGGCAACCTCCAGACCGATCTCGGCCATGGCCTCATTAAAGAGCTTACGGTCCTCGCCCCGCTCGATGGCGGCAAGGTCGCACCCGATCATCTCGACGCCATATGCATCGAGCGTGCCGTTCTTGGCCAGCTCCACAGCGGCATTGAGGCCCGTCTGCCCACCGAGCGTGGGAAGCAGGGCGTCGGGACGCTCTCGGGCGATCACCTTCTCGATGAACTCTGGGGTCACGGGCTCAACATAGGTGCGGTCCGCAAGCCCCGGGTCCGTCATGATCGTAGCCGGATTTGAGTTGACCAGAACGACCTCATAGCCGTCCTCCTTGAGCACTTTGCAGGCCTGAGCGCCAGAATAATCGAACTCGCAGGCCTGGCCGATGACGATCGGGCCGGACCCGATGACGAGAATCCGCTTGATGTCGGTACGTTTGGGCATTGCGTTCTCCTAATCTGGCTAAAAATGTCGAAAAATGGCAATCGGTCTGTACCCTGCGCGCGGATATCGGTGCGTTTGCGGCCGCTTTGAAGGTTCTACGCCCGCCTGCCCACCCATTCCACGCCTTTTTCCTCGTTCGTCGAGCCCTTCAGGGAGATGCGATTGCCGAAAATCGACATTTTTAGCCAATTTCACGGCGTAATCAGTAAATCCGTTTCGCAGAGGCGGCTTCCGGCATCGAATCTCGCGGCTCAGCTCGCTGAAAACCCTCGGAAGCGCGCCCTGCGCCACATCACGCAGCGAAGGTCCACCCCGCGAGGCGGTCCTTGGCGATATCGATATCCAGGTAGTCGCGGTCGCCGTCCATGAGGCGCATGAACGCGGTGAACAGGTAGTGCGCATCGGTAGGACCAGGCGCGGCCTCGGGGTGGTATTGCACGCTGAACGCAGGGGCATCGAGCAGCTGAATGCCCTCGGCGGTGCCGTCGTTCAGGTTCACGTGCGTGAGGCGGATGCGTCCGAAGCGCTCATTGTTCACCACGGGCGCCACACCCCGCTCGACCCAGAATCGCAGGTCGCCGGTGGCGGGGGTGCCATCGGAACCGCAAGGATGCTCGGACACGCCGCCCGAAAGCTCCGGCACGAGCTCGCCCAAGCTCGGGAACACGAGGCCGAACCCGTGGTTCTGCGCGGTGATCTCCACGCGGTGCGTAAGCAGATTCATAACCGGCTGATTGCCCCCGCGATGCCCGTAGGCGAGCTTCTCCATGGTTGCTCCGGCAGCAAGGCTGATCATCTGGTGCCCCAAGCAGATGCCGAAGATGGGCACCTTACCAATAAGCCGCTGAACCTGAGCGTACGTTTCTTCCACGGCGTCCGGGTCGCCTGGTCCGTTGGAAAGAAAGACGCCGTCGGGATGGTGCTTGAGCACCTCGGAGGCCGGCGTGTCCCATGGCACGACGAGAAGCTCGCACCCCACACGCGCGAGCCCCTCGATGATGCCCCTCTTCACGCCGCAGTCGTACACCACGACCTTCTTGCGCGCATTGGGCGGGGCGGCCGCAGCGAAGGCGCGGTTCTGGGAAAGGCTCGACGCATCGTATCCGTAGGCCTCCTTGCAGCTTACGGTCTGCACGAGGTTCGTTCCCACGAGGTCGGGGGCGCTATCGAGCATGCGAGCGAGCTCGGCAAGATCGAACACCTCGGTTGAAACGATGCCCTTTTGTGCTCCGTTGTCGCGCAGGTGCCGCACGAGGGCGCGCGTGTCGATGCCCTCGATGGCGACGACGCCGCGCTCCTCGAGGTATTCTGGCAAGCTCATGGTCGAGCGCCAGTTCGACGGCACGTGGCACATATCGTGCACCACGAGACCGCGCAGTGCCGGCTTCACGTTCCCCAAGTGCCTGCCCGGCATACCCGGCGCCGTCTGGGTATCGGCAAGGTCGATGCCGTAGTTCCCTATCTGGGGGTAGGTCATGGTCACGATCTGTCCGGCATAGCTCGGGTCCGTCACGACCTCGAAGTACCCCTCGAGCGAGGTGTTAAAGCACACCTCCCCCACCGCCGTGCCTGCGGCGCCGCACGAACGCCCGTAGAACGCCGTGCCGTCGGCCAGCAGCAAGATGGCCGGATCGCTCGATTGTTTGCTGGTTTTTGATAGCATGCGCGCCGCGAGGTCGCTTACGCGCGCCCGACGAGCCGATGGGCTCGCATCGCAAGTGCCGGCAAGCTCGGCTGCCGTATCTTGTGGTGCCATGTTCGCTCCTTCCCGGGCTCTCTGGACCGGATTAAAGGTTAATAGGCCGCAAGTATTGTACTGGTTTTATCCAGTTGTATAAAACTTTTGGTAATAATATTCGTGGATTAATTAAAAGATGCCAATTATATGCAGAATATGCTTCTCGATATACATGTTTTTCCACATGACGCACATCGGCAGCCCCCCGCATGCAGGCAGCGGACACGCGCAGGCCGCGACGGCAAGAAGCATCCGACGCGAAAGCGGGAAGCTGCCGCGAACAGAAAGCCGCCGCAGGAGGAGAGCTGCCATCCACGCGGCAAACGCCCGCCGCAGCCGCTGCCCGCATCTATGCGAAGCGGGCCCGCCGCGCCTTCCGGCAAGCGGGCCCGCCCGTCTTATCCAGATTATGACCGTCGGCGCGTCGAGGACTTCGCGGCGCGTACGCGATGGATGCCCTCGGCGGTAGCTTGATACTCGTTTGCCAGCTGCCCGCCGTTATCGCCGAACACCGGCGTGCACACGACGCACAATGCACGACACATATTTGAAGCAATTGTATGGAGGTATGTTCGCTCCGCTCGATTTTTTATGGTGCCCCCTCCCTGTAAACGCCCGTCTTCGAGTCTAAAACGCTGCCGTCTACCTCGGGTTCTCCGTTCGCCGATTTCACCCCCGCTTTGAGCAGGCAGAATGTGTCAAGTCTATTTAATGATGTTCCGGGGCAGCGCTTTTGAGTCCGCGTTGCGCCCCATTGCGCATGAACGCTCCGGATAATTGAGCCATCCCCTGTATACGACGAGACGCCGCAACCCCAAGGGCTACGGCGCCTCGATTCTTATGTGCGCGAGCTCGCGTTACTTCTTCGAACCTCGCCGAGCGAGCCGTTGTGCCCGCTCGATGCCTTCGGGCGTTGCCGTATAGCGGTTGCCCAGCTGGCTCCCCACCTTATTGAAAACGGGGGTCGAGACCACCAGGCCCTCTTGCCTCAACCGCCTGAGGGCGCGGTCGAGCGACCGTACGCAGCAACCCATGCGCTCCGCAAGCTCGGCCTTGCCGAAGTCGACCGAGCCCGACGCTTTGGTCTCGCGCGCGATGAGCTCCAGCACGCGTTCATGCACGAACGCATGGCGGCCGTTGATCCGCGTGCTGATGCCCCTGAGCGAGGTCCCGGCTCCGGTGGTGCTCATCGCTTACTCACCATGCCTCTTGCGAGCCACCAGGCCAACCGCGACGCTCAGCGCACCCAGGCCCGCGATCACGCCCACGAAGGTTGAGGTGGAGTCGCCGGTCTGCATGAGGCCAGAGTCGTCCTTCGGCGGCTCCACGGGCTTCACGTAGGTGTTCGTGAACACCGGAAGCTCGGTCTTGCCGTCGTAGGTGAGCTCCGTCACCTCGAGCGCGCCCTTGCCGTTGTCGGTCACAACGACCTTCACGGCGATGGTCGCATCGTCGTAGGTCACGCCCTCGGCGTCGCCCTTCACCTCAGAGATCGTGTACTCGTAGGTGCCGGCCGCATCGTAGGTGATCTGGTCGAAGCAGAACCCGCCTTGCGCGTTGTTCGTCACCGTCTGCAGCTCGTTGCCGTCCGCGTCGTTAAGCACGAAGGTGAACTCGCCCTCGGCAAGCGCACGACCGTCGAGCACCTTAGTACCGCCGAGGAGAACGCTCGTGGGCGTGGCGGTATAGGTGTTGTTGAACTCGATGGCGCTCGCCGGATCGCCCGCAGCCGTGTCGAAGCTCCACGTGACCGCAAGCGTGCCGTCGCCGTTATCCTTCACCTCTGCCGTAGCTTTGTACTCCGCGGCGTCGTAGCCTACGCCGCCCAGGCTGCCCTTCGCCTCGCGGATGGTGTAGGTGAACCTGCCGGGCTCGGTGAACTTCACCGTACCGAGCTCAACGTTGCCGTTAGCTTCGTTCGTACCCGTGGCCACCGTCGCACCGCTCTGGTCGACCAGTTCGAAGGTGAACTCACCCTCATTCAGGTTGCGGCCAGCAAGGTTCTTGGTGATGGTGATGCCACCCTTGCCGGTGGGCGAAGACTCCTCCGGCTCCACCGAATAGGTGTTGGTGAAGGTGAAGAGCGCACCCTGAGCAGGGTTGCTCGCCACGGAAAGCGTACCGTCGCCGTTGTCGGTCACCGTAACCGTGAAGGTCTTGGAGGCCTCGGCGTCGTTGTCAACGCCGGCGACGCTGCCCGACTCCGTCACCGTGTAGGTGAACTCCTTGGTGCGGATTGCAGACTGCGCGCTCACCGCTTCCTCGGTGCCATCGCCCTCGGCATTGGTTGCCGCATCCTGGCTGCCGGTGTCGCCGAAGACGTTCTCCATGGTGAAGGTGATATCGCCGAAGGCCACGTTGCCGGCGGCGTCGTTATGCGCCTCGGTCGTCGCGGGCATCGGAGCGCCTTCGGAGCCGGTCAGGGTGAAGGTGTATTTGCCCTCGATGTTGGGCGCGTTGTCGCCAGATGCGACCTTGAGCGTCTTGGTGCCGTTGATATTCAGCGTTGCCTGGCCCGTCTGGCCCTCGCCGTAGGTGTTACGGAAGATGAGGCCGTCGCTGCCGTCCGGGTACGCTACGGCAATACCCAGCGTGCCGTCGCCATTATCGGTCACCGTCACGGTGATCTGGAAGCCAGCGGTGTCGATTGCGCTCACGCCATCGTCCAGGTTGGCAGTTTCCTCCGTCACCTCATAGGTGTAGGTGAAGGTGTCCTTGCCGTCCACAACGTCCGGTGTTGCCAAGCCGTTGTCCACGTCCTCGAGCATCTGGTCGATGCTGTAGTTGATGGCGCTGAAGGTGATGGTGCCGTTGGCATCGTTGGTGCCGGTGGCAACCACCGTGTTGCTGTCATCGGCGGCGTTGGTCACGTTGAACGTGAACTCACCGTCGACCATCGGGCGGTTAGTGAGCGTCTTGGTGGCCTTGATGCTCACGGCACCATTGCCGCCCAGCTCGCCCATCGCCTTGTAGGTATTGGTGAACGGGACCACGGCCGTCTGGTTCTCGGTGGCATCGTCGTTGTCGTAGACGTAGGACTGGGTGTAGTCCGCACCGTCGGTCACCGTGGTGGTCACCGTGATGCCGCCCTGGCCGTCGTCCGCAGTGGTGATGGTCACCGTGTACTCGGTGTCGTCGTAGGTAACGCCCGCGTCCGAGCCAGCGGTCTCCTTCACCGTGTAGGTGTAGGTGTCGTCGGCATCTGCCTGGGTGAACTTGGCCTCGGCTGCTGCGTCGAGCACGGCGACCTCAGCGTGCGACGCGTTGTCGTCGCCAATCGTTTCACCCGGCTTGGTGGTGAAGGTCTCACCCGCCATATCGATGCCGAGCTTCTCGGCAGATGCCGCGTCCTTCGGCTTCACCGTGAAGCTGAACTCGCGCATGGTGGCGTTCTCGAACGTCTTGGCGATCTTAAGGCCGCCGCCCGCAGCGTAGTCAAGCTCGCTGGCGTAGGTGTTGGTGAACACGTTGTTGGCGATGCTCACGGTGGCAACGAGAGCGCCCTGGTGGTTGTCCGTCACCATGATGGTGATGGTCGCCACGTTCTTGGAGTAGGTTATGCCAGCGTTATCGCCCTTCATCTCGGTCACCTTATAGACGTAGGTGCCCGGAGTATCGAAGGTGATTTTGCCGAAGGAGAAGATGGCGGTCTTGCCGTCCGTTTCCGTCGGAGCGCTCAGGGTCACCGTGTTGTTGCTGCCGTCACCATCCGCATCGGCATTCGGCATAGGCATATTAGCCGTCTCGATGCCAGCGGTGTTGCTCTCAGGCTTAATCTCAAACGTGAAGCTGTCGCCATCCCACGCCTTGCCTTCGAGCACCTTGGTCAGCTTCGCCTCGGCAGAGCCGGTGTCCGCATCCGTGCTGCTCGCGCTGTAGGCGTTGGTGAACGCAGCGGCGTTGTCAACGGCCCTATCCGCTTCCGTGGTGGCGCCGTCGTTGTTATAGCTCACCGTCGCCTTGAGTTTGCCCTCGCCGTCGTCGGTCACATGGACCGTCACGAAAGCCTCGTGACCGTCATACTTCCAGCCGCTCGGATCGGCCTGGTCGTCGGTGCCCTCGATCTCGGTCACCTTGAAGGTATAGTCGCCCGCGGCCTTGAACCTGATGCCGCCGAACGTAGCGGTCTTGGGAGCGTCGGTGGTCACGCCACCGGTAATGGTGGTCCTCGGCTCGAAGCCTGCTTCCGCGGCCTCAACATTGGCCCGCCACACAGCCTCGGTGTTGGTGTCGTCCACCACCGGCTCAAGCTGGAAGTTGAACTCAGCGTCCACGGCGGTGTTATCGCCCGTCACGCTCTTCTGAACGGTGATCTGCTGCTCGGCATCTTCGCCGCCCACGACCACCGGGTCAGTCTTGTAGCTGTTGGTGATCTGAACGGGCTGGCCCTCACCAGCATCGCTCTTCACGCTCTCGACGTAGAGCTTGCCGTCGTACTTGCCATCGGCGTTCTTGTCGGTGATGGCAATCTCCACGTAGTGTGTGTCGGTAACGCCGTCGCCGTCCGCATCGTCAAACGTCCAACCGGCATCCTCGGCGGGCTGGTTCTCTTTCACGATGAAGCCATACGAGTCGGCCTTGGTGAACTTGAGCTCACCGAACTCGACCGTCCGGGAATCGCCCTCGGCAATGGTCCCCTTGGTGGAAACCTCGAGCTTGCCGTCAGTCAGGCCCTCGATGCACTGAGCCTGGTCCGGGTCCACGGGCGTCAGCGTGAAGGTGTAGTCCGTCGCGGAGTCCGCACCCTCAACGGTCTTGGTCACCTGGATCTTCGCATCGGCGCTGCCGCCAACCACAGCCGGGTCGGGGTTGTAGTCGTTCACGAAGCCAAACTTCGGGGCCGTATAGCCAGCAGTTGCGGAATCCGAGGGGCCGTACACTGCCTCGTTCACGGCCGATCCGTCCCTGTCCATGGTCTTCGTCACCTTGGTCACGGTATGCATGGTGCCGTCGACGTTGTCCAACACCTCAATGTCAACGCGGTACTGGGACTGGTCGAAGTCAACGCCCTTGAGTGTGTCTGCGGATTCGTTAGGACCGAACTCGTCTTCAAGCTCGTCAACAATGAACGTATAGGTCTTGCCGGCGTCCGTCTCGTCGAAGGTCAGCTGCTGGAGCTTCTCCATCTCATTGGGAACACCGGGCGTCAGCGGCCCATGGCTGAACTTGCGGTCCTGATCATGCAGCTTGGCGGTATCTTCCTCGGTTTTACCCGTGATGGTGAAGAGGAAGGTGTTGTTGGCCCCGGAGCGGTCGTTGAGCGTCTTGGTCACCACGATGCCGCCAGCACCCTCGGCGCCGTAGTTCATGGACGCCTCGTAGGTGTTGTTGAACTGAGCCTTATCGGTCACCGAGCTGTTCACGTTGTTGCTGTAGGTCACATCGGCCTTGAGCGTGCCGTCATGGCCGTCCGTCACATTGACCGTCACGGTGCAGATATTGGCATCGTAGGTCATGCCAGAGCCGTTGGTGGTCTCGGTGCCGCTCTCATCGGCAACTTCGTTCACCGTGAACGTGTACTCGCCCACCTTGGAGAAGGACATCTCTCCGAAGTTGAAGTCAGCAGAACCGTCGGTAAGGCTCGTCACCTTAACCGTCTGGGCGTTAGGCAGCACGCTCTGAGCGTTGGCATTCGTTGCCGTCAGCTGGAAGTAGAAGGTCTCGCCGTCCTTCATGTCGCGACCGGTGAGCGTCTTCGTGCCATGGATGGCGTCAGCGCCCGTCAAGGTAGCATCGGCCGGATCGTAGGTGTTCTCGAACACGAGGTTCTGGGGGTTGTTATACGGAGCCTGCACCGTCGCTACGATGTGGGTGCCGTCGCCGCCGGTCACCTCCTCGACGCTGATCTGAACCGTATGCTCGGCATTGCTATAGGTCATACCAGGCTCGCCGGTATTAACCTCGGTCACCTTGTAGACATACGTGTTACCCGCGTCGTTACCGTCGAAGGTGATCGTCGGGAAGGTGAAGTTCTCTCCCACGTTGGACGTAGTGACCGTATTGTCCTGTGCATTGTCCGGCATCGGGGTATCCGCGGCAGCGATCGTCAGATCGTCGGCGTTGCCGCTATCGGTCACAAAGCCACCCTGAGCCTCAAGCTTGAAGCTGAACTTACCACCCTCATAGGGGTTGTTTCCCGTGGTGTCGTTGTAAATCTTCTTGCCCTGAATGCCTTCGGTATCGGTACTGGCGTTGTAGGTGTTCTTGAAGGCCATCGTATCGCCCTCAACAGGCGTGCCCTCGTTCTCCGTATTCGCCAGGTTGCCGCCGTCGTCGTACATAAGCTCGATCTTCACCGAGTCAATGACGAGCGACCCGGTTCCGTTGTCGCCAACCATCACGGTTACACGATAGATGGCGTCGGAGTAATCGATTCCGGCGATGGGCTGCTCGGGGTCACCGTTCTCCTGGATGGCGTAACGATACTCACCAGGTGTATCGAAGGTGATGTCCCCGAAGGATGCCGTATACGCGTCCGTGCTGGCATCAACGGTTACAACGGTATCCTCGGGCACGGGCACCGGGTCAACGCCCGAAGGCGCGCGGAATCCGGTAATCGTGAAGTCGAAGGAGTCGGTGTCGCGCCAATCGCGGCCCTCGAGGTTCTTCTGAACCTTGAGCGTGGTGTCGGTGCTGAGGTTCACGTCGTTCGCATGATATACGTTGCTGAACGTGAGCGATGCTTGCGAGCCGGCGGGAATCGTGCCGGTCACAATGCCGTCCGTAGTGTTGGTGTTCTCGACATTCTCCTGGCTCGTTGCGTCCGTCACCGTCCAGCCGTTCTGACCAACGCCCTGCTCGGTCACGGTAAACGTCGTGCCAGCGGGAAGCCCGTCGATGCGGACCGTGGTGCCACCGTCAACGGTCAGCGTTGCCGAGCCGTTGGTGAACGTCACCTGGCCGGCGGCAGTGTCAGAATCGCCAACGTAGTAGTTGTAGGTACCGGTAAGAGGCTCGGTCGCCTCGTCCTCACCTGTTGGGACGCTGGCCGTGATGTCGAACGTGAAGGTGTTCTTGTCCTGCTTGGTCTGATCGGAAGCGTTGCCCCAATCGACATCCTTCTTGATCTCAAGCGATCCGGGCATCTTGAACGACAGCTTGCCGTTGTTGCCGAGCGCCTGGGTCACATCGCCGGCCTCAGTCCATGACGGGTTCAGGACGTTGGCTGCCGTGCCGGTAGTGTTGGTGTCCTTGCCATCCGTCAGCGTGTGCGGACGCTCCGTGCGCTGGGTGTTCGCAGGAATGTAATACGTCCCTCCCTGGTACGGCATCACGATAGCGTTCCACTCTGCGGTACCGCTCGTCACGGTGCCGTAGCCGTCGGTCACCTCACGCGCCTCGGTACCGTTTCCGGTCTGGACCCAGTACACGTCCTTGTAGTAGAGCGTGTTGGCGTTTCTGGCGGTATACCGGTTCGCCTCAATCGTGCACGCCGGATCCGTGTAGAGCTTCGTGTCCTGCGTGTAGTAGTAGAACTTGTTGCCCGCGTTGGGCGAGAAGGTCGCCGTGGTGGAACCATCGGCAGCGTCCTTGGTGAAGCTGTTGGAATAGAAATCGATGGAAGTACCGTCGTCGGACGCCTGGGACGCAACGATAGCTGCGTATACCTCGCTCGTCGGGTCGCCAAGCGCGGTCTTCGCGTCTGCCTTGAGGCTCACACCGTAGAACAGGCGGACGGGGTATGCCTGCGATACGGTCATGGTGCGAGCGTCGGTATCCACGTCATAGTGACGCATGGGCAGAAGCGATGCCGGGAGCGTTACGGTCACCTTGTCACCTGTAGCGAGATCAGTGCCGTGCTCAACGGTCACCACCAGATCGGAAAGGTTGGCTGCACCATAGATCTCGTTGCCTTCAACCTGACCCTCGAAGTGGTAGGTATCGGTGTTGCCCTGGGTGGTCTTGCTCGCGCTAGTGTAAATCTGATCACCATACGCGAGCTGAATCTCATTCTCGCCGGCGCCCGTGCCCGTCACCTGCATGTAGTTGCCGAGCTGATCCTCGAAGGTGAGGATACCGGGCTCGGTGTTGCCCTGCTGAGTGTTCTCCTCAATGGGGGAGCCGGAGCCAACACCCTGCTGGACCTCATCGGAAATCTCGTCAAAGATCTCTTCGATTGAATCCGGGTCGGAAGCAGCCTTGTAGTAGTCACCCTCGGCGCGGGTACCTAATTCGGTCCCAAACGATCCGAACCAATGACCAACGTCCCAGCTTTCATATTCCCAGTCAGCAGTGGCATCTGGATAGTTGCTCGATACGGCATTCATATACTCATTGAAGCCGCCGTCATCAGTTACGGAAGCGTCAGCGCCATTCATTACACCAATGCTGTAAATAATGGTTCCCGACACCTTCATGTCGTGCGCGACATTTACCGCTTCAATTGCAACATCATCATCGAATCCATTCTGATGGTTCGGCTCACCATCAGTGAAGAAGATGACGATCTGCTGCACGTCAGCACGCCCGCCGCTGTCGAGCACGCTCTGCGCCCGTTGCAGGCCCTCTTCAGCATATGTGGCGCCGTTCGCGCTGAAACCATTGATGGTGTTCTTATACTGCTGAGCGTTCTGGTCGGTTACATAGTTCAGCTGCTGACGCGTATTCGCTCCGCTCGCAAACTGAACGATTGCAAGGCGCGTCTGCTGATTCTGCTCAAGCCCACGGTTGTTCTCGGCCGTCGCATCGATAAAGTTGTTGGCGGCGTTCTTGAGATTGGTCATCTTGCTGCCGCTCATGGAACCAGAGGTATCGAGCACCAGCACGATATCGAGCGGTTGGCTGGTTTTGACCATCTCTTTTAGGTTCGAGGTCGATGAAAGTGCGGACAGGCTCACGAGGAAATCGGAGTCGCCCTTCTCAATCTTCTCGCCGCTTAGGCCAGTATCGTTGTCGTTAGTGAACGTGTACGTGTCGTCGAACACGCTCTTGTCGGTCCAGATGCGACCGACGTTCTGCGTAGACGGCGAGCCGCCCGGACGCGTGTAGTTCGTCCAAACATTCGTCGTATCCGGGTCAACTACCGTTGCTCCCGCAACGTCTGCGGCGCGGGCAACGTTAGCAAAGGAGACGACCGTTACCGCAATCAGCGCTGCTGCCACGGCAATCGCGGCAATAAGCGATTTGGGACGCCCCCCCCCCGTTCCTGAAATGGCTTCCGTTAACCGACATACCTTCCCCATCCTTTACAACCCGATGCGCGTGCTGCCGCTCTAGCTAGGTTTGCGCATATCTATCCCTCTGCTACATACAGATAGACAGGGCAACTATACATCAGGCTTTAAGCCTTGTACCTGCACAAATGCCATTAAGTTTGCCAAATATTACATGCCCCCTAACACATTTTCTTAATAAAATCTTGCGATTACGTGCTGATATGGAGCAGATAGGTCGAACCTCGAAAAGCGAAGATTTTACGTCGATTTTCGCCCCAATATGTGGCCATGGAGCACCGTCTCTTCGTGCAGGCCCCTACTCATTTCCATGCCCCCCCACAGCGGAGGAACATGTACGGGCCGCAGCATGGCGATAACGCGGGTGAAGATTAGAGGCTTGGGCGCACTCGAAGCCTGGGCACGCGCCCGCCAAAAGCCCCTACCCTCATTCGGTTTCTCAAAGAACCTAGCCTCTCGGGCGGGCTTCATTCGACTCAATATCAGAAAGGGTCTCGTGTGTCGTCATACACGAGACCCTCGGAAGGAAAATCTATCGCTCAAATCGTTTCAAGCGGTGTCGATACGCGCCGTGAACGAGACTTCTTATCGGTAAGGCCTACTTCGTCCCTTTACGCCCAAAGAACTCCTTGATCTGCGGCCCTGCCACCTGGATCATGATCACGATGATCAGGATAACGCCCTTGATCGTGTCCTGGATCAGCGCATCCATCTTGAGCGCGATGATGATCTTATCGATTACGTCGTACGAAAGCGCACCGAACAGCACGCCGATCATGCGCCCGCGGCCACCGCTCATGCTAATGCCTCCAAGCACCACGGCGGCAATGGCGTACATCTCGTAGCTCGAGCCGGTGGTAGCCGGGTCGGCAGAAGCGTTCATGGCGATCCACAGGAACGCGGAAAGCCCCACAAGGGCGCCGGCAATCGTGAAGACGAGCGTCTTCATGAGCGGAACGCTAATGCCCGTAAGGTGCGCTGCCTTGGCATTCGAACCCACCGCGTAGATCTTCTTGCCGAACTTCGTCGACGCGCAGATATACACGAACAGCACCACCACGAGCACCATCGTGAGGCCAACGATGGGCACGCCGGCCACGCGCGCGTTGCCAAACGAGTACAGGGCGTCGTAGGCACCCAGCTCGCTGGACATGCGATACACCGAGCTTCCATTGCCAATGAGCTCGCCGGGCAAGTGCTGGCACGCGTACTGCGCGAGCGAACGGTAGATCAGCATCGTTGCCAACGTCACGATGAACGCGGGCATCTTGACCACGCCCACCAGAAAGCCGTTGATAAGGCCACAGGCCGCGCCGAACACCAACGCAAACAGGAGCGTTACCGGAATGGACCCCGTCATGTTGAACACCACGACCGAGAAGCCCGCCACGAGCGCGAGCATCGATCCCACGGAAAGGTCGATCTCGCCCGTGAGGCACACGATGCCCATGCCGATGGCGATGGTGCCGATCACCGCGCTATGGCGAAGCACATTCATGGTCGCGTTGAGCGTGAGGCCGCCGTTCGCGATGGCATACACCACGAAAATGGCCAGGAACACCAGCACGAAGCTGTATTTCTTAACGAGCCCGAGCACGTTCGAAAGGCCCGCCGACCTCGAAGCCGTGTTGTTACTCACCTTGCATGCACCTCATTCGTTCGTCTCGACCGTGCGGTCAATATCCTGGGAGTTCGTTGAGTAGAGCATCACCGTTTGCTCATCGATCTCGTCGTGCTCGAGCCGCTTGACGATGCGCCCCTCGTAGAGCACATAACAAACGTCGGCAACCTCGCGGAGCTCGGGAATCTCGAGCGTGTTGATGACCACCGTTTTGCCCTGCTTGGCCAGGTCCAATATCAGGTGGTAGATCTCTGCCTTGGCGCCCACATCGATGCCCTGCGTTGGGTTGTCGAGCAGGAGCAGCTCGGCGTCGGTGTTGAGCCAGCGCGCCATGAACACCTTCTGCTGGTTTCCGCCGGAAAGCGAGAGCACGCTATCGGAGCTGGAATTCGCCTTGATGCTCAAGAGCTTCTGATAGTGCTCGAACCGCTCCTGCTCGCGCCGCTTGTTAATCACGAAGCTCTTGGCCGAGAGCACCTGCTCGGACAGGTACATGTTTTCCAAGAGCGACATGTCCGGCACTACCGAGTTCTCTTTGCGGTCCGAGGGAAGCATGGCGATGCCGGCCTTCATGGCCTCGTGGATCGAACCGCCGTGCAGGCGTTTTCCCCGCATGGTTGCCGACCCTCCCTGGGGCCGCTCGATGCCGAAGAGGCATTGCATGAGCTCCGTGCTGCCACACCCCATAAGGCCCGTAAGGCCCACAACCTGCCCGCGCGCCACCTCGAACGAGATATCTTCGAACCCCGGCCCGGAGTAATGGTCGAGCGCAAGCACCACGTCTCCGGTCACGCGCGGCTCGTACGCCCCGCGCTCAGAGATGGCAGCGCCCACCATCATGCTCGTCACCTCGCGCGGTGTGGTATCCGCAATGCGCCCCTCGCTCACGAAGGTCCCATTCCTCAGCACGGTATAGGTATCGCAGAGCGCGAAGATCTCGGGCATCTTATGCGAGATGAAAATGAACGACGTTCCCTGGTCGCGAAGGTTCCGCACGATCTTGAACAGGTGCTCGACCTCGGCGGTGTTGAGCGCCGTCGTGGGCTCGTCCAAGATGAGCAGCTTGGCGTCAAAGAAGAGCGCTCGACTAATCTCGAGCAGCTGCTTTTGGCTCTGCTTAAGATCCGATACAAGCATCATGGGGTCGATATCCACGCCCAAGCGCTCAAACAACTCCTGGGCCTTGGAGATCATGCTCTTCTTCTTGAGCGAGAAAAACGGCCCCACCTCCTCCTGGCCCAAGAAGATGTTCTCGTAAGCCGTGAGGTCGTTGAACAGGTTGAGCTCTTGGTGCACGAATGCGATGCCCGCCTTTTCCACCGCCTTAATCGAGGCGCCGGTGATGTCTTGCCCAGCAAACGTGGTCGTGCCCGCGTCGGCGGTATAGGAACCGGTGAGGATGTTCATGAGCGTCGACTTGCCAGCGCCGTTCTCGCCCAAAAGAGCGTGAATCTCGCCGCGCCCCACGTGCAGGTCAACGCCATTCAACACGGGAACACCGCTGAACGACTTGCGGATACCGCTCATGGTCAGAAGGTCCATGGAGCTCCTTTCGTCTGGCGGCTTATTCCAAAGCGCGAACGGGGCCATGCCCCGTCCGTAACCCATCAATATGCGCTCGCCGAATGCAGCACTAATTCAGCGAACGCATACCCCGGCACGCAGCGCAGGGAATCCAAGCCCTGCACCGCGCCACATGAGAGCGGGCACCCGCTCGCATGCTGCCGCAAGCGGGTGCCCGGGTACCCCTTACTCGAAGCCCACGTAGTCGTCGACGTTCTCGGAGGTCACGTTCTCGCACGCGATCACGTGGTCCTGCTCAACCTCTTTACCGTCCAGGTGATCGACCATGTCCTGGATAGCGGTCTGGATCATGGACGGCGAGTAGGTCACGGACATAACGCCGCCGAGGTTGGAAACGATATCCTGATAGGAGTCGCCGCCAATGACGTCGTAGTATTCCTGCAGGCCACCGCAGCCGGTAATGAACGGCTTGGTCGCGTAGAAGGCTTCCTTGGTGGAATCGGAGATGCCGCCGCCGTTGAGCGCCTCGAGGATGCCCATGGCAAGCTCGTCGTCCTCGGCATACCACCACTTGATGGAGGCGTTCGCCTCGTCACCCAGGAGCGCCTCGAAGGCAGCCTTGGTGTCGGAGCGGCTCCAGTTCATGGCGCCGGACTTCGTGATGGCGGAGTCGATCTGCTCCTGGGTCCACTTCTGGTCCTCGGGAACGGTCGCGCCGTCAAACTCGAGGTTGCCCAGCAGGTACTCGGAGAAGCCGTTGTCGCGCAGGGTGGTCACCGAGGAGGTGTCGCCCTGGTAGATGTAGACGGGGTCGCCCGGCTGCATGCCGTTCTGCACGAAGTACGCCGCAGAGCCGGCACCGATGCCCTCGTTGTCGCCCTTGACGTTTGCGACGGCGCTGTCCTGCACGGCCTCGATGATGCGGTCGAACGCCACATAGGGCACGCCGGCGTCAACGATCTGCTGAATGGCGGACTGGACGGTGTCGTCCAGCGGCTGGATCACGATGCCCGCGACGCCCGAGAGATCGCCAGCGAGGATATCCTCAACCTGGGCAATCTGATCGGCAGCCGCACCGGCGGTCTGGAGCTCGGCGGTATAGGCGCCAGCCTCGTTGACCTCGTCGACCTTCTCCTGGGCGAACACGCCGACCTGGCCGGTCCAGCCATGGTCGGGCGAAGCGGTGAGCACATAGATGTGCCCACCAGAGGCGGCAGCGGCAGAGCCAGCGGAGCCTGCGCCGCCGGAAGTCTCACCACCGGAGCAACCGGCAAGTGCGGCGACCAGCGCGGTCGCGCCCGAACCTACCACAAACGAACGACGAGTGATGTTTGCCATAATGCGTTCCTTTCTTTCCGTTCTGGTCGCATTACCTACGTGACCCGCCTGCCCGGCACCGCAGACGAGGCGATGTCCTCTTCCAGCGCGGTGAGTGCCGCGCGAGAATCCTAGATGATGAACTGGTCCATATAGCGCTTTGCGAGCTCGATGCTCTGCACGAGGTGCTCGCGGCTGTCCTCGAAGAACCGATCCTCGATCTCCAGACAGCAATCGCCGTTATAGCCAACCATGGTGAGCTGCGAGATGAAATCGGACCAGTCAACGTCGCCGTACCCCGGAATCTTGGGGTCCATGATGTCGAGCGGGTACGCCATCACGCCGCGGCGCGCGAGCTCCTCGGGCTTGAACTTGATGTCTTTGAGGTGAACGTGGTAGATGCGGTCTTTGAACGCGCGGATTGCCTCGCCGCAATCGATCATCTGCCACACGAAATGGCTCGGGTCGAGCGCAAGGCCCAGGTTCTTGCTCGGCAGGACCTCGAACACGCGCTCCCAGTTGGCGGGGCTCGTCATGATGTTCTGCCCACCCGGCCAGTTGGTTGCGTCGAAGAGCATGGGGCAGTTCTCGATGCATACGAGAATGCCTTCCTGCTCTGCCACCTCAAGAATGGGATTCCAAACCTCTGGGAGCATCTCGAGATTCTCCTCGAAGGTCTTGTTGGTCACGCGGCCGATAAACGTGGTGACCTTGGGCACCCCAAGCTTTGCCGCAGCGTGGATGGTGTTGACGAGATGCTCGTTGAACACCTTACGCCGCTCGGGGTCGGGGTCAAGATTGTTGGGATAGTACGCGAGCGCGCAGATATCCACGCCCTTCTCCTTGGCATAATCCAAGATATGGCGGGCGTATTCATCGTCCTCAAGCACGCGGTCTATCTCGATATGCGTGACGCCGCCGTACTTGCGCTCTGCCTTGCCTTTAGGCCAGCACGCGACCTCCACGCACTGGATGCCAATGCGCGCTACCTCATCCATCATCTCCTCATAGGACCATCCATCGAGGAGTGAAGTGATAAATCCCATCTTCATGGCGTTAATCCTTCCCGCGTAACTAATTACTTCCGCATGTCGTCAGGACAGAGGAATGCTCACCTTGGCGCCGGTCTTGCTAGACTCGATGCTCGCAAACACCGCACGCATAGCGGGGAGCACGCTTGCGCCCGTGATGGCAGGCTCGGTGCCCTGCTCGATGCAGCTCACGAACGCGTCGATGATGCCCGAGGCGGTCTGGTTATCGTTCGTCTGGATGGCCTCGACGTCATAGAGCTCGCGCTCGCCATTCTTGCAATCGATAACGATGGAGTGCGCTGGATCGTCGTAGATGCGCATGATGCCCTCGGTGCCATAGAGCACCGTCGAGTTGTCCTCGGGACCGTAATACGTCCAGCTCGCGGTCATGGTGCCAACCACACCGCCGCTCATCTGGTAGATGCAGGACGCGTTGTCGTCAACCCCTACGAGATTGCCCTCCGGGTCGCGCTTGTCGAGCGTCGACACCATCGCCGTCGTAGCCACAACAGTCTGGCCCAATAGCCACTGCACAAGATCGGTCTTGTGCACGCCAAGGTCCGCCATGGCGCCCATGCTTGCTCGCTTGGGATCGAAAAACCAGCTTCCCGTTCCGGGGTCCACACTCCAGGTCTCGGGTCCGCCGTGACCGAACGTCGTACGGAACGTGAGCACACGGCCAATGCGGCCTGCATCGAGTAACTCCTTAGCGCGAATATGAGCCTTGGCGAAGCGCTGGTTCTGATCGATCATGAGCTTTGCGCCGGACACCTTGGCGGCAACCTCGGCCGCCGTGACCATCTGCTCGCACTCTTCGAGCGTAACCGCCATGGGCTTCTCGCACAGCACGTGCTTGCCCGCGCGCAGCGCCTTGATAGTCGCCTCGGCATGAGTCGCATTGGACGTGCAGACACTCACCGCATCGATGTCGGGATCATCGAGCAAATCGTCAAGCGAGTTGTATGCGGTCGCCCCGTGGTGCTCGGCGAGCTCGCACGCGCGATCGTGGTCGACATCGTAGAGGGCGACAACCTCCGCATTGGGATTCGCCTCGCACTCCGGTATGTGCCTCACCTGGGCGATCTTTCCACATCCGATGATACCGACGCGAACCATGCTCTCCTCCTATCACGAGGCCTCATGCAGCCGCTGACCAGCAGAACCGAAGCGAGCTCTCCTGCCTGTACTGAAAATTTTTTTCAGTAGATTTGCTTCACTTCTTTCATTTCTGATAATACCGAGGAAGCTTTTCGCACTATCGACTCATTCCGTGAACGGTAATTCATCAAAGGTAAACGGATATATTCACAACTGCGTCATAGATGCGATATAAGGCGGTTGAACTGAAAAATATTTTCATTACAAGCAATTTGACATATTGTCAGCTTGATGTAGCAGATACAATAGTGGGTGTGACTAGAGTTGAACTCGCGGGAACGGAGTGGAGTCATGGGCAGCAAAGTTACAATCGAGCAGGTCGCCCAGCATTCCGGCGTGTCGCTCGCCACCGTATCGCGCGTGCTCAACCATCCCGAGCTCGTGAGCTCAAAGACCGCGGCGCGCGTGAATGCAAGCATACGCGAGCTCAATTATTCTTCCGCTGTTGGGCAGTACAACTCCGCCGAATTCGAGGGTGACGCCGGCCTCATCATGGTCAACATCCCCTGGCTCGACAACCCCTTTTACAGCGAGATCGTGCGCGGCATCCGCGTGGCCGCGCGAAGTGCCGGCTTCGACGTGCTCGTGTCATGGGATGTTCCCACAGCAAGCGCGGTGAACGACTACTGCGCTATGCTGCGCCGGTGCAACGCCAGCGGCATCATCACCCTAAGCCCCCTTGAGGCCGAAACCATCGAACGCATCGATTCGACCATTCCCCTCGTGCAATGCTGCGAGGTCAACCCCGAGGTTGACGTGCCGTTCGTGACTATCGACGACTTTGCTGCCGCACGAATCGCCGTGGAGCATCTGGTGTCGTGCGGGTGTTCCAGGCTCGCCATCGTAAGCGGCCCCGATACCTATAAATATGCGCGCGGGCGCATGGACGGGTTTCTGTCGGTGGCAAAGGCCCACGGCATCGACATCGAAGATGGATGGATCGTGCGCGTGCCCGACAACAGCTACGGCCTTGCCCACTCCGCGGTGTGCCACATGCTGGAATCTGCCAACGCCCCCGACGGCGTATTCGCATGCTCCGACACCTATGGAGCTGCGGTTATCAGTGCTGCGCGGCGAGCTGGCCTTACGGTTCCCGGCGACCTCATGGTCGTAGGTTTCGACAACACCGACAACGCTATCATGACGACGCCCACACTCACCACCGTGAACCAGCCGCGCTATCGTATGGGCTATACCGCTTGTAACATCCTCCTCGAACGCATGAAGGGGGCTGCCGCGCCGCAGTCAATGACCATGGAAACCGAGCTTGTGGTGCGCGAATCCACCACGCGGTCGAGGGCATAACCGAGAGCGTTTCGGGGTAGCAGCGGATATTATTGGATTCCCCGTGCTCATGTGCAAAGTCCTCCCATCTGATTCGCAGGTCAGACACCAAAAAAATACCCCACGCTCGCGTGTAGAACCCATTTCGCGCTGCTCGGCATGCAGCGGAGAAATGGATTCATCGCGCGCCGGCGCACCACCAACTCTCCCGTGCGCCGATAGCGAATCTACGCCCCACCGGTTCAGAATCGGCAACCTGCTTCATGGCCGCTCCGCGTTCGTTGCGTAACGAACGTGTTTCTCGCCCCGCGCAGGGCGTGCAAGTACTATGCTGGTGCCTCGTACGCTGGTCCATAAGTCCGCGGAAGAAAGAAGGCAATCCATGTCTAACCAAATCACCAGCTCCCTGCCGCCCCTCTATCAACGCGAGGGGGACTACATCCCGCGCGTCGCTGCCGTGCACGACCTGTGTGGCTACGGCAAGTGCTCGCTCGGCGTCGCCATTCCCGTACTCTCCGCCGCCGGTTGCGATGTCTGCCCTGTGCCAACCGGGCTTTTTTCGAGTCACACGGCGTTTCCTGGCTGGTACATGCACGATACGACCGCGATTCTGCCCGATTATCTCGAAGCCTGGAAGGGCATTGGAGTCGATATCGACGCCGTGTACTCCGGTTTCCTGGGCGCTCCCGAGCAGGTAGACATCATCAAGGGCATCTACGAAACCTACCCGAAGGCCCTGCGCATCGTTGACCCCGTCATGGCCGACCACGGTAAGGTGTACGCCACCTACACGCCCGAGCTTTGCTCCGCCATGGCCGAGCTCGCCGAGGGCGCGGACATTCTCACCCCCAACCTCACTGAGGCTGCCATCATCCTCGATGAGCCGATTGGCGATGCCTGGGCGGGCGAGAGTATTTCGGACGGCGAAGCGCGGCGAATGGTGGAAGCACTCCTTGCCAAGGGGACCAAGACCGTGGTGCTCAAAGGCGTGCAGCGCGGCGATGGGCTCATCCGCAACTTCGTTGGGTCGCAGTCGGGCGCGTTCTTCGAGGTAAACAACGAGCTGCTCCCCTACATGCTGCACGGAACAGGAGACCTGTACTGCTCGTGCCTGCTGGCTGCCGTCATGGCCGGAAAGGCGCTCGACGAGGCCGTCCGCTTCGCCGGCGACTTCGTGCACGACGCGATGATCGTCTCCTCGAAGCAGCCGCAGTTCCGTGAGCGCGGCGTTAGCTACGAGCCTCTGCTCGGGAAGGTCACGGCGCTGCTAGCATAGCCCACACAGAGCAGCCCAGGATTCTCAGGGGGCGCTTTGCATGGCTCTTCCCTTTTTAGCTGCTGTTTTCGAGCGGGGGTGTTTGTCCTACCGGGACAAACACCCCCGCTTTTTCGCTTCCGGCTTCACTCACACCCCGTTTTCGCCTGAATCTACCCCCTTGCAGCACCAGCGCTTCAAAACTCCCGCCAAAGGATCGGATTTTTACCTCACCCCAAGTATCAAGAATTTCAGGCACCCGTTGACCTGCCCTTCTTTTCCGTATTCAATGGGCTGTACTCCGGCCATCGCCCAAAATTCGATCCTTTGGCGAGAGTTTTGCACAGCAAGGCGCCTCCAAGTTCTGACTTGCCCAAAACCATGGGGCACCGCGACATGGCACGCAGCCTTTGCCCCTCTTGCGCATAAGTAAGCCCGCTCTGATGGAGTTGCCGCCATCAAGGCCTCGGCTCGCCATGTCATTGTGTAGCGAGACGCTTACTTCATACCAAAAAGCTCCCCGTGCAGCTCGTCGCGTCGCCGCAGGAAGGCCGGAGTCCTTTTTCGCAACGGCATATCAAGCGCCCGAGAGAAGCCTTCGAGCATAGCATCCCAAATCTCAAGGTTTCGCACCTGCGCATCGGTGATTTCTCGCACCTCGAACCCAAGGGCCTCAAGCCCCGCCCTTCGTCCGTTCCGCACCTCGAACCCCTGCTCGTCGGCATGGAATGCCTTGCCCTGACACTCAAAGATAATGCCTCGATCGAGCCACATCTGGTCAGGTATCGCATAGCCCTGGCCCGATAACGCCCGGATGTTCAACGGAAAGTCCAAACGGCGATTAACCCACGGCTCTTCCCAACCCTCGCCGCCAATCCACTTTGAGCCGCATAGCATGAGCAGGACCTCGGTCTCGAGAGGGGAAGCCGACCCGTCAATTACATTCCCTAACACGTGGCGCAACGGTACAACCCCACGGGTATGGCCCACGCCATCTATATATCGCGCGATCCTTCCCTTCGATGTGAGAGGCGGGCGACGCCATAGCCGCGTTGGCCGCCCGCGCGTATCGAAGCACAGCTCCCAGGGAAGCGAATCGGCTTGCGCCTCGTACGGCAGTGCACGCCTGCCCTTTGCATCATAAAACTCAAAGATGCGCGCACGCTCGCCCGATGGATGTTCAGGCGTTATCTCACCGGAGGCAAGCAGCATGCTCACGGCACAACGCACCCGTGGATCAGCCGGCGGAACAGCATACGTTCCACAGGCTTCGAAGAGCTCGACCATAAGCTGCACAGGATTCAGGCGGTAGGCGCAATCGAGCAACGTGCGCTCAATGGTTGTTACATAAAGCCCTCCCCCAAGATTGATGAGGTCCTCGCGTGGTAGATCATCACGCATCCGCGACGCATGGAACAGCGCGGTTTTCGCTGTGGCAGATACTTCGTCGGTTAGCACGCGGACCGGGAGGCTCAATCCCTTGAGCTCGCCTAAGAGACGGCCACAAAGGTGTCGAGCAACATCTCGCGCATTCTTGCGTTGTCTAAGCAGCCTCTTCTCTAGACCGCACCCCATGGGCGGCGGCGTAGAAGCAAGCTCTTCTGGAATGACAGCAAGCCTCAAGATGGGAGCGGTTGCATGATATTCGAGTGCGGATAGACCATATATGACAACCATGGTGCCCCCTAACGCCACCTCTCTGTTGCAGCATTGCTATTGCGGTGGCAAGCACCCTAGAACTGCCAGCCTCGCTTGGCATGCGAAAGCACACAAGAAGCACCAAATCTCTTCAGTTTGATACATATATTAAGTAGTTTTATGCGCTAATTGCGCAAAAATGACGTTTAGAATACGTTCAGTGTTCAAAACTCATTCAAAACAGCCGGGGCATCGATTATGGTCGCATTGCTCGGTGCTAAGAGAAACGCGGCCCACATCCGGCTCGCTCGCTCACCGCTAGAGCCCACGCCCGAGCCACCAGAACTCGTCAACGCACCCCAACAACAAAACTCTCGCCAAAGGATCGGATTTTAACGAGTGGCACAGATATACCCCATGGCGAGCGCATAAAAAGCGCTGGTACGCGAGGTGCGATATTGCTGGCTACTCGGCACGTGCTTCAAAATCCGATCCTTTGGCGAGAGTTTTGCATCGAACTACTTCCGCAGGGGGTCTTTAGCACCAAAATCGGGCCGGTTAGCGCAACCCAATGCCCTAAAGGCGCACATCCGAGTATACGAGAGGCCGAACACCTCTTGCACCGCGGAGCCCTATCGCCCCGCAGAACGCTATTGCCCTGAAGAATCCCCGGAGGCTGCATCCTGCTGCGCAGCAGTCGCGTCCGAGTTATGCGCAGCGGAGAGAGCGTCCCTCAGGGTTTGGCCGTCGTCGGTCCCCAAGAACACATCCTTGCCCTTAAGGCTTTGCTCCAAAGCCAGCTCGTCTTCCTGAGCCTCGATATCGCTCTGGTCGACGCTCGGCGTGTCTATCAGCGACGACACCGAGTTCACCTGCTTCTGGATTCGGCTGGCGACCTCCTCGTCCATACCGACAATCCGCAGCTCCCAGTCGATGTTGCTCGACGCCTCAGACATATTCTTCGTCCAGATGAACGTGAAAATCTGCCGCTCGGTGCCATCAACAGGGAAGAACGAGAACAGCCCGTCGCTCACGATGTTCCCATCCTCGTCCATAACGGCCGAGACGTTGTACACCACGCGATTGATGTTGTCGTTAAGCAGCGCGTTCGTAGCGAGCGCCGCCGCCTCAATCTGGCTGTTAGAAAACAGCTCGAGCTCGTTGGACGCATCGGTCGAAACCACGCTCACCTCAACCACGCCCGTACGCTCATCTGCCTCGTCCACCGTGAAGGTGCTCGGGAACTGGGTGAATCCGTTGCCCCACTCCAGGCCGCCTTCGATGGCGCGACTCACGGTCTCCGTATTCACCGTGTCCGAAAGGTTTGCCGTGTTCAGTCGGCGCATGACGCCGTATCCTACCTGCATGCCCACCACGAGCACGATGATGCCCACGATGAACGCCACGCCAAAGCGCGAGATGGTGTTGCCCACCTTCGAACCCGAAGGGTCCTCGTCAGAAAGCGGGTCGACCGTGCTGCCCGTGCGCGAGCGGCGGTCTTCCGCGGTCAGGCGCTCCTCGGCCTCCTCGTCACCAGCGCTGCGCGCGGCGCGCCATGACATCAAGCGCTTCTTGCGCGTTTTCACGCGCGCGGGGTCGATGACGCCCGATGCGTCGACCTCCGAGAAGAGCTCGGTCACTTCTTCTGGTGTGAGCTGCCGTTTCTTTCCCATCGTCTTCCTGTCGAGCCAAATCCGAACGCGAGCGAATGCCTCCACGCAAGAGCCGCGGCCCCGCGCAGGCCACAAGCCTTAGGCGCTGGTGGCACGCATTCCCTCGAACTGCATTCGATAGTAGCGGGCGTACGTGCCGTTTTGTGCGAGAAGCTCCTCGTGGGTGCCGCGCTCCACAACTCGGCCACGCTCCACGGTCGCGATCTCGTCGGCGTTCTTGATGGTCGAGAGGCGATGGGCGATGATGATCGTCGTGCGGTCGCGCGCCAGGCGCTCGAGCGATTCCTGCACTGCCTCCTCGCTCTCGTTGTCGAGCGCCGAAGTCGCCTCGTCGAGAATGAGAATCGCAGGATCCTTGAGGAACACTCGCGCGATGGCCACGCGCTGCTTCTGACCTCCCGAAAGACGGCTTCCGCGCTCCCCCACCACCGTATCGTAGCCCTCGGGGAGACTCTCGATGAACTCGTGGATGTTCGCGCGGCGGGCCGCCTCGACAATCTCTTCGAACGATGCGTCGGGCCTGCCGTACGCGATGTTCTCGGCGATGGTTCCGTCGAAGAGATATACGTCCTGCTGAACCAGGCCTATCGCCTGGCGCAGGCTCCGCTGCGTGACGCTTCGCACATCTTGCCCGTCAATGCAGATAGAACCGTCCTGCACATCGTAGAAGCGGGGCAGCAGCGAACACGTTGTAGACTTGCCACCGCCCGACGGGCCCACGAGCGCGATGGTCTCGCCCGGACGGATCGAGAGGTTGAGATGGTCGATGACCGGACGCTCGTCGCCCGCGCGGTGCTCATCCTCGAGCTCGCGGTCCTCGTAGCTGAAGCACACATTGCGGTACTCGATAGCACCAGCGCTCACCTTGAGTGGGCGGGCATCGGGCGCATCCTCGATATCGGGCGCGCTCTGAAGCACTTCGTCCATGCGGCGGAAGCCGGCGATGGCCTTCTGGAACGTTTCGGTCGAGTTGACGAGGGTCTCGATGGGCGTGGTGAAAAGGCTGATATAGAGCGCAAACGTTGCCATATCGACCGCACTCATGCGGCCCGCGGCAACAAGGCACCCGCCTGCCACCACCACGAGCGTGAACAGCGCCCCGGTCATGAGCGCGCTCGTGGCCTGATAGGTTCCCATCACGCGATACATAGCCTCTTTCGAGCCGAGATAGCGGTCGTTGGAGCGGCGGAACTTGATGCGCTCGGTCTCTTCGTTCGCGAACGACTTCACCACGCGCATGCCGGCGAGAGAGTCCTGAAGCTGTGAGTTGACCTCGGAGATCTTGACGCGATTGTCGGTGTAGACGGAGCGCATACGGAGGTTCTGCACCACCATGAGCGTAACGAACCCCGCAGTAACCAGCGCCATGATCCCGGTGAGCGCGGGTGAGATGGTAAAGAGGATCACGAACGCGCCGATGATCTCGACGCCGCAGATGATGATCCATTCCGGCACGTGGTGGGCCGCCTCGCAGATATCGAAGAGGTCATTGACCACGCGGCTCATCATGTCACCCGAGTTCACGCGATCGAAGTAGCTGAAGCTAAACCGCTCATACTGGTCGAAAAGGTCTTGGCGCATCTGCGATTCCATGCGGGCGCCCATGATATGGCCCTGGGCAGACACGAAGTAGCGGCATGCGCAACGAATGAGGTACATGATTACGAGCCCAACGGCGACCATGCCGATCGATGCCATAATCGCGTGCCGTCCCTCGGTGAAAAGACCGTTGGTGAGCGCGCGCAGAATCACCGGAAACGCAAGGTCGATACCTGCGATAACGAGCGCGCAAACGGTATCGGCAATGAAAAGGTGCTTCTGCGGGCCATAGTAGGCAAGAAAACGGCGAAGCATGGTTGACGGGCGGGCCACCCGCGAGGTGCTGGCACTCATGTGCTGGCTCTTTTCTATCGTATAGAGGCTGAAAATCCGAGCGACGCTCAGGGGTTACCAGTATATACAGGCTCGGCGAAGCATGCTTCGAGATTGGCAGAGCACGCCGAAATGTCAACGCGCTCCCATCGGCTCACCTTGAGCGCAGGGCTACGAGCAGAGCTCGCGCATTGTTTCGACCATTCCTTCAGGGGTGGTCTGCGCCATGATTCTGGACACGGCATCGGTATCTAGGAAAACGCCCATAAGCGCCTGGAGTACGGCAACTTGCCCTTCTTCGTGCGCCGTCAGGCCGAGATTCACGATGATCTGCGCGGGCACGTCGCCATCGATTCCAGCCATACCCCTAAATGCAATAGGCTCCTTTGGCTTGATGACGGCAATATAAGGCTTGTTCAGGTGCTCCGGATCGACATGCGGCAGAGCAACGGAAACCGTCTCGAAGGCAAGGCCCGTGGGGTAAGTTTCCTCGCGCTTCTTGATGCCAGCGAGCCACGAATCCTTGATGTAGCCATATGGAGCAAGCTCGTTGGCGAGCTTCTCGAAGAGCTCGTCGCTATTGGTAGCCTCGAAATCGAAGAACACCAGCTCGGGCTTGAAGAGTTCCAGATCAACAGCGCGCATGAAGACCTCCTAGGTGCTCAGAGGTTTCATCATAACAGATGGAATGATGCCGACTGGGCGGGCGCCAACGCCTTTTAGGGAGTGCTTTGCGATATGAGGGGCCTTTGCTAAAGACCCCATGCTTCCTCTTTGGATATGAAAAAGCCCCGCCGTAGCGAGGCTTTCGGATTCTTGGTGGAGGTAAGGGGGTTCGAACCCCTGGCCTCAGGCTTGCAAAGCCCGCGCTCTCCCAGCTGAGCTATACCCCCTTTAGGAATAAACACCCCAGCGGCGACTCGGCTCTCGCTGGGGTGTTTATTGCGAAAGAAGATGGTGGACCTGACAAGATTCGAACTTGTGACCTCCCGGTTATCAGCCGGACGCTCTAACCAACTGAGCTACAGGTCCATCGCACTAGGAGATAATACCCCGGCCCACCGGCCGAAGTCAACGACTTTTTTCCGACTTTTTGAATCCCCCTGAATTGCCGCGAGCCACGTTGGGAATTGCGCGGGAGCTCCTTTTGGATTCATACGAATCGGGTGCGGAATAGCCTAAGAGACCATTGTTGGATTCATGAGAGGCGAATGCAAAACTGCCTGGCTGACCATTTTTGTATTCATGAGAGGTGAGTCGAAAACTCAGGAACCTCATTTGGTGTTCATGCCGGCCAGGTTGGGGCCGACAGCCAGATTGGGGTCGCCGGCTAGGTTGCGACCGGCTTCCAGGTTGGGGCTGCCGGCTGGGCTGAGTCTGCCGGCCAGGCCGAGGCCACTCGATTGTGATGGTCCCTGTTCCTTTGGTGAAGTAATAGAGTCCTGTTCGCAGCACCTCGGGTTTGGTTGTTCATGCGACAGCCCGAGACGCTGCGGCTTTCTTTGGTCTTTCAGTTTTTGTTCAGCTCTAAGACGGTATCTTGTCAGCTACCCCCGAATTATCGACCACCTCCCCTTCATATGCTTGGACCACGGCGTGAAGAGGGAGGTAGCGATGGGCAGACGATGCGGCTTTGGCGACAAGACTCGCACTCAAAACACAGGCCAGGGGCGCGCGCCGAGCGTATTGCTCAGAAGGCACCCGAAAGCAATCAACGCAAGGGTCACGAGGCTGCTCATGTGCACGATTGCCGCGGCGACTTTCGTCCTTGCTATCGCTGCACCCCTCTTCCTGCCCAAACAAGCATGGGCGGCAGATGACATGGCCTTGCTCGCTATGAAAACGCTGGCGAACCACAGATCGGACATCCTTGCACAGACGCCTCTATCGGTTACGGGCCCGCTCGTAAGAACGGGCGCAACATCGATGGCTCCCATACTAGCGGTAACGGTCTGCATCGCCCTTATCTCATGTATCTTGATGGCAATCTGGAGACGCGGGAAGCACTAGGCACGATGAGTGCTCATTATTCCGTCAAAAGCATCCTGCGCTCCATAGCTGCCTCGTACCTTGCCGTTGTCTGCCTCATCGGCGCATGCTCCGCCGGGATTATCTCAGCGCAGGTCGACGTGTATGACCTGCACATGCGGGGCCTTATGGGCGCGCTCGCCTCCAACGCTAGCGATATCCAGGTTACGGGCCAGAAGACTTTTCCTAACCCCGCCGTTGTGGCATGGATAGACGTTGATGGCACACAGATCAACTATCCCGTTGCGCAACCAACTTCAACCATGGCAGACGACTATTATCTCCATCATGCCATCGATGGGACTCCCCACAGCCTCGGATGCCCGTATATCGATCGGAGGAACTCCAAAGATGGGCAACACGTCGTGGTGTATGCCCACCATCTTGCAAGCTCACCGGTTCTGTTTGGCGAACTGGCGAACCGATACCAACAAGACGCGTTCGATAAGCTCAGCAATGCCACGTGGCGCTCCGTTGAGGATGGCAAGGTCGCTCGAACCACAATCTTCCAACCGCTCTGTGCGCTCCGCGTTCCCGCATCGTACGAAGCGATACAGCGGTTTTCCTTTACATCCATTGAAGATATGAAGGCATGGCTCACCGAGCTCGCACGTGAAGCATCCGCCTGCACCGAGAACTGGCAGACTGCGACTAGCGGCGCGCAGCGCGTCCTCAGCCTCATCACCTGCACCGAGGGAAACGGCCACAGCATGCGGCGCACCATCGTGATATTCGTATCAGGGGACCAATCAGAAGCTGGTTAGAAAAGATAGAGCCCGGATGACGATTTAGACTGCTCCGAAGCCACCTCTTCAGCATGGAGCTGTTCCGGGGTGGAACCAACACGAAGAATAAAGAGGGATACCCCGAGGCCGAGCGCGATGGCAAGAATCGCGCCGATGAGATATGCGATCCAATGGCGCTTTATAAACTCGATGATCTCACTCACCTGGACCTCCGGATACGAACCAGCTCCCTGTTATGCTACCAGCTTTTGATGGTTCTGTGGCCGCTTGAGCAACTTTACCCTGAACAAACGTCAATGGTCGGTTTATCCAAGAGTTGGGTATAGCAGCAATACCCAACAAACGAAAGGAGCTCCGCATGTCGCAAGCACTTGAACTCTATATCATGCCCGGTTGCCCGTTCTGCCGGAAGGTGCTCTCCTATATGGAGCGCCAGGGCATCGAGATACCCCTCCGCGATATCACGGCTAACCCCAGCGACCGCTCTACCCTCCAAAACGTGGGCGGAAAGGTCCAGGTCCCCTGCTTGTTTATCGATGGGAAGCCTCTTTACGAATCTGACGACATCATCGCCTACCTCGAGGCTCACGCATAGCAATGCCAACGTATGGTCGGGCATCAGAACCATCCGCCTAGCAGGTGGCTTTCAGTGGTGCGCGGGACGTGCCACAGGGTTGGGGACCCTTGAATGAAACGGGACGCCAACACCCAAAATGGCTCATTTTGAACCCGTCCCAAAATGAACCGACAGGGTTGATGACCCATGAATGAAACAGAGCGCCGACACCCCTAGGGTATCGGCGCCCCGTCATTGCCATTCGAGGCATGCGAGCACGGTGCTCTTCTTAGGACCTCCTGATGACCTCCGTGACAACATCGGCAACGAGCCTGACGTTCTTCTCGTTGACGCGATACGGCAGATCGTCCTCGGAATGCGAGCAGGCGAGGTGGTTGCCCTCAACGCCGGCGATCGTGAGCGAGCGCAGGCTCATGCTCATGGCACGGTAGGCATCGGTCGTGAGGTAGGGCATCTCGACGCTTGCGAACTCTCGATGGAAGGCGCCAGACACGCGGCGGACAAGATTCATGATGCGCTTGTCGCCCTTGAGCACGCGCTTGCCGCCTTCTCCGCCCTCGGTTGCGAGCATAACCGGCTCGCCTGCGCCGATGCTCTCGAGATTGATGAGGAACACGCCGCGCAGCTTATCGCGATGCGTGTCGAGGAACGCCTGGATACCGGCATTATCGAGCTCGGAAGCACCCGTTGCCACGAACCAGATGTCATGACCGAGAAGCTCGTCGTCGCCCATCGAGGTCACAGCGTCGCGCAGATCTTCCTGCGAAGCGCCGTTCGAGCTGGTGGCGCCACCCTTCCAGTCATCGCCTTCGAAATTATCCCAAGACCCGATATCGCGGCCAGAGCGCTTCGCATCGAAATCATCGTCGACGCCAAGCCAGTCGCTCATGCTCGACTCGTCCTGCTTCTTGCGATGGAAGAGCTTTCCGAGACCGCGCTTTCCGCTCTTCGCACGACCGGTTGCCGCCAGAGGCTCCGGGGCGTCGGCGGTGATGGTCTCAAACACGCTGTCATCGCGCTCGTAGGTATCGGCACCATATCCGTCACTGTAACCAAAACCGCCATCCTGGCCGTAGTCAGCGACATAGTCCTGATCGGACGAAATCACGCTGAACGCGCTCTGGGCGGGCGCCGGGGTTGCATCCTGGTTGGCAGGCGCTGCCGGCTCAGCAGGCTCGGTCACAAACGGATCAACCGGGGTCGTAGACGGATCCGGCAAATCGAAGAGCGAGGACCTGTTGACCGTCGACATCTGGTTGACCGAGGGAGCCGCGGGATCGGGAACCATGCTGAACGCCCGGTTCTGCGGCGCGGGCTGAGGAGTGGTGCGACGCGGGGCGGTAATCTGCGCCATCAGGGAGTCGACGGTTTCCACCTGCTCGGCGCCCGCGTCAGACGCCTGCGACGGCGCCGCAGTGGCATCTTGGACGGGGAAGGACCTCGTCTGGGCAATCGTTGCATCGGGGTCGAACCCGGCAGACCCTTGGACATTCGATGCTTCGGGCTGGTCGAGCGAAGCGGCATCGGCTACCGAGAAACGCTGGGTCGCGCCACCCGCGACAGACGACCCCTCATCCGAATCGGCCACATCGGCAGATTGCTCGGTTTCCGCAGGCGCGCTCTCGGAAGCACCGCTTTCCGCGGCGTCGGCAGTAACGGGAGCATCCTCGGCCACAGAAGTGGAGCCGTCAGCCGCAGCGTCTACCGTTGGCGCGCTCGCCTCAGCAGTGGTCTCGTCTTGCTCGAGCTCTTCGTTGGAAGCATCGCCCTGACCATGAGACGTCACGGAATCAAGCATGCTCCGCCCCTTGCGCAGCGCACCATCGAAGAACCGCGATGCACGAGCGCCAACAGCAGAAAGCGTCTCAGCGAGACCCGCGGCAGCGCCGGCGGGGTGCGTCCCTGCCCCGTGATTCACCGGAACCGGAGCGAAGGCATCATCGTCATAGTCGCCGTAGTCTTCAAACCCGTAATCGTCGGCATCGGCATAGGCGTCCTCATCGGAAGCGTAGCCTTCGAACTCGTCCTCGAGCGGCGGGAGCTCTTCATCAGTCTGATCGGAGAACTCATCGTCCTGCTCATGATCGAGAGGCTCACTCTCATCGACCGCAACGTCCGCCTCGGCCTCGGGCGCCGGCTCGGGTTCAGTGAGGTCGTACTCGATGGCGCAGCTCTCGGGAACCATGCCGATGGCGCGAATCACATCGATACCGTAGCGGTAATTACCATAGGCGTTGATAACGCTCGGCGCGGAAGCTTCATCCTCTGCTTCCTCCGAAGAGCCTTCGTCTTCAAGCTCAGCAGGCTCATCCGCAAGATCGTCGGCCGGAGCCTCATCGGCACCATGCTCTGCAGCTGCGCCCTCGGCCACGCGCTCATCGTTCGCGCCATCATCGACCACGGGCATGGCGACCGTAGCGCCAGCAGAATCGGATTCGCTCACCTGGGCGGCAACGGCATCGTCGGCACCCTGAACCGCACCGGCAGCGGCCGCGCCAGCATCCACGACGGCGGCTGTGGCATCCATGGCCGCACCTGCGACGGCATCGACCGGAGCCATGGCCGCGGTGGCGCCCATCGCATCAGTGGCCTCCGGGACAGCATTACCCGAGAGCTCGGCCTGGCCGGCCTCGAGATCATCGAGCGAAAGCGCCGCAGCTCCGGCAAGCGTGGCGCCGAGCCCCTGATCATCCTGCGCCCCAGCCTGGCCTTCCGCAACCTCCGCCTGGTCGCCGGCGGCTACGCCCGCAAGCTCATCGAGCGCCTCCTCGGGAAGGTCTCCCGAGGCCACCGCTGCCTCGACCTCGGCCGCCTGAGCCATGCGAACCTGCTCGGAGAAATAATCCTCGAAGGGAACGTCGTTCGGGAACTCCTCGCCGTGCTCGAACGGGGCAACGGCATCCATCACGCCGAGCATGGCGGCAACAGACGATTTGTTGCAAATCGAACCCGAGGTATACGGGAGAATGAACCGGTTCGCGATGATGCCCACCGCATGAGCAAGCGGAATAAGGGCCGCCACGATCGCGAGCAGCCAGAACACGACCTTCGCTCCACCCGGGAACGGCAGCAAGCGAATGATGGCGAGCACCGCGGGGGCCACCATCATATACGGCATGAGCTTGACGATGATGGGCTTGTACGTCGCATAGGGGAGCTGCGAGAACAGGTCGGCACGCGGCGAATCGTAATGAGCAACAACGACCACCGGGCGGTTGCGCGGCGACGCGAGCGGGCCGGACGCCTTGTGATAGGCGATGACGTTCTGGGAGAGGCCGGACGCGCCGAAGCCCGCAAACGACAGCTTGCCCATGCGCTCCAGCACGTACACCACGCCCTCGGCGACCGTGAGCAGAAGGCCGATGATCCCCACCACGCCGCCAATACCCATGAGCACCGCGCCCACGAAGAGCGCGATACCCAAGGCGGCGAGCACAACCTTCGGGGTGCCCGAGGCGTTGAACTCCTGAACCTCCGGCTCAAAGCCATGGTTGGAGAAGATGCGGGCGATATCTTCCGCAGCAGCTCGCTCTTCCTCGCTGCACGCGGGAGTGATCCCTGTGTTCTGGAGTAGATGGTTCAAATATTTACGGGTGGTGGCCATCAGCTTTCCCTGTCCCTGTTCGATAGTCGCGGTCACAACGCATAAGAACATGCAGATAATGCGTCCGTATTCTGGAAAGTATACCGCTACTCTGAAAACGCCGCTGCGTTACCGCAGGTTATATGCGCTCACAGACCCATTTGCACCTTCTATCTCCATAACACGTCGCCCGGGGGCCTCATGTAGAATGGATGCGAGAAAGGGAGGGTATTCGTGCCATCGTATGACGAAGCGCAGGCCATAGCCGGGGACACCTCGGCGCAACGCCTCCTCAACCTGTTTTTTATCTTCAATGCCTCTACGCGAGCGCTCTCGACGGAAGAGATCGTCTCGGACTCCGACCTGGGCTATGGGTCTCCTCAGCGTGACTCAGACCTTCGCAAGTTTCGCCGTGATCGTGCGAAACTCGCCGAGCAGGGCATTCAAATCGTTGAAGCGAAGCCGTTGGGCGCCGCCGAAAGCGAGGAGAGCTACTGGAAGCTCGACCGCGAGAACACCTTCGCAACAGGCGGTATCGTTACGAGGGACGACGCGCAAACGCTTGCCGCAGCGATAGATGAATATCTTGAGGGGCAGGCGACGCCGCTCGTCCGCCCACTCCAGTCGGTGCGCGACAAGGCCCTCGAGCTTGCTGAGGGCAGCACGCCGCAAACACGGGACGAACAGGCCGCCAACGCCTTTGACCCCATTCTCGATGCACTTTGGAGCGCCTTCGCCACGCGCAAAAAGATCACGTTCTCGTACCGCAACGCGCGCGGTGAAGCATCAAAGCGCAGCCTTGCCATATATGGAATCTTCAGCCATGAGGGCTGCGCCTACGTTACCGGCCTCGACGACGCAAGCCAAAGCATCCGCACCTTTCGCACCGACCGCATCGAAAAGGTCTGGCGCCCAAAGGGCACCTACAACATCCCCAACACGTTTTCCATTAAGGACTACGTCTTTCTCCCCTTCGATTTCGGCGAGGGGGAATCGGTGCAGGCGCAGTTCTCGCTACCCGCCTCCATGCCTCGGGCAGCGGTACTCGCATGCACCCATGGACGCGGAGAGGTAGCCCTCACAGAAGCCGGCTCCTGGCAATGGACTATCGAGGTGCGGGATATTGATGCTGCCGCCTCGTTTGCCCTCAGCCATGCACGGGAGGGGCTGCGCCCTGTGGCCCCGCAGGCATTCGTTGACGCATGGAAGCGCATGATCGATAAGGTGGTTGAGGCACATGGCGCATAGCGATCGGGTGACCAACGCCCTCTGGATGCTCGAAGCGCTCACAGCTGCTCCGGGCCACCGCCTTAGTGCAGCCGAGATGCGCCGGGCGCTCGCATGCACCGACGAAGAGCTCGACGGGTATCTTGACCTGCTCTCCACCCTTGCCGACCGGCAAGGGGGAGCCCGCGCGATCGCTTACCGACAAGACGATTCGATCGTCCTTGAAGGGGATGCGGCGCGCATGCGTCCGCTGCGCCTTACGGCGGGAGAGAGCATGGCCCTTGCCCACGTGATCTATGCCCTGGAACTCGACCCCAACCTCTCCGAACGTCTTGAACGCGCCCTCATCGCCCCAGGAATCGAGGCGGGCAACCAACAGCTATTCCTTGCGACCGCGCGCACATACGGCCCATTCTACCAAGAGCTCTCCGAAGCCATCGAAGACGGGGTTCGGTGCCGCATCCTGTACCGAGCGCAGACAGACACCCAGCCCGCGCCGCGCCTTATCGACCCGCTCGCCTTCGAAGCGTTTGACGACTATGCCTACCTCGTCGCGTGGAACGTCGAGAAGAATGCAGAGCGGCGATATCGCTTGGACCGCATCAGTGATGTCGAACTCACCGATGAGTCCGTCGGCCGTCGCGAGCCGAGCGACCTCACCGTCGAGGACCATCTCGCCCAGACGGGCACCATCGTGACCGTCGAATGCCCCGCATCGAGCGATGAGTTTTCGTCGTGGTCGGGCGTGGTCGATGTGTCGCCGTCCCCGCAAGACCCATGCCGCTTACGCGTCGCGGTGCGCGTAAGCACTGCTTTCTGGCTGTTCGACCAAGTACTTGCAGCCGGGGGAGACATGAAGATCGTGGAACCTACAGCATGGCGCGAGCAGTTGCTCCGCTATGCACAAGAGCTCTCCCAGGGAAACGTCGCCCCGTAGTCGCCCCATCTCGCAGGACAGGGTCGGCGAGGGAACGCCTCCGCGGCACGCCAAAAGCAGTAATCAGCGATTCCCTCGGAAAGCGCTGATACCGGGTGCCGGAGACGTCTGGCAGACGAGTCGGGAGGCGCCCGGCGTCGAGCTTTCAACTTTTGGGCACTTCGCGGCGCGCCGCGGCAAATACGGGCGAGCGGGGCGAAAGTAAAAGCGCAGGTCAGATGGCATGCGTCCTTCCAGCCGCAGCGCGGCTACCCGGGCCCTTCGCCGCGAAGTGCCCAAAAATTGCAATCACGTTCGCCCTCGATGGTGAAGTCAGCGTTTCCCTAGGAGCGCCCGTGCTCGTGCGCGCGGCGCCACAGCGAGAGGTACGCCCCCACACGCTTCGCCTCGATACGCTGGTACGAGGACGTGGGAAGCGAATTGAGAAACTTCTTGCCATACCCCTTGCTCACGAGCCGAGAATCCGCCAGCACGAGCACGCCCGTGTCGCTTGAAGAGCGAATTAGACGTCCTGCAGCCTGCTTGACCTCGAGCACCGCATCCGGCAGCGAGTATCTCGCCCACGCGCGCTCCTCGCGCAGCGCCCGCTCACACGAAAGCGGATCGGTGGGACTCGCAAAGGGCAGCTTCGGAATGATCACGCAGCGCAATGTATCGCCCGAAGCATCGAAACCCTCCCAGAACGCCTTGAGCGCGAACAGCGACGAGGATTTCTCCGAAACGAAATGATCTCGCAACCGGCGCGGCGAGCTCATGCGCTTCTGGCATGCCAGCTCCAAGCCCTCCGCGGCAAGGCGGGGCGCCACCAAATCAAAGAGCTCCTCCATATCGCGACGGTTGGTGAAGAGGGTGAGCACGGAACCAGACATGGCAACGTGAACGTCGAAGAGCAGATCCTCGAGCGCCGAGATATACGCATCCCGGTTGCGCGGATCGGGCAGGTCGCCCGCCACGACGACCGCCATATTCGACTCAAAGTCGTAGCTCGAATCGAGGTGAAGCGACTTGTACGAGCCCGATGGCAGGCGGTCCAACCCTACAGCATGTTCAAAGTGCTTAAACCCGCCCGAGACCGACATCGTCGCCGAGGTGAATATCGCCGTATGGACCTCGGGAAGCCATTGCTCGGCAAGCGTCTCCCCGATATCGAGGCGCTCTGCGGTGAATGCCTCGCCGCCCGCGCGCAACCTGCGGTTGACCTGCAGAGAGTAGACGTAGCGATCGTCTGTACCCTCAGCGATAAGCTTGAGCCCATCGAACAGCTCGCGCACACGGCGTTCAAGGTCCGCCGGATCCGCGGCGAGTTCGGGCGAATCCTGTGCGAGATTCTCCGCAAGCGCATGCAGGGCCTTTACGGTCTCCTCGAGCGCGTCGATTGCGGTGAGAAGCGAGCTTGCCAGGAAGGACCAGTCGTCGCTCTCTCGAACCTCAGGGCCGATCCAAATATTCACCTGGTCATAGCCGCCGCTTCTTACGGTCTTGGCGTACTCGCGCGCGCCGCTGAATGCCTCGGCCATCGTAAGCGAGGCACGGTTCGCCGTTGAGATGCAACGAGACACAAGGCCCATATACAGCGTCGAGCCGTCGCGACCCGCCAGCTCATGGGAGAGGCGGCCGAGCACGCCCGCATCCTTGCCGCCCATGCGTTCGAACACCTGCCTGCTATCGTCGGCAGAGACGCAGACGGCCCACTGGCGCCTGGCCTCTTTCTCGACCGCATGGGCCTCATCGACCACCCAATGCCTGATGGGGGGCAGTATTTTGCCATCCGCGGCAACATTTCTGAACAGCAGCGAGTGGTTCGTCGCCACGACATCGGCGCGGGCAGCGCGAATGCGCGCCCCATGCACCAGGCATTTATGGGGGAAGAACGGGCAAAGCCTGCGCGCGCACTCGCGCGAACCTGTGGTGAGGTCCTGCCTGTTCACGCTTTTCCAACGAATGCCCAGCGCATCGAGGTCGCCCGAAGGGCTCTGGCATACATATGCGTAGATGACGGCCATAGCGGTGAGCGTATCCGCCGGGTCGCGCGTGGTCACGATGTCCGAGCGGCTTCTCACTAAGCGCTCGAGCTTGCGCAGGCAGGGGTAGTGGTCAAACCCCTTGAGGGCGCAGTACGAGAGCCCTCCCTCAAGCGCCTCGCTGAGTTTGGGCAGCTCGTGGTACATGAGCTGGTCGGCCAGGTTGTTTGATTTCGTTGCGATGCCCACGGTGATGCCGTTGCGCTTTGCCGCCTCTGCAAACGGAATGAGATAGGCCATGGACTTTCCCACGCCAGTACCCGCCTCGATGACGCGATGGGTGGAGGTTGCCAAGGCGTCGCGCACCTCGCAGGCCATCTCGACCTGCTCGGCGCGGGGCTCGTACGTTGGATACATCGAGCTCACCAGGCCACCCGGGGCGTAGCTCGCTTCCACCTGGTCGCGGCGCGGTACCTCGAGCGATGGCAGATCGTCGGCGTCTATGTGCTCAACAGACGGCTCGTCACTGATCACGCGGGTGCGGGCCGCCTCGAGCGAGAACACAGCGTCCGGCTTCTCTTGTGCGAGATAGGAGAAGATGGGGCGGTACGTCCATGGAACATCGGGGTGCGAGTTCGCAAGCAGGCCCAGCAATCCCTCTGGAAGGTCCGCCAGAGCCGTAAGCAGAACACGCCACACCCCTGCAAGCGCATCGACGTCATCCGTTGCCCGGTGCGAAACCGCGCTGCATCCGAAGACCTCGGCAATATACGAAAGCTTGTGCGATGCGAGCCGGGGCAGCGCGATGCGCGAGAGGGCAAGCGAGTCGATCCAGATGGAGCTCACGTCTACGCCGCCTTTGACCGACTCGATGAAAGTGCGGTCGAACGTGGCGTTATGCGCGACCACCGGGCGCCCGCCCACGAACTCGGCAAGCTGGGCCACGGCGGTGCGAGCATCGGGGGCATGGGCAACATCCGCGTTCGTAATCCCCGTGAGCTCGGTAATCTCGGTAGGAATCAGCGTCGTGGGATGCACGAAGGTATCGAATCGATCGGTTATCTCACGCCCTGAGAGCACTGCTGCCGAAATCTCGATGAGTTCGTTCTCCTGTGGAGACAACCCCGTGGTCTCGGTATCGAGAATGACCACATCCTCCTCGATGAGGCCAAACTCGCGCTCCTTCGCGCGCTCAGCAAGGGTCCGGTACGCCTCGATAACGAACCGCGGCGTACCGGGCATGACCGCATCCTCGATAGCCGGGATGCTTTCGTGTTGCTCGGGCATTATTCCTCCGCGCCCTCAAGGGCGATATGAATGAGCTCGTCACACACCGCGCTGAACGGCATGCCTGCATGGCGCGCCTCGTCGGGGAAGAGCGAGGTATCGGTCATTCCCGGAATCGTGTTGGTCTCGAGAATCGTCGTTCCGTGCTCTCCCACGATGAAATCCGAACGCGAGAACCCCTTGCAGCCAAGGGCTTCGTGCGCGGCCACCGCATATTCCTCGGCGCGATGGTAGTCTTTCGGAGAAATCGCAGCTGGGATACGGTGAACGAGCGTTGGGTCGATGTACTTCACATCAAGATCGTAGAACTCCGAACCCTCTTGGGGGAGGATTTCGACGATGGGCAGGGCCCGCGGGGGATCGCCCAACACACCGACCGTAATCTCGGTGCCCACAAGCCGCTCTTCCACGAGGGCCTTCTCGTCGCACTCGAACGCGGTCTCCAGGGCGTCGAGCAATTCCGACTCATCCTTCACATAGGTGACGCCGTAGCTCGACCCGTTCACCGCGGGTTTCACGAAGCATTCGCTGCCAACCTCGTCGACGATGTCCGCAATGCATACGTCATCGTCGCGCTTGATGGTGATGCCGCGTGCCGTCGGAATACCGGCGCGCTGGTAGACCGCCTTGGCAACATCCTTATCTGCCGCGCACGCGCTCGCGATCACGCCGGATCCCGTGTACGGGATACCGAGGTATTCCAAAATGCTCTGAATCATGCCATCCTCGCCACCACGGCCATGCAGGGCGATAAAGGCAACGTCGTAAGACCCCTCCGAAAGCTTCACCAGGAAGTCATCGTCTGCCGGATCGAGCATCTCAACATGCGTGTATCCGGCTTCTGCCAGAGCCGCCATGACATTCTTGCCCGACGAGAACGAGATTTCCCGCTCATCGGATATACCACCTGCGAGCACTGCTACGCGCAGCTCATCCGGCTTATACTCAGACATTGCCGGCTCCCCTTCCTGGTGTTTTTTCGCCCACCCCATCAGCGGGCATAACTTCCCTTATTGTATAGGTATGTACGCAACTTGCACCCGTGTGCTATCAAACGTTTCGCAGAAAGGCCTCGTATGGAGCGCACCCACCATCTTCCCGACATCAGAACCCTTTCCCCTAAGGAACTTTCGCAGGTAGTGAGCGAGCTTGGCCAACCTGCGTTTCGTGCCAAGCAACTCGACGAATGGCTCTTTGAAAAGAACGTATGTTCGTTTGAAGAGATGACCAACCTTCCCAAAGCGTTCCGCGAGCAGCTTGCCGAGCACTTCGTCTTCGCTGTGCCAACAGAGGTGGTCAAACAGATTTCTAAGGATGGCTCGCGAAAGTACCTCCTCCAATTCCCCGACGGCGTTGCCGTCGAAACGGTTGGAATGCCCTCGCGCAATCGCCTTGCGGTTTGCATCTCCACGCAAGCCGGTTGCAACATGGGCTGCGCGTTCTGCGCCACCGGCCTTGCTGGCCTTACGCGCTCGCTTACCGCGCAGGAAATGGTCGACCAGGTTGTTCACGTAAGCCGAGACCTTGGCGAGCGTGTTGCGAGCGTCGTCTTTATGGGACAGGGAGAGCCGTTTGCCAACTTCAACGAAACGGTGCGGGCCCTCCGCATGCTCAACAGCGAGCACGGCCTCAATATTGGTGCGCGTCACCTTACGGTGTCTACCTGCGGAATCATTCCCAACATTCGCGCTTTTGCCGATTTGCCTGAACAGTTCACCCTTGCTGTTTCACTTCACTCTGCCATCCAAAGCACCCGAAACCAGCTCATGCCGGGCGTTAAGAAGTACACGCTCGTTCGCCTCCATGAGGCGCTGCAGCTGTACACCGAGAAGACTGGCAGAAGGCCAACCTACGAATTCGCCATGATTGAAGGCATCAACGACACCAACCCAGAGATGAACGCACTCTGCGACTTCTGCGAGGGCACGCTGTGCCACGTCAACCTCATCCAGCTTAACGATATTCCCGACAGCCCCTTTAAGCCGTCACCCATGAAGAAGGTTGAAGAGCTGCAACGCAGGCTTCAGATGCGTGGTGTGGAAACCACGATCCGCAATTCCCGGGGGAGTGATATCGATGCCGCCTGCGGGCAGCTGAAGCAGCGGAAGATCAACGCTCATCTTTCATGAGAGCTTTGACATTTAGTTGTTCTTCTTCCTATAGAGAAGAATAAAACTGATTTCGCTACAACGGAACGGGGTGCCAGGCAAATGCTTGGCACCCCGTTTCACGTGAAACCATATTCTCTTGCAGCGCAGAAGGTTAGTCTGCGGATTGCATCCACACGAGCGTAAACGCTCTAATAGTTAGGTACCTAACTTACATTCCTAATACCCAACGCTTTCCCACTGGTGTGCAACCCAATCCTGATTAATCTTTGGGTTCTTGGTCATCTGCGCCGTCCTCAAAGCAACGTCTTCGGACATGGTTACGATCTTCTTCTTTGACGTTTCGTATGCATCGCGAGCCCCACGACCCAGCCGTGCCCTCAGCTCTGGATTTGTTGCAACCATATATCCAACTACCGAACCTACAACTACTGCAGCTCCAGCAGCAACCAGACCACCAATCAATCCTGGCTTCATCTTACTCACCTTGCTCTCCAATAATCTGAGAGAGAATTCGCGTCAGGTCTTCTTCATCCTTGAACTCAATCTCAATCTTGTTTTTACCTCGTGAGTTCTTTACCCGAACGTTCGTGTTGAATGTCTGGCGAAGCACCTTTGCTGCACGCTTATACGATTGCGGAGTAACGGGACGAGGGGCTTTCGGTGTTTCAGCGACAGAAAACAGTGGTGCAAGATGTTCTGTCGCTCGCACCGACAAACCTTCCGCAACGACCTTTTCAGCCAGCTTGATCCGAGCATCTTCATAAGGAACTGCAAGAATAGCCCTTGCATGACCAGCAGTAAGCTTACCGTCAAAGATGAGCTCCTGGACTGGCTCTGGAAGATCTAGAAGACGCAGAGAGTTACTGATTGCGAAGCGCGACTTCGAGACTGCCTTCGAAAGAGCAGTCTGGGTCATCCCACTTGATTCAATGAGCTGCTTGTAACCCTTTGCCTCTTCTATTGGATTCAAGTCAGAGCGCTGAAGATTCTCAATCAGTGCAATCGTTAGCATCTCAGCATCATCAACATCTTTGATGATGACCGGTAGCTCGGTTAGCCCTGCAAGCGTTGCCGCTTGGTATCTACGTTCTCCTGCAATGATCTCGTATCCCTTCGCATCCTTACGGACAAGAAGGGGCTGAAGTACTCCGTGCTCCTGAATCGACTCGCTAAGCTCACCAAGCTCCTTCTCATTGAAATGAGTACGAGGCTGATTAGGGTTTGGATGAATCTCCTGAATTGGAATCATCGTATTGTCAGATGTATGCCCCGTTTCATACTGGGCTTCACTGACAAGAGCAGACAACCCTTTACCAAGTCCGGATTTCTTCTTTGCGCTAGGCACGACCGATCACCTCATCTGCAAGAGAAAGATACGCAATTGCACCCTTGTTGCTCGGAGCGTATTCGATTACAGGCATTCCAAATGATGGTGCTTCAGAAATCTTGACCGTTCTAGGAACCAGTGTGTCAAACACCTTGTCACCAAAGTACGCCCGCACCTCATCAACAACCTGGTTTGCAAGCGAAGTACGAGAGTCATACATCGTCATGAGCACGCCAAACACTTCAAGCGAGCGATTGATGCGCTCTTTGACCATTCTCATCGACTCAAGTAGCTTTGTAACACCCTCAAGTGCATAGTACTCACACTGAATCGGTATTAGTACGCTATCCGCTGCTGCCAAAGCGTTGATAGTCAACAATCCCAGTGACGGCGGACAATCGATAAAGATGTAATCGAATTCATTTTGAACCGGAGCGAGCAACTCTTTCAACCGTGTTTCACGTGCCATTGCTGAAACAAGCTCTATTTCGGCGCCGGCAAGCTGAATCGTAGCGGGAATTACAAAGACACGCTCACAATCTGTCTCATGAATGAGCTCTTCTGCAGATACATTATGGATAAGCGCATCATATACACACTGCTCGAGCTCTTCTTTTTCTATACCGAAGCCGCTCGTACTGTTTCCCTGTGGGTCAAAATCAACCAACAGGACCTTTTTGCCCTTTGAACTAAGGGCGGCTGACAGATTGACTGCCGTGGTACTCTTCCCAACGCCACCTTTTTGATTGATGATTGAAATGATCCTTGTCTTCGAGTTCGAATCCCGCGGGACGTCTTTAAACCCCATTTGACCTCCTACTGCAGTTAAAGAATGATATTGGTCGGTCGAAGCGTTTTCACGTGAAAACATTTAACTTGTTCATTCATTATGTTTCAGCTTGATTGGACATGCAAGACGCTAGCCTGATGAATTTAGATTCTCTTGAGAATTCTCTACCTAACATTTCAAGATGATATCCGGCAATCCATATGTCTTATTAGTTCTTCTGATGCTATATACGTTCATTTTGCAAAACAGCTCTTCTGTATAGTGTCAATCTCAAATAATCGATCTACATCAGCTGTTTTCACGTGAAAACACTTTAATTGAATGCGTCTTAAATCAATGATCTAACTACGTTAATCCATGAATTGCCGTGGTAATTGTTTAAATTTCAAATTAAATCCCGTAGCAACCGAACAACAGATAGCCAAGTACAAATTATTGAGACGAATCATTGGTGTGACAAACACTTGACTGACATACACGTGAAATCCACTTTCATAATAGATGCAACACAGTTCGACTCATTATGAACGACATAATCTGACTTAATTCATGAGTCTGGGGATTATGCAGGGATTAGATGACGCACTGTGAAATGAGTAGCTATCTATCAATCAACATTGAGGGCTATAAACAATTCTGATCGCACGAGAGACTGTTGAAACACTTCCATGGCTTTTATCACATCAATTATGAAACGTATCAAGCACTGATAACTTCAAATTAGACGTAAGGACCATATGTGTCAGCCCCTCAATAAGGCACAGCATATTACAATCTATGTTTTCACGTGAAAACAGACCAATGATGATCAACCGCCAATGACCTAGCGCCACTTCATAAGTAAGAAAGTCAACTAGAGAACGTATAAGGTCAAGAAGCGGTTGAAATTAAAAAGAGGCCAATCAGAATGATTGACCTCCGTGAGGGCTACTTTGAAATAGGATGCTTCTTAGCCATCCCGACAGCACGAGGAAGCTTCATTGATGGCTTATGAGATTTCTTAAATACAAAGATTGCTCGCGTACCACGTTTTCCAGGAAGAGAAAGATCATACCGCGTGGGAGTATCAAAACCACAAACCTGAGCCGCATAGGACCCATCAGATACTTCATCAGCAGCAGGGACACCCTTTGAAACAATAAGCAGACCGTCTTTCTTCAGAAGCGGTGAAGCATACTCAACGAGGGTAGAAAGATGCGCGACGGCTCGTGCTACAACAACGGAAAACTCACCACGATGAGAAAGAGCATAGGACTCAACACGCTCATGAACTGTTTTGACTCGCTCTACACCCAACTGGGACGCACAGGCTTCTACAACCTTAACCTTCTTACCAACCGAATCCATGAGGACAGAAGGACGGTGAGAAGTAATAGCGAGCGGAAGCCCGGGGAAACCAGCCCCGGTGCCAATATCAAGCAACTTACCCTTAGGGGCATCATCAACATATGGCAGAAGAACAAGTGAATCGTAGATATGTAGGATGACTGCCTCGTGTGGATCAGTGATGCGAGTCAGGTTAATGTTCTCATTAGCCTTAAGAACATATTCAAGATGTTCCACGCACAACTCAAGTTCATCAGAAGAAACCTTGGAGGTCAGTTGCCCATCCTGAAGTGAGCATGCATAACGATCCCAATACTGTCCAAGCTCTGTAACAAGCATTGAGTGAGAAACGGAAGACTCGCTCATAGATATACTCCTGCCAATAGTTCTTGAAGCACAAACTTTTGTCATAGAAAAGGGGTGCGGCTCAGCCACACCCCTTAATACTACCAATATAGAAGAAACTCCTATAGAGCAGTCACAACAACTCGACGCTCGGGATCAACGCCCTCGGAATTGGTTTCAACAGCAGCGTTATCGCGAAGCGCGATATGCACCAAACGACGCTCGTAGGCACTCATAGGAGGAAGAGCAACAGACCCATGCTGACGCACGGCACGGGCGGCAGCAGAGTGGGCCATAGAAGTAACCTTATCATTGCGACGGCTCTTATAACCCTCGATATCAACCACCACAGGATAACGGAACCCCAGGCGGCGGCTCACAATCAAAGAGAACATCGTCTGCAGAGACTCAAGCGTACGACCGTGACGCCCGATGAGTACAGCCAGATTGGGAGCAGTAACATCGAGGATCAGCTCGCCGTCATCGCCCTCATACTCATCGATAGGGGAATCTTCGGCATCAAAATGCTTCAGAATATTGCGAATCACAGACAGCGCAACATCAGCGACGGTATCGAGCTCCTCATCGGTAAGTTCCTCGCCCGCCTTATATTTGCGCGCAATCTCGGGATACTCGCCGACGACCTCATCGAGGGAGGTCGGCGCGACCTCATTCTCCTCGATTTCAAGCAGTTCCTCAGACATGACGTCTCCCAAAATTTATTTAGGTACCTAATTAAATACCGGTTTACGTAACTCTTCTATCAGCTAGTTCTTCTTGCGCGGACGAGCCTTGTGCTCACGGCGCACCACATCGACCTCGATGGGGGCATGCGCCAGGCGCTCTTCCTCCTCGGCCTTAGCCTTCTCCATAACACGACGGGTCACGAAGATCTGCTGCGCAACCTGCCACAGAGACGAAACGTCGTAGTAGAGCAAAACACCCGCAGGCAGGTTCCAACCAAGCCAGAGCATCATGATGCCCATGACGAGCGCCATGGTGCGCATGGAAGAAGCCTGCTGACCAGTCTGGTTATGGGACTGATACAACGAAGGAATAACCGTCAGGATGCCAAACAGGATCAGCGAAATAAGGTACGGCAGCGCGGTGGCGATACCGTTCGCCCACTGGGCGCCGGGCGTAGTCGTAAGGTCGGGCATGATGTTGTAGAACGAGAACACCACACCGGACTCGCCAATGTACCCAGGAAGGTTGCGCAGCAGGGTGAACAGCGCAAGCAGGATGGGCATCTGAATAAGAAGAGGCAGGCAACCACCCAGCGGGTTGAACTTGTTCTCCGAGTAGAACTTCTGCATCTCCTCGGCCTGACGCTGCGGGTCATCGGCGTACTTCTGCTGGATCTCCATCAGCTTAGGCTGAAGCACCTGCATGCGCGCCGTCGATTTCGTCGACTTCAACAGAAGCGGCGTGAGAATCAGGCGCACGATGACGGTAAGGATGATGATCGAGAGACCCCAGTCAGAGGCGAACCCCTGAATGAACCTCAGGATCTGAAGAAGAATTTGAACGATCCAATCCCACATCTATGGTTTCCTCCGTTTAACCTAGCCCTAGGGCACCGGGTCGTAGCCGCCGCCGTGAAACGGATTGCATCGGATGATGCGACGAATCGCGAGCCAGCTACCTTTACCTACTCCGTATCGCTCGATTGCCTCGACCGCGTACTGCGAGCACGTGGGCGTATAGATGCAAGCGGCGGGCAACAAAGGGGAAATGACGCGCTGATAGACCTTGATGGGAGCAATGAGAAGCCGCCGGAACATGAATGCCCCTACCGGCCAACGCCAGCGCGTGCAGACAGCCGCATAAGCGCCGCGCAAAGATCCTGCGGGGCCGCGTCGCGGGTCGCTGCGGTGGCGAACAAGATCACATCATGCCCGGGTACGGGAAAGTCGCACGCGCGCGCCGTTTCGCGCAACACGCGCTTGGACCTATTCCTCAAGACAGCGTTTCCAAGACGCTTAGGTGCAGCGAAGGCGACCCGACCAGGATCGCCTTCGCTCACAGCATCACATATAACCATTCGCATCAAGGGATGGTTATAGCGCCGTCCCCGTGTATAGACACGCTCGAAATCCGACCGGGCTTTAATGGTCTTCATGCGCAAGCGCGTTGCAAGCTAGACGGTGAGGCGCTTGCGGCCCTTGGCACGACGGCGAGCGAGCACAGCGCGGCCGCCCTTGGTGGCCATACGGGCGCGGAAACCGTGGGTCTTGGCACGCTTGCGCTTATTAGGCTGGTACGTACGCTTCATGATTTCTATCCTCCTGCTTGTTTGAACAAACAAATAAGTCGCGTGAGCTTCAAGATTGTAGGGAAAACGGCACAAGAATGTCAACAAGCAGGTAGAACTTGTTTGCAAGTTACCACATGCCGTTCAAACCGCCTTGCGCCACCAAGAAGTGAGAATAATTCGTTTCAGAAGATTTCAATGAGTTTTCGACAGGTTATCAAGCTGTGTGGATAACTTTTCACTTCGTTTCTTCAGTTTTCAACACGTTTTGAAAAGTTGTTGAAAGGTTCAGAAGCTTTCAATGCGGTACTATCTAAGGCCTAGACTTCAGATTCATCTTGAGCGGGCGTTTACAAGGATGGTTGCTCATGGCCGACGATTTCTACCCCTTTGTCGATTCAGGTGACCCCGCACCCGACAACAGGCACATCACGGGAATATCCGACGGCGAGCATACTGACATGGCGAACGCTGAACTTGGAACCCACGCCGACCAAGCGAAAACACCCCAGGATGAGACCGCCGCAGCGGCCGAGCTATCCGGTGAGTCGACCGTGTTTGCCACACGCATCGCAATCTACGACGACATGCTTTCCACACCGCGCGTGATCGTAGTGCAGCCGAAAGACCCACGCTCTTATCTTGAAGAAATCACTAACACCGTCTATCGCTGCATGAAAGAGCAGGGCGGGTCGCTCTCACTCATGGTCATCAGAGAGCTCGTGGAAAACTTCATCCACGCCCATTTCACCGAGCCGATCGTCTCCATCCTCGACGGCGGAAACACGATCAGATTCGCGGACCAGGGGCCGGGGATCAACGACAAGGAGCGCGCATTCGAATTCGGCGTGACCTCGGCAAACCGCTCGATGAAGCGCTACATACGCGGCACGGGCGCGGGCCTGCCCATGGTTCAGCAGTACCTCGAGAATGCAGGCGGCGCGGTTTCCATCGAAGACAACCTGGGCGCGGGAACCGTGGTGACGGTGAGCGTCGACCAAGCACGCGTGGCGGAAATCGAAGCGAACAGCGGGCGCGGGGCGGCCGTTCGAGGGACCCAGTTCACGTCGGCATCCCTCGGTCGGGGAATCCCCCGAGGCGGGTACGCGGGAGCTCCAAACCCCTACCAAGAGCAATACCCCTACCAACCAGGAGCGTTCGCGCAGGTGCCCGGCCAGGGCTTTGCGGCTGGAGCGGGCTCTATGCCGGCACAAGGGTATCCGCAGCAAGCGGGAGCCTGGCCGCATCAGCAGGCGCCGTATCCACAGCAGCCCGCTCAATATCAGCAGGCAACCCCCCAAGGAGCGCCCGCTCAACAGCAGACAGGATCATTCCAGCAGGCGGCCCCCTACACGCAGGCGGGTCTGTATCAGCAGGCGGGATTCCCGCATCAGTACGGTTATCCCGCCCAACCACCCTACGGCATGGGATGGGGCTTTTCGACAACACCCGAACCGGGTTTTCAACAATCTGGTCAAGAGTTTTCCACAATTCAACAGCATATGCCTCAAGCTGGGGAAACACAGGTGCAGCAGGCGGCGGCCGGCACCGTTCAAAACCGTGGTGCAAACGAGCCCTTCCTCACGGAACGAGGCCTACAAGCTCTGGATTTCCTTGTTGCCAACGGCCAATGCGGGCCCACCGAGCTCACGAACGCGTTCGGACACTCCGGCCCCACCTGGTCGCGCGAGCTTGCTACACTGAGCGGGTACGGTTTCGCAACTAAACATGGAAGAAAATACTTCCTCACCGAGCTGGGGGCGGCGTGGATCGCCGAACACGGGACTCAAAACTAGCCAGGGACCGCGAACCATAGGAAGCAAGGGGTAGCCCATGGATACCGAGGCGAAGATCATCCTCGATGACACCATCTCGTTCTGTGAACGCGACGAGCGCGACGGGCGCCTCATCAACATTCTTGGCCAGTGCGTTCCCGTCGAACTCACCGAAACGTCCCTCACCATCGAGGCCCCCACGCGTTTCGCCTACTCTTATCTCCTCAAGCAGCGCGCCATCATAGAGCGCTATCTTGAGGAGATAACCTTCGGCCCCCTCGCGCTGAACGTAACGGTTCCCGAGTCGATCACCTCAGGCCATCGCGGCGTTGCGGACCCAACCCCTCGCCGCGGCGAAACAGCCCCCGCCCCGGCAGTGGTTTCACGTGAAACATACGAGCAGGCGGAAGTCACCGCGCCGGCGGGCAGCGATGCCGGCGTGCATGCCGGTACCTCAGGCGATGCCGCCACGTTCACGGGCGCGCCCCCGCACGGCGACGAGGTCGTAACCTCGGAGGCACACGAGGCGCATCGCCTTTCGCTCGGCACCCCCGCCGAAGGTGGGTCGGGGAAGGTCAAGGTCACGAACGTCCTCTCCCCCGATGCGTTCCGCCAGCTCACTTCAGCCGTCCATGCAAGCGAACAGAAACCGGCCGAAGTTGCCAAGAAGAGGGAGGAACACACACCGGATTCCCCCGAACAAGAGCAGCAGTCGGTGCACGTGCACTCGAAATTCACGTTCGAGAACTTCGTGTACGGCGATGAGAACAAGCACGCCTATCAGTCCGCCGTGCGCTTCGCCGCCATGGCAGACGAGCCCGGCACCTGCACGTCGCTCTTCATCTACGGTAAGAGCGGCCTCGGCAAGACGCACCTGCTGCTCGCAATCAAGAATTATCTCAACGAGCACAGCCCGCACCTGCGCGTGAAGTACGCGAACTCCCAAACATATGTCGAGGACTACATCAGCGAGCTCGCCATCTCGAAGAACCGCGCGGGCATCATCCTGCGCGAATACCACGACGCCGACGTGCTCATCATCGACGACATCCAGAACATCATCGGCAAGACGCAGAGCATCGAGAACTTCTTCTCGCTCATGGACGAGTTCATCCGCAACAACAAGAAGATCGCCATCGCGTCGGACCGCGCGCCGAAGAACCTCGGCATGGATGAGCGCCTCACGAGCCGCTTCAACGCCGGCATGCTCTGCCTCGTATCGGAACCCGGCTTCGAGATGAAGTACATGATTCTGAAGCGGTACTACGAGAACACGGTGCTGCCAGACGCCGAGGCAGAAGCGGCAGCCGTGGCACTCGACGGCACGGGGTCGCTGCTCGACACCCTCCGTTCCGGCGGCGGGAAGCTCACCGACGAGCAGCTTCGCCATATGGCAGAGGTCTCCGGCACCAACATTCGCGAACTCGAGAGCTTCTGCGAGCGCTGCGCGGGCGCATCGTACGAGTGCGAGCAGAGCGGCCGGGAACTCACCGGCGAGGAGATAGACCGGATCGCCAACGAGTACTTCGATACGGCGCACAAGAAGATCCACATTGATACCGTCCAGTCGGTGGTCGAGGAGTTCTACCATGTGAGCCACGAGGAGTTGATCGGCCCGCGGCGCATGGCGAACATCGCGTTCGCACGGCATGTGGCCATCTATCTTGCCATGGACATGTGTGAGATGACGACACCCATGGTCGGCGCGGAATTCGGCGGAAGAAATCACTCCACCGTGCTCAGCTCCATCAAGGTGGTCGAGAAGAAGCTCAAAGAAGACCGAAGCCTCTGCGAAGATTTACAGGCCATGAGGAACAAGATCATCCTCAAGTCGTAGCGCCGAAAGGGTTTGGGAACCCGCTGCGGCGAGGAGGGTCCGCCCACGGGTGCAACCACTGCCAACCGGAGAGTTGAAAACATGTTGAGAGGTGCTCGAAAGCCTGTTGAAAACACGGGGGCAGTGGTGGAGAATCAAGGAGGTGCCTCGGCGCTGTGGAAAACAAGGATGCTTGCCAACAGGTCGATGTTCAATAAAACAACGCGTCTGACCTGCCCGTATTCGAGCTTTCCACATCTTCAACGGTCTAATTGTAATAGTTGGTTTTAGATATATATCTATATATAAAAGAAAGGCGCGCCATGAAGTTCACCGTGAGTCAAGACTCCCTCGCCGATGCCCTCTCCGTCGTACTCAAGGGCGCGGGCGGCGCAACAACCCTACCCATTCTGAACGGCGTACTCATCAAAGCCTATGACGGCGTTCTGGAACTCCATACGACAAATACCGAGATCTCCATCAAGCATCGCATCACCGCGCGCGTGGATGAGCCGGGCGAGGCGGTCGTTCCCTGCAAGCTCTTCTCGAACATCACGAAGGCGCTGCCCGACGCTCCGGTGAGCTTCGAGGTCGTTGAGCGCCAGGCGGTCATCTCATGCGCCAAGAGCTCGTTCCGCTTGAACATGCTCGACCCCCGCGACTTCCCAGAGTTCCCTGCCTATGCCATCGAGTCGTGCGTCGACCTGCCGGTGAGCGTGCTTTCCGAGATGGTGTCGCGCGTGTGGCGCGTGGCGTCGAAGGATCGCAGCCGCGGCGTTCTCACGGGCGTTCTGATGACCGTGGAGAACAACACGATCCGCCTGGTTGCGACGGACTCATACCGTCTGGCTGTATGCGATACCCAGGTGGAGACCTCGAACCTGGAGGGAAGCTTCGAGGCGATCGTGCCCTCCGAGTCGCTCAACGACGGTCTCTCCGTCATGGGCGATGCACCGACCATCATGGTGGGCGTAACGGATGCCCAGGTGGTCTTCGAGGCGGGGAATACGTGCTACGTGACGCGCCGCATGAAAGAGTCGTTCCCCAGCTATCGCATGCTCATCCCCTCGGCGTGCGCGATGACGGCGAAGCTCGATAACGCCTCCTTCGCCGCGGCGGTGAAGCGCGTCTCGGCAATCGGTTCGGGTAACCCCACGCTGCGTTTTGATATCGACACCGAGGCGGGCGTGCTCAAGCTCACGCTTATCTCGAGCGATCAGGGCTATGCGAGCGAGACGTTGGATATCGATGCTGAAGGCAAGAGCGGCTGCACGGGCTTCTCGTGCCACTACATCGCCGACTTCTTCAATATGGCGGGCCATGACAAGGACCTCACCCTCGAGATTCAAGATTACGGGCGTCCCGCCGTATTCAAAACGTATGGCAAGGTCAATTACCTCTACCTCGCCATGCCGATTCGCTTGAGCGAATAGCGAAGACCCCGCAGCCGCCGTCATGTCCATATACGCGCGCACGCTCTCGGTTACCGAATACCGCAGCTTCCCCTCGTTCGAGCTCGATCTTGCCCGCGGCGTCACGGTGCTCGTGGGGCACAACGCCGTGGGCAAGACCAACCTTGTCGAGGCGTTGCAGCTGCTTACGTCGGGGCGGTCGTTCAGGAAGCCGTCGCCCCGTGAGCTCGTCCGCGCGGGTGGCCCGCGCTGCTCGATGAAGCTCACGCTCGAGGGCGAGGGCCGCGTGATCGATATGGGGTGCGTGGTTGAAGACGGCAAGCGGTCGTTTATGCGCAACGGCAAGCGGTGCCGCGCGGCTGGTGTTCGCGGCGTCGTCCCTTCGGTGCTCTTCTGTCCCGACGACCTAGACCTGGTGAAGCGCGGCGCCCGATTGCGGCGCGAGGCGCTCGACGGCTTCGGTATCCAGCTCAACGAGAGCTACGCCCAGCTGGCCAGCACCTACGAGCGCACCGTCGAGCAGCGCAACTCCCTGCTCAAGGAGCCGTTCTGCACGCGTGACCTTCTGGACGCCTGGAACGACTCCATCGCATCCACGGGCGCGGCGCTCACGGTGCACCGCCTCGCGCTGCTGAGCCGTATTCGCGAACGCCTCATCGATGTGTATGCCGGGCTTTCGGGCGGTGAGGCCGCGGACGTTTCATATGTTCCCTCGTGGGGCTCCTCCGACGCCATCATGCTGCCGGCCGCCGATGCATCCTCGCGCGCCGACCGCATCGAGGCGGTGCGGGCGCGGATTGCGGCGGCCCTCGACGAGCGCGCCGGCGAGGAGCTGCGGCGCGGCATCACATTGGTGGGGCCCCATCGCGATGAGGTCGCGTTCACGATAGACGGTCGAGATGCCAGGACCTTTGCATCGCAGGGGCAGCAGCGAAGCCTCGTGCTCGCATGGAAGATCGCCGAGGTCGAGGTGACACGCGAGATCCTCGGCAGGCCTCCTCTGCTTCTGCTCGACGATGTGATGAGCGAGCTCGACGAGACGCGCCGACAAGCGTTTCTGGGGCTCGTGGGCGGTGGCGTGCAGACGGTGATTACGACCACCAACCTCGGCTACTTCGATGATTCGGCGCTTGAGCGGGCGAAGGTGGTGAAGATCGGTGGGGGCAGCAGGTAGAACCGACGGAGGCTTCGAGCGCGAGCGGTCGACTGTTGCCGTCTCTTCGATCATGGGCCAGGTCCGGCAGGACATCGTCTCCCGTGCCACGCCCGAGCAGCTCGAGCGTATGCGCAAGGCGGAGGCGGCCCGCGGCGTCTACCGCGCGTGGAACGCGGTGTGCGGCGGCACGCGCGAAGGGGAGCACGTGACCGGCCTCAGGTATCTCTCCGATCAAAACAAGCTTCTCGTCTACCTCGACGATGCCGTGTGGACGCAAGAGATGACGATGCTTCGCGAGATCATCCGCGCGCGCATGGAGCGCGAAGGGGTGAGGCTCGATGGATTCGTCTTCCGCACCACGAAACCGGGGTTCAAGCGCTCCGGCGTCGAGCGCCCGCGCGGGGAGAAGAAGACGGCATCGACCCCGCCCATCACCGCCCCTTTGAGCGCGGAGGAGGAGGGGGCCATCGACGCTGCGGTGGCGCCCATCGCCGACGACCGTTTGCGTAAATCGCTCAAAAAGGCCATGAAGGCGAGTATGGAGTGGAAAAAGGGTACCGACTTGAAAAACAAGGCGTAAATCCAATCTGGTGGCCTTGTAGAGGTATTCACATGCCGTAAAGACAGCGCGCGTATTCGGCTATCATAGATAGGCTAACTGAACTTTGCGATCTCACACGCAATCGATGTGGTCGAAAGGGAGAATACGTGGCAAAAAAGGAACAGTACGACGGTAGCGAGATTAAGATTCTCGAAGGTCTCGAAGCCGTTCGCAAGCGCCCCGGCATGTACATCGGTTCAACGAGTGCCAGCGGCCTGCACCATCTCGTATGGGAGATCGTCGACAACTCGGTCGACGAGGCCATGGCGGGCTTCTGCACCAAGATCGAGGTGACGGTGCACGCCGATAACTCCGTTACCGTTGTGGACAACGGCCGCGGCATCCCCGTGGACAAGCACCCCGTGAAGAAGATCCCCACGCTGGAAGTCGTCATGACGATCCTCCACGCGGGCGGTAAGTTCGACAACTCCGCCTATAAGGTTTCGGGCGGCCTCCACGGCGTGGGCGTCTCGGTGGTAAACGCCCTCTCCAAGAAGATGGTCGTGCAGGTCAAGCGCGGTGGCAAGATCTACGAGATGCAGTTCAGCCGCGGCAAGACCACGATGAAGATGAAGGAAGTGGGAACCGCTAAGAGCACCGGCACCACGACGACGTTCTGGCCGGATGACGAGATCTTCGAGACCACGGTCTTCGACTACGAGACGCTGCGCAACCGCCTGCAGGAGACGGCGTTTCTGAACAAGAACCTGAAGATCGTGCTCAAGGACGAGCGCGAGCTCATGCCGCGCGTTGATGAGTTCTGCTACGAGGGCGGTATCGTCGACTTCGTGAAGTTCCTGAACGAAGGGCGCGAGATCCCCGACGGACTCAAGCGCCCCATCTACCTGACGGGCAAGAGCGAGCCGGACGCTCCGGTTGACCGCACCGGCGAGGTCGAGGTCGCCCTGCAGTGGAACACCTCGTATTCCGAAACGGTCATGAGCTTCGCGAACGACATCTACACCCCCGAGGGCGGCATGCACCTTGAGGGCTTCCGCACCGCGCTCACCCGCGTGATCAACGATTACGCGAAGAAGCAGAACATGCTGAAGAAGGATACCGACAAACTCACCGGCGATGACGTGCGCGAAGGCCTTGCTGCGGTCATTTCCGTCAAGCTTGCGGACCCGCAGTTCGAGGGCCAGACCAAGGCCAAGCTCGGCAGCTCGTTCATGCGCGCGCTCGTGCTCAAGGTGGTGACCGACGGCCTTACCGACTACCTTGAGGAGCACCCCAAGGCCGCCCGCGAGATCGTGAAGAAGGCGCAGCAGGCGTCGAAGGCGCGCAACGCCGCCCGTAAGGCCCGCGAGGCCACGCGCCGCAAGAGCCTGCTCGAAAGCGCATCGCTTCCCGGCAAGCTCGCGGACTGCTCGGTTCGCGATGCCGAGATGACCGAGCTCTTCATCGTAGAGGGCGACTCCGCAGGCGGGTCCGCGAAGGACGGCCGCCGCCGTGATATCCAGGCAATCCTGCCGCTGCGCGGCAAGATCTTGAACGTTGAGCGCGTGGGCGACCACCGTGCGTTCTCGAGCGATACCATCCAGTCGCTCATCACGGCGATCGGCACCGGCGTGACCACGAGCTTGGGCGATGGCGGCGACTTCGACATCACGAAGGCGCGCTACCACAAGATCATCATCATGACCGATGCCGACGTGGACGGCGCCCATATCCGCATCCTCTTGCTCACGTTCTTCTACAAGTACATGCGCCCGCTCATCGATGCCGGATACGTCTACGTTGCGTGCCCGCCCATCTTTGGCGTGAAGGTGCGCAACAAGATTCACTACGTGTATCCCAACGGCCGTCAGCCGGAGGAGGAAATCCTGCGCGACACCATCAAGAGCCTGGGCCTCAACCCCGACGATGATGGCGACGACGCGAGCGGCAAGGTCACCAAGAAGCGCCGCGGCTACACCGTTCAGCGCTACAAGGGTTTGGGTGAGATGGATCCCAAGCAGCTCGCCTCGACGACCATGGACCCCAAGACGCGCATCTTGCAGCGGGTTACCATCGACGACGCCGTGGCCGCCGATCGCGCCGTGCGCGAGCTCATGGGCAACCAGGTTGAGTTCCGCCGGGAGTACATCGAGAAGCACGCGCACGACGCCCGCTTCCTCGACGCCTAATGGGTCATTTTGGGACGGGTCCATTTTGAACCATCCCTGAGAAACCGAGCAGACCTGAGTCAATCTGGGACGGGTCCATTTTAAGTCATCGATTGATGTCAGGCGGCATGGCCTGACGGATGAGCCCGTCCCCATAGTCAGACTGGACGACCACGACGAAACCAGGAGGTAGTACGTGGCAGACGATATGAACAACACGCCGGAGACGCCGGAATCTGAGGGGTTGCCCGAGGATCTGAGGCGCCTGCTCGCCCGCGCCGAAAGCGACGACGAGGGCACCGACGTCTACGTCGAAGACGAGGGCGACGAGGAAGAGGAGGACGAGGGCGAGCTCGAGGAGAGCTTTGGCGACATCGACCGCGGTGAAGACGCCGGCGAAGACATCAACGGTGGTTCGCTGCAGATCAGCGAGTTCGGCCACGAGATGCGCCAGAGCTTCATCGAATACTCGATGTCGGTCATCACCGCCCGCGCCCTGCCCGACGTGCGCGACGGCCTGAAGCCCGTTCACCGCCGCATCCTCTACGCCATGAACGAGAGCGGCATCTACCCCAACCGTCCGCACAAGAAGTCGGCCTGGACGGTCGGCGAGGTTATCGGCAAGTACCATCCGCACGGCGATTATGCGGTCTACGACACGATGGTCCGCCTCGCGCAATGGTTCTCCATGCGCACCCCGCTGATCGACGGCCACGGCAACTTCGGCAACATCGACGGCGACTCCGCCGCAGCCATGCGTTATACCGAGAGCCGCCTGGCTCGCCCTGCCATGGAGCTCCTCCGTGACCTCCAGAAGGACACCGTTGATTGGCAGCCCAACTACGACGAGTCGCTCGCCGAGCCCCAGGTGCTCCCCGCGCGCTTCCCCAACCTGCTCGTTAACGGCTCCTCGGGCATCGCGGTCGGCATGGCAACGAACATCCCGCCGCACAACCTCGGCGAGGCGATCGAGGCGACCTGCTACTACATCGACCATCCCGACGCGACGGTCGACGAGCTCATGCAGGTCATGCCCGGCCCCGATTTCCCTACGGGTGCGGTCATCATGGGGTCCGACGGAATTCGCCAGGCTTACGAGACCGGGCGCGGCTCCATCACCGTGCGCGCGAAGGCGCATGTGGAGTCCACCAAGACCGGCCGTAACCGCCTCGTGTTCACCGAGATTCCCTACCAGGTGAACAAGGGCACGCTGCAGGAGAAGATCGCTCAGCTCGTGAACGAGAAGCGCATCGAGGGCATCTCCGACATGCGCGATGAATCCACGAGCAAGGGTATTCGCCTCGTCATCGAGCTCAAGAAGGGCGTCATCCCGCAGGTCGTGCTCAACAACCTGTACAAGTTCACCTCGCTGCAGACCACCTTCGGCGTAAACAACCTCGCCCTCGTGGACGGCGTTCCCAAGTGCCTCTCGCTCCCCGAGATCCTGCGCTGCTACATCGACCATCAGGTCGATGTGGTGACCCGTCGCACGCGCTACGACCTCAAGAAGGCCCAGGCCCGCGCGCACATCCTCGAGGGTTATCTCCTCGCGCTCGACCACATCGACGAGGTCATCCAGATCATCCGCTCCTCGCAAACCGATGCCGAGGCCAGCGCACGCCTCATCGATCGCTTCGGGTTCACGCAGGAACAGACGAACGCCATCCTGGAGATGAAGCTTCGCCGCCTGACCGGTCTCGAGCGCGATAAGATCGAGGAAGAGCTCGCGGGGCTCCGCCGCGCCATCGCCTATTACGAGGACCTTCTGGCGCATGAGGAGAAGATCCTCGGCGTCATCAAGGAGGAGATGCGCGAGATCGAGAAGAAATACGCTGACAAGCGCCGCACCGAGATTGCCGCGGCCGAGAAGGACCTCGATGTTGAGGACCTCATCGCCGACGAGGACATGGTCGTGACCATCACGCACACCGGGTACGTGAAGCGCATCCCGGTTGCCACCTACCGCTCTCAGAAGCGCGGCGGCAAGGGCGTTTCGGGCGTGAACCTCAAAGAGGACGACGTCATCGCCGAGATGTTCATCGCGAGCACGCACGAGTACGTGCTGTTCTTCTCGAATCGCGGCAAGGTGTACCGTCTTAAGGTGCATGAGCTGCCCATCGGCACGCGCCAAGCCCGCGGAACCGCGATCGTGAACCTCCTGCCCTTCGAGGAAGGCGAGAAGATTGCGAGCGTGATCAGCTGCCGCGAGTTCCCCGAGAACGAATTCCTGCTCTTCGCCACCAAGCAGGGCATGGTCAAGAAGACTGTGATGAGCGCTTACAACCGTAGCCGCCGCGACGGCATCATCGCCATCAACCTGAAGGCTGGCGACGACCTGCTCGACGTGCGCCGCGTGCGCGAGGGCGACAAGATCATCATGGCCACGACCGCCGGCAAGGCCATCATGTTCGAGGAGGAGCAGGTGCGCGCCACCGGTCGCGACACCTCGGGTGTGCGCGGCATCACCATGAAGGATGGCGCCGAGGTGCTTGGCATGGAGATCACCAATGGCAGGGGCGATCTTTTCGTGATCACTGAGCGCGGCTTCGGCAAGCGCACGCCGGTTGCCGACTATCCGTGCCAGAACCGCGGCGGCCAGGGCGTGTATACCATCCAGATGACGGCGCGCAAGGGGAACCTCGCTGCCATGAAGACGGTGGGCCCGCAGCACGAGCTCTTCATCATCACCGAGGGCGCTACGGTCATTCGCGTCAAGACGAGCGAGATCTCGCAGACCGGCCGTGCGACCCAGGGCGTGAAGATGATGTCGGTGGCAGACGGCGACCGCGTGACCGCTGTGGCCCGCATGACGAGCGCCAAGAAGAAGCCCAAGGCGACGGGCGTGGCCGAGGGCCAGATGTCGCTCGACCTGGGGGCAATCGATGGCGGCGATGAGCGGGTCGACATCGGTGCGGCGGACGAGGCGCTCGAGGATCTGATGGACGAGTAGCCGCCTCAGCGCAAGCGAGTGGCTGCCTTATCGCATCGATTATCTCGTGAAAAAAACGGCCGGGAGCGAGCGCGCCCCCGGCCGTTTGTTTATTCATGCATGAAGCCCCAACGTTCGTTCCACTTTTGGGAGCTTCTTTTTGGGAGAGGGTCCTAGACGGCCGCGCTTGGCGTTTCAAGATGAACGTATCCTGCGGTTTTACTTCATGGGATGCGTCGTGCGCACGGCATCGCAGAATAGATGTTCCCAAAACTGGAACGAACGCGCGCAGCCGCCTCGATGCGCTGCATGCAACCTAGAAGTCATCCGGTGAGAGCGTCTGCACGAACTGGTCGAACTGCTTGAACTCATCCTCGCCGCTTTGCTGGGCCGTGCGATACGAGATGGTGCCGGCGCGGTTCATGACATCGTCCTCAACGAAGACGGGCGCGTTCGAACGCACAGCGAGAGCGAGCGCATCGCTGGGCCGCGCGTCGATGGTGAGCTCTTCAATCTGTTCGTCTGCACCTTCGCGCACGAGCACGAGCCGGGCGAAGAAGACGGGCACATCAACGCGGTTGATTTCAACCCGCTCAAGCTTCACGTTGAGCTGACGAAGCGTCTCGATGAACAGGTCGTGCGTGATGGGGCGACCGTTGTTTTGGGAGTTGTCGATTCCGCGGCTGATCGCTGCCGCCTCGACGGAACCCGTCTGTATGGAAAGCGAGCGCGACGGTGCGTTGGCGTTCTCGCCGTTTCCGCGCTCACGCAGAACGATGACCGATGGAACCGGGCCGGAGGCCATGATGATGGTCTCGATGTCTACGCGAATCATTATGGCACCTCCTTGCTGCCGCTTGCAGGCGGGCGTCTCTGTGCGCCTGCGTTGTTCGGGGCGTCCGGGTTGGCGGTGGTGTTGGGAAACTGCCAACGGTGTACCCGTATTCGCTTGGGATACCTACCCAAAACTGGATAGTAATAGTACCTAAAACATCTCGTATGTACAGAACCGCATCGGGATGCGCGCCGTTATTTCATCTATCGGGCTATACTGGCTACGTGGCATTTGGCCGCTAGGCCGCGTTAACGGATATTGAGGAGAGAACATGGCAGATCAGGAGAAGGCGCCGCTTGTCGGCATCATCATGGGGTCGAAGTCGGACCTTCCTACCATGGAGGGGTGCACGAAGGAGCTCGAGGAGCTTGGCGTTCCGTACGAGCTCGTCATCGCGAGCGCACACCGCAACCCCGATAAGGTGCATGAGTGGGCGGGAACTGCCCACGAGCGCGGACTCAAGGTCATTATCGCTGCAGCGGGCAAGGCCGCGCACCTGGGTGGCGTGGTTGCCGCCTTCACGCCGCTTCCCGTGATTGGCGTCCCCATGAAGACGAGCGACCTTGGTGGACTCGATTCGCTCCTCTCCATGGTGCAGATGCCTTCTGGTGTGCCAGTTGCGTGCGTTGCCATCAACGGCGCGAAGAACGCTGCCATCTACGCTACGCAGATTCTCGGTGCCACCATGCCCGAGTACCGCGATGTCATTTCCAAGATGAAGCAGGAGATGGCCGAGGCGTAGCGCTGCGACGCCGCCGCGGCGCGAACCTCGCCCGGCAACGTTTCTTCTACATAGCAAACGAGTATGGCTGTGCACCCAAAGCGCCGCCCGTGCTTCCCGCGGCGGCGCTTTGGGTGGCAATAACTCATCTCGCTGTGGCCGCGCTCCCTGCCGCGCCCGTGTCGGATTCGGATGCCATGGCATCTGCAAAGGCAGTGTCGTCCACACGGCTCGTATCCTCGGGGTGGATGGTCATGCTCTGGAATCGATTGGCCATGTAGGCGTTATCGAAGTGCTCTGCATAAAATTCTTCCACGGGTGTGCTGGCAGATGTGCCCGAGACACGTTCGAACCAGCAGTCGAGAGCCTGAAGCGTCATGACGGCGTTGACGAGCATGAGCACTGCGCACACGGTGGTGAGCGAGTAGCGCAGCTTCCATGGAATCATGTTGATGAGCTTCAGGAGCCACGGTAGGCAGAGCTTGATCCACGCGAAGCCAAGTGCGCCCCACATGCACATGAACGGAGTGCTGGTGCGCCCCTGGAATACGATGGCGATGGGGTCGGGGATGCCGAAGAGCATCATTCCGGTGTAGTCCCAGGCAACGGCACCGAAGGCCGTCTGCATGAACCAGCTTACGAACGCCTCGAACACGCCGCCGATGACGGCGGACACGATGAAGATGATGATGGGGTTTGCCTTGTAGAAGCGGTTGAGCGCAATGGTGAGCAACACGGCCCCGCAGCCATATATGGGTGAGAAGGGTCCGAAGAGGAGCCCCGCGCGGTCTTGATATACGCCGGGATCAACCACAACCATGTGATAGATGACCTCGATGATGAGTCCGAGGACGCAGCACACCATGAAGACCCAGAACAAATTGAAGAAGTTGAGCTGAATGTAGCCCTTGCCTTCTGGGTCGCGCCCGAGCATGCCCTCTTCGGCCGCTTCTTGATCTGTGAGGTCGCGCAGACGGCGCTGGAGCATGCGCTCTTCTCGAAGTGACGGGTCAATCGTGATGGAGAGCGCGAGCAGGATGAAGAACTGGATGATGCCCGAGATGAGATTGGTTCCAATGCCGGACAGCATCACGTTGAAGAGCAGCTGCACGAAGGTGGTTGCAAGCAGCAGATACGACCAGCGCCCGGCGTGACGGCGGCGATTCTTGAGGAGGGAACGGCCGAACACGATGAGGCCCACCGAGTTGATAACCGTGACCACGATGCTCAGTGCAACGATGATGACGGGAAGCGTTGGGTCCGTGCCAATTGAAATTGCCTCGGGGTTGGCGCCGAGGGCCCAGGCGATCATGCCAAGGAAGATGGCGACTACGGGAAGGGTGACGATGCCGTCGATCATGCAGAGCAGTCCGTAGACTTTGATAACGAACGGGACTTTTTTCTGCTGATCGGGCGTGGGGGTGTTGGGGTTGAGGTCGTTGCCGGGAAGGCCGTAGTCGGGCAGCTTGGATGCGCGCCCGGTCGCCTGCGATGAATTCATGGTTCTCCTCATGTGAAGTGGGGTGTAGAAAAGAGGAAATCGAAATGGCCCTAATGGGGCAATGATACCTTGAACAGGCTTGGCATGCACGGATACCTGCGATGTTTCGCTGTATCGTGATTAAACCGACGGTTGAAGGTGTTCCGCGTGGTGTGCTCAGACAGAAAAAGCCTCCATTGCTGGAGGCCTGTACGTTTCTGGAGCGGGCAACGGGACTCGCGTATTCGCTTCGCGAATCCGCAGCTTCGGGCGCCTTGCACCCTCGCACGCTCGCTGGGAAATGATCATGCATTTTCTCAGTCTCGCGACCTCTCGGTTCGAGTCCGTGTAGCATGCCCAAACAAAGAAGGGCCCCATTGCTGGGACCCCTTTCATTCATGGAGCGGGCAACGGGACTCGAACCCGCGAGTGTCAGCTTGGGAAGCTGATGCCTTACCACTTGGCGATGCCCGCGTATGTCTGCCGCGAACGGCGTACGGAGTAGTATAACCCGCGTCAATTACGCGAGCAAGAACGCTATCAGCGGCTCTCCCCAATCAGCATGAAATCCGCTCGTATTCGCTTTGGAAAATTGAAAACCGTGCTCGCGATCCCAACTCTCATTCTGGCGGGACGCCAACAAGCCGAGGCTGATAGTTTGGCCGGGTGCCGGCAGCGCGCGGTTTCCTTGTCTCTTTTCGGGGGGGGGTGGTGTCCCTCGCCTGGGGCTAAGACAAATACTCGAAGATTGTATGAGCGAACAGGCTGAGCGCCTCCGTTCCGGGCGATGCTGATTGGTGCCAGCATGAGGTTGCACGCGCCCGAGCTCGAGGTCGTCAACTTTGCGACGTATCGGGCGACGGTCGCACCGGCAGAGCCCCTAACTGCCCCGCTTGGGCTTTCGTTCGAGCACGAGCCCCAGGGCATGTGGGATATGGAGCGCTATGTGAGCCTGCTCATGGGCGAGGTCCCGCGTCTGACCGACGACGCCGCGGGCTACGGCCCGCATGGTGCCGGCTACATCGCACATGTCGACATTCCCGAGGAAGTGCAGATGGCATTCACCCTGCTCAAAGAGCAGTTTCCCCATCTCATCCGCGAGGCAAATCCTGCGTTTGCGTCGTAGCACGAATTAATATCAACTTATACTAACTGGCGCTGCCTTGCGCACATGGAGAATGGGGACGCCTGCGGGATAGCGGACATGTTGCACGGGATTTGTGGTCTGTAACCCGCTTTTCCACTCCCGGAAAAGGGCTTGCCTAACAAAACTTTCGGTTTTACACGGTTATATCGCAGCATGCCGAGTAGGCGGAACTATTGCGCGCTTGCTAACTGCGGTTTTGTTGCGCGAATAATCTCGGCTACTCGGTGCATCGCGATATAACCGTGTAAAACCGAAAGTTTTTGATCTCCGAGGCTCGTGAGTGCCCCGTCCCGCGCAAAATCGTGCCCGTCATTTGAACTGAGGCGCCCTGCGCGCCGTCCCACCGCGCGAACCCGTACAATAGGTGTATCTGGCTGCAGCGCATCGCTGCGGCATAACCTGCCAGCAGCCCAATCGAAGGAGCTCGCATGATTGACCGCTATACCCGCCCGGAGATGGGCCACATCTTCTCGCTCGAGAACAAGTACGCCATCTGGCAGGAGATCGAGGTGCTTGCCTGCGAGGCGCACGCCGAGATGGGCAAGATCGGCATCACCAAGGAGGAGGCCGCCTATATCCGCGAGCACGCTTCCTTCAACAAGGAGGAAGTCGACGCCATCGAGGCCGTCACCAACCATGACGTCATCGCCTTCCTCACCAACATGGGCGAGTACATCGACAAGGACATTCCCGAGGGCGAGCCCAAGCCCAGCCGCTGGGTGCACTACGGCATGACCAGCTCCGACCTGGGCGACACCGCGCTCTGCTACCAGCTCGTCCAGGCGACCGACATCCTCATCGATGATTGTCGCAAGCTCGGCGAGATTTGCAAGCGCCGCGCCTTCGAGGAGCGCAACACCCTTTGCGTGGGCCGCACCCACGGCATCCACGCTGAGCCCATGACCTTCGGCATGAAGTTCGGCAGCTGGGCCTGGGAGCTGCGTCGCGACCTGGACCGCCTTATCGACGCCCGCGCGAACGTGGCCTTCGGCGCCATCTCCGGCGCGGTTGGCACCTACAGCTCCATCGATCCCTTCGTGGAGGAGTACGTTTGCGAGCATCTGGGCCTCGTGCACGACCCGCTGTCCACGCAGGTCATCAGTCGCGATCACCACGCCTACCTGGCAGGTGTCCTCGCCACCACCGCTGCTACCTGCGAGCGCATCGCCACAGAGATTCGCAACCTCCAGAAGACCGACACCCTCGAGGCCGAGGAGCCGTTCAAGAAGGGGCAGAAGGGCAGCTCCGCCATGCCGCACAAGCGCAACCCCATCACGCTTGAGAAGGTCTGCGGCCTCTCGCGCGTGGTGAAGGCTAACGCGCAGGTGGCCTTCGATAACGTGGCGCTCTGGCATGAGCGCGACATCAGCCACAGCTCCGCCGAGCGCGTGGCGCAGGCCGACAGCTTCATCGCGCTGGACCACATGTTCCAGTGCCTAATCCGCATCGTGGACGGCCTCATCCTGTACCCCGAGCAGATGAAGGCCAACCTCTACAAGACCCGCGGTCTCATCTTCTCCTCGAAGGTGCTGCTCGCGCTCGTGGACACCGGTATCACGCGCGAGGAGGCCTACGCCATCGTGCAGGAGAACGCCATGGCTACGTGGCGCGAGGTGCAGCAGTGCCAGGCCGGCACCACCTTCCGCGAGAAGCTCGAGGCCGACCCGCGCTGCACGGTGCCGTCCGAGAAGCTGGATGAGATCTTCGACCCGTGGGACTTCCTCACGCGCATTGACCGCGTCTTCGACCGGCTTGAGGAACTTGACTTCAGCGCATAGTGCCAAATGCCCCCATTCCGGGGGCTTTCGCGCTTTCGTGAGGTACTTTGTGCAATTCTTTGTGCAATTTCGACCCGGTGTTTATGGATGAGGCTGGGTAGGCGAGCGCTATGTTAAGACGTTTGCGCAGGTAGTGCGGGTATGGACCTTTCAGATACCTGCGCTCCTCGTAAAATACCGGGTCGAAATTGATGATATGGTGCAACGGCATCCCCAAGATTTATCTAATGCATCGCGGGGATAATCGATGCGGGGAATTCTATGCTGCCGGCGAGTACGGCTGCTATGAGATAGAAAGAGGGTCGCATGGTCGCGATTGATTTCACGCCGCGGGGCGTGTGCTCCAAGAACATTCACGTAGAGCTCGACGATGCGGGTGAGACGATCGAGCGGATCGAGTTCACCGGAGGTTGCAATGGAAACCTCAAGGCAATCTCGAAGCTCGTGGCGGGCCAGCCGGTCGAGCATGTGACGCAGATTCTTCGCGGCAACACGTGCGGTCCGCGTAAGACCTCGTGTGCCGACCAGCTCTGCTGCGCCCTCGATGCGGCCCAGGCCGAGGCTCGTGCGTAATCGCAGCAAAACAGGACGACGAGCTGGAGAGTTGCATGTTCCGTACGTTGGACAACTTGTTTGATCGGGCGCGGGGCGCACGCGGCCGCAGTGGCGCGGGGGAAGGCCGCCCGCAGGGAGGGGTTACTCGCCGACGCTTCGTGCAGGGGACCGTTGCTGCTGCGGGAGCGGGCATGGCGGCTATCGCGCTTTCCTCTTGTTCATCGGGCGGAGATTCCCAGCAAGAAGACGGGGAACCGCAGGTCGTAACCGATAGCTCGCAGATTGTCGCGGTGCTGGACGGCGACTACGAAAACGTAAGCAACAGCTTGAGCGCATCGTCGACGTGGTCTCTCCCCTTGGGAACAATGCTTTTCCACAACGGCGGCAATACCTGGGCCGCGGCGATGCTCACGCCGGAGTCGGCGACGAGCGTCAATACGGTTGGCGTGCTCAGCCTGTCAAGCGGCAACCTGACCACACTGTTAGATGTTGCGAGCTTGGGGGCGTCTTACAGCTTCTTCGACGTGCGCTGCTCGGATCAGGTGTACGCGTGGATCGAGATAAACTACACCGATGGCTCGTGGGTTCTGCTTGGTCAGGGCCTTTCCAACGGCGCGCTCTACGGCAGCCCTGTTCAGCTGGACTCAGGCGACAGCGATTGGGAGCCGCCGCGCTTTACCGTGTGGAATTCAAGCGTCATCTGGCAGAAGATGCCGCTTGCAAGCGGTAATCGAACAACGGAGTACTCGCATTGCTATATCTGGACCGTGGGGTCGAACGAGGGCCAGGAGATTTACGAATCGCACGGCCGTTTCGCCACGACTCCCCGCGTCTCGGGGTCGGTGCTCACCATTGCGCCGCGCGTGCGCGAGGGAAGCGGCGTGTACTATGGCATGACCGCGGTAGACATCACGTCGAGTTCGTATGACCAGATTGATCAGCTCGTTTTGCCCCGGACGGTATCGCCGTTCGATGCGACCTACATGAACGACCAGTTCGTCTTCTCGATCGAGGCGAGCTACTCGGGGGTGGGGAGCTTGGGAAACATGGGGACGTTCATAGGAAAAGAGGGCGGTCCCTATCTCTACCTGCGCCGCGAACCTTTGGCTCAGGTTGCGGGCAACGGGTCTCGATATCTGGTGAAATCCCAGGCATCGCACTTCGTGATTGATACCGAGGCGCAGAGCTATGCGGTTTTGACCTCGCCTGATCGTTCGATTGATTACGGCGATTTCCCAGCGACGGAGGGAGCGAGCTCCCAGTTCCTAACCTTCGCCACGGTGCGCGACGACACCGGTGTGCCGGCGAGCGTTACCGCCCGCGTGTTTTCAATCTAGTCGAATGTGACGATCCGTTTCGGCGCGTTGCGTCGAGGCGGGCTCAGTAGCGAGGCACGCTCTGCATCGAGGTGGGTTCCGCATCTCGCTCCGGTGTTGTCGGGCGGCTTTCGGACATTCATCTCGTTTTCGGGCGACGTTTGGACGCATTCAGCGCCTTGAGCGTACCAAACACGCCCGAGAACGCCGCGACTGTCCAGATGTCGCCCGATAGCACCGTGGGTGTCCGAATCTCGCCCGAGAGCGAAGCGTCACTTTGCGCGCAGGCGAGCGTTCGCGGCTGCAAGCACGGGTTCAATCTCCGTGGCGCTCAAGCCATGCGGGGGCTCGGGCGCCGCGTCGAGCGGCAGCAGCTGCTTTTCCATCCAAGTGACGGAAAGCCATTTTCCCAGCTTAAACCCACAGGCGGTATGCTCGCCGCACACACGATAACCGTGCCGCTCATGAAAAGCGATCGACCCGGTATTGGTGGACGTGATGCAGGCCTCGCTCATGCGAATGCCCTGAAGTCGCATGAGCTCTTCGAGGGTATCGAGCAGCGCCGAGCCGAGCCCGTGCCCCTGATGCCCGGGGGCTAGATAGATTGAAATCTCGGACGCCCAGTTGTATGCGGGGCGCGAGCGGAATGATCCGTTGTAAGCGTAGCCAGCAACAGCGCCGCTATCCGAATCCTCTGCCACGAGATAGGCAGCTTGATCGAGCGTCGCCTGGATGCGCCGTTCGAACTCCTCGACCGTGGGCACCTCGAGCTCGAAGCTCACGCACGTATCGGTCACATACGGTGCGTAGATGGCAAGGAGCGAGGCGGCATCAGCGGGCGCGGCGGCGCGAATTCGGTAAGACATGTGCCCTCCGGATAGAAAACGACTGGTCGGGTAATAATCAATCAATGGAGTTCCGCCGGCCGGTGCGAATCGCCCGGCGAACGTTCCCGTTGCCCAGTGTATCGCTGCGTGCGATACAATGTGATGGTTCTTTACAGATTGAGAAGGGAGCCTCGATATGGCTTCGGATGCAAGAAGGATCCTGCTCGTTGAGGATGAGAAGGCTATTCGCGATGCCGTCGCGGCTTACCTAGAGCGCGAGGGCTACTGGGTCGTCGGTGTTGGCGACGGGCAGTCTGCGGTCGAGGAGTTCGAGAAGCACCAGTTCGACCTCATCGTGCTCGACCTCATGCTTCCCAAGCTCTCGGGCGAGCGCGTCTGCCGTGCCATCCGCGACACGTCTGACGTGCCGATCATCATGCTTACCGCGAAGGGCGAGGTCGAGGACCGCATCATCGGTCTCGAGCTCGGTGCCGACGACTACCTCATCAAGCCGTTCAGCCCCCGCGAGCTCGTCGCCCGCGTTCGCGCGCTGTTCCGTCGCACGCATCTAACAGATGAACCGCAGGTTGAGGTGCTCGATTTCGGCGATCTCGTCATCGACATCTCCGGGCACAAGATTCTCGTCGAGGGCAAGGAGGTTGACCTCACCGCCTCTGAGTTCAAGTTGCTTACTACGCTCGCGCGCCATCCTGGCCGCGTGTACAACCGCATGGAGCTCGTGGAGAAGGTGCTCGGCTACGATTTCGAGGGCTATGAGCGCACCATCGATTCTCATGTGAAGAATCTTCGCGCCAAGCTGGGAGACGACCCCAAGCACCCCAAGTGGCTCTACACCGTGCATGGTGTGGGATACCGCTTCGAGGCGCCGCAGCAGCCCGCTGACAACAAGGCCGAAGCCAAGTAGCTTCTGCGGCTGTTTAGCGCCATGTTCCCCGCTCGCGTCGAAATCGGACAAAAGCATAAGCAGCAAGACGAGGCGAGTTCCCGCGCGAGCTGGAACACGCCTCGTTCCGATACGCGCTCGGGCATGAGCTATGCCACGCGCATGGCCTCCTCGTTCGCGCTCACCTCCGTCATGACCGTGCTGGTGCTCGTTGGCGTGGTTGCCGTGGTGTGGAGCGGCGTGTTCTCGGATTACACGCGCGCGAACATGACGGATATCGCGCAGAGCACGGCGCAGCGCCTCGCCCAAGAGTACGAGCTGAATGGGGGGTGGAGCACGTCGTACCTGGCGTCGGTTGCCGATTCAACGCTCTCGAGCGACGATATCGGGTTGCAGGTGGTCGATGCCGAGGGCACGATCATCTATGACGATTCCTGGCCGGCTGCGGCGATGGTCGGCTCAGCTCAGGGTAGCAGCGAGCCAAGTTCCCATAGCCTTATCTCGAGCGCCCCGACCGACGCGGCCGCTTCGGTTACCCGCGACATCACGCTTGCCGATGGCACGGTGGTTGGGCAGGTGCGCCTGTGGGTGTTCGGTTCGGACGCGCTGCTCAGCAAGGCGGACACGGCGTTTCGCGACCGCACCTTCAACGCGATGTTCCTCGCCTCGATCATCGCGGTGGCCATCTCGGTGATCATCGGCATCCTCGTGTCGCGCATGCTCACCAACCCGCTCCGTCGTATTACCGGCACGGCGAAGCAGATCCGTGACGGCGATCTTTCGGCACGTACCGGCCTCAAGGGCGATGACGAGATCGACCGCCTTGGCGAGACCTTCGACGAGATGGCGACCTCGCTCGAGAAGGACCTCAAGCATGAGCGCCGCATTACCTCGGATGTTGCGCACGAGCTGCGCACGCCGCTTATGGCGATGCTTGCTACGGTCGAGGCCATGCAAGACGGAGTGCTTCCCACCGACGACGAGCACCTGGAGACAGTCGCATCCGAGACCCGCCGCCTCTCCCGTCTCGTTCAACAGATGCTCGACCTTTCGCGTATGGAGAACCGCACTGCGCCGCTCAAGCTCGAGCAGATCGACACGGTGCGCTTCGTGCGCCGCATCGTCGACAGCCAGCAGCAGCTCTTCAACGCCCACGATCTGCGCCTCCGCTTCTCGGACGACACGCAGGGCCGCCCCTCGGGCATCGAGGCCGATCCCGACATGGTCACGCAGGCGGTGGTCAACCTCATGAGCAACGCCATGCGCTATACCCCCGAGGGTGGCTGGGTCGTGGTGTCGGTGCGAACCTCTCGCCGCAACGTGCAGATCATCGTGTCCGATACGGGCATCGGCATCGCCAAGGAAGACCTTTCGCGCATCTTCGGGCGCTTCTGGCGAGCGGATGCGAGCCGCGCGCGCGAGGCGGGCGGCTTGGGCGTTGGCCTTTCGGTCACCAAGCAGATCGTCGAGCGCCATCACGGCTACATCTCGGTCGAATCTGAACTTGGAAAAGGTACGACGTTTACGATTCATCTGCCCCGTGAGCACACGGCAGAACCTTCATCCTCTACAATAGAGCACTAGGCTGCGCCGTGCCCATGTGCTGGGGCATCGTGGCGCAGGCAATGCAACGCAATCGTCTTTGAGGAGATGACTCACGTGGCCAACATGGAGCGCCGTCCGGATTCCCGCGGTAAGGTTCGCGACATCTATCAGGCTGGAGACAACCTGCTTATGGTCGCAACCGACCGCATCTCGGCTTTCGACTACATCCTGCCGGACGAGATTCCCTTCAAGGGCGAGGTGCTCAACCGCATCTCGGCCTTCTGGTTTGAGAAATTCGCCGATATCGTTCCAAACCATCTGGTGTCGATCGACCCCGCGGATTTCCCGGAGGAGTTTGCCGAGTATCGCGACTATCTGGCTGGCCGAGCCATGCTGGTGCGCCGCGCGGAGACCATTCCCGTTGAGTGCATCGTGCGCGGTTACCTCACCGGCTCGGGCAAGAAGACCTACGACGAGGACGGCACCGTGTGCGGCATCAAGCTGCCCGCCGGCCTCACCGAGGCATCCAAGCTCCCCGAGCCCATCTTCACCCCGTCCACCAAGGCTGCCATCGGCGACCATGACGAGAACATCTCGTTCGATCGCACGGTAGAGATCGTGGGCGCCGAGATTGCCGAGCAGATTCGCGATCTGTCGCTGAAGATCTACACCGCCGCCTCCGAGTATGCTGCCACGCGCGGCATCATCATCGCCGATACGAAGTTCGAGTTCGGTGTCATCGACGGCAAGGTTACGCTCATCGACGAGTGCCTCACGCCCGATTCGAGTCGTTTCTGGCCGGCAGACTCCTATGAGGAGGGCAAGGTTCAGCCGAGCTACGACAAGCAGTACGTGCGCGATTGGCTGCGCGCCCATTGGGATATGACGGGCGAGGTGCCCCATCTGCCCGCCGAGGTGATCGACGGCACGTCTGCGCGCTATCGCGAGGCGTATCAGATCATCACGGGTACCGCATTCGAAAGCATGAAGGGAAACGCGTAAGTGAGTATCAGGAGCGCTAACAACAAGCGTGTGCAGAACCGCGAGTACGCGGGCGCATCCCGTAAGTCGGCGGCCTCGGCGAAGCCCGCGCGCGCTGCGGCGAGCTCGGTGCGCGTCGTGCCCGCGAGCGCGAAGGCTCGTCGCCGCGAGGCCGAGCAGGGAGAGTCGCTCGAGGGCCTTTCCAAAGAGGAGAAAAAGGCGCGCAAGCAAGAGCTGCGCATCAAGGAAGACCGCATGTACTCAGCGGCCAACATCCTCATGAAGAACGATGCGGAGTACCGCTCTAAGCGCCGCATCTTCTGGGTGCTCATGGCTATCGGCGTGGTTGCCATCTTCCTGGTGTGGTTCCTGCTCATGGGTGTGCTTAGCTCGCTTCCCGAGAACGTGATCGGAGTGCTGCAGATTGCAGGCCTCGTTCTTGCCTACGGCTTTGTGATCGGTGCCTTCATCTTCGACATGGTGAAGATCCGCCCTATCCGCAACTTCTATAAGGCGCAGGTGGCGGGCATGACCGACCGCAGGGTGCTCGAGATTCTTGAGGATGCCGACACCAAGGATAAGAAGGACTCCAAGAAGGCTGAGGACGACAAGCCGGCTGAGGAGCCTGTTCAGAAGAAGCGCGGGCCTAAGAAGAACCATCGTTCCCGCCGCTAATTCGATACTGTTTATCTCGTAGCAGCCAGGCCGAGCGTTCCCCTCTAAGTGGTGCGTTTCGGTCTGGCTGTTGCTTTGCCCAGAGAAACGGAGTGACGATCATGATCAAAGCAGCGCTCACGGTTGAGGATGCCAAGGCAGGCATGCGTTCCTTGGCGCCGCAGATCGAGCGGTACGCAAGCCTTATCGTTCGCAAGGGCGTTCATGTTAAACCGGGGCAGGAGCTGGTGATCATGTCTCCGGTCGAGACGGCTGAGTTCGCGCGCACGCTGGTGAGGTGCGCTTACGAGGCTGGTGCCGGGCACGTCACGGTGGTGTGGAGCGACGACGCGGTGACGCGGCTCACCTATGAGAACAATGAACTTTCGTATTTCGAGCAGATGCCGGAATGGCAGCGGACCCAGTACGAGACACTCGCCGAGGCCGGTGCATGCTTCGTGTTCGTAGAGGGCTCCGACCCCGAGGCGCTTAAAGGTATCGACCCGGCGAAGCCGACCGCCGCGAGCCGTACGCGCAACACGCAGTGCCAGCGCTTCCGCCGCGGGCTGGACTTCAATATTAACCCGTGGTGCATCGCGGGCGCTCCGGTTGCGTCGTGGGCGCGTCACGTGTTTCCCGATGTGCCGGAAGAGGTGGCCATCTACAAGCTGTGGTGCGCCATTCTCTCGGTTTCGCGCGCGGATGGGGAAGACCCAGAGAGCGCGTGGGAGCTGCACGACGCGACGTTCGAGAAGAACTTGCGGTTTTTGAATGAGCACCATTTCTCCGCGCTGCGCTATGAGTCTGCGAATGGCACAAATCTTACCGTTGGGCTTACCGACCGCCATATCTGGGCGGGCGGGCGCAGCGAGACGCCGGACGGGCACCCGTTCTTCCCCAACATCCCTACCGAGGAGGTCTTTACCTCTCCGCATCGCGAACATGCCGACGGCATTGTGTACTCTGCGCTTCCGCTTATCCATGCAGGCAACAAGGTGGATGACTTCTGGCTGCGTTTTGAGGGTGGCCGCGTGGTCGATTGCGGTGCGCGGATTGGTGCCGACGTGCTGCAGAGCATCCTCGACACCGACGAGGGCGCCCGCCGCCTGGGCGAGGTTGCGCTCATTTCGAAGAACACGCCCATACGCGAGAGCGAGACGCTGTTCTACGACACACTCTACGACGAAAACGCGAGCTGCCACTTGGCGCTGGGCGTGGGATTCCCTGAGTGCTACGCCGGCGGGTACGATATGACGGCGGATGAGCTGTGCGCACGCGGCGTCAACACCTCGACCACCCACGTGGACTTCATGATCGGCGCGGACGACCTCAATATCACGGGCATCATGCCCGATGGCAGCGAGGTGCCGGTGTTCGTTAACGGCCAGTGGAGCTGGGAGTAGCATCTTCGGTAACGGAGCGGTAACGGCGCGGTTTGCTTGAGCTGCCCTGTTTGAGTTGCTCTGTCTAAGTTGCCCTGCCTGAACTGCATGCGCGATTACGGTTGTCTCCGAGTGCCCGTCGCTTCTGGGCGAGATTCGTGCGCCGTGAACGGTTCGGGCGACATCTGAGCGCCAAGGGCGTTATCGGGCGGGATTTGGACACCTCCGATCTTCGGGCGTGATTCGGACGTTGCAATCGACTTCGGGCGACATTTCGCCAGAATGGGCCTCGAATATGTCCGAATCTCGCCCGAAGACGTCGCATGCGTCCAGAATTCGCCCGAAGATGGGGCGCATTACATGAGAGCGCCGACCAGATTCTTAACGCGCTCAATCTCTTTCGAGGTTGTGTCCTATGAACGTAGGGCCACCGTTTCGACAGCGTGAGAGCTGCAGTGGAGGTCCATGAATAGTGGGTATTGCTCGATGAATTGGGTAATATGGAATTACAAGTGAATCCCATATTTCACGGAGGTGGTCGCATGGCACTTCTTCAGACAACCATCGATGATGATGTTAAGAAGCGCGCCGATGAGGTTTTTGCTCGGAGCGGGCTTACTTCGGCGATGGCGGTGCGGGTTATGGTCACGCAGGTGGCGAACACCGGTGTGAGTCCCTTTGATGGCCTCTTTCTCGGCAAGGGCGGCCGGGCATACTCCGATGAAGTGCGCAGAGCCATGGTGCGGGAGGAGGCGAAGGAGTATGGGATCATTCCAGACGACGCACAAGACGACCCAGCTAGGGTCCCTGACGATCTTCTGGATACTTGGGGCATCACAGCCGAAGAGGTTGGGCAATGAGAGGCTCGGCATATGAAGTCCGAGCGGGGCGCGACTTCTGGAATACGCTCACACCGCTCCGCCCCAAATACACGCGTGAGCAGTTTGCTGAGATCATCCGCATCATAAAGGCGTGCATCGCTGAGCTTGCTCAACATGGATACGTTGACGAGAACGGTTGGGCAGAGCATATGCTCGAGAAGTCTCCGTTCAATGATGGACTGCATTACGAGTTTCACGTCTTTGACGATGACGTGCTCGTTGTCTACCTCAAGCGCGAGCAGCGCAGGGTGATTCGCATGGTCGGCGTTTTCGACCACGAGTCGCTTTCGTCCTTATAGCAGGCGAGTGAGCGCCGCGTGGGTTTCGGGCGCTTTTTTGGACGCTGCAGATGTATTCGGGCGACAGCTCGCCATATGTGTAGCTAAAAGCGGTGAGATATTGCCCGGAAATGGCCGCGTTCGTCCAAAGCGCGCCCAAAGATGAGGCGTGGCAAATAAGGGGATTAAACTAAAAACGCCTCCATGAACGGAGGCGTTGGCAAGCGCGGGTGGGCCGTTAGGGGTTCGAACCCTAGACCTTGGGATTAAAAGTCCCCTGCTCTGCCAGCTGAGCTAACGGCCCGTGCGGAGCTATTGTAGCACGTTGGACGGATCTCGCACGGTGGCCGTTATGTTCTTCGTCGCAGGATTGCATTCCGGGCGGGTCTCGGGCGGGGTGGCGTTCCATAGCTGGCTTCGGGCGGGGCAGCGTTGTCGGGTGGGTTTTGGACGCTCAGATGATTGTCGGGCGAGATTTCGCCGTTTTCACCCCTTCGAGCGTCCGAATCTCGCCCGAGGATCCAGTGGTTGTCCAAAACCCGCCCGATAACGCCGCGTTGTTCGCCGTAAGACTGCTTGTTTTTCTGTATGCATCATCCGCTGCTCTACAATGAACGCATGCGGCGTCGGCCGTAAGAAACGTACGAGGGAGCACCATGGTCGATCGCACGCAGCGCATTCTACTTGAGCTTATGAAAGCGAACGGCAATCCGCTCACGTCTGCTCAACTTGCACAAGTAGTGGGCGTGAGCAGTCGTACTATCAAAAGCACTATGCCGCGCGTTGCAGATACCCTGCAGGCAAACGGTGCAGAATTGAGCTCTCGGCGTAATCGCGGCTACTCCATTGTTGTTCATGATGATGTTGCCTACCACAACCTAGTCGAGAAAACCAATATGCAGGCCGTGCACATTGCTATGGCAGGCTATGACGATACGACGCGCATCCTGCACATCTGCCGAAAGCTCGTGGCGGCTCCGGCAGGCGCAAAGATTGACGAGATTTGCGAAGACCTCTGCCTTTCGCGCTCTGCTGTTCGCCGTCCTCTTCGGCAAGCTCGAGCATTTTGCGAGAGCTTCCATTTGCAGATAACATCTTCCTCCAGTGGTGGAATTCGGGTATTCGGTGAGGAACGCATGATGCGACTCGCCATGGTCGAATTCTTCGAAATACACTTCCATAAGGTTCAGCTCGATGATTCTGATCGCGAATACGCTCGATGGATCGGATGCGACTACCAGGAACGGCAAGATATTAGACACACTTTTCTGAGCGTCCTACGCGAAAGCGGCATCTCTATGCGCGACAGCGCCACGCAGCGCATGGCAATGTACTTCATCATTGCACGTAATCGAGTGCGCGCCGGACTCGATGTCATTCTTCCGCAGGCCTGGGTGAGGGAGATCAAGCTCACGCCTCATTATCTGGTTGCAAACGGTATTGTCGAGCGCTTATCGCGCGAGTTTGAGGGCTTTGATTTTGGAGAGCATGAGGTAGCGTTCCTAGCCATGTGGCTTCTGCAGAACCATGATGTCAATTGTGCAATTGACATAAAGCCGCTCGCTCCCTTTCTTTATGATGACGTGGTTGATACCGCTGAGAAGCTATTTCGCATGGTCGCCAAGCGTACGGGAGCCGACTTTTCGTGCGTCCCTGGTGCTCGTCGCATGCTTGAGCACACGCTCCTGCCCTTGCTGGTTGGCCATCGATATGACATGGACGGATGCCGCCGCTTCGATTACGAAAGCGAGAGGCGTGGTTTAGGAAGTCCGATTTCGGTGTATTTCGGCAACGAATTCGCCCTTGCTCTTCACGAGGTGACCGGGTGCAGGTTCTCGCTGTCCGATATGTTGCTGCTCGCTGCCGTGGTGATGGGTCTTACCGAAAGAACCTTCTTTCCCGTTAAACCCCTTCGCCTGCTCATCACCTCAGGATTGGGTCCAGAATACGCCCGCATCGAAGGGGAGCTGTTGGAGCATCGTTTCTCTGAGCTCATCGAATCGGTGCGCGCGTGCGAGCTGTATGAAATACGCGGGTTCGATGAGCGGGAATATGACGCCTGCATTACCGATATCGGAGGGTTTGGATATAACTACACGTACCCTTGGACATCTATGGGCATCACGCGAGCAAGTCTTGATGTGGGTAGCGTTCACGATGCGGTGCTCATTAACGCATTTGATATTGAGGGGCTACTTCCATCGGAATCAATCATACATATCCGGGCAAATGTGAAGTTGAGCACCGTCGATCAATTCCTCTCCCTGCTTATGTTGGAGCATGAGGGGGAACCACTGGTGCAGCGCGCTTTGGAGTTGGTGGCGCATTCAAAAGACCATGCTCTGTCCAACGCGCCTGCTGTGGTGTGTGACGGGTGTCTTTTCTTAATTGCACCGCAGGCGGGCGACGGCGACGAGCGCATGGACTATTACCAGTTCGATGAGGCTATTCATTGGGATGATGAGCGCGTGACGAAGGCGCTGTTCTGTGTACTAAATTTCTCGCGCGGGATGCAGAGCCTGAAGATGCTCGAAAGAATCCTGTATCTTCTTGCAAGTCACGCGGGTACTATGAAACCGTTTGCGGAGCATCCACTACCGTTTATCCGTGAGCTTGTGCGCGAGTCGCTAAAACTTTTCCCATCCTTTTCGTAGTGAGGCGGCGGAATAAAAGGGAATGGGTGAGCCGTTTGCGGCCAGATTTCCCCCGTTCCAGTGCCCACTAGTGCAATAGTTTCACTTATAAAATAGAGATATACATTCTTGCACTTTTAAATAAAAGAATAATAAGTGGTGCTAAGGGTGGCGCCTCCATACAATGAGCGCAATCAATCGTTTACCCAGCGAATGATCGTGCAAGTGCGGAGGAGTGTTCCCATGCTTAAGGTCTTTCTAGCCTCACATGCTCACCTAGCAAGTGGGCTCAAGAGCTCGCTGCTTATCTTCATGAGTGAGTGCCCAAACCTCACAACGTATGACGCCTATACAGATGGCGATACCACGACGGTTCAAGAGCACCTCGACGCGTTCTACGAGACGGTGGGGGAAGACGATGAGGTTCTCCTTCTTTCCGATATCTACGGCGGTTCCGTCAACACGGTCATGTGCGGTTATCTCGATCGCCCCAACACGCGCCTCGTGACCGGTGTGAACCTTGCATTTCTTATTGAGGTCATGGCGGAAGACACGCTCAGCGACGAGCGCCTTGATCAGGTCATCCAAAACAGCAGGGATTTTCTGCGCCGCGTAGAGCTCGATGCGCCCGCAGCGACCGCTGCTGCCAACAGCGAAGACGATTTCTTCTAAGAAAGGGAGGTGTGCCATGATCAAATCGATACGGTTGGATGAACGTTTGATTCATGGTCAGGTTGCGACGAAATGGAGTCGCGTCCTCGGGGTGAACCGCATCATCGTTGCAAACGACGAGGCGGCCTCGAACGAGGTGATGCAGAAATCCCTCATGATGGCCGCTCCGAGTACCTGCAAGGTTGCGATTGTCCCGGTTGAGAAGGCCGTGGCGTTTTGCAACGACCCTCGCGCAGAGGCTTTGAGCATCCTGGTTATCGTGAGCAATCCGGACGACCTGCTCAAGATTGCGCGCGAAACAACGGGAGCCGAGCAGGTGAATGTGGGCAACTATGGCCGCATCGCTCCGAAGCGCGGCACGGACACGCGCCATTCCTACAGTCCCAACCTATACGCCTATGACGACGAGGCGGCTACGTTGCGCGAGGTCATCGCTACCGGTATCCCCTGCAACGTGCAGACCATTCCGGATGACGCGCCTCAAAGTTTGGAGAAGGTACTGGGTTAACGTTTCGAAAGCGAGAAGGAGGGAGCTTTCATGTCAATCCAAGCAGGTTTTCTCTGCGCCTTGGTGTATGTCTTGGTGTACGCCATCGATTACTATTTCCTGAGCTGGCAATGCCTCATCAGGCCCATCGTAGTGGCCCCACTCACCGGTCTTGTTCTCGGTGACCTTGGCACCGGAATCGTGATGGGTGCCTCGCTCGAGGCGATCTTCATGGGTATTTCCGCTGTGGGCGGCTCGATCCCCTCGGACTGCTTGTCGGGAGCAATTATCGCGGTGGCCTATGCCATCTTGGTAGGTGGCGATGGTGCGGTCGAGACGGGCCTCGCGCTTGCTATGACCATCGGCACCATCATGGCATCCATCAACAGCATGTGCATGGCTGCATGGGGCGCGCTCGCGGCATATTGGGAGCGCTTGGCTGCTGAGTGCAAGCCCAAGAAGTTCTATATCATCAACGTAATCGTGGCCATCATTACAACCCTGCCTGCTGCGGCAGTTATTTTCGCAGGCGTTTCGTTCGGTGTCGAGAGCCTGCAGAATGCCCTCAACGCGTGCCCGGCATGGGTCATGACCGGTCTTTCCACGGCTGGCTCCATGATGACCGCCGTGGGCTTCGGCATTCTGCTCTCTCAGATTTGGTCTGCTGATATCGCCGTGTTCTTCTTCGTCGGATTCGTACTTACCAAGTCCCTGGGTCTTTCCAGCCTGGGCGTTGCCGTCATCGCTGCGGGGGTTGCCCTGCTGTACTTCTTCATCGAGAAGGACATCGTCTCCCACAAGGGTTCGAGCGCTGCTGAGCCTGCGCCCGAGCTGAAGCCCGCGAACACGGAGGAGGATTTCTTCTAATGGCTGAGACCGCTGCTACCGCCACCACGCAGAAGGGCATTTCCGCTGAAGACAATGCCGTCCTGCGCAAGATGTTCATCATGTCGCATAGCGTCTTCATGAACTTCAACATGACCAAGATGGAAGCCAACTGCTTCACCAATACCATGGCCCCCGCTATCGAGCAGGTCTATGTGGACGATCCCGAGGGCAAGCGAGAGGCGTACCTCCGCCATCAGGCCTTCTTCAACACGCATGCCGTTGCACTCGATTTCATCGCTGGCCTTTCCTACGCACTTGAGAAGGACTGCGCCGAGGGTAAGGTGCCTGGACAGACCATCGAGGCCATCAAGGCTTCGCTCATGGGCCCCACGGCCGGCATGTTTGACTCCCTGTTCTTCAACTGCCTGCGCGTTATCGGCGCCGGCATTGCCATCGGCCTGTGCTCGCAGGGCAACATCGCGGGTACGTTCATCTTCATCCTGCTCTACGGTGTGACGCAATCCATTCTCAAGTGGTTCCTGCTCAAGGCCGGTTACACGTTGGGTACGAGCTTCATCGATTCCATCTATAACAGTGGGCTTATGCAGGTTGCTACGAAGGCTGCGTCTATCCTGGGCGTCATGATGGTCGGCTGCATGACGGCCACCACGGTGGGCTTCCCGCTCAACTGGACGGTAACCATCGGTGATACGAGCCTCGTCGTTCTCGATTTGTTCGAGTCCATCTATCCGGGCATCCTCTCGGTAGCGATCGTGCTCATCATGCTCGCGTTTATCAAGAAGGGCGTTCGTCCCATCGTGCTCATCTTTGGCTTGCTTATCTTCTGCCTGCTCGGCGCGGCGGCAGGCATCTTCTAAGCGAGGGCGCATAAGACCATGGGGCTCCCAGTATCTCGTGCTTTGCCGCGTGTGAGGGAGCCCTTTTTTGTATCACTTTCAACAGCGGTGCCATCCCGCATACTGCGCCTCGCGTGGTCGGGCAGGGTGTGGGGGCATGGTGGAGGAGCGTGACAGCATGAAGCTCTATTCAAGGCGCGTGTATACCGCAAGCGGATGCAAGGCAGCAACGATCGAAATCGAGGGTGGCCGCATTGTCTCTGTGGTCGAGGGCGCGTGTCCTGCGGATGCCGTGGATTATAGTGAGATGCGCATCATTCCCGGCATCTTCGACACGCATAACCATGGAACAAGTGGTTTTGACCTTATGGATACGGGAAGCGACTTCTCTGAGCGCAAAGCGATTGTGCGTGGCTACCTTAAGGGTCTCGCTGCACAGGGAACGGTCAACATTTTTCCCACGGTGAGCGATGCTGAGGGCATCCGTGCCGTTGCCGAGGTTGCCCGAGAGACGGTGGATGGGGCAAACGTTTTGGGCATCCACTCGGAGGGTCCCTGGCTCTCGCGTGTGGGGGAGAAAGGCGTGCGAACTCCATGGCCGGAGGTTTCGGTCGAGGCTGCTCGCGAACTCGTCGAGGCCGGAGGCGGAATGCTTAGGCTTATGGCGCTGGCCCCGGAGATTCCGGGCATCGATGAGGTGATCGATTACTTGCTCGGCGCCGGTGTGACGGTGGCAGCTGCTCACAGCGACAACACCTACGAGGCGGCTCACGCTGCATACGGGCGGGGCATCTCAGTTGCCACGCATACGGGTAACGTCATGACCGACATGCATCATCGCGATATCGGCGGCCTTGGCGCCGCGCTCACCGACCCACGCGTGATGTGTGAGGTTATCTGCGACGGCATGCATATCTGTAACGATATGCTCGGCATCTATTTCCGCATCAAGGATTTCGGGCACTTCATGATGATTAGCGACTGCACAGCGCTTTCCGGTGCGGAACCCGGCGTATATGATGGCGGCGGCCTGTGCGAGGAACTCCATGTGACGAAAGATGGCTTCGTTCTTACCGAAACGGGCCGTCTTATGGGTTCGAGCCAGCCAGTGCTCTTCGGTATCGGCAACCTTGTGAATAACGTAGGCGTTTCGCTTGAAACCTGTTTGGAGATGGCTTGCCTCAATCCGGCGATCATGTATGGATTCGCCGACCGCAAGGGCACCATCGAGCCGGGGAAGGACGCCGACCTGGTTGTTATTGACGACGGCTATCACGCACTTGCAACCTATGCCTGTGGACGCAAAGTGTATGACCGTGCCATAGACGGTAGGGTGTTCAATGATGCGTATCTCTCTGCGCACAGGAAGAAGGACGAGACGGCGTGAGCAAACAGCTAGTTGTTTCAGCGGATGATTTCGGCTTTTCACGAGCCTATAGCGCAGGGAACATTCGAGTGGTCACCGAAGGGGTGGCGACGGTGCTCGCACTTATGAGCAATATGGAGGCGGCACCGTATGCGGTGGATTTGCGCAACCGTTATGCTCCGCATGTTGAGATGTCCCTTCACGTGAACTTTGTGCAGGGAAGGCCGGTGAGCGATCCCGAAGATATTCCGAGCCTGGTGAATGGCGAGGGGGCGTTTTATCGAAGCAGCGCTTGGAGAGGGGATGACCCTAGCGACCCGAAATGCGTTGGAGACATATATCCCACGTACGAGGATCTCAAACGAGAGACTGAGGCGCAGATAGAGCGTTTTCGCGAGCTGACCGGTTCGTATCCGCTTCATTTTGAGGGACATAGCACGATGACCGAACCGATGCGAGATGCGTTTCGAGATATTGCGGCTGAGCGCGGCATCCACTGTTCGGTGCAAGAGCCGCTCGGGACAGATCGTATGAGAAGCTGCTCGGAGATGAACATCAAGGGGTCCATGGACATTCTCAATTGCGGCTGTTCTGTTGAGGACTGGCTTTCCGGAACGTTTGATGTGCCGGCTTGTCCTTACGACATTGCGATTCTTCATTTTCATCCGGGATATATCGACCAATTTGTGCTTGATAACACATCGTTAACGCTGCCGCGCTGCCGCGACCTGGAGACGCTGTGCGACCCACGTGTGCGTGAATGGATTGACGAGCAGGGCATTGAGCTTGTTGGATACAGCGCGCTCTATCGGTAGCGCAACTCACCTTGCTTACATCTTTTTCAAAGGCGGGCACCTCTCCCCGGTGCCCGTCGTGCTGTTGAAGCCACGCTGCAATCGTGTTGATGGGGCTGCATTGCGGGGATCTGAATCGGATGAGGGGTAGTCGTTCTCGAAGCCGCGGTGCTAAGGTTCTCGGGCGAGTTTTGGACAACCACTGGATCTTCGGGCGAGATTCGGACGCTCGAAGGGGTGAAAATGGCGAAATCTCGCCCGACAATCATCTGAGCGTCCAAAACCCGCCCGAAGACGCCGCGGTGTCCGAATCCCTCCCGCGAAAGTGCGCTCCCGGGAGGGAACCCGCCCAAGCAAAAACCATTCCGGAGGTTGGACGCGCTCGGTGGCGCCTCGCGTCGAGTGTTCCTTCGCCGTCCCCCGTTATAACCGAACGCTTACCGACAGGTCGAGTTCGCCCTTCGCAACTTGCCGTATGATTCTCCTATATATGCGCTCCGGCGCACCCTTCCTGCTGCCGAAAACGGGTGGAAGGGGAGTTGCTTCGAAAGGAAGGCTACCTATGGCAGATGTACATGTACTCCTCGATGAGTGGATCGCCAATGTCACGGATGACGAGCTACTCACCGAGCTCAAGGCAATGAAGGAAGCGGGGGACGAAAACGCTATCACCGACGCGTTCTTCCAGGACCTCGAGTTCGGCACGGCAGGCTTGCGCGGCACGCTTGGCGCCGGCACGAACCGCATGAACATCTATACGGTCGGTCGTGCAACCCAGGGCTTTGCGGAGTATCTCGTCAAGAATTTCGAGAACCCCACGGTTGCCATCGCGCGCGACAGCCGCAACAACGGCGAGCTCTTCGTTAAGACCGCGGCCGCCATCTTTGCTGCCAATGGTGTAACCGCCAAGCTCTATCCCAAGATTTCGCCGGTGCCCACGCTCTCTTGGGCCGTGCGCGACCTTGCGTGCTCTGGCGGCGTGTGCGTGACGGCAAGTCACAACCCCGCCCAGTACAACGGCTACAAGGCCTACGGCCCCGATGGATGCCAGATTGCTTCCGAGGTTGCCGATGCCATCTCTGCTGCCATCGCTGGTGTGGACATGTGGAACGGCATCAAGTCCATGGACTTTGATGAGGCCGTGGCTGCAGGCAAGATCGAGTGGATCGGCGACGATTGCCTCGAGCGCTACTACGACGCGGTGGTCGATAAGTCCGTTTGCAACCTTACCGAGGAAGAGTCGGCCTCCGCACCGCTCAAGCTCGTGTACACCCCGCTTAACGGCACGGGCCTTATTCCCGTTACGACGGTGCTCAACAAGGTGGGCATCACCGATATCACCGTGGTGCCGGAGCAGAAGGACCCGGATGGCGATTTCCCCACCTGCCCGTATCCCAACCCCGAGATTCGCCAGGCCATGCAGAAGGGCATCGACCTGTGCCAGGAGGTCCATCCCGACTTGCTGCTCGCAACCGACCCGGATGCCGACCGCGTGGGCGTAGCGTGCCAGGACGGCGACGACTACACGCTGCTCACCGGCAACGAGATGGGCGTGCTCCTGCTCGACTACATCTGCAAGATGCGCGCCGCGCGCGGCGAGGACCTTTCCCGCAAGGTTGCGGTGACCACGATCGTGTCTTCCGCTATGGTTGACGCCCTTGCCGATGAGTACGGCTTCGAGCTGCGCCGCTGCCTCACGGGCTTCAAGTACATCGGCGACATCATCACGAGCCTTTCGGACGCGGGCGAGGTCGACCGCTTCATCTTCGGTTTCGAGGAGAGCTACGGTTACCTCTCGGGCGACCACGTGCGCGACAAAGATGCCGTGAACGCCTCCATGCTCATCTGCCAGATGGCGCAGTACTACAAGCTGCAGGGGAAGAACCTCGTCGAGGCTATGCATGATCTCTACGAGAAGTATGGCTATTACCACAACAAGACCGTTTCGCTCTCTTACCCGGGTGCGGATGGCGCCGCCAAGATGGCCGGCATCATGGCCGAGCTCCGTGCCGAGGCTCCCGTCGAGATTGCGGGCAGCAAGGTCGAGGCCGTGCTCGATTACAAGGATGGTGTGAACGGCCTCCCCAAGGCGAACGTTATCGAGTTCGATCTTGAGGGCGGCAACAAGGCCATCGTGCGCCCGAGCGGCACCGAGCCGAAGATCAAGCTCTACATCTTTGCCAAGGGCGCGGACGCCCAGGCGGCCGACGCGCTTATCGCCGCGATCGAGGAATCGGGCCGCGAGCTGCTGTCATAGGCGAGGAATGCGATAGGTATCTCGTATGTTTTATGGGCGGGCGCTCTCCGGGTGCCCGCCCGTAGTTTGCAAGATGTGGTGAGGGTGCGCGCTACAGTCATACACGTCTCAATTCCTAGGTGCCTCCGCGGGTTCTGCCGACGGAGTAGAGCCGCATCTAGTCGTTTGTCTGGTAGCTTGCTTCTCTGGCGACTTCTGAGTTGCATTCCGTCGCATTGCCGGCGGCAAACAGCCTACATCCAGCCGAAATCCGCGAGGCAGCGGTCGACGTCCTCTTCAAATGTCCCGAGTTGGATCCCGGCGGCAACGGCTTTGCGGTTGTCGAGGCGGAAGTCGCGGAACCGGTCGGCGTAGCGCTCGGTATTCGGGAGAATGCAGCGCTCGACGGCGTCGGGCGTGGCGATGCCTGCGGACACGAGCTTTCCCGCCACGACGCGCGCGGCGTCGTACGTGCAGAGATCATTGCTGCTCGCGAAATTGTATGCGCCACTCGGGAGCTCGCAGATGGCGGCGAATTGGTCGGCAAGGTGCTGGGCATAGGTCATGCAGCGCTTCTCGTTCACCGTAAAGAGCGTCGGCGTGTTCGTGCGCAGTGCGCGCACCACGTTGCCCACGATGCCGGGAGAGGGCTTGACGTGGGGGAGCGCCATGCCGAACATCCATGAAAGCCGCAGGATGACGTAGTCGCTCATGGTGGCTCGCATCCAGGCGTCGACCTCCGCCTTCTGTTTTCCGTAATTGGTGACGCTTTCGGCTTCAACCGATTCGGAGAAGGGTCCGGGCTCGTGCTTCCCGTTGTAGATCTGCTCGGTCGAGATGAAGATCATGCGCTTGCCGCGCTCGTGGCAGATGCGCCCGAGCTCGATGGCAGCCTCGCAGTTTACACGGTGCGTTCCTGCAGGGTCGTTCTCGCAGTCGGCGGTGGTGGCGTTGGCTGCCGTATGGAAGAGGATGTCGAAATCGAGCGCTTCGAAGTACGACCGGAGGCCGTTGAGGTCGGCGTAATCGACATCACTTCTGCTCACGCGGATAAAATCGAACGTTCCCGCGTTGTAGGTCTGGACAAGGCTGGCGAGGTATCCATTGGCGCCGGTGATGGCGATGCGTGTCATGGGAATCCTTTCGGCAAAGGGTGGCTCGGGGCAGTGGTCGGAAGCGGCGTCTCCTGCTAACGGGGATGATAACTCTGCAGCACGCGGCAGGTTCCGCGCACGGTGTAGCGTCCCGCGCTCGCGGGCACCAGGGCGGATTCGGTGCAGGCGAGCCCAACTGCGCCCTCGGGTGACTCGACGGTGCAGGAGCCTTGGACGCAGGTGATGATATGGTAGACGCCGTCAGGCTCCGTCTCGTAGTCCTTATCGATGTCGATGACGTTCGAGACGAAGAGTCCGCAGCGCACGCCCTCCCGGATACGGGGGAGCGCGGCGTCCCCGGCCTCATCGTGGCCATAGCTGCCGAAGTGGCGCACGGTAGCCGTGCCCTCGGTGTTAACGACCTCGAAGGCCTTGTCAACGTGCAGTTCGCGCCCGCGGCCCCAATCGCACATGCGGTAGGTTCGATTGCCGAACGACCCCACCTCCACGGCGAAGATGCCCGCGCCGAGCGCGTGCATGGTGCCGGCGGGTACGAACACGAAGTCCCCTTCGCTCACCGCGATACGCTTTCCAAAACGCTCCCCGATGCTGTCGTCGGCGGCCGCCGCGCGCAGCGCATCCAGATCGGTTGTCGTGCTGCCACCGATGAGCGTCGCCCCCGGGATAGCTCCCATTCCGTTGTGGTGGCAAGCAAGCGCGGGCACGGGCGTCCTACAGCTCGATCGCATCGATTCCCCCATCATCGAAGCGCCGCTTGAGCTCCTCGATGATGGGGATGCCGGCGCTGCACCCGATGCGGGTAGCACCGGCGCGCACCATGTCGAGGAACGCATCGGCCGTGCGAATGCCGCCGGCAGCCTTGACCTGGACCTCGGGGCAGACGTGTTCGCGCATGAGCCGCACGTCGTGAACGGTGGCACCGCCGGTGGAAAAGCCGGTGCTCGTCTTGATGAAGGCGGGCTTTACCTCGCTCGCAATCTCGCAGAGCTTGATCTTCTCGTCATCGGTGAGCAGACAGTTCTCAAAGATGACCTTGCAGGGGATGGGCTCCTCGCGTCCTTCGCTCGCCGCACGGCAGGCGTTGACGATCTGTTCCATCTCGTCCTGCACATATGTCCAGTTTCCGTCTTTAACCTCGGTGAGATTCACGACATAATCGATCTCGTTCGCGCCGTTCTCGATGGCGTCTTGCGTTTCGAATGCCTTCGCGGCGATGCTCATCTGTCCGAGCGGGAAGCCGATAGCGGCACCGGTGTGAATATCGGTACCTGCGAGAAGGGCAGAGCACCGTGCAGATTGCCCCGAGTTGATGGCGACCATCTTGAAATGGTACCGCCGTGCTTCGTCGCAGAGCTTCTCCATGTCTGCTTCGGTGGCATCGGCATGCAGGTTCGTGTGGTCGACCAGCCGTGCAAGATTGTCAATGGTGTAGTGCATAGCTATCAAACTCCCCCCGCAAAGTGCGAACAAGCTAATAGTACATATAGATGCAGGTTGTTCGAAGAGACCGTTGGTGAGCGCTCTCGTTTTGCGCGTCGAACCTCGGTATGAAGTTCCGCGTGTTTCTGTCTAGCGGAAGAAGATGATCCACACGAGAACGGCGATGACGACGATGAGCGCGAGCACGAGCAGGATACGCACCCGCTTGCGAGCGCGGTCTTGCCGTGCTGTGAAGATCGTCTTGCGACCCGAGGGTGCCGAGAGATAGCGGTCCGAATGAAGCACCTGCGGCTCTCCGTCTCCAGGCATCTTGCGGCGCGGATGAGCCGGACCTTGGGGAGCGCCGGTTTGGTGGCCGACGGGCTGGAGGTACTGGGGATCAGACGTCGCAACGCCCATGTGCTTGCGCCCGGGCGCCGAGGTGAAGCTCTGTTGCTGAGGGCCGCCCGCAAAGCCGCCTACATAGTCGCCCGGCGCTTGCGGGCGATACCCCCTCATGTCTTGGCGCGCCGCACCGCCTGTTCCGGCGCCCGCGGCAGCACGCGATCCGGTACGGGAGTAGGTCTCCCGCTGTATGCGCTGCTGGTAGGTAACGCCGTCGTCGGTTATGGGGTCTTGGGTGATATGGGGGACCGTTCGCTGGTAAGGGACGCGCGCACGCTTTTCGTGCTGCTGGTTTGAAGATGGCGTCGACTGGGCGCGGTTGTTCTCATCCATGGTGTCCCTCGCGTGGCCTTGCGGTGATAGCCCTATTCTATAGTTCCCTCAGCATGTGAGCCGAGTTGGCGTGAAAATTAGCGGCGCGTCCACGCGAGGTGCAAAATCAATTGAACTGGCCGTTGACGGCGGCTCATGGTTCTTCCGCTTGGTATAAATCTAAGTCATACACACTAAGATTTGATGATACTGTGACGCTTAAAAAATCTGATTACGCATGTTTAGGAACAGGAGGCTCGGGAATAACAAGAGTATCCAAAGAAGACCCGGAGCTAAGATATCCGGGCAATCACAAAGGAGTGATTGATTATGGCAAGCATGGTTCCGTATCGTTCGGTGTTCGGTATTCGTCCCACGTCGCTCTTCGACGCGCTCGATGACATGATGGATTTCGCCCCGTCTTCCTCCACCCGCGCCTTCCCGATGGATGTCGAGGATAAGGGCGAGGGTTACGAGGTCAAGGCATATCTGGCCGGTGTGAACAAGGATGATATCGACGTCGAGCTCAATGAGGGCCGCCTCTCCATTTCCGTCAAGGTTGAGGAGAAGGAAGAGGACAAGGGTAAGAACTTCCTGCAGAAGGAGTTCACGTCCTTCAGTGCCACGCGTGGCATCTACCTTAAGGACGCTTCGAACGAGGGCCTGTCCGCTCGGTACGCCGACGGTGTGCTGACGGTGACGGTTCCGAAGATCGTCGAGAAGAAGAACGTCACGAAGGTCGCGATCGACTAACGCTTCTAGCGGGGCCGCTCATTTCTTGTCGCTGTTCTCGTCGCTGTGCGGCAGCGGAGAACGGCATGGGAAATGAGCGGCTTTTTGCGCATGTCGTCGCGATGTGGGTTTTGAGGGTCCCTGGCGGGGAGCTATTCAGTACGGCTTCCCACCAGGGATTTTTTATTCAGGCGACAGATGCTGTCGGGTGACAGTCGCTATCGGGTGGCAGGCGTTGCCGGGTGACAGGCAGTTATATAAGCGATGGGTGCTCTCGGGCGACATTCGGATGCGCCGGGTGTCTTCGGGCGGGTTTTGGACGCACGCCGCGTTCTCGGGTGAGTTTTGGACACTCGTTGTGTCTTCGGGCGACATCTCGCCGTTTTGGACTGCCGGAGCGTACGAAAGCTGCCCGAAAACGAATGCGGTGTCCGAATTTCGCCCGAGAACGCAACCGTAACGGCCCCAGTGCCCGGATCTCACCCGAGAACGCGGCAACGAGCAGCAAGCTTCCGTCTGGCGGCGATTACCAAATGCTGATCGGCCGGTTTTGGCCAGCGGCGCGGATATGCAGGCTGGGCAACGGGTCTGGCCGCCGCAGCGTCGCGGATGATCCGAGCTCGTTGTCGAGCTCCGCACCGAGTGCCTCAGCAAGCGCGCGCACCGCGAGGCTCGGTCGGTTGTTCTCCTGCGATATGTGCATGGCAACAAGCTGCTCGGTGTGCGGGCCAACAAGTGAGTGAGCGGCTTCGGCAGCCTGAGCGTTTGAGAGGTGGCCGCGTTCAGAGATGATGCGGTCCTGCAGGTACCGCGGGTAGGAGCCAGTTCTCAACATGGGGACGTCATGGTTGCTTTCAAGTGCCAAAATCCGAACGTCGCCGAGCGCCTGCAGCGCCGCCTCGGTCGCCGTTCCGGTATCGGTCATGATGCCAATGGAGTCGTTGCGGCACGAGAAGCGCAGGCCAATGGGGTTGACCACATCATGCGAGGTAGAAAACGTCTGCACCTCGATCCCCGCGATATCGAGGCATGCCCCCGGCTCGAACTCCGTAAACGGAAGCCCCTCGAGCGTTGCGCGCGCTTGCGGGGTGCCTGAGCTTGCGAGCAACGCGCCCGGGAAGCTCTTGCACCAAACGGGAAGCCCCTTCACGTGATCGGAGTGCTCGTGCGTGACGATGAGGGCAACCACGCGGGATGCTTCGAGTTCAAGTTCTGCCATGCGCCGCAGGACCTCACGCCGCGAAAACCCGTTGTCGACCATGATGATCCCCTCGGGTCCCTCGATGAGCTCGCAGTTGCCTTTGGAGCCGCTGCCGAGAATATGTAGTCGCAAGGCGTGTGTCATGCTGTCGTCCAATAACCTCAGGTGGTACCCTGAAACAGGGCTTGTGGTTCGTAGGAACTGGGTGTTTGTGAACTGTGGTTCGTAGACACCGGGTGTCTGTGAACCACGCGAGAGTCTGTAACCCGGTCTAGGGTATCAGGTTTGAACGACTATTTCTCTTCAACGTATCGATCGGAGCCATTCTCTATGCCCACGGTATCACAGCGTTTCGTCTCACATCGCGCGGGCACCGCGTCCGGTCGCGCGCTCGATCCATCGGCACCCGTCGTGCTCATGGTGTCGGGCGGCGCGGATTCAACGGCGCTTCTGGTCATGGCGTGCACGTCAAAGCTCGACATCATGGACGGTCGAGGCCCTGCGCGCATAGCTCGAGAGCGCATCCACGTGCTCCATGTAAACCATCATCTCCGCGGGGAAGCGTCCGACGCAGACGAGGAGCATGTTCGCAGCCTCTGCGAGCGCTATGGGGTTCCCCTGTGTGTGGAACACGCATCATTCACCGAGCTCAACGGCCAAAATCTCGAAGCCGCCGCACGAGAGGTGCGCTATGCGGCCGCCCGGAGGTACGTCCGCGAACTCTGCCGGGAGGCGGGGTGCCCTCGCACCGCGGCGCGCATCGTGACCGCGCACACGGCAAGCGACCGAGCCGAGACGTTCTTCATGAACGCCATCAAGGGCGCGGGCCCCGCGGGACTCTCGAGCATTCCGCGCCGTAGGAACATCATCGTGCGCCCGCTCATCGACCTCACGCACGAGGAGCTTTGCCGGTATCTTGAAGTGGCGGGCATCGCTTGGCGGGAAGACGAGAGCAACCAAGACACGTCGTATCTGCGCAATTTTGTCCGCCACCGCGTGATTCCCGTGGCCCGCGAACGTAACGAGAACCTTGCGCGGAACGTGGGGGCGGCGTGCGACATCTTGGGCGACGAAGATGCCTTCATGGCGCATCTCGCCGCCACGGCCCTTCGTTCGTGCACGCGCCGCCAGCAGGAAGGCCTTGTGGTGCTGGATGCCGCGCGCGTGGCTGCAGCAGAGGTTGCCATAGCTCGCCGCATGGTGCGTCTTGCGGTAAAACAGCTCGATGCCGAGGCACGGCTCGAGATGCGCCATGTGGAGAGTATCCTTCGCTGCGTCGCGGCGGGCGAGGGGTCTCTCACGCTGCCGGGCAATATCGACGCGCGCATCGAGTTCGGCACGCTCGCCTTGCGCACGGCATCTGCCCGCGAGCATCTGGTGGCAGGCTGGATCGCGGTGCCCGGCCGGATGCCCCTCGCGAACGGCGCGGTGCTCGAGGCGTCGCTCGAACGCATTCCTGCCGGAACCGACGCCGTTGCCCTCGCGCGCGAGGCGGCGGCCTCCTCGCCGGCTGGTGGTTCCGTGGCCTATGTTGACGCGGCGGCGCTGGGCTACGCTGAGCGCGACCTGGTGCGACTCAAGGAATCGGGAAGCTCCCTTACGGCGGAGGCCCTCGGCGCGCGCCTCTGGGTCGATGCCCCCGCACCCGGTGATCTTCTCTGCCCGCTGGGCATGCGTGGCCGCAGCAAGAAGCTGTCTGACCTTTTGGGTGAGGAACAGGTTCCCGTGGCGGAGCGCCCGCTCGTGCCGGTCGTGCGCACGGCTCCGGGGGGTTCCGTTGTGTGGGTTGGCGGAATTCGCCTCGATGACCGCTTTAAGTGCACGGCCGCCAGTAAAGTGCTGGTAAAATTGGTCATTCACCCCCAGGATCTCGCGTTATGAAAACTGGGTGTTGGGTAAGCTGCGTATCACGGCAACATGTGCAGGAGGTTTTTATATGATCGAGCAGGGCGCTATGCATCCGGATATCGAGCAGGTGCTGTTCACGGAAGAGGATATCGCGGCTATGGTCAAGCGCATGGGCGCAGAGATCTCCCACGACTACCAGGGTAAAGACCTGGTGCTTATCGCCGTCCTGCGTGGCGCCGTCGTCTTCATGGGCGACCTTATGCGCTCTATCGACGTGCCGCTCGCCATCGACTTCATGGCCGTCTCAAGCTATGGCGATAAGGCCAAGAGCTCGGGCGTGGTGCGCATCGTTAAAGACCTGGACATGGATATCAAGGGGCGTGACGTGCTCATCGTGGAGGACATCCTGGACTCCGGCCTCACGCTCAAGTACCTCATGAAGAACCTGAGCAGCCGCAACCCCGCGTCCATCGAGGTTGCAACCTTCCTGTGGAAGGACGTGGAGGGCAAGCAGGCTGCAATCAACCCCAAGTACGTGGGCACCCATTGCCCGGATGCGTTCGTGGTGGGGTACGGTCTCGATTTTGCCGAGCGCTATCGCAACCTCCCCTATGTGGGGATTCTCAAGCCGGAGGTTTATTCGTAATATGACCCGTCGTGTTCTAAGCGCAACGATTGAAGATGAGCGAGCCTGCGGGCTCGCTCTCGCTGCTGATGGCGGTGACTCAAGCAATCGCGATCAGCAGGATGACGCGCCTCGCCCCGAAGCGCCGGATTCGCCCGGCTCGTCGTTTGACGATCCGTTCCAGCTGGGGCTCGGGCGTTCTGGCGGATCGGGCGGTGGATCGGGCCGTCCCGGCGGCGGTCCCGGTAGGCGCGGGCCGTCCCGCGTGTCGTGGCTCTATATCCTGCTTGTGTGCGGTCTTCTCGCCTATGTCATCTTCAGCATGAATGGTGGCTTTGGTGCGCAGAGTCCCACCGACGAGCTTGCTACGAGCGAGTTCGTGAGCGCGGTCGAAGAGGGGCGCGTTGCCAACGTGACCTACACCGTGGCCGACGGCAGCCTGGCCGGTGAGTACTGGACGCGTTCTGAGGACATTGGCAAGAACGCGGCGCTTAAGCACTTTACCTCCACCTACGTGGGCTCCGATGCGCTTGCCGACCTCATGGCTGGCCGCCCGAGCACCGTCTACATCGTTAACACCAACGATCCCAACGCGATCATGGACTTCCTCATCAGCGTGGTTCCAACGGTGATCTTGGTGCTCATCATGCTGTACTTCATGCGCCAGATGATGGGCGCCAACAGCAAGACCATGCAGTTTGGCAAGACGAACGCCAAGATGAACGAGGCTACTCGCCCCAAGGTCAAGTTCGCCGATGTGGCGGGTATCGACGAGGCGGTCGAGGAGCTCGAGGAGGTCCGCGACTTCCTGGCAGATCCCGAGCGCTACCGCAAACTTGGCGCGAAGATCCCGCGCGGCGTCCTGCTCGTGGGCCCTCCGGGTACGGGCAAGACGTTGCTGGCCAAGGCCGTCGCCGGCGAGGCAGGGGTGCCGTTCTTCAGCATCAGCGGTTCCGATTTCGTTGAGATGTTCGTTGGCGTGGGCGCAAGCCGCGTGCGCGACCTCTTCTCCAAGGCGAAGGAGCAGGCTCCGAGCATCATCTTTATTGACGAGATCGATGCCGTTGGACGCCAGCGCGGAGCAGGCCTGGGTGGCGGGCATGACGAGCGCGAGCAAACGCTGAACCAGCTGCTCGTGGAGATGGACGGCTTCGAGGAGAACGAGAGCGTGATCCTCATCGCTGCGACCAACCGCCCGGATATTCTCGACCCGGCGTTGCTGCGTCCCGGCCGCTTCGATCGGCAGATTACCGTGGACCGCCCGGACGTGAAGGGCCGCGAGCAGATCCTTCGGGTGCACTCCGCCAACAAGCCGCTTGCAGACGACGTGCGCTTCGATAAGCTCGCCCAGCTCACCGTGGGATTCACCGGTGCTGACCTTGCGAACCTCATGAACGAGGCCGCGCTGCTCACCGCCCGCCGCCACCGCGGGCGCATCAGCATGGACGAGGTCGAGGAGTCTATGGAGCGCGTGATCGCTGGTCCCGAGCGCAAGGCCCGGGTCATGACCGAGACCGAGCGCACGACCATCGCGTTCCACGAGAGCGGCCATGCCCTTGTGGGGCACGTGCTCGAGCACTCCGACCCGGTCCACAAGATCACGATCATCCCGCGTGGCCAGGCCCTTGGCTACACCATGCAGCTGCCCACCGAGGACCATTTCCTCAAGACCAAGAACGAGATGCTCGACGAGCTCGCGGTGTTCCTGGGCGGTCGTGTGGCCGAAGAGCTCATGTGCGACGACATCACCTCCGGTGCATCGAACGACCTCGAGCGCGCAACCAAGATGGCGCGCGAGATGGTCACGCGCCTGGGTATGAGCGAGGCGCTCGGAACGCAGGTCTTCGGCGAAGCCCAGCACCAGGTCTTCTTGGGGCGCGATTACGCCGATCACCAGGATTACTCCGAGGAGACCGCACGCCGTATCGATACCGAAGTGCAGCGCATCATGCGTGAGGCGCACGAGCGCGCGGAGAAGATCCTGCGCGAGCGCTCCGACCAGCTCAAGCTCATGGCCAACGTGCTCCTGGAGCGCGAGACCGTCGAGGGCGACGCCGTCGAGGCGCTGCTTGATAACACCTGGGATGAATTCTTGGCCAAGGAACAGGCTGGCGGCAAGGATGGCTCCAAGCCCGGCGATCGCCGCAAGTCGCGCATGAGCGATGAGGAGCTTGCGGAAGACGCCGCTCGCTTCGCCGCAGAGGCCGTCGCTGCCGATTCCCACTCGAAGGGGGATCAAGACTAAGCGATTCCTGCCCGACCAAGACGGATTTGACGGTAGATTGAACGGCAAAAGACGCCCGCGCTCGACTCCGAATGCGGGCGTCTTTCGTAGAGAGATTGATTTCTGGCTAACTTTGTCGATTTATTGCGCTCAGACGTCTGGGCTTTCTGGCGGAGGGGCGCTGGGTCCTACATTTAGCTATAAAAACATGCCAAAAGAGTGGGTAACGGAGCGCGGACATGGCTAGCGAGGTCTTCTTGACGCCGAATGGTCGAAGTCCATCGCCAGAAATCGACAAAGTTAGCCAGAAAACCGGCATTCGTTGCGAAAACGCCTTCACCGTGCGGGCCGGCGCGGCCATTCCATCGAGTTGGTGAGCGAATATGCCGAGCGTTTGCACGGAGCGCCGCGCTGAGCGAATGCGCCGAGCGTTTGCGCGAACGATTTTGCTGGGCGATTGCACGGAGCGCTGCGCCGAGCGAATGTGCGTAACGATTGCATGGAGCGTCTGCATGGAGCACCTGCGCCCGGCGCGTCTTTGCCGCGTGCAACGCTCTATGCCTGTTGTGCGAAGCCACTGGCACCATCTACCGGCGCCAGCTGCCGGCGCCATCTGGCTGCTCGCATTGATCGATACCGTGCTCTGGAGCGTTCTGGCTCCGAGGGCCGTGCACCTTGCCGTATCATGGACCACAAGACAGTGCGCGGCACGGCTGCACCGATATGAGGAGCAATCATGATCAACGATACGATGTATGCTCGCGGTGCCGAGAGCTCGGTGATTCGCGAGATTTTCACGTATGCCAACGAGCGCAAGGCACAGATTGGCGCTGAGAATGTGTTCGATTTCAGCCTGGGCAACCCCAGCGTGCCTGCCCCCGACGAGGTGAGGCAGAGCATCGAGCGTTCGCTCAAGCTCCCACCCGAGCAGGTGCACGGGTACACGCCCGCGCCCGGCGCACCCGAGGTTCGTACCGCCGTGGCGGAATCGCTCAACCGTCGTTTTGGGACGAACTACACCATGGCCGATGTGTTCATGACGGTCGGCGCCGCCGCCTCGGTGTCCTGCACGCTTGGAGCGGTCACGTGCCCCGGCGATGAGGTTATCGTCATCGCACCGTATTTCCCGGAATACCGCGTGTGGATCGAAACGGCTGGTGCCGTCTGCATCGAGGTCTTGGCCGATCAGGAAACGTTCCAGGTCGACCCCGAGGCGGTCGCCGCCGCCATCACCGACCGTACCGCGGCGGTTATCATCGACTCGCCCAATAACCCAACGGGCGCGGTCTATACCAGGGAGACCCTGGAGAAACTCGTGGATGTCCTCGAGCGCGCGAACGCGGATCGCGAGGCGCGCCTGGGCCATCCGCAGCCCATCGTTCTCATCTCAGACGAGCCCTATCGCGAGATCACCTACGGCGCTGAGGTTCCCTGGGTGCCGTCGCTCTACGAGCACACGGTGGTGTGCTATTCGTACAGCAAATCGCTCTCGCTTCCTGGAGAGCGCGTGGGCTGGGTGCTCGTGCCGCAGGTGAGCGATGGCGCCCGCCGGGTCATGACGGCCGTTGCCGGAACGGCTCGGTCGCTCGGGTTCGTATGCGCGCCGTCGCTTTTCCAGCGCGTGGTCATGGATTGTGTGGACGTTCCGTCGGATGTTGCGGCATACGCTCGCAATCGTGACCTGCTCACCCAGGCGCTCTCGCAGATGGAGTATACCTATGTGGAGCCAGGCGGTGCCTTCTACCTGTGGGTTCGTGCCCTTGAGCCCGATGCCGAGGCGTTCTGCGAACGCGCTCGGGCCTACGAGCTCTTGCCGGTGCCCTCCAACAGCTTCGGCGTTGAGGGGTGGGTGCGCGTAGGGTATTGCGTGGCGCCCGAGGTTATCGAGCGTTCGCTTCCCGCATGGAAGCGTCTTGCTGAAGACTACGGCCTGTAGGCTTCGTCTTCGGCTGAGCGCATTGCCACAGCGCGCGGCCCTGCGTCGGACTGCTCGGCGTTCAGCGGCTGCGGCGCGCCGGAATCGCGCTTGTTGCAGATGGTTCACATCTAAGGAGCATCTCATGACATACGAGATTAAATCAGATATTCATACCCATACGATGTTCTCTCGGCATGCATATTCAACCATTGCGGAGAACGTCGCGGCAGCGCGCGCCGCAGGGCTCGAGCTCTTGGGGTCCGCCGATCATTTCAGCTGCATGCTCTTTCCCGAGCAGCACATCCGCAACTTCCAATACTTCGTGAACCAGACCGTGTGGCCGCGCGTTTGGGACGGGGTCGTGCTCTTGCGCGCTGCGGAGGTTGATATCGTCTCGCTTGAGGGCGGACTGTTCGGGCAAGATATCGCCTGTCCGGCAAGCATCACCGGGCGGCCGTACAAGCAGGACAAGAGCCTGTTCGAGCGCGTAACGAGCAATCTCGATTATCTCGTGGCGAGCGTTCACGATACGCGGTTCACCGAAGATGTCTCCGGGGCACAGACGACCGGCATGTACATTCGAGCGCTTGAGCAGCCGAAGGTGCTGGTGTTGGGGCATACGGGGCGTTCCGGCGTGCCGTTCGATGTTGATGAGGTGCTCACCGTTGCGAAGGAGCGCCATAAGCTCATCGAGGTTAACGAGCACAGTCTCGAGGGCGATCACAAGGGCGACACGCACGATGCCTGTCGCCGCATAGCCGAACGCTGCGCGGAGCTCGGCGTGGGCATATCGGTTTCCAGCGATGCTCATATCGCCTCGGATATCGGTAAGTATCCCCAGGTGAGCGCCATGCTCGAGGAGATTCATTTCCCCAGGGAGCTCATCATGAATCGCGATCGCGCCTCGATGCTTACCGCGCTTGCCGATGCTGGCATCTGCGACCTGCAGAATCTTGTTGTTCGCGAAGGGTAGATCATGGCGCTCGGGCGGTGTCATATGGTGTCTGCGGTGCGGGCGGGGTTGAGCCGCCTGCCGTTCGTGGTGCTGCTCGTGCTCGCCATCATGGCTCTGAGCTTTGTGTTCATGATGCTCTGTCGCTACGAGCAGAATCGCCGAAACGCCGGGGGAGCGGGTTCGCCGCAAAGCTCCGCGGTTGCCTATGGCGAGGAGCTTCCCGCGACGGGGCGCTTTACCAAGAGCATCACCTACACCTGCATCGACGCGCTCGGTCGCGAGACGGTGTCGCCGGTTGTCTGGGATGACGGCTGGTTCTTCGGCGACATGCGCACCTACAACCACGACCTCGCAAGGGCCTCGTCGGTTCTTGCTGCCCTGGCGTATTCCGAATCTTCTCATTACCAAGAAAGCTATCAAACGCCGCCGTATATGGAGAACGCCCTGGCCGAGCTGGGCTTCGACGAGGTTTCCACAGCCTCGTACGAGTATCGCAGCGAGGTAATGGACCAGATGCTCAATCTGGTGACGCAGCGAGAAGATACCGTCGCCTACACCTTGGCGCGCAAGCGCGTAACGGGAGCCGACGGGTCCACCCGCTCGGTCATTCTTGTCTCGGTGCGTGGCAGCTATGGATCGGAATGGCTGAGCAACCTAAAAATCGAGGGCGTTTCTCCTGAAGGCGAGACAGCCCTTTCCGAGGATCAAGAGACGCGGTACGACCACTCCGGGTATGTAGAGGCGGCGAGCGAGGTGAGCCAGGCGGTCGCTCCCTGGGTGCGCGAAAGCCATAGGCGCGGAGACCAGGTGACCCTGTTGCTCGTTGGGCACAGTCGCGGCGGGGCGATCGCGAACCTCGTTGCCGCCCAAGCGGACGACGAGCTTGCTGCGCTGGCAGAGGGCGCCCAGCCCCAGGATGGGCTCGAACTGGCGGCGGGCGATGCGGTTACAGGGTACACCTTCGCGTCGCCCGGATGTACCACGAGCGCCCACGCCCACGCCGCGCGCTACGGCAACATCTTCAATATTGCGAACCCGGCGGACCTTATGCCCGCGCTCCCTCTCGCGTCTTGGGGGTATGCGCGCTACGGGGTCGACATGAACTTGCCTGCGATGGGCGAGGAAGGGTTCGATACCCAGTTCGCGTCGATGAGCAGCGCCTACACCGAGCTTACCGGTGAGGAGGACCCCTATGACCCCGAGGCGGCTCAGGCCGTGCGGTCGGTGGTGGGTGAGGTTGGTGCCGAGGTTGGCTCGGTCGACGAGCTGGTTACCCCGGGAGGGATTGCAGCTGTTGCCCAGGCGTGCGCACGGCATATCGATCCCACCCGCATCTTGTGCGGACACTATCCGAGCGTCTACATCAGTTGGATGTATACCATCGAGGCGGACGATCTGACTTTAAGCTAAGCAGGCCACCCGCGTGGATGGGGCATCCGCTTAGGTGAGACGATCTATTGGTGATCCGCTTGAGCTGCTCGCCCCTCTTGGTCACAAAGCGCGCTAGGAGCGTTCGAGAACCGCGACGGTTTCCGTGTGCTCGGTGTGCGGGAACATGTCCACGGGGGTGAGGCGGCAGAGCCGGTAGCCCTGGTGCCCGAGTATCTCCAGATCACGCACCTGCGTTGTGGGGTTACAGCTGATATAGACGATGCGCCGCGGTCCAAGCTCCGCAGCCGCCGTAAGAAACGCTGGCGTTGAGCCGGCCCGCGGAGGGTCGAGCGCGACGACATCGACATGCGTGCCGCTGCGAGCCGCATCGCGCAGGAACTCGGTAGCGTCGGTTGCCATGAAGGAGGCCTCATCCGGGCCGAGGCCGTTGAGTTCGGCGTTGAGACGGGCGTCGGCGATGCCCGCCGGGTTCTTCTCCACGCCGATGAGTTTGATCGCCTTGCCCGCGCGGGCCGCATCGCGCGCAGCGCAAAGACCGATCGTTCCGCTTCCGCAATATGCATCAAGTAGCACGTCGCCCGCCTCGAGCGCCATGCCCTCGATGGCGAGGCGGTATAAGACCTCGGTCTGTTGGGGGTTCGTTTGATAGAACGCGGTGGGCGAGATGGCGAACGTACAACCAAGTAGCTCGTCCTTCATGTGAGGTGCACCCCACAGCACCCGAGTCTCGCGGCCCAGGATGGCATTGCCTTCGCGCCCGTTGATATTCTGGGCCACGCATACGATGCGAGGGTCGATGCTGGAAAGCTCGTGGGCGAGGTCTTCGATGTGGGGCACCTCGCGGCATGCGGTGACGATGGTAAGCATGGCTTCATCGGTGCGCCAGCCCATGCGAAGCACTGCATAGCGCAGCATACCCTGCCGCGCATCTTCATCGTATGCGGGTATGCCCAGGCGCTCGGCGGCTCGGGCGACCTCGTTGAGGATGTTCCGCGCCCCCGGGGCTTCGACGGTGCAGCTTGGGGCGGGAACGATGGTGTGCGTTCCACGGGCGAAGAATCCTGAGCGCACTGCGCCTGCGGGCCCGGGTGCAAAGGGCGTGGCCGCCTTGTAGCGAAACGCGCGCGGCGCGGGAGCCTTGCCCGAGTCTCCCGCTTTGCTTCCCATGCCGCAGGTGGCCTCGATCACGGCGTCCCATCCCATGCGCTCAATGAGCGGACGGAAGAGATTCTCCATGGCTTCCTGCTTGCGGACGAGCTGCTTCCGGTAGGGTATGCCAAGCCACGCGCACCCACCGCATGCACGCATGATGGGGCAGGGGCCGGCGGAATCCTTGAGTTTGCGGCGCGACGGCGCTGCATCTGGGGCGGTGCTGGCGGAGCGGCCTGCACCGGAGGCGGCGCCAGCGGAGCGGCCTGCACCGGAGGCGCCGCCGCCG
>ENA-OPRS01000018-OPRS01000018.1-human-gut-metagenome-genome-assembly--contig:-NODE-18-length-121661-cov-7.804475_pt1 | contig 121661 bp, 110 predicted proteins | sample MGYA00241795_ERZ501881 | MGnify/ENA primary metagenome ERZ501881 (study PRJEB25962, sample SAMEA2042440) | human gut metagenome | biome: human gut; feature: human-associated habitat; material: faeces... | reverse complement strand
CGCCGACCTGCTCGAGGCGGCGGGCCTCGCCAGGTCCAGCTACTACTACGCCCTCGCGCACCCGAAGGCCCCGACCAGGCCCGAGCTCCGGCCGCGCGTCGCCGAGATCTTCGGGAGGCTGCCGAACGGGGTCGGCCACCGCCAGGTCGCGATGGAGCTCCGTGCCGTGGACGGCGTGCGGGTAGCGGACAAGACGGTGCTCAAGGTGATGAACGAGATGAGCCTGAGGTGCCGCATCCGGAAGGAGGCCGACCGCCACGGGTACAGCTCGTACAGGGGCGCCGTCGGCGAGACCTTCGAGAACGTGATCGGCCGCGACTTCTCCGCCGACGGGCCCTGGCAGAAGCTGGGCACCGACGTCACCGAGTTCAAGCTCTCCTTCGGCAGGGTCTACCTCGCGCCGGCGTACGACTTCGGGAGCAAGGAGATCGTGGCGTGGTCGATCTCCGAGCACCCGGATCTCGCCCAGCAGGAGGAGATGCTGGAGGCGCTCGTGGCGGCAAAGCCGGAGGGCGCGAGCCCCGTCATGCACTCGGACATGGGGTGGCAGTACCAGCACGACCTCTACGTCTCGGCCCTGCGCGGCAACGGCTTCACCCAGAGCATGTCGCGCAAGGGCAACTGCATCGACAACGGGGCGATCGAGCAGGTGTTCGGGCACCTCAAGGACGAGTTCTTCAGGGGGCGGGACTGGGACGCGCTCGAGTCCTTCAAGGCGGACCTCGAGGCCTACATACACCATTGGAACCACGTGAGGCGCCAGAAGAAGCTGGGCGGGCTGACCCCGGTGGAGTTCCGGGAGCGGGCCCTCCGGGAGGCGGCTTAGGGGTTATCATTTAGCGTGTCCAAGTTTTGGGGCGCAGTTCAGGACGCCGTTTTTTTTGGGGTATACTCGTAGCGAGCAGAAGGTTTTAAGCCCTCCTGTGGATAAAGCTTGGTGGGTGATGCCCACGCCGAACAGCCGTCTCCGCATAAGGCGGCTGTTCCTATTTGCGTCAAGCATCACCCCGTGCCCGGCCTAGCCTGTGCAAATGGAACGGTGCCGTTTCATAAATTCGCAAGACTGATTTGAATGTGTAGGGTATTGCGCTAGAAGAAAAACGACTTGCAGTTTTGCAAGGGGAAGTGTCGAAAGGAAATCCCTTTTTTGAGAAAAGCCGGGGAAACATCCCCGGTACTTGGTGGCCTCTGCATGGCGGTGAACCAGAACCGTTTATACCATAGATCCCCGCTTTTTGGTTCATGGGGCCTTCGAGCACATGAGCAAGATTAGTGGGATCGCCGGGGCTGATAGGGCATTGCGTCGGCTAAGCTAAATGAGTTTCTTTTCGAATGCTTTGTAGTACGTCTTCTTGAAGCTAGCCGCTCCTCCAAAGAAGCGTTGTTCCGACCTGCTCATGCCCTTTGAAGTGCGAGCATCTTCAACGAGCGCCATGGTACATGCTAGATCCGCGACCTGGAAGAGCAGATAGTCAGCGGGGATACAGTTCTAAATTCTACCCCGCTGAGCGTGGCACCAAAAATGTGCTTCAGGATCCTGGAAATCTCTTTCTGCCCTTTATCGTAGTAGACCACTACGCGGTCGTATGAGAGAAATCCCTTAAGGTTTTCTCGGATAAAGCCTCCGAGCTCATGCGACAATCGTTCTTCGAGCTGCTCACCTGAGCCAAAAACGTGTTTGTCAATGTCGATTACCTTGAGCTTGACGTCACAGCGTCGGAAAAAAGCGAACAGAATATCGAAAGGTTTGCGGCGCGTTTTACCGTCGATTTCGGCATATCGTTCTTCGCGCCGGATGAGCGGAGCGGTATGGATGGGCGCGTATGCTGTGAAGCTGTGGCCTTGCAGCTCTCCTCGAAAACGTTCGATTTGAGGCCCAATGTCTTTCGACTGGTCGTGTAGAACGAGGCTGATGAGGTAGCGCGGCGAATGGTTGGATGTCGGGCCAAAGTCACCACTCTCGTCGCAGAAGATGCTGAGCTCCTTCATCGCCATCTCCCATCGAGATGAAAATGGCGGGGACTGTTCCCCGCCGATGGTGGGACCCGCCTCAGGCGCGCCCGCATCTACTTTATACCACGAACTTCCGTGTTCATTCATGGGATTTGACTGTTCAGCGAAAGCGATATCGAAAGGGGTGCTTGCGCGACGATTGCTGACAAGCAGGAGTGCCAACGGGTATACTTACAGCGAGCAGAAGGTTTTAAGCCCTCCTGTGGATAAAGCTTGGTGGGTGATGCCCACGCCGAACAGCCGTCTCCACCAAGGCGGCTGTTCCCATTTGCGCAGGCATCACCCTGTGCTCGGCCTAGCCGAGCGGCATCTCGTAGGCCAACAGAATCAGCGCTATAAGTATGACCGTCGATGTCATGGAAGGTCTCGAGCTTATGCTCGTAAGCGGATAGTTCGTTAAGGTTCTCGTGAGTTCAGGCTCGCGTGAAACCTCTCCCATTGCTTTTTACACCGTTAAGTCTAGGCAGCGATGCAGTCAGTGTAAAGTCGCTCAGGTGCCATATCTGCTCCGTTTGGCCACGATGCAGTCCCATTTTCTATTGTCACGAGCGAGAAGTAACCCGGGTTTTCGAGATCTTTGAAAACCCCCTTTCCCAAATATGGCTTCATATCGAATATTCCTTGCTTGCCGTCTTGAAACGTCAATGCAAGCTGGAATTCGCCGAACGCGTGAACCTCGGTTACGACGATGGGGAACGGTAGATCGCGAATATCAACCATAAGTAACCTCCTAACGGAGCGGGTCGATTTTGAAGGTCTGGCCTTCGCTGCCTGCGAGTTCCCAGACCGCAGCAAGTTCGTCGGAGTGGATGAGCGCCCAGGCGCGGACCATGGCTTCCTGCTTGTGGGGAAGGTTTCCGGTGAGCAGTTCTCCGTCGAACGTAAACGCAGCTTCGTGGCCTTGATACCTCGCGTGGAAGTGCGGAGGCATGTGGTCGTTAAAATACATGGAGATAATTATTCCGTAGAACATACTAATTGTCGGCATAATCCCTCCAATGCTCATTTCGAGTGCTCTCATTGCGACGCCGACGCTATTGTGTCGTGCGGCATATAGGGCAGGGTGCACTTTGAACGTGCACCGTATCGAAGTTATACCACGTCTTTCATCACCATAAACGTGGATGCGCTACTCTTTGAAAACGGGGATGGGGGCAACGCTTTGCTTGCGGTGCTGGGTATGTCTGACGGCATGTTCGCCGTCTGTGGTGCCTATGGCATGCTGGAGCTCGAAGTATTCTGCAGGGCTGCTATCTTTCGAGCAGACGAGTCGCTTTAGCACGAGATGCGGGTTCTCGAGCGTTCGGATGGTGAGCTCGGGTGCCATTCACCATTCAAAATGTCGTATGATGCAAGCTTGTTTTGCCTTAGTGCCGCAGGATAACGCCGTACGGGCTTTCAGATCTCCGCGTGTTCGGGCTCTTGCCCCCTCGTCGCCCGCTTTATGGACGGGTTTTGGGCGTTCAATGGGTTCCGGAGAATTCCAATTTCAACTTTTGGGCACTCGAACGCGTGCCGTCAAAGTAGACGTACCGATTGCGGTTTATCGCACGTATGTTTGCGCAGCTCAGCGGCTTGCGCTTTTTGCGGCGTTCTTTGTGTACTTGACGGGTTCGTGATGAAGTGCCCAAAAGTTGAAACTATGTGTTTGGACGGGGCCGAAATCCCCGGTTCAGTCAATTTTGGTGGTGCGCGGAGTCAGCTTTATGGCGCGATGGGCTCGTTTTTATGGTGCGCGGAGTCCGTTTTGGCCGTGCTCGGCATCGTCGTGCTTTGCCTGCCGAGGAGCGACAATCATATTTACTCGCGCGGGGGCGACGATCAATTTTTCTCGCGGGGGAGCGACGAGCAAATATGATCGTGGGGAGCGAACAAAAAAGACGCCCCGAAGGGCGCCTTGCATGCAAATTAGTTCCCAAGAAGGGGAGCGCCGCGTCTGCGACGCCAGAGCACTTAGGAGCGGGCCACCTTGCCGGACTTGAGGCAGTTGGTGCACACGTTCATCTTCTTGCGCTGGCCATCGACCACGCAGTACACGCGCTGGATGTTGGGACGGAACTTACGGTTGGTCACGCGGTGGGAGTGGCTGATGGAGCGACCAGCAACGGGGTGCTTACCGCAGACTTCGCAAACTTTGGACATATCGAAACCCTCCTTGGGCGGTCTGGAACTACCCACTTAATCAAACAGATAGGAACTATAGCACAGAACACCGGAAATGCGAGTAATCTTCACGAACAAATTCCAGCATTTTGCCCGCGTACATGCTACGCGTACCGCCAAGCGCCGTCAACAGGCGGGGCGAACCTCCATGAGCGCTATGCTTGCCTCTCGGGCGAGGTCCAGCAGGACGTGGTTCGCGAGCTTTTTGGGCGAACCTCCATGAGCGTTATGTTTGTCTTCTTATATTGATATCTACAGGCGATTCCTTTCGCGGCCGTTCGCTTGCCACTCGGCGCATCGTGCCCAGGCACAATGAAGCCCATAAATACGCATTCCGTTCGGTACCTCATGAATGAAAATTGTATGAAGGGTGCCCAAAGCTTTCCCACGCCAACCCATTTTCGAAATCGATGGGGTACAACTTGCTCCACGTGCGCGGAGGGGTAGGGCGTGCGACAGGTGTGCTGCCTGATTCGCATGCGGCAACTCTACACACATATATACGAGAAGAGGAGGGTGCCTGCGGGTGCCCTTCGAGCGTCTGGGGCCCCTGGGCTGCCGCGCGGCACGCGGCGGCAGGGCGGTCCGGCGCACGGCAACGGAAGGGATGGGCCGTTGAAGATCTTCAAGTTCCTCAAAGGGCACGGGATCAACTTCCTCATCGCGTTGGTGCTGCTATTCATGCAGGCCAATTGCGAGCTGACCCTGCCTGGGCTCATGAGCAACATCGTAGACGTGGGCATCAGCCAGGGCGGCATCGAGAGCGCCGTTCCGGATCAAATCACCGAGAGCGACCTCGCAGATGTCGAGCTATTCCTCGACAAGGACGTTGCAAGCCAGGTCGATGCGTTCTACAGCGGCCCCGATGCGGGCGGCGTGCGCACCTTCGTTGGCTCGGACGACGACCGTGCCGCGATTGAGAGCGAAATGGCCGAGGCCGAGATGCTCGTCTACCAGATCAACCAAGGTATTGCGGTGGAGGACTTCGCTTCCGCTGAGGCGGCCGAGGGCATGCCGGCGTTTGACGCCCTCAAGGCTCAGTTCGGTGATACCATCGACCTCGACGAACTCGTCGGCATGGTTGAAGGGTACTTGTCTGCCGAGGCCGGGCATGCCGTCACGGTGGAGGCGGGCAGCTTCGCGCAGATGCGCGCGCAGCTCGTCGATTCCCTCGGCGATCAGGGCGATACCATCATCGAGGGCCGCGCCATCGAATACGTGAAGGATGCCTACCGCGATGCCGGCCTGGACCTGAACGACGTCCAGACATCCTATCTCTTCTCCGAGGGCCTCACCATGCTCGCCTACGCGCTGCTCTCGGCAATCTGCGCCATCCTCGCGGCGTTCAACGCGTCGAAGACTTCGGCCGCGATCGCGCGCGACCTGCGCCACCAGCTCTACGAGCGCGTGCTGTCGTTCTCACCTGCGGAAATGGAGAAGTTCTCCGCTGCGTCGCTCATCACGCGTGCAACAAACGACATTCAGCAGATCCAAATGGTGCTCGTGATGTGCCTGCGCATCGTGCTCTTCGCGCCCTGCATGGGCATCGGCGCCGTGGTGCGCGTGCTCACCACGCCAACCGGGCTCGAATGGATCCTCGTGGTCGCAATCCTGGTCATCGCCGTCACCATCGGCATCCTCATGGGCATCACCATGCCCAAGTTCCGCCGCATGCAGAGCCTGGTGGACCGCAACAACCTGGTCGCACGCGAGATCGTGACGGGCATCATGCCCGTTCGCGCCTTCGGCCGCCAGAGCTACGAGCAGGAACGCTATGACCAGGCGAACCGCGATCTCACCAACACCTATATCTTCGCCAACCGGTGCATGGCGGCGCTCATGCCCATGATGCTCATCGTGATGAACGCCACGACTGTCGGCATCGTGTGGTTCGGCGGGCAAGGCGTCGACGCGGGCAACCTCATGGTGGGCGACCTCATGGCCTATATCAACTACGTCATGCAGGTGATCATGAGCTTCATGATCCTCACGATGATCTCGGTCATGCTGCCGCGCGCCGACGTGGCGGCGGAGCGCGTCCAAGAGGTCCTTGCCTGCCATTCCAGCATCGAGGACCCCGCGCCCGCCGATCGCGTGTCTCGTGAGCACGGCGAGGGGTGGCGCGGCGTCATCTCCTATAGCGACGTGACGTTCACCTATCCTGATGCCGAGGAACCCACCTTGGAGCACATCAGCTTCACAGCCGAGCCCGGCAAGACCTGTGCCATCATCGGCTCCACGGGATGCGGCAAATCCACCCTCGTGCAGCTTATCCCGCGCCTCTACGATGTCACGGAGGGTTCCATCACGCTCGATGGCGTGGACATCAGAAAGATCGGCCTCGAGGAGCTGCGCCGCACCATAGGGTACGTTCCGCAGAAGCGCATGCTCTTCAGCGGCACCATCGCAAGCAACATCAAGTACGGCGACCCCTCCATGCCCGATGCCGACATGGTCGAGGCAGCTCAGATCGCCCAGGCGACGGAGTTCATCGAGGGCAAGCCCGATGCGTACGAGAGCCCCATCAGCCAGGGCGGCTCCAACGTCTCCGGTGGCCAGAACCAGCGCCTCTCCATCGCCCGCGCGCTCGCTATCCGTCCGCGCGTGCTCGTGTTCGACGACAGCTTCAGCGCGCTCGACTATAAGACCGATTCCGTGCTGCGCCAGGAGCTTGCCGACCGCGCGGGAGACGCCGCCATCGTGATCGTGGCGCAGCGCATCGCGACCATCATGCACGCCGACGAGATCCTCGTGCTCGACGATGGCCGCATCGTGGGCCGCGGCACGCATGAAGAGCTTCTGCGCTCCTGCCCCGAGTACCTCGAGATCGCGAAGAGCCAGCTCTCTGCGAAGGAGCTTGGCCTCGACGATGCGGCAAACGGGGCCTCTGCCTTGGACGCCAACGCTTTGGAAGGAGGTGAGCGCTGATGCCGGGCCCCATGGGACGCGGTCCCGCGTCTGAGCGCGCGAAGGACTTCAAGGGAACCATCAAGAAGCTTGTCGCCTATATCGCGCACGAGCGCATCGCGCTCATCATCGCTATCGTCTGCGCCGTCGCGTCGGTGGTGTTCAACGTGCTCGGCCCCCGCATTCTGGGCCAGGCCACGACCGAGCTCTTCCAGGGCCTTGCTGCGAAGGTCACGGGCACGGGTGGTATCGACTTCACCAAGATCGGCTACATTCTGGCCGGGCTCCTGTGCCTCTACGTGACGAGTGCGGCTATGAACTTCGTCCAGGGCTGGATCATGACTGGCCTGACCCAGCGCGTGTGCTACCGCATGCGTAGGGAGATCGTCGAGAAGATCGACCGCATGCCGCTCAGCTACTTCGAGACCAACTCGGTCGGCGACGTTATGAGCCGCGTGACCAACGACGTGGATACGCTTGGCCAGTCGCTCAACCAGAGCGTGACGCAGCTCATCACCTCGGTGACGCAGATCATCGGCGTCGCCGTCATGATGGTTTCGGTCTCGGTGACGCTCGCGGGCCTCACCTTCCTCACGGTGCCCGTCTCGCTCGTGCTCGTGGTGGTCGTCGTGCGCTCGTCGCAGCGGTATTTCCGCCGCCAGCAGGCCATCTTGGGCCGCGTGGACGGCATCATCGAGGAAAGCTTCTCGGGCCAGAACGTCATCAAGGTCTTCAACCGCGAGCAGCGCGCCGTGGCCGATTTCGATGTGGAGAACGCTAACCTCTATGATTCGGGCTGGCGGGCGCAGTTTTTCAGCGGCCTCATGCAGCCGATCATGAACTTCGTGGCGAACCTCGCCTACGTGGCGGTGGTTATCGTAGGCGCATTCCTGGCTATTGCCGGCACCATCAACCTGGGCGATATCCAGGCCTTTATGCAGTATGTGCGCAACTTCACGCAGCCCATCACGCAGCTTAGCCAGGTGTCGAACATGCTGCAGATGCTCTCGGCTGCAGCCGAGCGCGTATTCGAGTTCTTGGCCGAGCCCGAGGAATCTGCCGATGCGTCCACGCCCGAGCTGCCCCGCTGCCGCGGAGAGGTCGCCTTCGACCACGTGCGCTTCGGGTATGTTCCCAACAAGACCATCATCCACGATTTCAGCTGCCATGTGGAGCCGGGCCAGACCGTTGCCATCGTAGGGCCCACGGGCGCGGGCAAGACCACGCTCATGAAGCTCCTCATGCGCTTCTACGACGTGAACGCCGGGTCCATCACCGTGGACGGCGTGGACCTGCGCGATTACGCACGCGACGACCTGCGCGAGAACTTCGCCATGGTCCTGCAGGATACGTGGCTCTTTAAGGGATCCATCAAGGAGAACATCCGCTATGGCAGAGCGTCCGCCTCAGACGACGAGGTGCACGCTGCCGCGCGTGCCGCGCTCGCGGACCATTTCATCCGGACGCTCCCCGGCGGCTATGACTTCGAGCTCAACGAGGACGCCTCCAATGTGAGCCAGGGCCAGAAGCAGCTTCTCACCATCGCGCGCGCGTTCATCGCCGACCGCCCCATCCTCATCCTGGACGAGGCAACTTCCAACGTGGACACGCGCACCGAGGAGCGCATCCAACGCGCCATGGATGCCCTCATGCAGGGTCGCACGAGCTTCGTGATCGCGCACCGCTTGAGCACCATCCGCAATGCCGACGTGATCTTGGTGCTGCGCGACGGCGACATCGTGGAATCCGGCACGCACGACGAGCTCCTTGCCAAGAACGGCTTCTACGCCGAGCTCTATAACTCGCAATTCGAGGATGGCGAGCCCGGGGAATAGCGGGCGCAGATCATGAGACAGCCAGGGCAGGGGACGTAACATTTCCCCTGTCCTGGTTTTGCAAAATTCCCTCTGTCCTGATTTTGCATGGCGTGCATTTTCAGCATGGGTTCCAAACTCGTAGTAAGATACAGGGGATTACTCGTGAAACCGATGCGCTGTGCATCAGATAAGGAGATTCCCGTGCCTGATACAGTGTCCGGAAGCCTGAGCGTTTCTAACGATGTCATTGCCGATATCGCCGGCTACGCTGCCATGTCTTGCTATGGCGTGGTTGGCATGGCCGAGCAGCTGCAGGGTGCCGAGAGCGTGCGCCTGCTTGCCGGCCAGCGCCTGCGCAAGGGCGTGCTTGTCTCCAACACCGAGGAGGGGCTCGCCGTCGATTTGCACGTGGTGCTCGAGAGCGGCGTGAACATGAAGTCCGTGTGCGAGAACCTTTCCAGCGCGGTCGCCTTCACGCTGCAGGAGATTGCAGAGATCGACCCCGCCAAGCTGAAGGTCGTCATCCATATCGACGCGCTCAAGAACCTCGGCTAGACGCCGGGCGGTACGTACCCTGGCTAGAACCAACGGAGATATCCCACATGATTGCGAAGACCATTCGAACCTGCTTTCCCATTGCGGCCGCCGCGGTCTCTGACAAGGCAGAGGACATCAACAAGCTCAACGTGTTCCCCGTGCCCGATGGCGATACCGGAACCAATATGTCGCTCACGCTCGCCTCGGTGGTGAAGGAGCTCAGCAGCCTTCCTGCCGATGCTGATATGGAAGCCATCGCCGGCGCCATCACCCACGGCTCGCTCATGGGCGCGCGCGGAAACTCTGGCGTCATCACCTCGCAGATCCTGCGCGGCGTTGCCGAGGGGCTCGTCGACGCGACGGAGCCTGCGACGTCTGCCGATGTGGCCGCTGCGCTCCGCAACGCCGTGAAGGTCGCCTTCAAGGCGGTGCGCAAGCCGGTCGAGGGCACGATCCTGACCGTGCTGCGCGATATCTCCACCAAGGCCGATTCTTGCGCCAAGGCTCGCGAATCGGTCGAGGACACGCTCGACGCTATCGTGGTCGAGGCGTATCAGTCCGTCGCGCGCACGCCCGATCTGCTCCCGGTGCTCAAGGAGAACGGCGTGGTGGACTCCGGCGCGTTCGGCTTCGCCATCTTCCTCGAGAACTTCGTGGCCGCCGCCCTCGGGCGCACCGCCGTCAAGACCGAGGACTTCGCCACCACCTTCGACGCCTCCGCCGATAGCGCCCGCGAGGGTGCGCTCGATCGCGTTAAGATCGAAGCGAACGACGACTGGGAGGGCTCGGAGTACCGATACTGCAACGAGTTCCTCTTCAAGGCGGATGCCCCCTTCGACGAGGAGGAGTGCCTCCAGTTCCTCGCGTCCATGGGCGATTGCGAGCTGCTCGTGGGCGCCTACCCCGACTATAAGATCCACGTTCATTCCAATACCCCGAACCTCGTGCTCGAGCACATGCTGCAGCTCGGCCAGATCTATGAGGTCTTCATCCACAACATGGACATGGAATCGCGCGAGCGTACCGCCAAGATCCACGAGGATCAGGATGCGGCGCCTGCGGAGCCTGCCAAGCCGCTCGGCTTCGTGGCGGTGGCGGCTGGTTCCGGCGAGGCCGAGATTCTCGAGTCGCTTGGCGTCGACGTGGTGGTCTCGGGCGGACAGACCATGAACCCGAGCACGGCCGACCTTCTCGATGCCGTCTCGAAGGTCAACGCCGAGGCCGTGATCATCCTTCCCGACAACGGCAACATTCGCATGGCGGCCGAGGCCGCTGCGACCGCCTGCACCGACAAGCAGGTTGCGGTCGTTCCTACGAAGACCGTGCCGCAGGCGTTCTCGGCGCTCTTCGCCGTGCTCCCGGATTCTTCGCTCGAGGATGCGGTCGAGGCTATGACCGAGGCCCTCGAGGATGTGCGCGATGGCGAGGTTACCTCGGCCGTGCGCGATAGCCAGGCGTCCGACGGCTCTCCCATCCACGCTGGCGATGTCATGGGCATCATCGGCGGGTCGATCGATGTGGTCGGGTCCGACGTCAAGCAGGTTACGCTTGAGTGCATCAACCGCATGCAGGAAGATGAGGAGGGCGACTCGCTCACCATTCTCGCTGGCGCGGATCTCTCCGACGAGGATTTCGAGGACATCCTCGCCGCCATCGAGGAGGCCCAGCCCGACCTCGAAATCGATTCGCACCGTGGGGAGCAGCCGCTCTATCCGGTGATTTTCTCGATCGAGTAGATCGTGGCCGCGCCTCAGCGTAGCTATGCCTTGTCGCCGGCGCACGCGCGCCTGCTTCGGGCTAGCGCGCTCGATGAGGATGTGTCGCGCCTAAAATATGTATCTGGAGCTCGTGAGGAGGCGCTCAGGCGTTTGGGGATCGAACGCGTGGGCGACCTCCTTCTCCATATACCGCGTCGCTACCTCGATTTCTCACATGCCTATACCGTTGAAGATGCTCCGCTGGGCGAGGTGTCGACCATCGTCGCTACCGTCGATCGCGTGTTGGAGAAGCACCCGCGCCCGCGGCTCAGCGTGGTCGAGGTTTCGCTTATCGACGAAACGGGCGTGATCCAGGCGGCGTTCTTCAAGCAGCCATGGCTTGCGCGCGACATCAAGCCCGGCGATCGCCTCGCACTCATGGGCAAGGTCGAATTCGCCTACGGGTTCAAGCAGATGAGCTCGCCTCATTTCGAGAAGCTCGACGAGCGCGCGCAGTCGGGCTCCATCATGCCGGTGCATCCGGTGGGGGAGGGCATTTCCGCTGCCTGGATGCGGAGGATCGTTTCGGGCGCCTTGGAGCGCACCGACGGCTTTGTCGATGCTCTGCCCGCTCGCATCCGTGCACGCCGACACCTCATGAGCATCTCCCGCGCGTTCCGCTCCATTCATTTTCCGACCTCATTCGATGAGCGTGACGAGGCCCGGCAGCGCCTGGCCTATGATGAGCTCCTTTTCTTGCAGCTCGCGCTTCGCCTTCGCAACGATGCCAACCTGCTCGATGTTTACCCCGTCGCGCATGTGCCCGGCGCGCGCGTTGCGGCTTTGCGCGACGCGCTGCCGTTCTCCTTCACCGATGAGCAGGAACGCGCCGTGGGCGAGATACTTAACGACATGGCCGAAGGCGGTCGTGTCATGAACCGGCTTCTTCTGGGCGACGTGGGTACGGGCAAGACGGCCGTCGCGTGCATGGCGCTCGCCGCGGTCGCCGACTCTCATACCCAGGCATGCGTGATGGCCCCTACGAGCGTGCTCGCTCAGCAGTACGCGGTGAAGTGCGGCCCACTGCTCGATCAGGCGGGGATCTCGTGGGCGCTGCTCACTGGTGCGACGCCGGCCGATGAGCGGGCGTCCATCGAGGAGCGCCTCGCTTCGGGCGAGCTCACGGTGCTCTTCGGTACCCACGCCGTGCTTTCTGAAGACGTCGTCTTCAAGCGGCTCACCCTTGTGGTCATCGACGAGCAGCACCGGTTTGGCGTGAACCAAAGGAATGCGTTGCGCGCTAAAGGTCCCGGCGCCGACCTGCTCGTTATGACCGCCACGCCCATTCCGCGCACCCTTGCGCTCTCGGTTTACGGTGACCTTGAGACGAGCGTTATTCGCACGCGGCCCGTTGCGGGGGCAGGGGTCCAGACGCGCGTGCTCACCGAATCGAACCGGGATATCGCCTATGGCGCCGTGCGCGAAGCGCTCGAGGCAGGGCAGCGCGCCTACATCATCTGCCCGCTCGTGGCGGAGAGCGACTCTACCGACGAGCTCGACGACGTGCCGGGGTCGGCACCCTCGCTCGACGCGGATGATGGCAAGGCGGCGCCGAAGGTTCGGCTGCACAGCGTCGAACGCGAGCTCGAGCGCGTGCGGAGAACGTTTCCCGCGGCACGCGTCGAGGCGCTCCACGGGCGCATGCCGAACCACGAGAAGGATGCGGTCATCGACGCGTTCCGTCGGGGCGATGTGCAGATACTCGTCTCTACTACGGTGGTCGAAGTGGGCGTCGATGTGCCCGAGGCGACCGTGATGGTCATCGAGGATGGCGAGCGCTTCGGCTTGGCAACACTCCACCAGCTGCGTGGTCGTGTGGGCCGCGGACGCGATGCGGGGCGCTGCTTCATCATGACGCATGCGAAGAAGTCCGGCGCGCGAAGCACCGCTCAGGAGCGCTTGGAGGCTTTAGAGCGCACCTCCGACGGCTTCGCGCTCGCCGAACTCGATCTGCGCCTTCGCCATGAGGGCGAGATCTTGGGCCTCAGGCAGCACGGCGGGGTGACGCTTCGGTTTGTTGACCTCGAGGCGGATGTCGAGATTATCCAAGCTGCCCACGATGACGCGCAAGAGATCTTGCGCTATGCTCATGACCTTGCGTCGGTGGCCACGATGCCCTTGAGGATCGAGGTCGTCAGGCGCTATGGAGATGTATTCAAGGAGGTGAGCGGTGGATGAGGATCGTTGCCGGTATGTGGCGAGGCCGTCGCATCGAGGAGCCGCGGGGGCGCGAGGTAACGCGTCCGACGACCGATCGCGTGCGCGAGGCGTGCGCTTCGGTGCTCGATTCTGCCCTCGATGAGGGCATCGGCGGCGCGCGCGTACTCGACGCGTTCGCTGGGTCCGGGGCGCTGGGCATCGAGATGCTCTCACGCGGGGCGTTGCATGCCACGTTCTTCGATATCGATCGGCAGGCCGCCTTGCTTGTCCGCCGAAACCTCGAGGGGCTCAAAGCGGAGCGTTCTACCTACCGCGTGGTGACGGGCGATGTGCTCGCCGCAGCATCGCGCGGGCGCGTGCCGGGCGGGCCCTTCGACGCGGTGCTCATAGACCCTCCCTATGCGCTCGGGCCCGAGCCGGCGGAGGCGCTGCTCGAAGCGCTTGCGGCGCATAGCCTGCTCGCTTCGGGCGCCATCGCCCTGTTCGAGCACCGATCCGATCTTCCCGGGGCGCACCCGCAGGGCTTCGAGATTGTGCGAGAGAAGCGCTATGGCACCACCGCGGTCGATGTCCTCCAGCTTGTAGATGAGACAAATTAACCCGGCACAACTGTCTCAGAGACAAATTAACCCGGCACAACTGTCTCATTCGTGCCTGTCCTGTACCTCCGTTCTCAAGGAGCTTCCATGCCCGATCCCATCACCCATGTGCTCGTTCCCGGCACGTTCGATCCCATCACCTATGGTCATGTTGACGTCGTGCGCCGCGCGCGCCGCATCTGCCCGCAGGTTACGGTGGCGGTTGCCGAGTCGCTCGGTAAGAACGGGGTGGGTACAACCTTCTCGCTCGATGAGCGCGTGAGCCTTGCGCGCGAGGCGCTCCTATGCGAAGGGCTTGACGACGTTCAGGTGGTGCCCTTTACCGGTCTTCTCGTAAATCTTGCTCGCGAAGTGGGCGCCGGCGCCGTGGTTAAGGGCCTGCGCGCCATGACCGATTTCGAGTATGAGCTTCAGCAGGCAGACCTCAACTACCGTCTCGACGCGGACCTTGAGTCGATCTTTGTGATGAGCAGCCCGCAGTACGGCTATCTCTCGTCGTCGGTCGTGCGGCAGATTGCCTCGTTTGGTGGAGATGTGTCGGAATTCGTCACACCGAATGTTGACGCCGCGCTCAAAGAGCGCTTTAAAGAGCGATAATCGCGCTCTGTGGTACTATGTGAAATTGAATCGCAGTTTATTCGCAGCCTATGAAAGGAGACCGAATGCCGGGCGATAACTTTCCGGGGGAGAGAATCGAGAGCCTGGTCGATGAGCTTGAGGGCATCATCGAAGAGGCCAAGCCGCCGTTCGGCAAGAACGCGCAGTTCAAGGTGATTGAGACTGAGGTCTTCTTCAACATTCTTGACGAGATTCGCATGAGCTATCCCGAAGAGTGGCAGAAGTCGCGTCGCATCCTCAAGGAGCGCGACGAGCTTCTGGCATCTGCCGCCGCTCAGGCCGATTCAATCATCGCCGACGCTCAGCAGCAGGCGCTCACCATCGCTGGCGAGCAGGAGATCGTTCGCCTCGCGCAGCAGCAGGCCGACGACATCCGCGACCGCGCTCAGCAGTACGAGCGCGAGACGCGCTATGCTGCCGAAGATTATGCGGAGCAGGTCTTCACGCATCTCGAGGAGAACCTCAAGAGCCTGACCTCCACCGTTGCTCGTTGCCGCCAGCAGCTCAACGAGGGCGCGAACGCCAGCAACCAGAACGGCGCTTGGTAATCATGGCGCTTTTCGATCCGGTGCTCATCGAGCTTGCAGACCATATCGAGAATCCCGGCGACAGCTATCCCGTCGCGGGCACCGTTGATGCTCCCTCATATTCGGTGGGAGAGAAGGAGTTCGCGCTCGATGACGGCATCTCCTATGATGTCGTGCTCACGCATACGGGTGACGGCGTCCTCGTGACAGGACTCGTGCGCGCTGGCGCCACGGGCGCGTGCGACCTTTGCCTTGAACCCGCACACATCGATATCGCGGGCGAGATTCAGGAGTATTACCTCTTCGAAGAGCCCGACGATCCGGATGCCTATGAGGATGGCTTCGAGGTCGTGAGCCCTGAGCGCGTCATCGATCTTTCGGGCCCCATCGCCGATGCCGTCATCATGGACACGCCGTTCGTGGTGCTCTGTCGGCCCGATTGCAAGGGGCTGTGCCCCACATGCGGAGCCAACCTCAACGAAGGGCCGTGCGGCTGTGCCGAGCGCGAGGCAGAAGAGCGTGCGATGAGCGACGATAACCCGTTTGCCGTGCTCAAAAACCTCAAGCTTGACGACTAATCCAAATAATCACTATACATCTGAGCAGCGAGTATGCTATTATCACTGCTTGCGCGTAAGCAGTGCCTTAAGGTGAAGTAATAAGGAAGGTCAACATGCCAGTACCTAAGCAAAAGCAGGGACGCATCCGTACGCATAACCGTCGTTCCGCCAATATGAAGATCGATGCCCCCTCTCGTTCCACCTGCCCCCGTTGCGGCGCCGTGAAGCTTCCGCATCACGTGTGCCCCAACTGCGGTTACTACAAGGATCGCGAGGTCATCGTTACCGAGTAACGATGGTGCATCGCAAGTATGTTGCTGCATGATATGGCCGGCCTTTGCGTCGGCCATTTCGCTATTGAGAGGATATGTCATGTCTAAGGTGTGCGTTGCGGTCGATGTCATGGGCGGAGACGAGGAACCGCAGGTCGTGCTCGACGGTATCGATGCCGCGCTTGCGGCCGATGCTGAGCTCACCGTCTTTGCCGTTGGCCCCGAGGAGCTCGTGGTCCCCTTTGCCCAGAAGCGCGATCGCGTGGAGCCGCTTGTGGCGCCCGATACCATCGAGATGGGCGACGACCCCATCAAGGCGGTCATGAGCAAGCGCAAGTCGTCGATCGTTGTCGCGTGCCGCGCGGTCAAGAAGGGTGCGGTTCAGGGTTTCTTCTCCGCTGGTGCCACCGGAGCGGTAACCGCCGCCGCGACCGCCTACGTCACGCCGTTCAAATATGAGGACGAGGGCGAGCAGCGTCCCATCCGTCCCTGCATCACCACCGCGCTGCCTAACCGCACGGGTGGTCTCACCGTTTTCTGCGACCTCGGCGCCAACCCCGATGTGGAGCCGGGCGACATGCTTCGCTTCGCGCAGATGGGCGCTGCGTATGCCCGCGTGGTCTGCGATATCAAGAACCCGCGAATCGGTCTGCTCTCCAACGGAACCGAGGACTCCAAGGGCTCGCATTTCACCAAGGAGTGCTTCAAGCTGATGAAGGAGCGGCTCACCGGTTTCGCGGGGAACTGCGAGGGCTCAGACCTCGTCTCGGGCTCCTATGATGTCGTGGTCGCCGACGGCTTTGCCGGTAACGTGGCGCTCAAGGCGACCGAGGGCGCAGCGAAGCTCATCCTTCAGGAGCTCAAGAGCACCCTGCTTTCCTCCACCAAGGGCAAGATCGCGGGGCTTTTGGTGAAAAGCGAGCTCAACGCAATCAAGGAGAGACTATCGGGCGACGCCAAGGGCGGAGCGATCCTTCTCGGCCTCAAGGGCGTGGTGCTTATCGGGCATGGTGCGACCTCCGTCGAGGCGGTGAAGAACGGTACGCTCGCGACCGCTGATGCCGTCCGAGCCGGCCTGATTCAGCATGTGATCGATTCGGTGGATTCTATCGTCAAGTAGCGCGAAAGCGTCACCAGGGGCGGTGATTGCACGCGGGATCTCGGGCGGCAGCCCACGGCTATCTGGGGTAGAATCAGAACGCATAGTGAGGCCGGCGTGCCCGGCATGGTGAGAGGAGATGCGAGCATGGATCGCACAGAGATCTTCAACAAGGTTGCCGATATCGCGAGCGATGTCCTCGGTATCGATATCGATCAGATCACCGAAGAGACCACCTTCGACGACCTTGATGCGGATTCGCTCGACCGTCTGCAGCTCGTGACGGCCTTCGAGGACGAGTTCGATATCGAGATGGACGAGGAGCGCCTGCTCGCCATCGCCTCCGTCGCGGATGCCATCGATGCCATCGAAGCAACGCAGCAGGGGGCATAGGCCTTGCTCATCTCAGAAAAACTCGCGCTCGCAGAGCAGATCTGCGGGCACAAGTTCCACGACCGTGACCTGCTGCAGAGCGCGATTACGCACCCCTCCGCCGTCGAGGGGCAGCCGGTTACGGCCTCGTATGAGCGCTTGGAGTTCCTAGGCGATTCCATCTTGGGCTCCATCGTTGCGCTCGCGCTCTACCAAGCCTACCCGCAGTTCGACGAGGGCAGGCTCACGCGCCTCAAGGTTTCGCTCGTTTCGGGCCAGATGCTCTCTGAGGTTGGGCAGGAGCTCGGTATCGACCAGTGCATCATCTTCGGCGCTTCCGAGACGGGAACGGGCGCGCGCGGCCTGCACTCCGCGCTCGAGAACGTGTACGAGTCGCTCGTGGGCGCCCTCTTTCTCGATGGCGGGCGCGCCGCGGCCGAGGACTTCATCACCCGCACCCTCGAGCCGCATCTCGCCGCCGATCGCGCCGAGCGTCCGAGCAATCCCAAGTCCTACCTCCAGGAATGCGTGCAGAGCGACCATCATGAGCCTCCTGCCTACAAGCTCGTCGGTACCGGTGGAACGGCTCATGAGCCCATCTTCACCGCAGTGGTGCTCGTGGACGGCGCTCGCCAGGGCAAGGGGACCGGTCCTTCGAAGAAGAAGGCCGAGGCAGCCGCAGCGCTCGATGCGCTCGAGCGCATGGGCTACACCTCTGACGGCGGTATCGTCTCGCCGCGGAACGGATAGGGGAGCGCCATGTACCTGAAGTCGCTTACCTTGAAGGGCTTTAAGTCGTTTGCCGACCGCGCGCACATGGTCTTCGAGCCCGGCCTCACGGTCATTGTCGGTCCCAACGGATCGGGTAAATCGAATATCTCCGATGCCATCCTCTGGGTTTTGGGCGAGCAGAGCGCGAAGCAGCTGCGCGGCCAGGCCATGGAGGATGTCATCTTCTCGGGTTCCTCGGCGCGCAAGCCCGTGGGCGTGGCCGAGGTCTCGCTCGTACTCGACAATTCCGACCACGTGCTTCCCGTCGATTTCAACGAGGTTGCCATCACGCGGCGCATGTACCGTTCGGGTGAGAGCGAGTACCTCATCAACCAGAGCCCGTGCCGCCTCATGGATATCCAAGACATCCTGCACGATTCTGGCCTGGGCAAAGACACCCATTCCATCATCAGCCAGGGAAAGCTCGATTCCATCCTTCAGAGCCGCCCGGAGGAGCGCCGCGCGCTCATCGAGGAGGCCGCAGGCATCTCCAAGCACAAGCGCCGCAAGGAGCGCGCCGCGCGCAAGATCAAGAGCATGGATGAGCATCTCACCCGTGCCCGCGACATCAGCCGCGAGATCACGCGCCAGCTGCGCCCGCTTGAGCGCCAGGTGGACCGCGCCCGCAAACATCGCGACCTTACCGAGCGAGCGAACGAGCTCACGCGGATACTTGCCGTGGACGAGCTCCGTCGCCTGCAGAAAACCTGGGGGGAGTGCGAGCATCGCGCCAAGGAGGCAGCGGCCGCGCTCGAGCTCGCACAGTATCGTTTGGGCGAAAAGGAACGCGAGCTCGAAAAGCTTCAGGTGATGCTCGAGGAAAAAGGGCTCTTCGTGGGCGACCTCGGGGAGCAGCGCCGCCGCATGCAGGATGTGATCGGCAGGCTCAACTCGGACATGCGCCTGCTTGAGGAAAAGGGCCACAACATGGTGACGCGTCTCTCCGAGATGCGGGGCACGCTTTCCGGGTCAGAGCACCAGCGCCGGCGCTTGGCGAGCGAGCTCGCCGAGGCGCGCGAGAAGCTCGAAGAAGTGGGCGCCGCGCTCGCGGTGGCGGAAGACGACGTCGCGCGCCTTGAGCCGGCGGCGCAGGAATCGCGCGCACGCCGCGAGGAGCTCGACCGCCGCATCGGTGCGCTCACGCGCGAACAGCGCGAATCTCAGCGCAAAGCCGATGAGGCCACACTCGAGCTTGCAAAGGTTCGGGAATCGCTCTCCAATGCCGAGCTCGAGGACTCGATGTTCGCCTCGCGCCTTGAACAGATCGACGATGAGGCCGATAACGTTCGCGCCGCGCTCGAGGCCCGGCGTGTCCGTGCCGAGGAAGTCGATGCCGAGCTTGCAGATGCGACAGCAGCATTGGAAGAGGCCAAGGATGCCATCGAAGCCTCTCAGGACACCTTGGCGGAGCTCCGTAAGCGAGAATCCGATGCGCGCGACCGCCTGAATGAGGTTCGCTCCGAGCTCGCGAGCCTTAAGAAACTCGATGAACGCTTTGCGGATGCGTCGCCTCTGGCCGCCCGCATCGCGCATGAACATGCTGGTGCGGTTTCTGCGCGCCTGGGCGATCTTATCGAGGCTCCAAGGGCGCTGGAGCCCCTGGTCGAGCAGCTGCTTTCCGGCGACCTGGAAGCGCTCGTCATGGATTCTGCCGAGGGCTTGAGCGCGGTTGGCGCTTCGATGCAGGGAGGGGCGGCCTCTTCGGGGGAGGCCACCTTGATTGCGCGCGATATCAATGTGCCCGAGCCCGCGGCTGGGGCTGCGGGAAAACGCTTGGTCGAGCAGCTCTCCGTGGTCGATGGCTACGCTGCTCCCGTTGCGGCTTTGCTGGGCCACGTGTATCTCGTCGATTCGCTTGAAGAGGCCCTCGCGGCGCCCGCGGTACCGGGCGTGCTCTATGTGACACCCGACGGGGCACGTGTGCGCGACGGCGGCATCGTTCGTCTTGGCAGCGCTGCGGACCACGAGGCCGGTGCTCTTGAGCGCAAGCGGCGCATCCGTGAGCTTGAGGACCTTGAACCCGACCTTTCCACCGTTTTCGACGAGGCTGGACAGAGCGTGAGCGAGGCGCAGGCGGCGCTCGACGTGGCGCGTGCTGAGGAACGCGACGCTTCGAGTGAGATTGCGCGCCTTCAGGGTGAGCAGCGCTCTGCGCGCGAGGAAATCGGGCGGCTCGAGCAGACGCTCGCCAACGCGGAAGCCGAGCATGCAAAACTGGCTGCTCGCCGCGAGCAAGCCGCCCAGCAGGCTCGTGAGGCTGCGCCGCGCGCCCAGGAGCTTGAGCGCACGCGTGACGAAGAGCGTGCGCACGCGGGCGAGCTTGCCGACGAGATCGCCGAGGCGAATGACGAGCTCGACCGTCTTCGTCGTGCCGATAGCGATGCCGCCGGCGAACTTGCCGATGCACGGGTCCGAAGGGCGCAGGCGCTCGAGCGCAAGCGCTCGCTTACCAGCCGTGTTCCGGAGTTGGAGCGTCGCCTTGAGGGGCTTGACCGCCGTATTCGTGCGACGAGGCAGTCAGCGCGGTCGCTCGAGGTGCTCCGCCTGCGCGTCGATCCGCTGCATGACCGCTACACCGCCCTTCTTGAGCGCGCTATGGAATGGGCAGCTCGCCTGCGTGACCAGGCTTCTCTCGAGGAGGCTGATTCCGCCTCGCTCAAGAAGACCATTGAAGACGCCAAGGAACAGGTCGCTGCGGCCAAGCAGGAGGTGGATGCGGCGGTTGCCGCGCAGAACGAGATCAACGTCGAGCGCGGAAAGCTCGAGGTCCAGGTGGAGAGCGCAGTCTCCGCTATCACCGCCGACGGCACCACCGTGCTCGAGGAGGCGCTTACCCTTCCTGAGCCTGAGGACCGCGAGGCGGCGGAGCGCGAGCTCGCGGGCCTCGTCCGGCAGATCAATAACCTCGGCCCGGTGAACCAGGTAGCTATGGAGGAGTACGAGCGCCTGCGCACGCGTGCGGACTATATCGCGGAGCAGCTCGCCGACCTCGAGAGCGCTCGCCGAGCCCTCACTAAGATCACCGCGGCGATCGACCGTAAGATGCGCTCTGCGTTCCTCACCACCTTCAGCAAGGTGGACGAGAACTTCCAAGAGATCTTCGGCATGCTCTTCCCGGGCGGGCAGGCGCACCTCGAGATGACCGATCCCGAGCACCCCGCCGAGACGGGCATTGAGGTCATCGCGCAGCCGCGCGGCAAGCGCATCACCAAGATGACGCTCATGAGCGGTGGTGAGAAGAGCCTCACGGCCCTCGCGCTGCTCTTCGCCGTGTACAAGACGCGCACGGTGCCGTTCTACGTGCTGGATGAGGTCGAGGCGGCACTCGACGACTCCAATCTCTCGAAGCTCCTCGATGCCATCGATGTGCTGCGAAAAACTACCCAGCTTCTGGTCGTCTCGCATCAGAGGCGCACCATGGAGGATGCGGACGTGCTTTACGGCGTCTCTATGCAGGCCGATGGCGTGAGCCGCGTCGTGAGTCAAAAGCTTGATCGGGCAACCGGAAAGGTCGTGAACGCATAATGGGTCTGTTTGATGCCCTCTCGCGCGGACTTGAGCGCAGCCGCGAGGCTTTGAATGAGCTCTTCTACTTCGGCGGCGAGGTCGATGAAAGCTTCTGGGAAGAGCTTGAGGACACCCTTGTCATGGGCGACATGGGTGCCGAGATTTCCATGCAGGTGACCGACGACCTGCGCGATCTTGCGGCGCGCAAGAACCTCAAGACCGCCCAGCAGCTGCGCGGTGCGCTCGCTGACCGCTTGGCCGAGGTGTTCGTGGAGCCCGAGCACGATTTCTTCTTCGATACGCCGTCGTGCGTGCTCTTCGTGGGCATCAACGGCGCGGGCAAGACAACCACGGTGGGCAAGATCGCCTCTGCCGCGCATGAGGCGGGCAAGCGCGTGGTCATTGGTTCGGCCGATACGTTCCGCGCCGCGGCTATCGAGCAGCTCGATGTGTGGGGAGAGCGCGCCGGCGTGCCCGTAGTCAAGCGCGACCGCGGCTCGGACCCTGCGAGCGTTTGCTACGACGTGCTCGACGAGGCCGACGCGCAGGGAGCTGATCTCGTGCTTATCGATACCGCTGGTCGCCTGCACACTTCGGCTGACCTCATGCGCGAGCTTGCGAAGGTTGTGAACGTGACCCGCAAGCGCGCCGAGAAGTGCAAGGCGGGACCCATGCCGGTGCACGTAGTACTCGTTCTCGACGCTGGGACTGGCCAGAACGGTCTCAACCAGGCGCTCGAGTTCAACGAGCCCCTGGGGCTCGATGGCGTCATCATGACTAAGCTCGACGGCACTGCCAAGGGCGGCATAGCGCTCGCTGTGGCCTCCAAGCTCAAGCTTCCCATTCTCCGCGTGGGTGTAGGCGAGCGCATCGAGGACCTTCAGGACTTCGACGCACACGATTTCTGCCGCGCATTGGTAGGCGAGTGATGAGTCATTTTGGGACGTGTCCGTTTTGACCACCTCATGGTGCGGATGGTTCGCAGACACCGGGTGTCTGCGAACCATTTCTGCGAACCAGCGCTACGTCTCACGGCTTAGCTGCGAACCTGCTACCATGTCCGTAGTACCTTCCGTATCCACCCGCTGCGAGTACGTGATGCCGCGCAGTGAGGCCGGATGCATGGTCCGCCGCGAGTTCCACAGCCCTTTATAGCTTTGCTGCAAAGGGCGAGGACTGCCCGAGCGCCGGACCATGCATCCGGCCACCCTTGGGAGCGGCACCACGATAGGAGCCCCTATGTTTAACAGCTTATCCGATCGCCTCAACGATACCTTTGACCGCCTGCGCGGCAAGGGCAAGCTCACCGAGGCCGACATCACGAGCGCGATGCGCGACATCCGCATGGCGCTCCTCGAGGCCGACGTCAACTTCAAGGTCGTCAAGGACTTCGTTGCCAAGACCAAGGAGCGCTGCCTCACGGCCGAGGTCATGGATTCGCTCACCCCGGCGCAGAACGTTGTGAAGATCGTGCTCGATGAGCTCGTCGAGCTCCTTGGGTCCACCGAGAGCAAGCTTGTGCTCTCGAGCCGTATCCCCAACGTCATCATGCTTGTGGGCCTGCAGGGCTCCGGTAAGACGACTGCTGCCGTGAAGCTCGCCTACTTGCTCAAGAAGCAGGGTAAGAGCCCGCTGCTCGCCGCGTGCGACGTTTACCGTCCTGCAGCCGCCGACCAGCTCGCCACGCTCGGCGGCGAGATCGGCGTGCCGGTCTTCCGCGGCGACGGCGCCCATCCCATCGAGATCGCCCAAGGCGCGGTGCGCGAGGCCGTCGATAAGATGCGCGACGTGGTGATCGTCGACACCGCCGGCCGCCTGCAGATCGACGAGCAGATGATGCAGGAGGCCGTCAACATCAAGAAGGCCGTGAAGCCCGACCAGGTGCTTATGGTCGTCGATGCCATGACCGGCCAGGACATCGTCAACGTTGTCTCCACCTTCGCTGAGCGCACCGATTTCGATGGCGTGATCATCTCCAAGCTCGATGGCGACGCCCGCGGCGGCGGCGCGCTCTCCGTGCGCGCGGTAACCGGCAAGCCGATCAAATTCGTCTCGATGGGCGAGAAGCCCGATTCCCTCGAGGTCTTCAGCCCCGACCGCATGGCCAAGCGAATCCTGGGCATGGGCGACGTCGTTGGCATCATTGAAAAGGCCCAAGAAGCCGCCAACGCTGAGCAGCTCGAGGCTGCCGAGCGCATGCTGCGCGACGGCTTCACCATGAACGACATGCTCGAGCAGATGCGCATGCTCAAGAAGATGGGTGGCATGAAATCCATTCTCGGCATGCTTCCGGGCGGCCAGCGCATGCTCAACCAAATGGGCGGCAACATCGATGACTCGGTCTTCGACAAGATCGAGGCCATGATCCAGTCAATGACGAAGCAGGAGCGCGTGAAGCCCTCAATCATCAACGGGCAGCGTCGCGCGCGCATCGCCCGCGGTTCCGGCACCACCCCCGCCGACGTGAACAACCTCATGAAGCAGTGGGGCGAGATGAACAAGATGATGGGCAAGATGCGCACGATGGCCCAGCAGGCTCAGGGCGGCAAGAAGGGGAAGAAGGGCAAGCGCGGCAAGAAGATGCGCATGCCCGGCATTCCTGGAATGGGCAACATGGGTGCGCTCGGCGGCATGGGCGGCAACCCGTTTGCCGGCATGGGCGGCGGCTCCGGCAACGCCGACATGGACATGCTTCGCGCTATGGAGCAGCAGATGAAGGGCAAGAAGTTCTAATCGATTCAGGTGGTTCGCATCTTCTTTTTTCTTATTCAGTGGAAGGCCCGGCAATCCGGGCCTTTTGCGTTGCGGATTATGCCTAGAGGGGCTTTGCGCGGGCCCCTTTTCTGGAGAAAGCGCTGATTACATCTCCGGAGCGAAACCCGGTTTCAACTTTTGGGTACTTGAACGAGCGAACGACGAGTAGAGCCGCGTCTGCACGAAGGACACCAGCATCCTGACCTGCGGTTCTAATTCAGTTGCCTGCCTGGCTACTTACGCGCAGCGGCTTGGAGTGCCCAAAAGTTGCATTCACAGATGCAACAAGCGCTTCAAGGACCCTGCTATGCTTCGTTTCCTGAGGGAGAGTGCCCAACAGCGGGGCCGTCAACCCTCATTTCAATGCGCGAGAGGAATTCTGCTGGATCTGCGGTATCTCGATTGTCTATCTCATAGAACTCATACGGCGGGCCCGCAATCTCAAGACGGTGCAGAGCGGCATAGGACAAGAGCTGCTCGTAGATTGCGCCGTTCTGCTCATAGGGGCCTCGGTAACGCATGACGAGGTAGGTGCCACCTTCCAGCATGAAGTCGCACGGGGCGTCCTCGTCGTCTTCAAGACCCTCGAGAACGAAAAACACCGAATGATAGACATTCGCCCTGCCCGCATCGAGGTCTTCGACCGAAAGCGCGCCTCCTATCTCGAGCATGCCTAGATGGGGGAGTATGTGCTCGTACTGTCGGTGCAGGCGCTGGATAAGAAGGTCCATCTCGGCGTCGCGCTCGATGCGTGCGGAGAGCTGGACGCAGTGCCTGTACGGTTTTTCAAGTAGCTCAACCTTATCGACGGGCCTCGCGAGCGCCGATTGCAGCTCATTCATGTGGGCAAGAACGGACGCTCGGTCCGCTTCGAGTTGCTCGATGCGCTCGCTGAGCAGATGATGTTCCTGCTCAAGAAGGCCAAGCGTTCCTTTGAGCGTCTGATGGTCCAAGTGTTCCTTAATCTGCTTCATGGGGACATCGAGTCGACGTAAATCCTTGATGAGCGATAGCTTGTATATGTCATCGAGGTCATACAGGCGGTAGCCGTTGGAGCCGCGTTGCGGCGTCACGACCCCGAGCCGTTCGTAATATCTGAGTGAATCGATACCGATGCCAAAGAGGCGGGAGATCTCGCTGATGGTGTAATAGCGTTTTGGTTGTGCAGATTTCATGGCGTATCACGGACCCTTTCTTGACCCTGGTACGTTACCAGAGTTTATCGTGTGGGCCGTTATCAAGCGAGCGTTTCAGAGGGAATTGAAAACCATGCAGCTGAGTAGGGAAGAAATCGGACGGCGCGTGGGCGCGCTTTGCAGTTGGGCGGCGGTCCGCAGGTTCGCGACGATCGCGCTTGGATGCGGCATTCTTACCTTCGGGATGCACAACATCCATCAGGTCGTTGGCATCACCGAGGGCGGCGTGCTCGGCGGGATTCTGTTACTCAACCATTGGTTCGGTATCGACGCCTCCATCGCGTCTCCTATTCTCGACGCCGTGTGCTATACCGTCGGCTTCTTCGTGCTGGGGGCGGGGTTCCTCGGGTGGTCGGCCGTATCGAGCGTGCTCCTCGCCCTGTTCTATGCGTTGTGGGAAAGCCTGCCGCATCTGTTTCCCGATCTCTCCGCGTTTCCGTTGCTCGCGTCTATCGCGGGCGGCGTGTTCGTGGGCGTAGGTGCTGGGCTCGTCGTGCGTTGCAACGCGTCGGCCGGTGGAGACGATGCGCTCGCGCTCTCGATCCATAAAGTGTTCGGGCTCAAACTTTCGCGGTGCTACCTGTTCACGGACCTGTCGGTGCTCCTGCTTTCGCTTTCCTATATTCCGTTGAGCAAAATCGTCTTCTCGCTCATCACGGTCTTCATCTCGTCCCCGCTCATCGATTTCGTAGTCGGGTTCGGTCGGAAAGATGGGCCCGAAGCCGAAGAAGCCCCTCAGGAGATGGCGCTCGACGCCTAGACCACGGTGGTCGGCCGTGCTTGCGCGGCACCCCATCCGGTCTCGTCCCTATGGAGATAGCTCCACGCAGCGCATCTTTCGTGGACATGCTCCGCATTGCGTACAATAAAGTGGATGTTTTGGACGAGTCGTAAGGATGCGCATGAGCAAGGCAGATCAGCTTTTCGTGCGGATGTGCACGGATATCTTGGACCACGGCACCACAACCGAGGGGCAGAAAGTGCGGCCCCATTGGGAAGACGGGACTCCGGCCTACACCATCAAGAACTTCGGGGTGACCGCTCGTTACGACCTGCGCGAGGAATTCCCGGCCCTCACGCTGCGGCGCACGGCGCTCAAGAGCGCGATGGATGAGATTCTCTGGATTTATCAGCGTAAATCGAACAACATCCACGACCTCAACTCACACATCTGGGATGAGTGGGCCGACGAGAGCGGCTCCATCGGCAAGGCGTATGGCTATCAGATCGCGCAGAAGTCGCACTATCCCGAGGGCGACTTCGACCAGATGGATCGCGTGCTTTACGATCTTTCGCACACGCCGTACTCGCGGCGCATCATGACGAACATGTATACCTTCGCCGACCTTTCCGAGATGCACCTCTACCCCTGCGCCTACAGCGTCACCTATAACGTCACGCATGCCAAAGGCGACGAGCGCCCCACGCTCAACATGGTGCTCATGCAGCGCAGTCAGGACATCCTTGCTGCCAACAACTGGAACGTATGCCAGTACGCGATCTTGCTCATGATGGTCGCGCAATCCGTCGGCATGATCGCGGGAGAACTCTTGCACGTGATCGTGGATGCGCATATCTACGACCGTCATGTTGATATCGTGCGTGAGCTCATTGTGCGGCCGCAGTTCCCTGCGCCGACGGTGCGCCTGAACCCCGAGGTCACGAACTTCTATGATTTCACGACCGACGACCTCATCGTCGAGAACTACCAGACCGGGCCGCAGGTGAAGGGAATCCCCATTGCAGTGTAGACTCAAGGCGATCGTGGCGGTGTGCGATGACTGGGGCATCGGCCGCGACGGTGACATGCTCGTGGCGAACCGTGCCGACATGCGTCATTTCGTGCGCTGCACGAAGGGCCATGCTGTCATCATGGGACGCAAGACCCTGGAGAGCTTCCCGGGCGGCCGCCCGCTCAAGGATCGGCGCAACATCGTGCTCACGCGCGACGCGTCGTTCGCCCGCGAGGGCGTGGAGGTCGTTCATTCCCTCGACGAGGCGCTCGGCGCCGTGGCGAACGAGGGCGAGGCCTGGGTCATCGGCGGGGCCGAGGTGTATCGGCAGCTCCTGCCCTTGTGCGCAGAGGTTGTGGTGACGAAGAATCACGTCACGCATGCTGCGGACGCATTTTTCCCGAACCTCGACGATGATCCCAGATGGCGCGTTTCCGCAACGGACGGTGGATACGTGGTCCAGCAGGGCGAGGGCGATGCGGGCGTCGCTTTCGAATTCGTGACCTATGAGCGGCGGGAATCCGGAAAGAGCGACGAGGGCTCCGGCAGCACGTGGTTTGACGTCGTCCTCGATCTCGGCTCTACCGTCATCGACCATCTGGTGGGCTAGCATGGTCGAGGTTATCCGTATCGATACCCTTGCCGATCAGCGGCTCGATGCCTATACGCGCCTGACCGAGCGTCAGCTGAGGAGCGTGCTTGAGCCGGAGAAGGGGATCTTCATCGCAGAGAGCGCCAAGGTGATCGAGCGGGCGCTCGCAGCCGGACTGGAGCCGGTGAGCTTCCTCATGGGGGAGCGCTGGCTCGATCAGTTCGTCCCGCTCTTCGACGATTTTGCTGCCGCGCGCCCGGAGATCGATGTCCCTGCGTTCATCTCACCGATGGACCTCATGGAGGAGCTCACCGGTTTCAACGTGACGCGCGGTGCCCTTGCGGCGTTCCGGCGCCCGCCCATGCCCGAAGCGGGGGCGTTCCTCGACCGCATCGTCAACCATGCGGAGGGCCGCCCGGTGCGCGTGTGCGTGCTCGAGGGGATCGTGGACCATACAAACGTCGGGGCGATCTTCCGCAGTGCTGCTGCGCTCAACGTCGATGGCATCCTCGTGAGCCCGACCTGCTGCGATCCACTGTACCGGCGCGCCGTGCGCGTCTCCATGGGGACGGTCTTCCAGGTTCCGTGGACGAGGCTCGGCTCTGTGGCGCGCGCGTGGCCTGAGGACGGCCTCGCCACGCTCCATGATGCGGGCTTCGCCTGCGCCGCTATGGCGCTCTCCGACGACTCTCACTCGCTCGACGACCCCTCTCTTGGCGAGATCGAGCGCTTGGCGCTCTTCATGGGTACCGAGGGCGACGGTCTCTCTGCCCGCACGATCGCTGGCGCCGACCTCACCGTTCGCATTCCCATGGCCCGTGGGGTGGATTCGCTCAACGTTGCTGCCGCCTCGGCCGTCGCCTTCTGGCAGCTCTGCCCCCATGCATCGAATAGCTATCACTACCAGCACGGTATATACGGCTGAGCTCGTCGGCGCGGCGCGGTGCGGGCAAAGCGTTCTGTTTGGTATTCGGGCAAGGAATCGAAGAAAAGCGAGGCCGCTAAATTGCCCATTCTGAGATTTCTTGCCTGAAAATCTCGGTGTCCGATATTTGCCCGAAGGCATCCGCCGACTAGATTTCACCGAGCATCAAGCTCGTCCGTTTAGGGCACTTCCGCAGGGGGTATCATGCACAGCATATGCCCCAAAGAAACGGAGTAGCCCTATGGAGATGGACGACCATAAGCGTAGACGGAATATGATCCTCTACGTGCTTATAGCCCTCGTCGTGTACCTTGTGCTCAACACCCTGCTGTTTCCTAACATGGCGCAGCAGGTTCAGATCAACGATGTGAGCTATAGCCAATTCATCGATGACCTCGAGGAGAAGAAGGTCGAATCGGTCCAATACACCGATGGCGATTATTCGGCGCTCTACACGCTCAAGGGCGGCGAGGACAACGTTGCCTATCAGTGTACCGTCATGCCGAACGACTCGGGCCTCACCGACCGTATCGTTGATGCTGGTGCAACGCTTGAAGTCATCATTCCCAATAACGACTCGAGCATCTGGACCTACTACCTCATGACGCTCGTGCTGCCGTTGCTCATCTTTGCCTTCATTGGCTGGTGGCTTAACCGCCGCATGAAGAAGGCCATGGGCGACGACGGCCCGTCGATGAACTTCGGTTCCGGTGGCTTCGGCGGCGGCATGGGCGGCGGCCTCGGCAAGAGCGGCGCGCGCATCGTGGCTTCGAAGGACGTGGGCGTCACGTTCAAGGATGTCGCGGGCCAGGAGGAGGCCAAGGAATCGCTCAAGGAGGTCGTCGACTTCCTTGAGAACCCCAAGCGCTACGAGGACATCGGTGCGCGTCTGCCGCGCGGCGCCCTGCTCGTAGGCCCTCCAGGTACCGGCAAGACGCTCCTCGCCAAGGCGGTCGCCGGCGAGGCGGGCGTTCCGTTCTTCAGCATCTCGGGCTCCGAGTTCGTCGAGATGTTCGTTGGCCGCGGCGCCGCCAAGGTGCGCGACCTCTTTAAGCAGGCGAACGAGAAGGCGCCCTGCATCGTCTTCATCGACGAGATCGATGCCGTTGGCAAGCGGCGCGACCAGGGCCTCTCGACCAACGACGAGCGCGAACAGACCTTGAACCAGCTCCTCACCGAGATGGACGGCTTCGATAACCACAAGGGCATCGTCGTGCTCGCGGCAACGAACCGCCCCGATTCGCTCGACCCGGCGCTTCTGCGCCCTGGCCGCTTTGACCGGCGCATTCCCGTCGAGCTTCCCGATCTGGCCGGCCGTAAGTCCATCCTCGAGCTCCATGCCAAGGATGTGAAGGTCCAGCCGCCGATCGACCTCTCGGCCATCGCGCGCGCCACGCCCGGTGCCTCGGGCGCAGACCTCGCCAACATCATCAACGAGGGCGCGCTCCGCGCCGTGCGCCAGGGGCGCAACCGCGCCACGCAGGAAGACTTTGAGGAATCGGTCGAGGTTGTCATCGCGGGCCAGCAGCGCAAGTCCACCGTGCTTTCGGACCACGAGAAGCAGGTCGTCTCGTACCACGAGATCGGTCACGCTATCGTGGCGGCCAACATGAAGGAGGGCGCGCCGGTCACGAAGATCACCATCGTGCCGCGCACTTCGGGCGCACTCGGCTACACCATGCAGGTGGAGGAGGACGAGAAGTTCCTCACCACGCGTCAGGAGGCGCTCGACAAGCTTGCCGTGTATTGCGGTGGTCGCGCGGCCGAGGAGCTTATCTTTGGCGAGATGACCACCGGTGCCGCCAACGATATCGAGCAGGCCACGAAGCTCGCGCGCAACATGATCACGCGCTTCGGTATGTCTGAGGAATTCGGCATGATGGCGCTCGGCACCGTCCAGAACGCGTATCTCAATCAGGACACTTCGCTCACCTGCGCGCCGGGCACCGCCGAGCGCGTGGACGAGGACGTGCGCAAGCTCATCGAGGCCGCGCACACGCGCGCCATGCAGATCTTGAAGGAGAACAAGTTCAAGCTGCACGAGCTCGCGCGTTACCTCTACAAGAAGGAGACCATCACGGGCGACGAGTTCATGACGCTCCTGAAGCGCGAGAACCCGCTCATGCCGCCGAAACCCACGGCATAAGCATTCACACATCGCTTCTTTGCAACGGCCCGCATCGGATTATTCTGGTGCGGGCTGTTGCATGTCGAGGCATCATGCCATGCGCTTTCGTGAGGCATACCCTCGCACTAGGTGCTGAGAAATTGTCGTAGGTATTATCGAAAAACAAGACAAGAAACCTACAAATATTGCGACAATTTTTTAATTCGTACCATGTGGTAACAAACCCATGCCCTCATACGTGTATAGGGTAGGGAGGTGATTGATGTGCGGGAATCACATAACGAGCTCCGTAGTGAGGAGTTCATGGACGAGGCAATTGCGGCACATCAAGGAGCCGTGTACCGGCTTGCGCTGAGCCAAACGCGGAGCGCGGCGGATGCGCAGGATGTCATGCAGGATGTGTTCATTAAGCTTATGCGCTCGCAGGTGCCGTTTCGCGATAGCGATCACCTGCGCGCCTGGCTGCTTCGCGTCACCATCAACCAGTGCCGCGATCTTGCAAGGCAGGCGTGGCATCGACGTGTCGAGGTCGTGGAAGAGCCCGATTTGGGCTCAACTGTTACGCAAGACGAGGCGGTTGAATTGCTGATGGAGCACCCTGTGTGGCAGGCAATGGATGCACTCAAGGAATCGGATCGCTCTGTGCTGCATCTTCGATACGTCGAGGAGCTTTCAATCCCAGAGATCGCCGAGGCACTTTCGTGCACGCGGGTTGCGGTGCGCGTGCGGTTACGGCGGGCACGGGCGCGGCTCAGGCAGATGATGGTTGCGCAGCGTGAGCAACAGAACGCGGATGTTCCGTCCTTTTCTCAGCAGACAGGAGTAATACGATGAACAGACAGGGATTTGCCTCGTATGTTACGCAGATGAAACAAGTGGGCCCAACATCACTGGGGCAAGAGCGACTGCAGGCAGCATTGCAGCGCGAGCGCTCGGCGACAAGTGTTCGCGCGAGCGAGCACGTGGTGACGCATCGCCGCAAGGTGCTTCCCTCCGCAGGTGTTGTGGCACGGCGCGCGGTGCTCGCAGCCGCTGCGGTTGCGGCGATCGCACTCGTGACCGGCGTGGTGAGCGCTAATCTCGTAGGGGAAGGACAACATGGTGGCGCTGCTGTGACTAACGGCCCGGTGTTGGCAGCCTATGCTCAAGGTGTCGAACAGCCCGGCGGTTCGGTGCTTTTGCCGGCGGAGTTTGGTTCGGTGGTGAGTTGGAGCCAGGGCGACGATGGTGCCTATACGGTGAACATGAACATGGACCTCTCCTTGGCCGATGGCAGCTATCGCGATGTTACCTATTCGATCATTGAAGGTGATGCGACGTTTACGTTCATGCAGAGTCGCGCGGGCGTCAAGACGGGAGACATACTCGCTGACTACCAGGGTGTTACCACCTTCACGCTTAGCGATTCCTCAATCGAAGGCACATATAGCCTTGATATCGTGATACCGGCCGACGAGGTCGATGCTGCAACGGACGACCCCTTACGCGACCTCTACGTGATTAACGCGCTTGCCGCGCAAAAGATCGCCAGTACGCGCATCAAGATCGCAGCAACCGATGCGCAGGGCAACACCAGCTCACATACGTATGAGATCCAACCGGTCGAGAACGTTGCCGAGCGGTATAGGGAGCTCCTGGAGCAGAAAGAGTCGGATGAAGAGCAGCAGCTCGGGGAGCCGCTCTTTACCATGCGCGAAGTTGCATAGCGCTACACGAAGGTCTAGGCGGTTTCATGCGTGCGTCGACTCATCGCGTGCATGATGCATACCGTGTACTCTGGCGGCTGTCGTGTGCACTTGCTCGCGGCAGCCGCTTTGCAGCGGAGTACGCACTTTTGGGTATCATGAGGGCATACGTTGCGAGTAGAAAGGCCCGTATGCCAGCTCAGACCAGCTCCGAGCCCAGGTTCGCCATCCTCATCGACGCGGACAACATCTCGGAGAAGTACATCAAAATCATCCTCGACGAGGTTTCGAACGCAGGCGTTGCCACGTACAAGCGCATCTACGGCGATTGGACGAGTCAGCGCCTCGTTTCGTGGAAGAACTGCCTGCTCGAGAATTCGATCATTCCCATCCAACAGTACAGCTACACCTACGGCAAGAGCGCGACCGATTCCGCGATGATCATCGACGCGATGGACATCCTCTACAGCGGCAACGTGGACGGATTCGCCATCGTGAGCTCCGACTCGGACTTCACGCGACTCGCCGCGCGCCTGCGCGAAAGCGGCATGCAGGTGATCGGCATGGGCGAGCAGAAGACGCCCGAGCCGTTCATCAGCGCGTGCAACCAGTTCAAGTACCTCGACCTGCTCTATGCTGCGCAGCGTGCGGAGGCGAAGGAGGAGGCCGAGGCGGAGCGCGAAGCGGAAACTGCGGCCGAGGCGCCCGCCAAGAAAAAGACGGGCAAGGGAACGGCCAAGAAAGCCGCCAAGGACGAGGGCACTGCGGCACAGAAGAAGCCTAAGGCAAAGTCCTCCGGTGTCGAGAAGTTAGCGGATAAACAGACCGCACCTGAAAAGGCGGCTGCGCGTGCCAAACGCTCCCCGGGCGATATGGGCGGGGAGGCGTCGTTGGTGGCTGGCACCGAGGCCGACTTGGGCGATGTAGAGTTCAGCGAGCTTAGCCGCGCCGCGCGCCGGCGGCATATGAAGCGCATTCGCACGGCGGTCGATTCGGTCATCGACCAGTTCTCCGACGAGGAGGGATGGGTCTTCCTCGGCACTATCGGTAGCGAGCTGCCCAAGCGCCTGCCCGATTTCGACGTGCGTAATTACGGGTACCGCAAACTCAGTCCGTTCCTGAAGTCGATGGGCGTCTACGAGTTCGATGAGCGTGCGAACGCTTCGGGCGCCAAGGCTATGTATCTGCGCATCAAGGAATCGTAAGCCGCGTGTTCGCGCACGTGGCTCGCTGCGTTAATTGGCCGCGCCACCACCGTACTGTTTGAGTACCGTGGTATAGTGGCCGTGGATGCGTGGTACCGTGCCTCGCAACCCGATCGGTATCTCTCATTGGCGCCTTTCAATGGGTGCCTGAGTTAGAAGGTGGAATCATGGGATTTCTTGACGATGTTCAAGCTTCGCTTAACCGTGGCGTTGCCGGCGCCAACCGCGGTGTTGAATCGATGAAGCTCAAGAGCCAGTTGAACGATGCGAACAAGCGCCGTTCTCAGCTGGCTGCGCAGCTGGGTGCAAGCCTGTATGAGGCAACGAAGGACGACGAGTCCTTCCGCGCGGGCCGCGAGCAGCTGTACGATGGCATTGCTCAGATCGACCAGGAGCGTGCGAATATCCAGGCGCAGCTCGATGAGATCGAGCGCCAGGCTGCTGAGTCCGCTCAGGCCGCAGCGCAGATCGAGTGCCCATTCTGCCATACGCGCATGAGCGCGACCGACCTGTTCTGTGCGGGATGCGGCAAGCCCATGGCTGAGGTACAGGCTGCTTTGGCTTCTGCAGCCCCGGCTCCCGCCCCTGCGCCGGCTCCTGTCGAGGGCCCCACGTGCCCTGGATGCGGCGCGCCCGTTAACGAGGGCGACGCGTTCTGCATGTCGTGCGGCGCGAAGCTCTAGGAAATCGCTGAACACATAGGTCCCGAACGATCTTGATCGAACGTGCGCGCAAGTTTTGGGCACTTCCGGTCGCTCATCTAGAGTAGCATTTCCATTATGCGAAAGGGACGTGCCTTCTGAGCTGCTCTTTCTTTGAAGGCTTCTTTGTCTGTACTTTGACGTTCTGTCCGGAAGTGCCCAAAACTTGAATCTTGGAGTGGACAGGCTGCGGCTTTGGGCTTCAGAGTGCCCAAAACCTGCATCCTTGGGTACTCCAGATGCTTTTTGGGCGCTTCCACGCCTTGATTTTCTTGCGCAAGCGTTATGCACTGGCGCCAACGGCGCTTGTCTGCATGTCAAAAGTGCTGGGTGCGCGCTTAAGTAAGTTTGTGCGTCTTGAGCACAGGTTGGGAGGTACGAGCATTGTGCGTATTGCGGTAAGCGCGTGCCTGTTGGGCGAGAACTGCAAGTATAGCGGGGGCAACAACCTATGCCCCGAGCTTGTCGATGCGCTATCAGGCCATGAGGTGATTCCGGTTTGCCCCGAGGTGCTCGGTGGCCTTCCTATTCCGCGACCTCCGGCCGAGATTGTGCATGATGAGGTTCGCACTCAGGCGGGGGAAAGCGTGGATGCCGCGTTTCGCCTTGGTGCCGAGCGAGCGCTTGATCACATTGAAGCTGCTGGCGGTTGCGACCTTGCGGTCCTGCAGCCGCGCAGCCCTTCCTGTGGCGCCTCGGAAGTCTATGACGGTACGTTCTCAGGCCGGCTCGTTCCTGGCAGCGGAGTGTTCGTTCGGCTTCTGCAGCAGCATGGCTTGCGCGTCATGCAACCGGATGAGTTCCTTACTGAATTCGCAAGACTTGGATGAGTGTCGGCGCATCGACCGTGTCGTTGGTGTGCCGATATGCGAGCACAAACGATGATATGAGCGGCATTCGCCGCCTTGCGGCTAGCGGTTAGCAACAAACTTCAAGAAGGCTTGGGTCTGCCGTTCAAGATAGGGGAGCGAGTCTCCCAGGTCGAGTACTCCATCGTTCATCTTTGAGAAGCCGAGCGGAATCGTGAGGCGCGGTTTGTTCATAACGTCCATGTTGAGGAACGAGATGAGCGCAACGAGGTGATCCTGGGCGATGGCGGTTCCTGAACCTCCTGCAGAAATGCCGCTAATTGCCGCTGGCTTGCCGTCGAGAACCTGGCCTTGCGCCGCGCTCACAGGGCGGGAAAGCCAATCAAGAAGGTTCTTGAGTGGGCCAGGGAAGAAATGGTTGTATTCGGGTGTGAAGAACCAGATGCCGTCGGCATCGAGAATGTGCTCGCGCACCCGCGCGACGGCTGGCGGTGCGGGCCGCTCGATGTCCTCGTTGAACATGGGAACATCGGACCAATCGAGCAGGGTGAACTGGATGGCCGGGTCGAGCTCGTATACGGTGCGGCCTGCGGCCTCGGCGAGCTGGCGGTTCATACTTCCCTGGCGAAGCGAACCTGCGATGGCGACGATATGCATTTCGATTCCTTTCGGCTAGATGCTCTTGGCATGCGGCATGGTATTGCTACATACCGTATCCCCCATATCGACGCAGAATGACGAGCCCGCCCACTTATCTTTGAAAAGCATCGACGGACGGGCCTTCGTTCAGCTTCGATAGTAGTTTTGCATGAGCTCGGCAAGCGTGGCCTCGGCCCAGCTATAGTTCTTCAGATAGCTGCCTCTAAAGGCGGCTTTCCTGTTTGGAACGGGAGAAAGAAAATCGAAGAGGTCGCAGGCGACCGCCTCCGGCACGATGCGGCGCTTCCCCCGTACCGACTCCATGATATGCGCCGCCCCGTTTGCTTCGAGCGTTCGGTTGAGCCGAAGAGCCACTTTCCGGCAGCGTGTACGAGTCTGGGCGGTTATCGGCTCATCTTCCCAAAGCGCCGTGATGATGTCGGCTGAAGTTACAAAACCGCCCCTTCGGTCAACAAGCAGGGCGAGCAGCTCCTTGGCCTTTTCGCTTCGAAATGCGATAGGCCGACCATCGACAAACACGTCGAAGTATCCGAACGTGCGGATCTCGATGCGGGGCATCGTATCGACGATTTCCTTGCCCGATTCCGAAGTCTGCAGGCTTTCTGCCGGTAAGGTTTTGCCGGGAACGGCTGTGTCCGGGCCGGCGTTCAAGGCTCCAATAAAGCGCGAGCATAGGAAAAATGACCCGCCCTCTGCATCGACAAGGATAGCTTCACGGTAATCTGCTGCCTTGCCGGTCGGCACACTTCGTCCGGCGAATACCATTCGTTGCGGGACGGCGGCAAACGGCTCGCTGCATCGATATGCATGGCACGCTGCCTCGATGAACGCCTTGAGAGTGGTTTGATCTTGCGCGGCGGGCAGATGCTCGATGAGCTGGTCGACTGCATCGGATAGGCTTACTCGCAGGGTGCCCAAGCTCGCGAGGCGTTCATCTTGAGCGAACTTGAGGCAACGGGCGCGCTGCTCATTCGGTTCAACGAGAAGAACGGTGTCGTAGATGAGCGCGAGCTCCTGGGCGCGGCGAGCGCGGCTCTTCGCGCGCGATGCGTCGCGCTTTTGCGTGACATCCACGATGACAAGCTGGTAGATGCCCTCTTGTTCATCAAGGTTGGGAAGGCGTGAGAGCCAGCATGCGATTTCGATGAGGGTTCCGTCTGCACGCCTGATGCGCGTATCGAATTCGGTCGGTGGCTGGGCGGCGCCCGCCTCCTCGAGCAGCGTTCGAAACGGCCCCTGGTCCGCTAAGGGTACGAGGCGATCTATGCTTTCGCTTACCGCAGCACGAAGGCCTGCATCGCTTGAGTCGATACCCACGATGCGCCATGCCTGTTCGTTGCAGCCGACAATGCTGAAATCGCGTGCTCTAAAGTGGACGATTCCGACGGGCGATGCCTCGCAGTATTCCATCGGGGCAGAGACAGCGTTACCGATGGAGTGTGATAAAAGCTGGGTTTGCATGATGGCTTCCATTCGCTTGCTGGACGGTGTGGTCTCGCGATGTATTGCGAGCTGGATATCTATGGTGGGCTCGAGCCTATGACGCGCGAGTACGAGATTCGTTCCTAAGCCGTTCCTCATGGGTGCGCCCGAGGCTCGAATTGTTACAAAGCTAGGGCTACATGTTCCCGAGCGGCCCAGCTGCGAACGTACCTTCGAGATGATTTGTGGGCGAAACCATCGTTCCTGCACATGACGGGTGCCACGCGTGACGGTTCGAGGAACGCCCGTGGGGCGATTCCTCGGTAAAGTCCACCTCAATGCTTGGGTTGCATCCGGCACGGCAAGGATGTTCGCGCCGGGTCATTCACCTGCGTGCGATTGACGTAAGAAAGGGATGGGCTTCATGAAGAAAACGATAAAGCAGGGGCTGCTTGCTATCGCGACGCTCGCGCTCGCGGCGGCCACGTATTCGGTAGCGTTTCCAACAACTGCCCGTGCAAAGGAGGAGTCGGGCTCGTCGTACATTACGGTAGAAAAGATATGGGAGGATTCTGATAATAAGGACGGAGCGCGGCCTGATTCGGTGAGGCTGCGTGTGAAGATCGACGCCGTGGAGGCTCGTAGCGATGAGCCTATCGATTACTTCTCCCTCGTCTCGCATAACGGCGGAAGCAGCGATGATGAGCTATCCGCTGAGGGGCCGGACGGGATTCTGGGAACTGACGACGACTGGACCCTGGTGCTCTCAGAGGAAAATGGTTGGGAAGTGCAGATAGAGACGATTACCGGTGGTTCGCGCATACGAGGCATCGAGGCTGAAGAGCTCGATGTTCCCTCCGGGTATACCTCCTCTATAGAGAAAGACTTTAGTGATGATATGCTATCTGGCTACATCGATGTGACCAACACGAAGGCGGCCGAGGAGCCGGGCGACCCCAAGGACCCAGGTCCTGTGAGCCCAGAAGAGCCGATCGGTCCGGTTCAACCCGAAACGCCTACCAATCCAGAAGAGCCGGTTGCACCGACGGAGCCTGGCAATTCGACGCCAGATACTCCCGAAATCACCCCCAGCGCTGAGGCGCCTTCAGCCGGCGGCAATCGCGAAAAGGTATCTTCAGAAGCATCGAAGCTCCCGAAAACCGACGATTCGTCCGGCTATCTTTTAGCTGCTGGCGTGGGCTCCATCGTCCTTCTGGCAGGAATGGGGCTTGCGAAGAAGCAGTCATAGACGTGAAGAGTCCTCGCTCACCCATCACAGCCATGCAAACGTGCTACAATACCGCGCAATGGCTGTGATGGGGAGGAGTAGCCGGCCTCCGCACTGTTAAGAGAGCGAGCGGTAGCTGAGAAGCTCGCCGGTGCGACCGAGCGAAAATCACCCCGGAGCTGCGGCCCGAACGAATGAGCCCGATCTGGCGGAGCGTGCAAAACAACCCCGTCCCATTTTGACTCATTTCAGTAGGCGTCGCCGGGATGGTCGCCGTGATGGACCAGCCGAGTAAAGGGTGCGGGCTGTCGCCAGGCAGCAGGGGCACCTAAGCTGGGTGGTAGAGCGAGGAGCTTTAAGCTTGTGGCCGCACATGCTGCGGCAGCGAGATTCTGGAAGCGCTTCGTCCCAGCTTTAAGGGACGGGCGCTTTTTTCTTAGGCGCCCACGACGGCGGGGCGCCGCGCCAGTGTTCCGCCTGTAGCGAGGAGGGCACATGGCGAAGGAGAAAAGTAAGTACAACGACACGATGCAGTTGCCCAAGACGGGCTTTCCCATGCGTGGCGGGCTTCCTAAGAACGAGCCCAAGCGCCTGGCAGCTTGGTACGAGAACCATGTATACGAGCAGCTGCAGAAGAAAAACGAAGGGCACAAGAAATTCGTCCTTCACGATGGCCCTCCGTATGCGAACGGTCCGATCCACATCGGCCATGCCATGAACAAGATCTCCAAAGACATCATCATGCGGTATCACGCCATGCAGGGCGAGCAGACGCCGTATGTGCCCGGTTGGGACTGCCATGGCCAGCCCATCGAGCATAAGGTCGAGGAGATGCTCGGCACCAAGAAGTTCAACGCCACGCCCACGGCAAAGATTCGCGAGCTCTGCAACAAGTTCGCTGTTGAGAACATCGACCTGCAGCGCGAGGGCTTCAAGCGCCTTGGCGTGCTCGGCGACTGGGATAACCCGTATCTCACGCTCTATCATGAACACGATGCCGCGGATATCGAGGTCTTCAAGGCCATGTTCGATAAGGGCATGATCTATCGCGGCCGCAAGCCGGTACATTGGTGCAAGCACTGCCATACCGCTCTCGCCGAGGCCGAGATCGAGTATTCCGATGAGGTCTCGCCATCTGTCTTCGTTCGCTTTGAGCTCATCGACGTGCCCGAAGCGCTGCGTTCGGCGGGTGTGCCGGTCGATGTGGTGATTTGGACCACGACCCCTTGGACGCTTCCCGCGAACGCCGGCGTGGCGTTGCTCGCCGACGCCGACTACATCGCCGTCGAGGCGGAGGGCCGCTTGGGCATCATGGCCAAGGCGCTCTGGGAGAAGGTCTTCCATGGGGTGGCCGGCATCGAGGATGCTTGCCTGTACGTGCCCGAGGGTGCCACCGAACCGTGGAGCGTCCACGGTGAGGAGCTCGTCGACATTACCTATACGCACCCGATCTTCTCGGATGTGCAGGGCAGGATCGTCACGGCCGATTACGTTACGCTCGAGGATGGTACCGGGTGCGTCCATACCGCCCCTGGCCATGGTGTGGACGACTATTACACGGGCATGCGCTGCAACCTGCCGATCATCATGCCGGTTGACGACGATGGCCACTTCTACGCAGGTGACGGCCTGGGAACGGGCGGCCCCTTCTCCGGTATGGACACCGATGAGGCTAACCCGCACATCATCGAGTTTTTGCGCGAGCGCGGTACGCTCGTTGCCGAGAAGAAGATCAACCACAGCTATCCGCATTGCTGGCGCTGCAAGAACCCGGTCATCTTCCGTGCAACCGACCAGTGGTTCGTTTCTATGGACGAGACCAATCTACGCGGTGAGGCGCTCGATCAGGTGCTCAACCATGTGACGTGGTACCCCGATCACGCCAAGAACCGCATTGGGTCCATGGTGGAGGGCCGTCCCGACTGGTGCATCAGCCGCCAGCGCAACTGGGGCGTGCCGATTCCGAGCTATACCTGCGCCGACTGCGGTGAAAAGGTCATGAACGACGCGACGCTCGACGCCGTGATCGCCCTCTTCAAGGAGAAGGGCTCCGATGCCTGGTTTACCGACGCGCCTGAGGAGTACCTGGGCGAGGCCTGCGTCTGCCCCAAGTGCGGTGGGCACCATCTCAAGGCGGACCGCGATATCCTCGACGTCTGGTGGGATTCTGGCGTCTCCTGGAAGGCCGTCTGCGAGAACCGCGAGGAACTCGAGTATCCGGCGGACATGTACCTCGAGGGCTCCGACCAGCATCGTGGATGGTTCCAGAGCTCGCTCCTCACGAGCGTGGGCGCGAACGGCGTGGCGCCGTACAAGGCCGTGGTGAGCCAGGGCTTCACGCTCGACGGCCAGGGCCGCAAGATGTCGAAGAGCCTGGGCAACGTGATCGATCCCAACAAGGTCTGCGACGAGATGGGTGCCGATATCATCCGACTTTGGGTTGCGAGCGTCGATACCTCGACCGACGTCGCCATCGACCATGAGATCCTTGCCCGCACCTCCGATGCATACCGCCGCTTCCGCAACACCTTCCGCTTCCTGCTTGGTGAGCTTGAGGGGCAGTTCGAGCCCGAGACCGACGGCGTTCCTTTCTCCGACCTCACCGCCCTCGACCAGCTCATGGTCGCGCGTTTGACGCAGGTGCAGGCCGAGGTCGACGCAGCCTATGCAGGCTATGAGTTCAACCGCGCCTATCGCGTGCTCTACGACTTCGTGGTCACGGAGCTCTCGAATGTCTACCTCGACGCGCTGAAGGACCGTCTCTACTGCGAGAAGCCCGGTTCGCTCGCGCGCCGCAGCGCTCAGACGGTGCTCGCCGAGCTGCTGAGCATGCTCCTGCGCGATCTCCAGCCCATCCTTGCCTTCACCTGCGACGAGGTCATGGCCTATGCGCCCGCCGGCTGCCGCGGTGGTGAAACCTACGCTGCCATACTCGATTGGTACCAGGCCCCCATCTCGGTCGAAGAGGCCAATGAGTATTCCGAGGTCCTAACCGCTGCCCTCACCCTTCGTGGCGCGGTGACCAAGGCGCTCGAGGATGCGCGCACGGCCGGCACCTTCACCAAGAGCCAGGAAGTTCGCATCTCCGCTACGGTTCCGTCTTCTGACTTTGCGCTCCTTACCGGTGAGCGCGGCATCGACCTTGCCGAGTTCTTCATCGTCTCCGAGGTTGCGCTTACGGAGAACGAAGATGCCGAGGATGACGGCATCACCGTCACCGTCGATGCCGCCCGTGGCGAGCGTTGCGATCGCTGCTGGAACTATCGCGAGGACACCGGCGTGCATGGCGAGCACGAGCACATCTGCTCCCGCTGCGCCGCCGCGCTCGATTAGGACATTCGCGGGGCAGGGTGCTGGCCGCCTTGCCCCGCATGAGACAATTGTGCCAGGCACAAGTGTCTCATGTTGAGCGACGGATGGTACCTGGACACCTGGCTCAAGTTGGAAGGTTTGGTTGTGGCAAAGAAGCGTGTGGACGTCAAAGAGTTCAAGCCGCCGCTCCTGTGGAGGCTCGGCGTGCTTTTGGTGGTCGGTGTCACGGTTGCGTGCTTCGACCAGATCGCCAAGGCGGTCGCGCGCGTTGCGCTATCTCCTGCGGGCACGGTGGGTGTCCAGGTAATCCCCGGGATTCTCAATTTCGAGCTCGTCTATAACGAAGGCGCTGCGTTCGGGCTGGGGGAGGGCTACACGCTCGTTTTCGTCACGCTCGCTGTGATCATGGTCATGGCGTCGCTTATCTACCTTTTGCGGGCCCCGCTCGTCTCGTCTTGGGAAGTCGTCGGCCTGGCGCTTGTGTGCGGCGGAGCGGTGGGTAACGCCATCGACCGCGTCGCCCATGGCGTTGTGACCGATTTTATCGCTACGGCCTTCATCGATTTCCCCGTTTTCAACATCGCCGATATCGGCATCACCGTGGGTGTCGTCGTCGCCTTGATCGGCTTCATCTTCCTTTCTCCCGCAAACCTCGCTGCGCGGGAGCGCGCCGAAGCCGACCGAACCGCCCATGCCGATAGCGCCATACGGCGGCGCGCCTCACGCAAGAGCGGGCGGAAGGGGCGTTAACCATGCCGGGCGACCTCCATATTCTTGTAGCTGAGCCCGATGCGGGAACAAGGCTCGATGCTTATCTAGGGGCTCAGGATTCGTGCCCTTCACGTTCCGCGTGCGCGCGCCTTGTGGAGGCTGGCGCCGTTGCCGTGAACGGTGAGGTGTGCCTTTCGAAGAAGTATGCCGTTGCGGTGGGCGACCGCATCTCGGTCGAGCTTCCCGAGGAGGAGGCGCTTTCCGGTGCGGTGATTCCACAGCCCATTCCGCTCGATATTCGCTTCGAAGACGATTACCTCATCGTGTTATCCAAGCAGCGCGGCCTGGTGTGTCATCCGGCGCACGGCCATGCGGACGGCACGCTCGCGAACGCGCTCGTGTACCATTGCGGTCTCGAACATCTGGGGACATTGCAAGGGGAGGACCGCCCCGGCATCGTGCATCGCCTTGACCGCGATACCTCGGGGCTCATGCTCGCCGCGAAGGACGATGAGACCCAGCGCGCGCTTCAGGACCTCATCCGACTGCGCACCCTCGACCGGCGCTACATCGCGCTCGTTCATGGCTATATCGCGCACGATGAGGGCACCATCAGCACGGGGATTGCCCGTTCGACACGCGACCGGGTGAAGATGGCGGTCTCGGACGATCCGTTTGCTCGCCAGGCGATCACCACGTTCAAGGTTCTTGAACGCTTCGAAGCTAGCCGTACCGATGACGGCTACACGCTCGTCGAATGCCATCTCTATACCGGCCGCACGCACCAGATTCGCGTCCATATGCGGCATATCAACCATCCGCTCGTTGGAGATCCCCTCTATGGCAAGGGGAAGGGGGCTGAGCGCGCCGACCGCGGTCTCGCAAGGCAGTTCCTTCACTCTTGGCGCGTTGCGTTCACGCACCCGGTAACAGGGGAGACCATTGAGTGCCGCGACACGCTTCCCTGGGATCTCGCTGCGGTGCTCGAGGATATTGAGCCGCTTTCGATCGGTCGAACACCGGCGGGCGACAAGATCATCCCGCAGCTTCTGGAGTGGTGACGCTCCGTGAATCGCCAACACCCGGTGTCTGTGATTCATTTTGTGTGGGATGCTCGTTGGCATGTCTGTGTAGATGCCTTGAGATGGGCTTACCAGTGGTGGGCGCTCGACTAGACTAACAACACGTATGCATTGCGACCATGGAGAATGCCGTGCTTCAATTCCTCCTTAACGACCCCGTCGGCGCGTTTCTCAGCGCTACGCCCATCGTGAAGTTCAATCTGATCGTCATGGTGCTGTTCGGGATCATCTTTTTCTACCAGATCGTCTTCTTCTTCATCGGCATCGTGAAGGGCGAATATCGCTATCCCAAGGCCAAGACACTCCATCACTATGCGTACTTCATCGCCGCCCATAACGAGGAGGCGGTCATCGCCAACCTCGTTCGCTCCATCAAGCAGCAAGACTACCCGCAGGAGCTCATCGATGTCTTCGTGGTGGCCGATGCCTGCACGGACGAAACCGCTCGTGCGGCCCGCGAGGCCGGCGCCATCGTTTACGAGCGCAACGACCTTGCGCGCAAGGGCAAGAGCTGGGTCATGGATTACGGGTTCGAGCGAATTCTGCGTGAATACCCGGGCGTGCACGAAGGGTTCTTCATCTTCGATGCAGACAACCTGATTAGCCCTGAATACACCCGCATCATGAATGATGCCTTTGACCAGGGTTATATGGCGGTGACGAGCTATCGCAACTCTAAGAACTTCGGCAGCTCCTGGATTTCGGCGGCGTATGCTACCGCGTTTTTGCGCGAGGCGCGCTTCCTCAACAACGCGCGCATGATCTGCGGGACCTCCTGTGCGGTTTCCGGGTCTGGATACCTTATCTCTGCGAAGATCGTCGAGGGCATGCGCGGTTGGCAGTTCCATTCGCTTACCGAAGACATCCAGTTTTCCACGTTCTGCGCCGTCCATGGGGTGCGCATCGCCTATGCCCCCGCTGAGTTCTTTGACGAGCAGCCGGTTACCTTCGCGGCATCGTGGAAGCAGCGCATGCGCTGGACCAAGGGGTTCTACCAGGTGTTCTTCACCTATGGCGGACGATTGGTAAAGACGCTTTTCACCAGGCGCCATTTTGCCGCATACGATATGCTCATGACGGTTGCGCCCGGCAACCTCATAACGCTCATCTCGATTCTTGCAAACGGCGCGTTTCTCGTCGTAGGGCTTCTGAGCCATGGGTTCCTTGCCACCGACGCCGAGCTCGAAAGCTGCTTCGAGTCGATCATCATGACGCTTTTCACCCTGTACCAGACGTATTTCGTGCTGGGGCTGCTCACCACCGTCTTTGAGTACAAGCATATCCACTGCCCGCAGCGTTGGCGCATCGTCTTGAACCTCTTTACGTTCCCCATCTTCATGTTCACCTACATCCCGCTCATCGTGGCCGCGCTCTTCCTCAAGGTCGACTGGGTACCCACCCCCCATAGCCTCGCGCTCACCCTTGACGATGTGGTGGGAGAGGCGAGCTAAGCCGCTTAGGACCCGGCTGGGCCCGCGCGCCAAAGCTATTGCAGGGGCGTGGTGTTTTGCGCGTCTTGCGAACCCGAGTCATCGCGTGCTTGATGTGGTAATCGAAAGGAGCACCTATGGAGCAGCAAAACCTTATCCACGGTCGCACGGCAACGCCCATTGCTCCCTCATGCGACCATCCGGCGCCCTTAGACAGCTGCGCGCTCCAGGCTGAATACATCGATATCGCCCGCGAGCTCGAAGGTGATGCCTCGTCTCACGAGGCGGGTGATGCCCACCTGCTCACTACTAATGCGCTCTATCACGGCGGCCCCGTGCAATGGAGCTTTGTTCCCAAGGTGTTCTCTCGCCGCGACCTGGGCTATCTTGCGTGGATTTCTGAGACCATGGGGCGCATCATGGACAAGGTGACGCTTCGCTTCGTAGAGGACGAGGGCTTTCGCGCCGCGTTCGAGCTCGATCCACGCATTGAACGTCTCGCCTGCATGCCCAATGCCTTCGGCACGCAGATTCCCATCGCCCGCGTTGACATCTTTCTGGACGAGGAAACGGGCTCGTTCAAGTTCTGCGAGCTCAACACCGATGGTTCTTCGGGCATGCTCGTGACCGAGGAAGTCACGAAGACGAATCTGCTTACCAAGACGGGGAAGGCGTTCGCATCGCGCCACGCGGTCTCAACGTTCGACATTTACGGTGCATGCGCTTCCGCCGTGCTTGACTGCTATCGCGAAGCGGATGGGAAAGCCGCCGTGCCCGAGGTGGCCGCCGTCGATTATGCCGAGAGCATCGCCCGCGAGGAGATCGATGAATTCGCTCGCGTGTTCTCCGAGCACGGTGCGCGGCTGCGCTTTGCGGACATCCGCGACCTTCGTTATAAGGACGGTGTGCTCACCGATGCCGTGGGTCCTATCGACTGCGTATGGAGGCGCGTCGTTATCTCCGAGATGCTGGAGAAACCCTGCCCGGGCGCCGATGCGTTCATGGCCTGTGCCGCCGATGGCGCCGTCCCCATCGTGGGTGGATTTAGGACGTGGCCCTGTGCGACCAAGACGGTGTTCGCCGTGCTCCATAGCCCGGCGGCGCGACAGGTGCTCGATGAGGAGGAGCTTGCCTTCGTTCGTGAGCACGTGCCTGCTACCTATATGCTCGATAGCCAGAGCGACCTTACCCGATTTGCGGACCGTACGCGTTGGATCGCCAAGCCCCGCGACGGCTACAACAGCCTTGGCGTGCGTGCCGGCCAAGATTGCACCGATGAGGAATGGACCGAGGTTCTCGTCCAGATGGCGCAGACCCGTGGCACGGTTCAAGAGTATGTGACGCCGTATGCGACCTTAAACGTTGAGGGCGGGGTAGCCGGTATCGGCCGGCCGTTCGAGCCCTATATGAACATGGAGGGGCTCTTCCTCTTCCGGAACCGATTCGCCGGCGTGTTCACGCGATGCGGCCAGTCGGCGGTGATCGGGGAATTCGCTGGGCGTCTGAATATGGGATGTCTGGTGGTAGAGGAGTGATCGCCCGATCGGTTGCCTTCGCGGTGCTGAATGCGCTCTTGCTGCTTGCGGGGGCAATCGATGCACGCGAACGCCGGCTTCCGAACGTGCTCGCCGTATTGCTCGCTGCTGCCTCCGCCATCGCAGCGCTTGCATCGGGTGGCGTGAACGCGCTTGCTCTCAATGCGCTCGCCGCCTTTGCCATATGTGGCATGCTCTTCGCCTTTGAATTGTTTTGGAGAACCCGTCGAGGGGCGGCAGGACAGGGGATCGGCGATATCAAAGCATTGTTCTCCCTTGTGCTCGCCGCTCCGGTTCGAGGCGTGATATCTTACGCGCTCGCCCTGATCGGTCTTGCGATTACCGGTATCGCCGTACATCGTCCGGCTCTTCCGCTCCTGCCGTTTCTTGCCGTTGCGTTCATCTGCCTTGGCCTTCTCCCTTCATTTGGTTAGCGAACCCTTGTTCGTGTCCTGTCGATGTGCGATGATACGATAGTGGATGACCAACTCATGCTGGTAAGGAGGACGGTCATGCAGGAACCGTTGACGCGCGAACAGGTTCGCGCCCGCATGGATGCCATTCCCGATGTGCTTTCCGATGAACTCATCGAGCGCATGTCCGATGACCGCGCTCGGGGATGGAAAAACCCCTATCGCACCTCCGACGAGGATGCTCTTCGCCGCGAGGAGCGCCCCGCTGACCGCTCGAGCATCTGGCGGCCTGCCTTCGTTCGCGATGTCGAGAAGATTCTCCATATGCCCGCCTACAACCGCTATGCGGGCAAGACGCAGGTATTCAGCTTTAGAAGCAACGACGACCTTTCACGTCGTGGGCTCCATGTGCAGCTCGTGGCACGCATCGCACGTGATATTGGCTATGCGCTCGGTTTGAACTGCGACCTTATCGAGGCAATCGGCCTCGGGCACGATCTGGGGCACACCCCGTTCGGGCACGCGGGCGAGCGCTGCTTGAATGACGTCTTCCATGAGCGCACCGGTCGCTGGTTCTTCCATAACGTGCACTCTGTCCGTGTGCTCGACAGACTCTACGGGCGCAACATCTCGCTTCAGACGCTTGACGGCGCGCTCTGCCATAACGGCGAGTACGAGCAGCGCGTGTTTGAGCTTTCGGGCCTCTCCTCATTCGGCGAGTTCGACCGCGTGGTGGATGAATGCGTCTCGGGCGGCGGTGCGGTCATCGGACACCTGAGGCCGATGACGCTCGAGGGCTGCGTGGTGCGCATCTCGGACATCATCGCCTACGTTGGTCGCGACCGCCAAGATGCCATAGAGGCGGGCCTGCTCACCGGCGACGCGTTCGAAGATGGCCTGGGCGGTGCGTACAACTCGTGGATCTTGACGCATGCGTCGGCCGACATCATCGAGCACAGCTACGGCAAGGACCGTATCGAGATGAGCGAGGAGCTCTTTGCGGAGATTCGCCGCGCTAAAGCGGAAAACTATGCCAAGATCTATCGATCCAGCGGGATCGAAGGGGAGCGTGCTGAGGTTCTCGCACGTGCCTTTGAGCTCATGTACGAGCGCTGCCTCGATGACCTCCATAAGCGCGACGAATCGAGCTTTATCTTCCGCCACCATATCACGCGCATCGAGGAGCAGCTTGCGCATTATGGCCGTACCTACGATTGGCGAAGCGATCCCGAGCAGACGGTGGTCGATTACATCGCGAGCATGACCGATGGCTATTTTGCCGAGCTTGCGAGCAAGTTCTTCCCCCAGATTCACTTCCCTAAACGCACCTATATCAATGAGCCCGTAGGTCAGCACGCACCCGAGGCATAGATTGGATACCATGGAAACCCTCTTCAAGCAGGTTGAGAAGGAGAAGAAGCTCAAGAACGCTCCGCTTGCCGTGCGCATGCGCCCGAGCACGCTCGACGAATACGTGGGCCAGCGAAAGGCGGTGGGACCCGGTTCATGGCTTCGTTCCGCCATTGAGCACGACGTGCTTTACAGCGTGATTCTCTATGGGCCTGCCGGCACGGGTAAGACCACGCTCGCGCATATCATCGCATCGCATACGCGCAGCGAGTTCGTCGAGGTCTCTGCGGTCACTGGTTCGGTCAAGGATCTTCGCCGCGAGATCGATGAGGCCGAGCGCAGGCTCATGGCGTTCGACCGCCGCACCATCCTGTTCATCGACGAGATCCACCGCTTCAGCCGTTCACAGCAAGATGCGCTGCTCCATGCAGTTGAAAATCGCACTGTCGTGCTCATTGGAGCTACCACCGAAAACCCCTATTTCGAGGTAAACGCTGCCTTGCTTTCGCGCTCTCGCGTCGTTGAGCTTGAGCACCTTACAGACGACGACATAGCCGTGCTCGTGCGCCGGGCGCTTACTGCCCCCGAGGGGCTCGATCGCCGCTTCGAGGCGTCGGATGAGGTCGTTTCTGCAATATGTACGCTTGCCGCGGGCGATGCCCGCTCTGCGCTCACCACCCTTGAGCTTGCGAGTGAGATTGCCGTAACGCGGCCAGATACCGAGGGCACGCCGGAGCCTGCCGAGGGGGAGGCGTACGTCATCACGATCGAGGATGTTCAGATGGCGAACCCTCGCCGCGGGCTCTCATACGATAAGAACGGCGATATGCACTACGACATCATCTCCGCGTTCATCAAGTCGATGCGCGGCAGCGACCCGGATGCCGCGGTGTATTGGCTTGCCCGCATGATCGATGCCGGCGAAGACCCGAAGTTTATCGCTCGGCGCATCATGATCGCCGCTTCAGAGGATATCGGAAACGCCGATCCCCAGGCGCTCCTTGTTGCCGAAGCCGCGTTCAAGGCTGCGGAAGTGATTGGATACCCCGAGTGCCGCATTAATCTTGCGCAGGCTGCCATCTATAACGCACTTGCACCTAAGTCGAATGCTGCGGAGGCGGCGATCGACGCGGCGCTTGCGGATGTTCGGACGAGTGGGCAGCGCGAGGTGCCGAGCTATCTGCGCGACAGGCATCGGCCTGGTTCAGATGAATACGGAGAGTACCTTTATCCGCATAACTATCCTGAGGGCTGGGTGGAGCAGCGCTATCTTCCCGACGGTTTGGAGCGTGGCTGCTTCTGGAGCCCCGATGGGCGTGGCTGGGAGCAGTACCGGTTCGAGCAGGGGCCCTGTTCGAGGGGCGGTGCCGGGCAGGCGTAGTTCTCCGTGCGCGTTTGTGGCAACAACGCGTAGGGGGTAAGAACGTCATGCGATGGGGTAGAATCAACACATATGTGTTTCTGACCAGCTCAAGGAGGCTCAATGGATCCCCTCCATATCCTACTCGTTCTACTCGTCATCGCTGGAATCTGGGCGGTGATCGAGCTCGCTCTCACCATCCGCCGCGCTCGGACTACGGTCGACTCGCTCGACAAGACCATGGGCGAGGTGAACGACATGCTTGCCGAGACCCGTCCGGTCGTTGCCAAGCTCGATGGCGCCATCGACGAGCTGCAGCCTGCGCTCACGCAGGTCGAGCCGCTGCTCAAGTCTGCGAACGTTGCGGTCGACGCGTTGACGTCGAACCTTATCGAGGTTGAGGCCGTCGTGCGCGATGTCTCTGCAGTAACGGGCGCCGCGGCGAATGCCGGCAATGCTGTCTCGGGTGTCGCCGACTCGGCATCGGAGGCGGTCCAGAAGTTGCTCGGGAAGTTCAAACCCGGCTCGCCCGATCCCGAGCGCGCGCTTAACGAGGGGGCGGATTCCTCTCGTGAGGCGGTTTTGACGAGTGCCCCTGAGGATGCTCCCGCTGAGGCGCCCGCACCCGCGCCGCGCTATTACACCTACGACTCTGAGCCGTCCTCCGCTGCTCCTTCAGAAGCAGAGACCGCTGCTGCCGATTCCGTCCCTTCGAACCAGGGAGATTCCACCAATGACTAAGACCCAGGCACTCGATCCCATCGTTCTTACGGTCGCTGCCGACCCGAGGCTGGCGCGGCTCGTTCGTATGACGGCTGCCAACGTGGCCGCTCTTTCGTCGATGTCGGTCGACCGCGTGGAGGATCTGCGCATGGCCGCCGAGGAGGCGTTCATCTTCGCTTGCTCGGTCGATGCCGGGGAGTGCGTCTCGCTCACCTTCACCGTCGACGACGAGCATGTTGCTCTCGACGTCGATCTTGGCGAGGGCGCCGTCGCCGATCCTGAACCCGATAGCCCCGCGGCCTATGCAGGCCTTATCCTTACGGCGGTTTGCGACGCATACGAGAAGACCGACGCTCCCGCACGACTCCATCTCGAACTCAAGGCGGATGTCTGATATGACAGAAAAGACCTCGTCGAGTAAATCGGCTTGGGACAAGCAAAAGACGCGCGAGCTCTTCCGTCGCTATAAGGAAGATGGCGACATGGAGGCGCGTGAACAGCTGGTTATGTCCCATCTCAACCTCGTGCGCTTCCTCGCGAACAAATTTAAGAACCGCGGCGAACCCTTGGACGACCTAGTTCAGGTTGGCTATCTTGGCCTACTTAAGGCGATAGACCGATTCGATCCCGACCGCGGGCTCGAGTTCACCACCTATGCGACCCCCACCATCCTGGGCGAGATCAAGCGCCACTTCCGCGACAAGGGCTGGAGCGTGCGCGTTCCGCGCCGTCTGCAGGAGCTCTCCGCCAAGGTCAACCAGGCTACCGATACCTTGACCACCCAGTTCCAGCGTTCGCCTACCATCCAGGAGATCGCCGATTACCTTGACGCGTCGGTAGACGAGGTCCTCGAGGCCATGGAGTCTTCGAGTGCGTACAGCTCCGTTCCGCTCGAGGGCACGGGCAGCTCTGAGAACGACGATGCCCCATCGGTGATCGATCGCTATGGCAGCGAAGACAATGAGCTCGCTTTCACCGATGATCGCCTGGTCATCGAGGAGGCGCTCAAGGGGTTCTCGCCACGCGAGCGCGAGGTAATCGAGCTGCGGTTCCTGAAGGGCATGACGCAGATCGAGATCGCCGAGCAGCTCGGCATCTCCCAGGTGCAGGTTTCTCGTCTGCTTCGTCGCACCCTTAAGAAGATCCAGGATAAGATCGACCCAGATGGCGTGATGGCGCGGCAATGATGACGAAACAGGCTAACAAGCACGAGGCAGCGGAGGCTAAGCTTCCCGGCGCTCGCCTCATCGCGCTCCGCGTGTGGTCGGTGGTCGGCGCCATCATCATCGGTGTCGCGATTCTGAACGTGATGGGCGTTCTCGCCCCGGTGATCGAGTTCCTTGCGGTGGGCTCGCTCATCGCGTTCATCGAATCGCCGATCGTGAACGCCCTTGAGCACAAGGGTGTTCCGCGCTCGGTGGGCGCGCTCATAGGTCTTGTCGCTGTCGTTGCAGTCATTCTCTGCGTTCTCATGGTGATTGGGCCGGTTTTCGCCGAACAGATCATGGAAGTGCTCTCCCGGCTTCCGCAGCAACTGCGCGGTCTGGGAGATTGGGCGATCCAGGTATCTCGTGATTTCGAGGCGCTTTCGCAGTCGTCGTGGGCAAGCCAGTTCGATGAGGCGCTTCGCTCGATCGCAGATGTGGCCTCTACGTATATAACTCAGCTGGCGAGTGGCCTTGGTGCGGGCATCTTCCCCTTCATATCGTCTTTTACCTCACAGCTCTTCATCGTCTTTCTTGGGATCGTTCTCGCGTACTGGCTTGCTCTCGATTATCCGCGCATCCACCGCGAGATCGGCATCATCGTGGGAGGGGAGCGCGAGACTAGTTACCGGTTTATGGTCGCGATCCTCTCGCGTTCCGTCGGCGGCTATATGCGCAGCATGGTGATCACGTCGTTTGTGAACGGCGTGCTCGCCTTCGTCGGCCTTGCGATCGTGGGGCATCCGTATGCGGCGCTCATGGGCGTTCTCACCGGCGTCATGCATCTCGTTCCCGTGCTCGGCTCCTGGATCTCTTCGTTTGCGGCAACGCTTCTCGCGGTCTTCTATGGTCCGGTGCTTGCGATCTGGACCCTCGTGATCACCATGGTTGCTCAAAACGTTACCGACAACGTCATCAGCCCGAAGGTTATGCAGAGCTCGGTCAAGATTCATCCTGCCATGAACCTTGCTGCGCTCGTGGTCGGCTCCACGCTCATGGGGCCGCTCGGCATGGTCATCGCCATTCCGCTGTGCGCCGCGCTCAAGGGGCTTTTCGTGTTCTACTTCGAGAAGGAGACGGGCCGAGCGCTCGTTTCTTACGATGGCGCCATCTTCCAGGGAACGCCGTACCGCGACGCGGACGGTGCCCCGGTTCCTGCGTTCGATGCGCTCGGCGACGACAGTTTCGTTGCAGAGTCGGAGCTCATCAGCGACGATGTTGCACCCACGGGCGAGGCTGTTCCGCGCCCTGCTGAGCTTGAGAACCCATGGAGCAAGCTCGCCTTCCTTCATCGTCCTAGCGATAAGTGATGCAATCCCGCCCTTGCTCCCGCATCCTCCCTTAGGCGATTGCATGAGTCTAAGGCGATTGCATGAGACGAGTTTGGCGCACCAATCGCCAAGCCGCGAACAGTCAGGGCTCGAATCGGAAGGTTTTTGTCGACCCGCTGAGTAGTCAGCCCAAATGCATTCACAAAACCGCAGGTCATGTGATTTTGAGGGGTGCGACTGCTCTACGGATCTCAAAATCCCTTCCGCTTCAAGCCTCGAGTGTGTTCGGTGACCTGATTTTGCAGCGCAGACGAGCTGCGCGCACCCGCTCGCCGCTTGTTTCATATATACTTTGTGCGTTTGAGATTCGTTGACTCCCAAGGAGATACCGCCATGGCAGCAGATGTTCCCTCGATGACCACCGCTGAGATTCGCTCTGCGTTCCTCACCTTCTTCGAGGAGCGCGGGTGCAAGCTCTTCCCGTCCTCCTCGCTCATCCCCGACGACCCCTCGCTGCTTCTCGCGAATGCGGGCATGAACCAGTTCAAGCAGTACTATCAGGGCAAGAAGACCATGCGCGAGATCGGTGCGACCTCGTGCCAGAAGTGCGTGCGCACGAACGATATCGACATCATCGGTTCCGACGGGCGCCACGCTTCGTTCTTCGAGATGCTCGGCAACTTCTCGTTTGGCGGCGTTTCGAAGGAGCAGGCATGCGCATGGGCGCTCGAGCTCTCGACCGAGGTGTTCCATCTGCCGATCGAGCGCCTCTACTTCACGGTGTTCACCGATGACGACGAGACCTTCGAGATCTGGAAGAAGCTCGGGGTGGAGGAGAGTCACATCAGCCGGCTCGGCGAGGACGATAACTTCTGGGCGGCCGGCCCCACCGGCCCGTGCGGCCCCTGCTCCGAGATCTATTACGACATGGGCGAGGATGTGGGATGCGGGCGTCCTGATTGCGCGCCCGGGTGCGACTGCGACCGCTTCCTCGAGTACTGGAACCTCGTGTTCACGCAGTTCGACCGCCAAGAGGACGGCTCCATGCCCGAGCTGCCCCATCGCAACCTCGATACGGGCATGGGCCTCGAGCGCATGAGCGCCATCATGCAGGGAAAGTCGTCCTTCTTCGACAGCGATGTCATGCAGGGGCTCATCGGGCTTGGCGAGGAGATTTCGGGCGTCTCGTACGTGAGCGACGATTACGAGGGGCAGAGCAGGTCGCTCCGCATCATCGCCGATCATGCCCGTTCGGTCGACTTCCTGATCTCCGACGGCGTGCTGCCCGGCAACGAGGGCCGCGGCTACGTGCTGCGCCGCCTGCTGCGCCGCGCGGTCTTCCACGGACGCCTGATCGGCATCGAGGGGGCGTTCCTTGGTCGTTTCATCGATAAGGTAAACGAGCTCATGGGTGACGCCTACCCTGAGCTTCTCAAGAACGTCGCCCTTGTCAAGGGTATCGTCGATGCGGAGGAGGAGCGCTTCTCGGGCACGCTCGACACCGGCCGCGTCTACCTCGACGAGGCGCTCGGCGGCCTTGCAGACGGCGCCGTGCTCGATGGCGCCACCGCCTTCAAGCTGCACGATACCTTCGGCTTCCCGATCGACCTCACCGTCGAGATCGCCGAGGGCGCAGGCCATGCCGTTGACATCGACGGCTTCAACCGCGAGATGGAGGCGCAGCGCGAGCGCGCCCGTGCGAACGTGAAGGGCGATGCCTGGGGTTCGTTCAACGATGTTTGGACGGAGCTCTCGGATTCCGTTTCCGCAACCGAGTTCGCTGGATACGAGGATGAAGAGCTTGAGGGTGCTAAGGTGCTCGCGCTTGTCGTTGACGGCGAGCGCGTAGCTCATGCCGGCGCTGGCCAGAAGGTCGAGGTCGTGCTCGATCGCACCCCGTTCTATGCCGAGATGGGCGGACAGATGGGCGATGCGGGCACGCTGTCGGCCGAGGGAGTGCGCCTTACCGTGGGTGACACCAAGGCTCACAACGGCCTGTATGCGCACAGCGCGGTCGTAGAGGAGGGAGAGCTTGTGGAAGGCGCCATCGTGAACGCCGCGGTCGACCATCATCGTCGTGCGCTCCTGCGCCGTAACCACACCGCGACGCACCTGCTCGACGCCGCCCTTAAGAACGTGCTTGGCGACCATGTGAACCAGGCTGGATCGCTCGTTGCTCCCGAGCACCTGCGCTTTGACTTCACGCATTTCGAGCCGCTGTCTTCAGAGCAGCTTGCCCAGATCGAACGCCTCGTGAACGACCAGATCTTCGCTGCCAAGCCCGTTGTGACCCGCGTGATGGCTATCGACGAGGCCAAGGCCGCCGGCGCTGTGGCGCTTTTCGGCGAGAAGTACGGCGACGTTGTCCGCGTGGTTTCGGTCGGCGCCGAGGAGCACCCGTTCTCGCGCGAGCTCTGCGGTGGTACCCATGCTGCAAACACGGCAGAGATCGGTCTCTTCAAAATCGTTTCCGAGTCTTCGACGGGCTCAAATGTCCGTCGCATCGAAGCGGTAACGAGCGAGGGCGCCATCGCGTATCTTGAGGAGCGCGCACGCATGCTCGATGCCGCCGCATCCGAGCTCAAGTGCCGTCCAGACGAGGTGGCTGGACGCATCACAGGGCTCCAGAAGGAGCTTCGCGAGACCTCTCAGAAGCTCAAGAACGCGCTTACCGGCGGCGGCTCCAACGCCATCGACGATGCCATCGCCCATGCAGAGGACCTTAGTGCCTATAAGCTCGTTGTCGCACAGCTTGAGGGCCTTGAGGCTGCAGACCTCCGCAACGTGTGGGACACCATTCGCCAGAAGCTTCATGAGCCGGTTGCGTGCGTACTTGCTACGGTGACGAGCAAGGGCCAGCCGGCGCTTCTCGCCGGTGCCACCGACGAAGCGGTCGCGGCCGGCTTTAAGTCTGGCGATATCATCAAGCAGATCGCTCCGCTCGTGGGCGGTGGCGGTGGCGGGCGCCCGCAGATGGCGCAGGCTGGCGGTAAGGACGCGAGCGGCATCCCCGCTGCGCTCGAAGCCGCGCGCGCCGCACTTTCTGCGTAGATCATGATCGCGCTTGCACTCGACATCGGGGAGGCGCGCGTTGGCATTGCCGTGTCTGATGCTACGGGGACCCTTGCCATGCCGGTGAAGGTCCTGCCTGCGCAGGAGGTCCTTGGCAACGCGCGCTCATTCCGCTATATCATTGAAGATTACGAGCCTGATGTGCTCGTTTGCGGCCGTCCTGAGACCCTGGCGGGGGAGGACGGCCCGCAAGCCCAGCGTGTTATAGAGGCGGCGGAGAAGATCGCGCTCGCAACCGGCCTTCCCCTTGAGTTCATAGACGAACGCCTCTCCTCACGCGAAGCGAAGCGGATTTTGCGAGAACAGGGGCTTTCTGAGCGCGAAATGCGCGGCAAGGTAGATAGCGTTGCCGCAAGTCTTTTCCTTCAGACCTGGCTTGATGTGCGAAATAAGTGATTCGGTCTCCGCTTGAGCTTCACTTTCGCGTTCTGTTTTGGGCGATATTCGACGCCCTCTCTGTGTTCTGGCACAATCGCCCGAAGACAGTGGCAGCGTTCAAATGTCGTCTGAGAGGCCCGGGCCGTCCGGAATGCGCCCAAGAGCGCCTTGCGGCACAGGCGTGGCACCCATGCGTTGCCCGTGCGTTCCGCTCGCATTTTCAGCAAAGTAAAGACTGCTTCTACCTTGAGGTATTCGCAATGCGTATACCGTAATGCAAGATTTCATCACGGTTCCTCTACCATCCCATCACATTTTGTCTATAATTTCCACTGTGTGCGTAAGAAGGTCAGTGCACACACGTAGGTAACCTCTCAATAGTAAGGAGGTAGGTATGGTAGGAATTGTCCTCGCAAGTCATGGCGACCTCGCGCAGGGCATCAAGCAGACGGCGTCCATGGTCTTCGGCGACCAGCCGGACGTGGTTTCCGTCAGCTTGCAACCTAGCATGGGTCCGGATGACCTTAGGGCGGAGATCGAGAAGGAGGTGGCAACGCTTTCCGATCAGGAGCAGGTGCTCTTCCTCGTCGACCTGTGGGGCGGCACGCCGTTCAACCAGATCAACGGTTTGCTCGACGGGCATCCCACATGGGCTGCCGTCACGGGTATGAACCTCCCCATGGTCATCACGGCGTACACGCTGCGCATGAACCCCGAGGCCACGGCACACGAGATTGCGACCGGGCTCATCCAGGAGTCCCGTGATGGCGTGCGCGTGAAGCCCGAGAGCCTCGAGCCCGAGGCCCCGAAGGCTGTTGAGGCTGCTCCGGCCCATCCGACGGGCTCCATTCCCGAGGGAACGGTTCTGGGTGATGGCCACATCAAGTTCGTCCTCTGCCGCGTGGACACCCGCCTGCTTCACGGCCAGGTGGCAACCACTTGGACCAAGCAGACCGGCCCCGACCGCATCATCGTGGTTTCCGATGCCGTCTCTCATGACGAGCTGCGCAAGACCATGATCCAGCAGGCGGCCCCTCCGGGAGTCAAGGCTCACGTCGTTCCCATCCAGAAGATGATCGACGTTGCCAAGGATCCCCGTTTCGGTGCGACCAAGGCGATGCTCCTCTTCGAGACGCCGCAGGATCTGCTCAAGTGCATCGAGGGTGGCGTGGACATCAAGAAGGTGAACCTCGGTTCCATGGCTCACTCTGTGGGCAAGGTCGTCGTCACCAACGCGATCGCCATGGATCAGGCCGATGTGGAGTGCCTCGAGACCCTCGCGGCCAAGGGCGTCGAGTTCGACGTGCGCAAGGTTCCCGCGGACTCCCCGGAGAACTTCGACTCCATGATGAAGAAGGCCAAGTCCGAGCTGGCCGCGCAAGCGTAAGAAGGAGGGAAACATGTCGGCATTCACAATCATCCTGATTGTCATCGTTGCCTTCCTTGCCGGCATGGAAGGCGTTCTGGACCAGTGGCAGTTCCACCAGCCGCTGGTCGCATGCACGCTCATCGGCTTGGTGAGCGGTCAGCTTGAGGCTGGCATCATCCTGGGCGGTACGCTCCAGATGATGGCCCTTGGCTGGGCTAACGTTGGTGCTGCCGTCGCCCCTGACGCCGCACTCGCGTCGGTCGCATCGGCAATTCTCATGGTCATCGCCGTTGGTAACGGCGCCGACCAGAGCACCGCTATCTCCACGGCCATCGCCGTGGCCGTGCCGCTGTCCGTGGCTGGCCTCTTCCTTACCATGATCGTGCGTACGCTCGCCATTCCGGTGGTCCACATCATGGACGGCGCTGCCGCTAAGGGCAACTTCGCCGCCATCGACTTCTGGTCGATCGTCGCGATCTGCATGCAGGGCATCCGTATCGCCATTCCGGCAGCTGCCCTCTGCTTCATCCCGTCCGACGCCGTCATGGGCGCCCTGAACATGATGCCCGCCTGGCTCTCCGATGGCATGGCCATCGGCGGCGGCATGGTTGCTGCCGTGGGTTACGCCATGGTCATCAACATGATGGCGACCAAGGAAGTCTGGCCGTTCTTCGCGCTTGGCTTCTGCCTTGCTGCCATCTCCGAGCTCACCCTTATCGCCCTTGGTGTCATCGGCATCTCCCTTGCCCTCATTTATCTGGGCCTCAAGGAGCTTGCCAAGCAGGGCGGCGGCATGGGTGGCGGCTCGGGCGACCCGCTCGGCGACATCCTGGACGACTACGAGTAGGAAGGGAGGAGAGAGACTATGGCAGAGAACAAGATCACCCTTTCCAAGAGCGATCGTCTCAAGGTTTGGTTCCGTCATCAGTACCTGCAGGGCTCCTGGAACTACGAGCGTATGCAGAACGGCGGCTGGTGCTTCTCGATGGTTCCGGCCATCAAGAAGCTCTACCCCAACAAGGATGACCAGATTGCGGCGCTCAAGCGTCACATGGAGTTCTACAACACCCATCCGTACGTTTCTTCGCCCGTTATCGGCGTAACCCTCGCTCTTGAGGAGGACCGTGCCAACGGCACCCCCGTCGAGGACGCCGCCATCCAGGGCGTGAAGGTCGGTATGATGGGCCCGCTCGCCGGTGTTGGCGACCCCGTCTTCTGGTTCACCCTTCGCCCGATTCTCGGTGCCCTGGGCGCCTCGCTCGCTATGAGCGGCAACATCATGGGCCCGCTTCTCTTCTTCGTTGCCTGGAACGTGATTCGTCTTGCGTTCGAGTGGTACACGCAGGAGTTCGGCTACCAGCTGGGCACCTCCATCACGAAGGACCTTTCCGGCGGCCTCATGGGCAAGATCACCGAGGGCGCCTCGATTCTCGGTATGTTCGTGATCGGCTCGCTCGTTGAGCGCTGGGTCTCCATCTCGTTTGCTCCGACCGTTTCCACGGTCACGCAGTCTGAGGGTGCCTACATTGACTGGAATGCCATTGCTGATACCGCGAGCAATGGTGGCCAGGGTGTGGCAGACGCTATTCATAGCGCACTTTCCCAGTACTCGTCGCTCGGCGCCACGGGCCTCGAGGTCGATAAGGTCACGACCCTTCAGGCGAATCTCGATTCGCTCATCCCCGGCCTCGCCGCCGTGGGCGTGACGCTTCTGTGCTGCTGGCTGCTTAAGAAGAAGGTTTCCCCGATCGCCATCATCATCGGCATGTTCATTGTCGGTATCGCTGGTCATTATATCGGCCTGCTCTAAAGCAGTTTTGCGCCGGTAATGGCGCTTTGTGTGCGGGGTCGCGGACTGTGCTCGGTTTTCGAGCCGGTGGCGCGGCCCCGCGCTCTGTACGGGCATTACTTACGAGGAAGGTGACGCTATGGCGCAGTCTCTGAACACGAAACTGGACCTCACGACGCGGGGCACCATGTTCATGGGGCTGTCTAAATACGGCGACGTCATGATTGGGGATCGCGCCTTCGAGTTCTACAACGAGCGAAACCCAGAGGATTACATTCAGATTCCCTGGACCGAGGTCGACCATATCGCGGCGTCGGTTATGTTCGGCGGCCGGCTCATTCCGCGGTTCGCTATCTTCACCAAGCAAAATGGTGCCTTTTCGTTCTCCACGAGGAGGAATAAGCAGACCCTTCGCGCGATCCGCGAATACATCCCTGCCGACCGCCTGCTTCGTTCTCCCACGTTCTTCGGCGTCATAAAGCGCGGCATTCTGCATCTGATTCATCGCGGTTAAACAATAGGCGCCAAACCTTCAAGGTTCGATGAAAACTTTAAGGTTTGGGCGCTCCTGCGGTACACTATCGAGGATCGACAGTTTTACCCCTCGATATGATTCCGGAGGACGATGCCGTGGCAGAACTTAGGGATGATGGGGCGCATCGCTCCGCTCGCCGGGCACATGCCCGCAATGCTTCCGCTGCGGGGCAGGGTCGTCCGCAGGGTACGAGGTTCAGGACCGCTCCTCAGGCAGCTCCTTCGCGTACCGTAGGCGCACCTGCGAGGCGCATGCCCGCCCCGGCGCATGGGCGCCCGCAGGGCCGTCATGGCGTCCAGCCTGCTTACCAGCGCCGCTCGACCACTCAAGCTCGCCGTAAGCCCATCGTTCCCATCATTATCGTCTGCGCTGTGGCAGTAGCGCTTATTGCCGCGATCGTTCTGTTCGTCGTTCCGGCTGTTAGCCGGCTCATTTCCGGCTCGAACGAACCGGCGGTCGAGGCTGGCATCGAGGTCCAGATCAATATTCCCCAAGGCGCTTCTGGCGACCAGATCGCCTCCATTCTTTCGCAGAACCATATCATCGAGGATCCCAAGGAGTATTACGCCACGGTCAGCAGCATGCAGGCCGATGCCCTGCTAAAGCCCGGCGACTACCTCTTCACCACGCTGCAAGACCCAGAAGAAGTGGTGCAGCAGCTTATCGATGGCCCGAACGTCGAGGGCGTGACGTTGACGATTCCCGAGGGCCTTACGGTCCAACAGACCGCCGAGCGCGTGCAGGAGACGTATGGCATCTCTGCCGACGACTTCCTTGCTCAGGCGAAGGCCTCGAACTATGTTTCGGATTATCCCTTCCTCGAAGGCGCGTACAACGATTCGCTCGAGGGCTATCTCTATCCCAAGACCTATTCGTTCCAGGATGATCCCACGGCAGACGAGGTTATCCGTGCGATGCTCGATCAATTCGAGACGGAAACCGTAGGCCTCAACCTGACCGATGGTGCCAATGGGCTCACGGCGCAGCAGATCGTGACTATGGCTTCGCTCATCGAGCGCGAGAGCTCGGTGGAAAGCGAGCGCTCGACCATTGCGAGCGTCATTTATAACCGCCTCGACGAGGGCATGCCGCTCCAGATTGATGCCGCGATCGTCTATGCGCGCGGCGGCGGGTCCGGCACGGTGACCTACGATGACCTCGAGATTGATTCGCCGTACAACGTCTACCGGAACACCGGCCTCACGCCTGGGCCCATTTGCTCTCCGAGCGTTTCGTCCATTCAGGCCGCTCTCAACCCCGACGACACCAATTACCTGTATTATGTGCTTTCGAGTGCGGGCGATGGTTCGCACAAGTTCAGTGAAACCTACGACGAGTTCCAAGCGAACGTGCAGGAGTATCGGGATTCCCAATCATGAGCCTCTTTTCACCCACGCGTTATGTAGCATCTGTCGACCGTATCGACCTTGAAGAGCTTTTCGCTCAGGGCAAGCGCGCTATCTTGCTCGACCGTGATAACACACTCGTGCCGCGCGATCGCGCGACCGCACCAGATGAGGTTGCCGCGTGGCTCGATCGAGCGAAGGCCTTGGGGTTTAGGCTCTGCATGGTTTCGAATAACTGGCATCGAGACCAAGTCATGCGCTCGGCGGGCGAGCTCGGTCTCGAGGCTATAAGCCATGCCATGAAGCCCGCTCCCTTCGCGCTCAATGCCGGGCTCAAACGAACCGGCGTCTCGAAGGATGAGGCCGTCATGGTGGGGGACCAGCTCTATACGGATGTGTGGGCAGGTAACCTTGCCGGCATCGATACGATTCTCGTGAAGCCGCAGGCAACAGCCGACCTCTGGTATACGCAGATCTTCCGCATCTTCGAGCGGCGCGCGCTTCGCAACCTTACGTGCGAGGAGTAACGGCGCATGGGGGGATCCGAAGGCGGTCGCGTCCTTGCTTCGAAGCACGGGTGCGACCATATCTTCTTCATTGGTTTTCTGGGTGCGGGCAAGTCTACGCTCGCAAGGAACCTCGGTCGAATGTTCAAGCGCCGCTATCTCGATACCGATCGTCTCGTTGAGCGCAGGGCGGGGCATTCGATCTCGTACCTTTTCCGCAACGAGGGTGAAGCTTCGTTTCGAGAGCTTGAAACCAAGGCGCTTGAGTCGCTTTCGAGCGAACGCAGCCTCTTGGTCTCGTGCGGGGGCGGTATCGTGGAGACACCGCGTAACATCGAGCTTATGCACGAGATGGGCGTGTGCGTATACCTAGACGGTGAATTCGATGATTCGCTTCGACAGATTCGCTCGCTTGCGAGTCGTCCCGATTTCCGTTCGCGCGAGCACGCGCAGCGCCTCTACCAGCACCGCCGCCCGCTATACCGTTCGGCGGCGGATTTGACGGTGGATATTCGCGGCCGCTCATTCGAAGACGTGTCCTATATCTGTGCCGATATGCTTTTGGAGCGTGGTTTGCTGTGACGATCAAGCGTCAACTGCTCAACATCAGTCAGAAGAGCATCGATGTCCGTTCGGGATCCGGTGCGCTCGAGGAGCTTCCTCGCATCGTGTCGGGAGCGGTCGGCATGCCTAAGCGCGCCCTGCTCGTTTCAACCGACGATGCATATGCGGCTTACGGCGATGCGGTGCGCAGGGCGCTTATCGACGCCGGTTTCTCGACGGAGGAATGCGTGTTCCCGCGCGAGACGGATCCTGCCACGCTCTCGAGCGCTACCGAGGTGCTCGCTGGATGTGCTCGTGCCGCTCTTACCGCCGACGACCTCATGCTCGCTCTCGGCGATGCGAAGCTTTGCTCTTCGGCGCTTCTCGCCGCGCAGCTTTGGTGCGGGGGCGTTCCGTGCACCCTGATTCCCACCACCCTCGACGCGATGGTCACGCTGCCCACCGAGATGCATCCGCTTGCTACTCCAGAGGCTCCTGACATGGTGTCGCTCAGGCCGATGCCTACTATGGTCGTTTGCGACTTCGATCTTATCGCCGACATGTCGCTCGAATCACGTCTCGAGGGCAGGGCTCTTATGCTCGGCGCCGCCCTTGCAGAGGGGAAGCGCGTCTGGGAGCAGTTGGCCGAGAGCGCTCCTCTCATCGCTGCCGATGAGCCCGTTGCATTCAGTGAGGTCTTTGGACCGGTGCAGCAGGCGCGTCGCAACGTCGTTAAGGCCGCTAACCCCTCTGCTCGGCATGCGCTGTCCTATGGACGCGCGACGGCTCGTGCGCTCGCACGTTGTTTGGGGCCCGAAGCCCCTGGTTGGGCGCTTTTGTCAGAGGGCATGCGCTTCGAAGCCCGTCTTGCTGTGGAGGCGGCTGGCCTCGATGCCGATATCGTCTTTGATCAGGATGATCTGTTTGAAGACCTCGGCATCGAGGAATATGGATTCTCGCTCGATGCCGAGGACTTCGTGCGCGCCCTCAAGGAGGAGCATGCGCGCCGGTCTAACCGTTTCCTCCTCCCGCTTCCCAAATCGGTGGGCACCATTCGGTTAACGGCCGTTCCCGACGATGTGCTCATGCGCCATGCGCGTGCCTATGTTGCTTCGCGTGCGGAGCTCGTGGCATAGCGAACGATTGATTTCTCCTAACCGGTACTCGCTCAGCGTACTTGCAGTATGCTTTACTGCGGATTCTGGGATGTCAAATGACTCACAGACACCCGGTGTCTGTGAGTCAAACGATTTAGAAAGAAGGGGTACTTATGTCCTCACATGCTTCTGGCCCGCTCGGTCGCATCGAGCGTGTTCGCGAGCTCATGGACGAGCGCGGCTACGATGCCGTCATTATCCGCGATGAGGCGAATCTTCGCTGGTTGACCGGCGCCGAAGGCGTGTTCGACTATACGGGTGAGCTGCCGCATGCCGCATTCATCACCGCGTCGAATACGTTCCTGCACACCGATTCTCGCTACTACAACAGCTTCATCGAGCATCTTCCTGCAGATAGTCCTTGGGTCCTCGATATGGAGGTCATCGGTATTCCGCGTTGGGCTGCCGAGCGTGCTCGCGATGCCAAGTGCCGCGTCGTTGCCGTTGAGGACACCATGGAGCTTTCGTTCTACGATGGTTTGGTCCGTGGCCTCGAGGATCTTTCCATCGGCGCTCTGCTCCCGCAGATGCATGGGGACCTTCGCCTCATGCGCGCGGTGAAGGACGAAGAGGAGATCGCCCTCATGAGGCAGGCCCAGGCGATCACCGACGCCGCGTTTGCGCACATGCTTGAGTTTATTCGTCCCGGTCTCACCGAGAAGCAGATTAAGCTCGAGCTCGAGAACTTCATGTTCGAAAACGGAGCCGACGGCCTTGCGTTCGGCTCTATCGTCGCTGCAGGCCCTAATGCGGCGAACCCGCATGCCATCCCGAGCGATCGCCCTGTGCAGAAGGGCGAGTTCGTTCTCATGGATTACGGCGCGCGCTACCACGACTACGATTCCGACATGACCCGCACGGTTGCCGTGGGCGAGCCCTCGGCGAAGATGCGCGAGATTTACGACCTCGTGCAGCGCACACATGAGGAGTGCGCCAAGGCGGTCTATGCCGGCGTGGACGGCAACGAGATCCATGAGCTTTCGAGGAAGATTATCGGCGATGCCGGTTACGGCGAGTACTACGGTCACGGTCTTGGCCACGGCGTGGGCATCGACATCCATGAGCTCCCCAATTTTGGGCGCACGCACAATACGGTGGGGGAGGGCTCCGTCGTCACGATCGAGCCGGGCGTGTACCTGCCCGGGGAGTTTGGCGTTCGCCTTGAGGACTACGGTCTCGTGACCGCCCAGGGCTTCGTCCCCTTCACCCAGAGCCCGCATGACCTTCAGGTCATCGACTGCTAGGAGATACAAGCTCCCTTTGGTTCAGCCTGGCTCGCACCCATCGCGTCGCTGCCAGGCTGCTTCGTCGAGAGGCGGGCGCTTCGACGCTCGCTCTGTGGATAGTTGCGCTTGCACCTGCGTAAAGGCGCGGGAAAGCGTATACTTTGTACGTTCATGCATCAATGCAGCGCAGGCCTCTGCGTGGCAGACAAGCAAGAAAGGTAGCACATGGCAACCATCACCACCGCCGATTTCAAGAACGGCATCGGATTGCGCATCAAGGACAAGGTCGTGACCATCGTCGAGTTCCAGCATGTCAAGCCGGGCAAGGGCGGCGCGTTCGTGCGCTATAAGACCAAGGACATCAAGACCGGCCGCGTGGTCGAGAATACCTGCAACGCCGGCACCAAGTTCGAAAGCGTCATGCTCTCCACCCGTGAGATGCAGTACCTCTACAACGACGGCAACGACTTCATCTTCATGGACAACGAGACCTATGAGCAGGTCCCCGTGCCCGAGGACTTCATCGGCGACAACGCTAAGTGGCTCAAGGAGAACGACGTCTGCCAGCTTCTCTACGCCGACGACGACCTTATGGGCGTGAACCCGCCGATGTTCATCGAGGTCCAGATCACCCAGACCGATCCGGGCTTCAAGGGCGACACCGTTCAGGGTTCCACCAAGCCTGCCACCATCGAGACCGGTGCAGTTGTCCAGGTGCCCATGTACCTCAACGAGGGCGAGATGATCAAGGTCGACACGCGCGACGGCAAGTTCGTTTCCCGCGTCTAGTTTCTGCTCCATCGTACGTATTTGGGGGACCCCATGTCTCAGGAGATCTACATTTCCGGTATCGGCATTGCGCCGGAGGTTCTCGCTGCGGTCGTTTCGCGCTCCGTCGAGGAGATCGAGGGCATCGCGTCGGTCGGCGTGAAGGACCTCGCCACCAACCTCGTCTCGATGCTCTCTGCGCGCAGCACCGCCGCCGCTCCTGCGGTCGAGACCGAGGTCGTAGATGACCAGCTTGCGATCACGGTGCACCTTGTCGTGTTCTTCGGCTATCCGTTCAAGAAGCTCGCCGAGGTCGTGCGCGAGGCGGTCGTCCACGCTATCGATGCCCAGGTGGGCGTTTCCGTGGCGCGAGTCGATGTGTGCATCGACGAACTCGTCTTCCCCAAGGAGTAGTAGTGAGCCTCAAAGTAGAACGCGGGCGCACGCTTGCCCGTAGCCAGGCCCTTCAGCTCCTCTTCCAGGCCGAGATTCTCGGGCGCACCGTCGACGATGTGCTCGCAGGCGATTATCTTTTGGCGCGCGCCTCCGAGGAGGCAAGCCCGCTCGTTCCCTACGCTGCCGAGCTGGCGCGCGGTTGCTATGCGCATATCGGCGAGATCGATCGCGGCCTTGCCCGGGTTTCGGAGAACTGGGCTCTTGACCGCATGCCCGGCTCGGACCGCAATCTGCTGCGCCTTGCCGTCTACGAGCTGCGGTTCTCGCCAGAGCGCGTCGATGATGCCGTGGTGATCAACGAGGCCGTCGAGATTGCTAAGGCGTACGGTACCGATGAATCGGCAAGCTTTGTTAACGGCGTGCTTGGGCGCGTGGTGCGCGATTCCCGCATCTTCCCGCGCCCCGTTGATTCCACGCCTGCGGAGGACTCGGCTGCGCCCGCCTTGGTTGCACAGGCGACGGATCCCGTTGAGGCTGCCGAGCCGGCTGCTGCCGAAGCTCCCGCGTCGAGTGAGGGCTGCTAGGTATGGCTGAGGTCGCCCCGAACAGCTTCGCCGATATTACGGAGCGCTTGGACGAAATCATCTCGGTCGTGCGCTCGAAGGACACGTCGCTCGAGCGCAGCCTCGACCTGTATGACGAGGCCATCGAGCTTGGGTCTCGTGCTGCAGAGCTCGTCGATAGCTTCGATTTGAGCCCTGAGGAGGCAGCACAGCTCGATCAGGCGGCTCGTGCCGACGACACCTCCCTCGATGCTGCGGCCCAGGATGGGTCCGATTCGGCTTCCGATGCGGGCGCCGATGCAGCGCCTCCAACTGAATAGGGCTTGCGTGCCATGAAGCGCGTACGCCTCGATGATGAACTCATTGCTCAGGGCATCTGCGTTGATCGCGCGGATGCCCTGCGCACCTTGATGGCCGGTGATGTCTCTGCGCGGGGAGAGCGGCTCACCTCACCCGGCATGATGGTCGAACCCGGCCTTCCTTTGCATGTCAAGGGGCGTCTTCCCTATGTTGGGAGGGGAGGTCTTAAGCTCGAGGGTGCGCTCGATGCCTTCGGCGTGGATCCTTCCGGCCTTGCGTGCGGAGATATCGGGTGCTCGACTGGCGGCTTTACCGATTGCCTTCTTAAGCGCGGTGCTGCCTCGGTTATCGCGGTCGATGTTGGTCGAGCGCAGTTCGCATGGTCGCTGAGAAACGATGAGCGCGTCACGCTTCTTGAGCGGACGAATGTGGTCGATCTTCCCTCGCTGGGCTATCGCGCCTGCTGCGATCTGGTCGTCTGCGATGTTTCCTTTACGAGCATTGCACACATTATCGACGCCGTCATCGCCTTGCTCGTGCCCGGCGGCCGCTTTCTCACGCTCGTCAAACCCCAGTTCGAGGCACCTGCCTCCGAGGTCGGTGAAGGTGGTATCGTGCGCGATCCGAACGTGCGTCGTCGCGTACTCGAGCAAGCGGTAGACCTGTTCTCCGGGCGCGGCCTCACGCCGGAGGGTGTGTGTACCTCGCCCATAACGGGTACGAAGGGTAACGTTGAGTTCTTTCTCCTTGGCCGTCTGGGCTCCGGTGGTGAAGCTGAGGTTGCTGCGGCGCGCGAACGGGTTCTCTCATCCATCGAAGGGGTGGTGGGCGCATGAAGGTTTTTCTCGTGCCGAATTACTATAAAAACGAGGCGGTCGAGAGCGGCCTGGCACTTGAGCTCTGGCTTTCGCGGCAGGGTTATGAGGTGGCATGGGCGGCAGATCAACGCTCGAAGATCGTCTCGACTCCCGATATTGAGGGCTCAGACCTCGTTATCTCGCTTGGCGGCGATGGCACGCTTCTGCGGGCTGCGCGTATCGTCGGCTATCAGGAGATTCCAATACTTGGATTGTCCTATGGACATCTTGGGTTCCTCACGGCTGCTAGCCCCGATGATACCGACATCCTCTCCGTGGTGAGCGATGCCCTGGCGGGCGAGATGCACGTGAGCCGACGCGCTACACTCGCCATCGATGTTTTCGCGCACACCGACGAAGGTGAAGAGCAGACCCTCGACACCTTTGCATTAAACGACCTCGCCCTCACGCGCGGTCCTCTTTCCGACATGGTTGAGTTCACCATCACGGTGTCGGGGCATCGCATCGACCGGCTGCGGGGCGACGGCGTGGTCGTGTCGACGGCGACGGGGTCTACCGGTTATGCGCTCTCGGCGGGCGGCCCTATCGTAAGTCCAGATTACACCGGTATGGTGTGCGTGCCCATTGCGCCGCATACCATTCAGGCCCGCGCGTTTTTGACCTCGCCTTCCGATGTGGTCGAGATCGAGATGTCACGCGATCGCCCCTCTATCCCCGCTGTTGCCGTCGATGGCGTGTTCGTAGCGAAGGATGCGGTGGTCGACCGTGTGGTTGCTCGCCGCGGGCCAGGCGATATCCTGCTGCTCGATTACGGCCCTGAAAGCTTCTATACCTCGGTGTCTCGCGTGTTCTACGGAGTCCACCATGATCGATGAGATTTACGTTCTAGACCTCGCGCTCATCCATGAAGCGACCTTTTCGCCAGCGGCGGGCCTTACCGTGCTCACCGGCGAGACCGGTGCCGGTAAGACGGCGCTTCTCTCTGCTCTGAAGCTTCTGGTGGGTGAGCGCGCGGATGCGTCGCTCGTGCGCGAGGGTGCTGAGTTCGCCGTCGTCGAGGGGCGGGTTTTTCGCGATTCTCATGACGTTGAGGGCGTTTGCGCATCGCGCAGGGTTGGCGCAGACGGTCGGAGCCGGGTGCGCCTCGATGGGCATTTGGGAAGCGTGCGCGAGCTTACGCAGGCGATCGGCCCTACGATCGACCTTTGCGGCCAGCATGAGCATCAGCGATTGCTCGATGCCGCGACGCATGTCGAGATGGTTGACGCTTGGGCAGGCGCTCCGGTGGCCGCAGCACTTGAGGGGTATCGCGAAGCGCTGAAGCGCGCTCGCGCGGCTAAAGATGAGCTTGACCGGGTTACGGCGGCGGCTCGGACGCAGGGCTCTCGTCTCGAGGAGGCGAGATTTGCGCTCGAGCGCATCGATGAGGTGGATCCCCAAGAGGGTGAGTTCGAGGAACTCGAAGAAACCTTGCCGCGTGCGGAGCACGCCGAGGCGCTCGCGGGCACCGCGCACGAGGCTGCGGAGGCCATTTCGGGCGAGGGCGGCGCGCTCGACGCGCTGAATTCGGCGATCGCCGAGCTTGCGCGCATGGGATCGGTCGACGCCAAGCTTGCCCAGTTCGCCGATACCCTGACCGGTGCGGCCATCACGCTCGAAGACGCTTCGTCTGACCTCAGAAGATATCGCGATAACGTCGACTTCGACCCTGCCGAGCTTGCGCAGCTTCAGGAGCGCTTTTCAGCGTTTAAGGGATTGCTCAGGCAGTTCGGGCCCCGCATGGAAGACGTCTTTGCCCGCCGCGAGGATGCGCGCGAGCTGCTTGCCGTCGTAAGTGATGGTGAGGCGCGGATCAAGCGCGCGCAGGAGGCGGTCGATGTTGCAGAGGCGGCGCTCGCCAAAGCGGCCAAGATGCTTACCAAGCGCCGTAATGAGGCTGCGCCCCGCTTTTGCCGCGAAGCGGGCAAACAGATGGCGCGTTTGAAGATGGGACACGCTGAGCTCGTTTGGGAGTCGCGGCCGCTGCCGCGTGAGCGTTGGAACGAGAATGGACCTACGACGTGCGAGCTTTTGTACCGCAGCGGTGCCGGCCTGACGCCGCGACCGCTTCGGCGCATCGCCTCTGGTGGCGAGCTCTCGCGCGTCATGCTTGCCTGCAAGGTCGTTTTGGGAGAGACCGACGGTGTGGATACCCTCGTCTTCGATGAGGTCGACGCCGGCGTGGGCGGTGCCGTGGCCCGCTCGCTCGCAGCGGTGCTCGCCGACCTCGCCCGCACGCATCAGGTCATCGTCGTGACCCACTTGGCGCAGGTCGCCGTGATAGGGGAGCGCCACTACGTGGTGCGCAAGGACGACGCCGATGTGCCCGAAACGCAGCTTGCCGAGGTTTCGGGCGAAGCGCGCGTGCACGAGATCGCCCGCATGCTCTCCGGCGATGAATCCGAGGCGTCTCTTATCCATGCCCGCCAGATGCTTCAAGAATCCGGCACCTGGCATGAATCGTAGACACCCGGTGCTGGTGATTCATTAGTTGGTTCGTAGACACCGGGTGTTGGCGATTCACGAACCAGATGAATCGTAGACACCTGGTGTTGGCGAACCATTTTGGCGAGTCATTATTGGGCGACTGCCGATACGCGTTCATGGGTATCATGAGCTCACCAACGGGGGTGGGTGGTACTCTATGCCAATGCGCAGAAGATCTGATTCCGGGTTCTACCATGTCATGCTTCGCGGCAATGCGAAGCAAATCATCTTTGAGGACGATGATGACCGACGGAGATTTCTCGCTTTGCTGGGCTCGTCGACGCATGGTACGAGCATCTCGATCGTGGCGTGGTGTTTCATGGACAACCACGTTCATCTCGTGCTTGCTGACCCAAAAGACGAAGTCAGCGCGGCGCTTCATGATCTTGCCATGTCGTATGCTTTGTATTTCAATCGGAAGTGCCAACGCACGGGCCATGTGTTCGAAGGCAGGTTTAAGAGCCTCCCTATCGATACCGATGAGTATTTGCTGCAGGTTGTTCGCTATGTGATAAATAATCCCTTTGCAGCGGGAATCAGCTCCCTTGACGACTATCCGTGGTCGAGCTTTCCTGAATACTGTGGTCAGAAAGGTTTGACGGATGTTGGCATCGTGCTCGATATGTTTGAAAGCCCCGAGGATTTTGAGCAGTTCTGTCGTGAGGGGTCTCAGCCATATGACCGAAAGCTCGAGCACGATAGCGTTCCCGACGCGATGGCCTTGCCGGTTGCGAATCATATCGCTATGCAGCTTGGATACCGGGATGTTTCGCAGATTAGGTCGCTTTCCCGGGAAAAGCAAAGCGCATTTCTATCTAATCTAGCAGATACCGGATTGACGCATAAGCAGATTGCACGCTTGACGGGCATTTCCGCATCGACCATAAGCAGAAGAATCCGCGAAGCTGAAGCATCTCGATCTTTGTGATGTTGACCGAGGAGGGTTACCTATGGGAATCAGCGATCCGCATTTCCCCTATTGGGGGCTATCTCCTGAGGGGGGCACGAGAATCTGCTACACCGGCATGTCCGATGGGGATATTCCTGATGAGCCTCTTTGCTCGGAGACTGAGAGGGCCTTCGCGCTTCTCAAAGAACTTGCAAGCTCGGCTGAAACGCAGACACCCGATGCCCACGAACCAGATGAATCGTAGACACCGGGTGTTGGCGATTCATTTGAGGTGATCGGCGAGGAGCTGGAGGGCGTGGCGGTAGCCGGCAAGGCCTTCGCCGGCTACGCGGGCAAAGCAGGCCATGCCGGCATACGAGACCTGCCGGAAGTCCTCGCGCTCATCCACGGCAGAGATGTGGACCTCGACAGCGGGGATGCTCACGGCTTTGAGTGCATCGAGAATGCCGATGCTTGTATGCGTGTACGCAGCCGGATTGATGACGATTCCGTCCACCGTTCCGTACGCATCCTGAATCCGGTCGATAATCGCGCCCTCGTGGTTCGACTGAAAGACCTCAACATCGTCGAATCCAAGCTCGCTGCCAGCTTCCTTACATATGCGAACGAGGCCATCATAGGTTTCACGACCATAGATGTTTGGCTCGCGTATACCGACCATGTTGATATTCGGTCCATTGATGACAAGTGCGTTCACGAGGCTCCTTCCTACCTTGATAAAATGAACCGGGTTCGTTTTATCAAACCTGCTGAGATTCGCGCACAAGCTGTGCGATGGCGGCCCGCGCTGTGGCATCGGCCGACTCGCGCGAGGTCACAACGACATCAGCCCAGCTTCGATAGCGCGGCATGCGCTCTTCGGCGAGCTTCTGAACCCCGTCGCGCTGTGAGACCGGCCGTCCCTTGCTCGAAAGCTCACCAAGGGGTCGGTCGAGCATCACGATCCGGCTGTTCTGGTGAAGGAGGGGATAGTTCTCATCCTGCGTCACCACGCCCCCGCCGCATGAGAGCACGATGCCGCCGCGTTTGGCAACCACGCCCAAGAGGGCAGTTTCCTCGCGTCGGAATGCGGCCTCGCCGCGCTCGGTGATAAACGTGGAGCAGCTGCAACCAAGGCGCTCTTCAAGGGCCCAATCAAGATCGATGTGCTCGCGCCCGAGCCTCTGGGCGATACGCTGGCCAACGCGGGTTTTACCTGCCCCCGGCATGCCGATGAGGGCGATGTTCTGTATCTCGTATCCGAGCTCGTTTGTCACGGCGGCAATGCGTTCGGCGGAGTAATCCTCGCCTGTGAAATCATGGAGCGAGCCCGCGGCTTGCGCCACGAGCATGAGGAGCCCGCCAGCCACCGGGATGCCTCGGTGCTCAGCCTCCATCATAAGCCCGGTGCGCGCAGGGTTGTACACGATGTCAACGACGGCCTCCAGGTGGGGGAGCGCATCGAGCGTGCAGGGTGCCCCAGGGCAGGACGGGTACATTCCGGCAGGCGTAGCGTTCACGGCGAGTGCGGCGTCAGCAAAGCGCGGAAGATCCTCGTAGGTCACCTCTCCGGTGCGTCCCACGGCAATCGGCTCCATGCCTAAATCTGCAAGAACCGCGATGCAGGTCGTACCGGCGCCGCCGTGCCCGCCGAAAACGAGCGCGCGCTTGCCAGCGAGATCGACCCCAAGCGACTGCACCAACGTTTTGAAGCCGAAGTAATCGGTATTGTCGCCGCGAAGGCGTCCGTCGGAAAGCCGGACGATGGTGTTCGCGTTGCCTAAGCGCCGGGCAGATTCGGACAGTTCATCAAGAAACGGCATGACCGTTCGCTTGTAGGGGATCGTGACGTTAAGGCCTTGCCATGTGTCCTCACGCAAGAACTGCTCGACCTCGCCAGGCTCCCGCTCGAAGCGCTCGTAGCCCGTGATACCGGCAAGAAGCTCGTAGATGCGCGGGGAGTAGGTGTGCCCGAGGGTGCGGCCAAGCAGGCCGTAGCGAGGCGTATCCTCGCAACCATGCGCCATCACAGCACCTCCGTGTAGCTGCCGAAGTACTTGACGCTTTCACACACGTCATCGAGGCTGTCGAGGAGCGTGTTGAGGGGCTCGGTGCCCGCAGGGCTCTCGATATCGAAGTAGAACATGAACTCGAAATCGCGGCCGGGGATGGGCCGGCTTTCAAGTTTAACGAGGTTGATATCGAGGGCGTAGAAGCGCTCGAGCACGCGGTACAGAGATCCTGGCTCGTGCTTCATCGTGAGCATGAGCGAAGTGCGCGTGGCGCCAGGGAAGATCTGCGGCTCGGCCGAGACGACGATGAAGCGCGTGTAGTTGTTGTCGGAGTCCTGCACGTTCGATTCGAGCACATCAAGGCCGTAGAGAGCGGCGCAATCGCGCGATGAGAGGGCCGCGATATCATTCCGAGGGGAGCGGGAGACGAACTCGGCTGCCTGAGCGGTATTCTTGAGCTCATGGGCGGTAACACCGAGCTGTTCAAGATAGTCGCTGCATTGCGCGATAGCCTGTTCATGCGAGTAGACCTCGCGTATATTCTCCCGATGCACGCCGGGGCGCGCGAGCAGGTTGTGATCGATCTTGAGGCGAAGGCTCCTTACGATGGAAAACGAGTACTCGGCGAGAAGGTCGTAGACGGCATTCACCGAGCCTGCCGTGGAGTTCTCGATAGGAAGCACGCCAAAGTCGCAGAGGCCTTCGCGCACCGCGCGGAATACGCCTTCAAAGGTGTTGAAGAACGTGATGCCGGGCACGCGGAAGAGCTTGCACGCGGCGATCTGGCTATAGGCGCCCTCGACGCCCTGGCATGCTACGCTCGCCGTGGCAGGGAAGGGCTCGCTCACCGGCTTGAGGCTTGCGTGCGCCCGCGCGGATCGGCTTTCGCCGGTACCGCGTGCAATGATGCGCTGCTGCTCGGCCTTGTTCATGCTCATGAGGAGCGAGAAGAGCGCGACGGCTTGCGGTTGGAGGCGCTCGGGCGAGCGGCGTGCCACGTCCAGCAGCTTCTCTCGTTCCCGTGCGGGGTCGAAGACCGCTTTGCCTGAGCCGATCTTTGACTCGGCAACCTCCGTGGCAAGCTCCATCCTCTGGCAGAAGAGGTCAAGCAGCTTGTGGTCGACTTCGTCGATCCGGTTGCGCACATCTGCTAAGTCCATGATCGTCCCTTCGGTCCAGAAAACGGCTAAAGAGCTCTATTGCCCTGTGATTCGAGGATAAGGTCGAGGAGCGCGAGCGCGCAGACGGCTTCGGCTACGGGCACGGCTCTTGGTACGATGCAGGGGTCGTGTCGCCCTCGAACGACAAGGTCGGCATCGCACCCCGCATCGAGGTCAACGCTTTGCTGTTTCCTCCCGATGGACGGCGTGGGCTTCACGGCCATCTGCCAGACGATGGGCATACCGGTTGAGATGCCGCCCAAGATGCCCCCGGCGTTGTTGGTCTGCGGCGCCACGTTGCCGTGGTCCATACGGTAGGGGTCGTTGTTCTGGCTTCCACGTAAATAGGCAGCTGAGAAGCCGGCCCCGAAATCCACGCCCTTGACTGCGGGTATGCCGAATGCGACGCGCGCGATTCGGTTCTCGATGCCATCGAACATTGGATTGCCGAGCCCTGCGGGCACGCCATACGCCACGCACTCGATAACGCCGCCGACGCTATCGAGGTCGTTGCGCGCATCGAGGATGCATCCCCTCATGGCTTCCGCAGCCCCCTCATCGATGCAGGGAAAACCATGGGAGCTCAGACGTGAGAGCTGGTCCTCATCAAGCTCCATATGATTGAGCGGGGTGTCGGGTATGCCCTGAGGGCCCAGGTTGGCGATGTGGGCCGCGATTCGGATTCCTCGCTGCGCGAGAGCCTGGAGCGCGATACCGCCGGCGATACAAATCGGTGCGGTGAGCCTTCCTGAGAAATGGCCGCCTCCCGCCACATCGTTGAACCCGTTGTAGCGGATGCGCGCAGGGTAATCCGCATGCCCCGGCCTGGGCACGCGACGCAGCTCGTCGTAATCCTGCGAGCGCGTGTTCTCGTTCTCGATAATCGCCGCAATGGGGGCTCCGGTCGTATGGCCGTCGACGACGCCGCATAGAATGCGCGCCCGGTCCGCTTCCCGGCGCGTCGTTGCCGTGGCGTCGCGACCGGGGGCGCGGCGGTCCAGGAAGTTCTGGAGCTCGTCAAGATCGAGCGGAACGCCCGCGGGCATGCCGTCAATCGAGCAACCGATGGCCGGTGCATGCGACTCCCCGAAAATGCTCACCCTGAGCGCGGTACCCAACATCGACGACATGCGATCACTCCTCGCTCAACGCTACCGAGCCGCCAAGAGCCCGATAATGCTCGAAGAACAGCGGATACGACTTGTTCACCGCTTCCGCACCGTGAATCTCCACCGCCCCGGTGCAGCGCGTCGCTGCGACAGCGGCCATCATGGCGATGCGATGGTCGTTATGGGCGCACACCACCCCGCCGGAAAGTTCATCGACACCTTCGATGACAAGGTCGTCGTCAACAATCCTGACCCGCGCCCCGAGGTTGCACAGCTCTTTCGTGGTCGTTTGAAGGCGATCGGATTCCTTAATGCGCAAACGCGAGCAATCGCGGATCACCGTCGTTCCCTTTGCTACCGAAGCTACGGCCGAAAGGACGGGTACCAGATCCGGCACATCGCGCGCGCTGAGCGTGAAACCATGGAGGGTGCCAGGTTGCACCGTCGCAGCGCCCGTCGACCGGCGGATGCGCGCGCCAAAGCACGAGAGGGCGGCCAGGACATTGCGGTCCCCTTGGGCCGAGGAAAGCGAAAGGCCGCTGACGGTGATGCATTCTGTGCCCATCGCACCGGCGCATAGCCAAAAAGCGGCATTGGACCAATCGCCCTCGACGGAAACGCTACCGGGGGTGCGGTAGGGGCTTCCGTCGAGCAGGTAGCGCGTGCGCGGTTGTCCGTCGAGCGCCGCTCCCGTCTCAACGCGAACGGATACCCCGAAGGTTTCGAGCGCCTGAAGCGTGAGGGCGATGTAGGGCTTGCTCTCGATGGTCCCCGTGACCTCGATGACACTCGGCTGACCAAGAATTGGAAGCGCAAGAAGCAGGCCCGATATGTACTGGGAGCTTACATTGCCGGGAAGCTTGAACGTTCCCGCTCGCAAGCGCCCTTTCGTGGTGAGCGGAAGGCTGCCAAGGCCCTGAAGGTCGCATCCTGCTGCGATAAGCTCCTCGGCGAGAGGGGAGAGCGGTCGCTCTCCCAGCCTCCCGGCACCGGTGAAGGTTGCGTCTGCGCCAAGTGCGCAGGCAGCGGGAAGCATGAAACGGAGCGTGGAGCCAGATTCACCGCAATCGAGTGTAGCCCCAGCCAGTGCGCGCAGGATTCCGTGCTCTTGGCTCTTGGGTATGGGGTGGACGCGCAATCCCTGCTCCGCCCGCTCCACCTTTGCGCCAAGCGCTTCAAGACAGCGGATCGTTGCCTCGATATCGGCGCAGGAGGTGTTGCAGGTCACGTCGGTCACGCCGTTGGCCAGCGCGGCGGCGATGATGAGGCGATGTGCGACGGACTTCGAGGCAATGGCGGGTACGGTGCCGGCAAGATGTGCCGGAGCGATGCGAGCGATCATCGAGAGGCTTCCTCTCCAATACGGTCGTTGTCTGCGGGTGCTTCATCTGGTACGGCGGGCTCGTTCGCTGCGGAAGAGAGCCCGTCATAGAGAAAGTCCCTGAATTCCTGCAGGTCCATCGTCTCGATCGAACACGAGCCGATCTCGTGGGGAAGGACGACATCGATGGAGTATCCTTGCCGTTTTTTATCGTGGAGAGCTTCGGCAAAGATCTGCTCTGCGTTCCATCGGCACGAGGTGGCGAGCCCATGGCGACGAACGAGGTCCTCGATGCGCTGAGGCACGGTTTCGTCACATACCCCTCGCGCAGCTGCTGCCCGCGCGATGATGCCCATGCCCAATGCGACGCAGTTTCCATGTCCCAGCTGATACGCTTCGAGCGCTTCGATAGCATGGCCCGCGCTATGGCCGAAGTTGAGGAGCTTCCTCAAGCCCGACTCGCGCTCATCCGCTACGACCACATCGCGCTTGATCTCGATGTTGCGTGCGATAATCGCGGCAACAAGGCCGAGATTCTGCGTAAGGAGCTCTTGGGTGAGCGGTGTCTGCTCCAGTTGGCTGAAGAGCGCGGCGTCGCAGATGACACCGTGCTTGATGATCTCCCCGCAGCCGTCGGAAAGCTGCTCAGCCGTGAGGGTGCCGAGGCAACCCACGTCGGCGATGACGATGCTCGGCTGCCAGAAGGCGCCTGCAAGGTTCTTGCCCGCCGCAAGGTCGATGGCGGTCTTTCCGCCCACCGAGGAATCGACCATGGCCAAAAGGCTCGTGGGAATCTGGGCGAACCGTATGCCGCGCATGTAGGTCGCTGCGGCGAAGCCGGCTACATCTCCGACCACGCCTCCGCCAAGGGCCACGACCGCATCCTTGCGATCGAGTTCGTTTTCGGCAATGAACTCAAGGATTTCGATAAGAGTGTCTGCCCGCTTGTGCTCTTCCCCCGCTTCGAACATGTGGACGCACGTAGTGTAGCCCGCCTCGGCGAGGCTCTTGGTCACGATATGCGCGTAGAGCGGCCCCACGTTCGTATCGGTGATGACGGCGGCACGCGAGCCCCTGCATGCGTCGCGAATGAGCTCGCCGGACTGCTCGAGGAGCATCGTGCCGATATGCACGCGATACGGCGACGAGCAGTTGATATCGATCGTATACATAGGAAAGCTCCAATCGAGGTGGCCGATGGCTTCGGCGTGGGCCATGCCCGTGTACCCAAGGCGAGGTGCCAGATAGATGCGCGTGGACGTTAGGCGCTTGACGCCTCGTCATCGAGCGCGCGCTTGATGCGGTCGCCTTCAGCGAGCAGCATGCGCAGCCGGTCGCGGTCACCTGCATCGAGGGCGAGGCGGTATGCGTCGAGAGCCTCGATGAGCGAAGCGATTTCTTGGGACAGGTTCTTCGCGTCGTCCATCATGAGTTCGGCCCACATGCCGGGGTTCAGGTGCGCCACGCGAGTAAGATCGCGATAGCTTCCCGCGGAAAACCCGTGGTGCGCGCGTGCCGTAGGGCTCTTCACATAGGCGTTCGAAACGACGTGCGCAAGCTGGCTCGTGAACGCGATGACGCGATCGTGCTCCTCGGGGCTCGTGACGCTAAAGCTACCGAACCCTACGGGGGCCAGGAGCGTGTGGGCGCGGTCGAGCAAGGTGAGGCGACGGGCGTCATCGGTTTCGGGCGGAACGAGGACCATGGGCGCGCCACGGAAAAGGTCGGCGCGCGCATGCGAGAAACCGGAGAACTGCGTGCCGGCCATGGGGTGCGTGCCCACGAACGCGAAGCCGTTCACGCGGGCAAGCTCGAAAGCGCGGGCGCAGACGGCCTCCTTCACGCCAGCGGTATCGATAATGATGGGGCCGCGTGAGGTATCTGGGTCAGAGATGCGCCCGAGTATTTCGGCATGCTCCTCTAGCCATTCGATGCAGGCTTGCGGGTAGGCAGCGAGGATGATGAGGTCACAGGAGGGGATGGACGCATCGTCGAGCGGTGCCTCAACCGTCTCGATCATGGAAGCGTCCATCGTGTCTCGGTCGGTGTCGAGGGCATAAACCGTGGCTCCGAGCGAGCGGTACGCACGGGCGAAGCTTCCGCCGATAAGGCCGAGGCCTACGATGCCCACGCACATGCTGCGGCAAGCCGCATTGCGGGGTGCATCCGCAGCGGTTATTCCCTGTTCCCGTTCCACCTGCTCCTCCTGCTGTTCTGCCATGGCCTATGCGCCCGCTTCCGGGGTAATCGCCTCACGGATAATCTGGATGCGGCGCATGACGTCGTCGAACATATCGGGCGTGAGGGCCTGCGCGCCGTCGGACCACGCGTGGCTCGGGTCGTCGTGGACCTCGATCTCGAGGCCGTCTGCGCCCGCGGCGGTGGCGGCGAGCGCCATGGGTTCCACGTAGCGGGTGTAGCCGGTCGCGTGGCTCGGGTCGGCAACGACGGGCAAGTGCGAGAGGTAGTGGAGCACGGGCACCGCGTTCAGGTCGAAGGTGTTGCGCGTGCGCGTCTCGAACGTGCGGATGCCGCGCTCGCAGAGGATCACGTTGTCGTTGCCCTCGCTCATGATGTACTCGGCTGCCATGAGGAGCTCGTCGATGGTGCCAGACATGCCGCGCTTCAAGAGGACGGGCGTCTGCGTCTTGCCAACCTCCTTGAGCAGCGGGAAGTTCTGGGCATTCCGCGCGCCGATCTGCATGACGTCGATCTTCTTGTCGAGGAAGAGCTGGACGTCACGTGGGTCCATGATCTCGGTAACGATGGGCATGTCGAGCTCGGCGCGCGCCTCGCAGAGGAGGTCGAGGCCTTCGGCTCCCATGCCTTGGTAGGCATACGGGCTCGTACGCGGCTTGTAGGCCCCGCCTCGAAGCATCGTTGCCCCTGCGGCCTTCACGCGTCGGGCGATGCGGATGAGGTTTACACCCTCCACCGAGCAGGGGCCGGCGATTACCTGGAAGTTTCCGCCGCCGATCTTTATGCCAAAGCCGCAGTCCACTACGGTGTCGGTGGGATGGAACTTGCGATTTGCCTTCTTGAAAGGCTCGGAGACGCGCTGCACGCGCTCCACGATGTCCATACTCTCGAGCAAGAAGGGGTCGATCTTGGTGGTATCGCCCACGAGGCCGATGATGAGCTCATCGGTTCCTTGGCTCACATGAGCCTCCAAGCCCTTCTTTTCGATCCAATTGACGAGGTGGCAAACAGCGCTCTCGTCGGCATTCTTCTTGAGGATGGCAATCATGTCGTCTCCTGGCTTTGCCGTGGTTGCGCCAGCTTTGGCGCGGGATAAGTCGTCATATTGTATACCAAGGCGAACGTATGGGCGGGCAGGGTGCGGCGCAGCATCATCTCGTTACAGAAGGTGCTGGCGAGGTGCTCCTTTGGGTTTTTGCAGGGCTGTCAACCCGTCCTTCGCGCAGAGGCGGAGCGGCCCTCTTGGTCGCAAAAGGTGTACACGAGCGTCAAAATTCTTGCGTTTTTACCTGTTTTGTGACGCTCATGTACACTTTTTGCTGCGGTGCATCTTTGCTGCGGCGCTCCTTTTGCTGCGATGCATCTTTGCTGCAGCGCGCCTTTCACGGCGCGCTCACCGTGCTCGCGTGTTCTATGGTTCCCCCTGCAGTCGATTCAAAGTTGCCCGCGCGCTGCGTTTGGGTATAATGCATGGTGCTTCGTCCCTTTAGCTCAGTGGATTAGAGCGTCTGCCTCCGGAGCAGAAGGCCGCAGGTTCGAATCCTGTAAGGGACACCAGATTGGTCAACCCGGGTTGCTTCACGCGGCCCGGGTTTTTCTTTACAAGAGCCTGGGGCTCCCTCACAGCGGTTCGCGGTAACCGGGTTTCTGAGAATATTCGCCGTGGGGATGCGATGGTTGTGCCTGATGCTGTGTTTGTCCGTGCTTTGCACGGGGCATACAATGGCACGTTAGTATAAAGAGCTTACCGTGCCCGCGTATGGGCGCGGTTCATGTGCTGAACGTGTTGTGGGGAGACGCCATGGCTCAAGAAGCCGAAGAGAGAGCAGCTGGAGCCATGGGCTCGCCAGAGGATGGGCCCCTTTCCGGCCTTACCGCCTCCGAGGTGGCCGAACGCATCGAGCAAGGCCGCGTTAACGTCAATATGGAGCTCAAGACCAAATCGGTTCGAGAGCTCATTGCCGACAACCTTTTCACGCTCTTCAATCTCATCAACCTCGTTCTCGCAATCCTTGTGATCATCGCAGGGTCGTTCAAAAACCTCACCTTCCTCGCCATCGTCTTTCTCAACACGGGCATCGGCGTCGTGCAGTCGCTGCGCTCCAAGCGCATGGTGGACAAGCTCACGCTCCTTGCCACCAAGAAGGCGCGCGTCATTCGCGATGGTCGCGAGGTTGAGCTCGATCTCGACCAGATCGTGATCGACGACCTCGTCAAACTTGGGCGCGGCGACCAGATTCCCGCCGACGCCATCGTGGTTGACGGTGAGGCGCAGGTGAACGAGAGCTTGCTCACCGGAGAGAGCGACCTCATCAAAAAGACGCCGGGCGACGAGCTCATGAGCGGCAGCTTCCTCGATTCGGGCCTCGTGTACGCGCGGGTTATCCATGTGGGCGCCGAGAACTACGTGGCCAAGATCAATAATGAGGCCAAGTATGTCAAGAAGGTCAACTCCGAGATTCTGAATACCCTGAACGTTATCGTGCGGTTTGCGAGCGTCATCATGCTGCCGCTCGGCATCGCGCTCTTCATCTCGAGTCTTTCGGAAAGCTATGTGGAGGCCGGCGCGCCGGGAACGGGCCTGTGGGGCTGGTTCACCGGAGAGCTTGCGCAGGGGCACGTGCCCTCGGACGAGATTCTCTCTGTCACGGGCGCCCTTCTCGGCATGATCCCGCAAGGGCTCGTGCTTCTCACCTCGTCGGTGCTCGCCATCGCAACCATTCGCCTCGCCCGCAAGAACGTGCTTGCCCAGCAGCTCTACTGCATCGAAACGCTTGCCCGCGTGGACGTGCTCTGCCTCGACAAGACGGGAACCATTACCTCGGGGCGCATGACGGTCGAGGGCACGTATCCGTTGCCTGTTGAGGGGTCCGTTGCCCGGGATGCCGCGGAGCTCCTGCCGCGGGACGTGTCGGTGCTCGATTTCGCCCTGGCGAACGTGGCGCGCGCAACCTCTGCCGATGCCAACGAGACCTGTAAGGCGCTGCTCGATTTCTATGCCGAGAGCCAGGTGCCCGTAAGGAAGCCCGAGCGCGTGGTTCCGTTCTCGTCGGCGAAGAAGTGGAGCGGAGCATCCTTCGCGGAGGGCGCGTTTGTTATGGGCGCGGCGCAGTTCGTGCTCGCGCCTGCGGAGTTCGCTGAAGTTGAGATGCGCGTCGCAGAGCTGGCGAGCACCTGCCGTGTGCTTGTGGTGGCGCATGTGGATGGCTTTACCGAAGACGGGGAGATGGTGGGCACCGCGCGCCCCGTGGGCTTTGTGACCATTCGGGATGAAATCCGTACTTCAGCAGCCGAGACCATCGGATACTTCTGCGAGCAGGGCGTCGAGCTCAATGTCATCTCGGGCGACGACCCGCGGACCGTCTCAAGTATCGCGCAGGTCGTTGGGGTTCCCGGTGCGGATGCCTATGTGGATGCCACCACACTCGATACCACAGCCAAGATCGATGCCGCGGTAGATCGCTACCATGTGTTCGGCCGCGTGACGCCCCAGCAGAAGCGCGAGCTCGTACAGGCTCTCAAACGGCGCGGCCACACCGTCGCCATGACGGGTGACGGCGTAAACGACGTGCTCGCTCTTAAAGAAGCCGACTGCTCCGTGGCGATGGCAGCGGGTTCCGATGCGGCCCGCAACGTCGCCGAGATCGTGCTCGTGGACAATGATTTCGCGAGTATGCCCGCCGTGGTCGCCGAGGGTCGCCGTGCAATCAACAACCTCCAGCGATCTGCTGCGCTCTTCCTCACCAAGACGCTTTTCTCCATGGGGCTCGCGGCGATTTGCATCGCGTTCCCCCCATACCCGTTCCAACCAATTCAGATGACGCTCATCAACTTCTTCTGCATCGGCTACCCCGGCTTCGTGCTCGGTCTCGAGGCGAACAGGGCGCGCGTTGAAGGAAGCTTCCTCGTAAACGTTATCAAGCGCGCGCTTCCCGCATCGATTTCCGTTGTCGTGGCCGCCTGCCTGTGCATGATGGGAGCCGCCTTTGCCGGGCTCGATAACCGGACGCTTTCCACCATGTGCCTCGTCACGACGAGCGTCATAGGCTGCTGCCTCATCTTCCGCATCTCCCAGCCGTTTACGCTCCTCCGGCGTCTTCTCTTCGCATCGATCGTTTCCGGTCTGGTGATCGGCGTGGTGGCGTTCCCCGACTTCTTCTCTATCGCCCGGCTCTCGCTTGGCCTCGTCGTCTATCTCGTGATCATTGCCTTGGCCTGCAGCCTCCTATTCATGAAGCTCGCTGGTGCCATGGACGCTCAGGCTCCTAAAACCACCAGGCTCGCGACGGGCTTTGGTCGCGGCGTCAGGGTCACGCGCCGGCGCAGGGGAGTGTCGCAGGTGACTTCGACCGGCTCCACCGCTCGCCGAGTGATCACGCGCGCCTATGCATCCATGACGCGCCGTCAAGAGCACCGCGCGCTCGAACGGGCAGAATCGCATGCCGAGGAGGCGTTGGACGAATCGGCTTCGCCTCGTTCGGCCGCGCCGGAACCTTCAGAGTCACGCGAGATGCATCGTGCACCTGAACGCGCGCACGGAAGCGCTCGCGCGCGTGGTGTGAAGGGCGCGAGGAGCTCCTCGGGTGTTTCTGTAACAAAATCGGCTTCGGGCATTCGCGTGAAGATGCCCGCCCGCAGACGCGGTAGGATGGGAAACGGCCATACCCCTACCTCCTGATGGGAGCAGCATGACAAGCTCGCAAGAACCGCGCTTCGCGGAAAAGGCCCTCCTCGTCGACGGGACTGAGTACCGCTATTTTGATGTTTCCGAGGTACCGGGAAGCGAAGCGCTGCCCGTGAGCCTGAAGATCCTTCTCGAGAACGTCTTGCGCTGCGCGCGGACGCCCGATGAGGCGCGCGTGTTCGCCAGCCGCATCGTCGAAGCTGGCCGGGATGGCCGCCCGGGCGAGGAGATCGAATTCATGCCGGGACGCGGGCTCTTCCAGGACTTCACCGGTGTGCCCGTTTTCGTCGACTTCGCCGCGATGCGCGATGCAGCCTCCGACCGCGGCGCGGACCCCACGCTCGTCAACCCCCAAATTCCTTGCGTCCTTGTCGTTGACCATTCGGTTACTGCCGATGTCGTGTCCTGCAGCGAGGCTGCGCGTGAGAACGCTCGCATCGAGGCGGAGCGCAACGCAGAGCGCTTCTCGTTCCTCAAATGGAGTGCTGAGAGCTTTCAGAACGTCTCGATCGTGCCCCCGGGGCGCGGCATCTGCCACCAGCTCAATATCGAGCGTTTCTGCACGGTAGCCATGAGCGGTGCCGCTCCCGATGGTAGCTCGTGTGCTTATTTCGATACGCTCGTTGGCACGGACTCGCATACGCCCACGGCCAACGGCATGGGCGTACTCGGTTGGGGCGTGGGCGGCATCGAAGCCGAGGCCGCGGCGCTGGGCCAGCCCATCACCATGATGGTGCCCGCCGTCGTTGGGCTTCGCCTCACCGGTGAGCTTCGGGCTGGCGTGAGCGCCATGGACGCTGCACTTTCGTTTGCCGAGCTGCTGCGCTCGCGTGGTGTAGTGGGCAAGATCGTGGAATGCTTCGGGCCCGGCGTTGCCTCACTCACCGCTACGCAGCGCGCGACGATCGCCAACATGACTCCCGAGTACGGCTGCACCGCCACCTTCTTCCCGCCTGATGCCGTCACGCTCTGCCAGCTCGACACCTTTGGCCGCACCAAGGCAGAGCGCTCGCTGGCCCGAGCATATCTGGAAGCCCAGAACCTGCTCGCCGAGACAGCAACCCCGGTCTTTTCGGAGATCATCGACTTCGATCTTGGTTCGGTCGAACCGTCGCTCGCCGGGCCCTCTAGGCCCCACGATCGGCTCGGCGTGGGCGGACTTCAGGCCCGCTTCAGGGCGTCGCTGGCGGAGCACGGCCGGCATGTAGGCGATTGCTTCGATGTGTCATTCGGCGGGAAGACGCATGCTCTGGGCCATGGCGCCATCGGCATCGCTGCGGTCACCAGCTGCACAACGGCGACCGATCCCGATATGATGCTCGCTTGCGGCCTTGTTGCACGCCGCGCGGTAGAGGTTGGCTGCAAGCCGGTTCCCTGGGTGAAAAAGGTGCTCGCTCCGGGTTCGCATGCGACGACCGAGCTCTTGGCACGTGCAGGCCTTCTTGAACCGTTGGCTGAGCTTGGGTTTACGACGTGCGGCTGGGGCTGCATGAGCTGCATCGGCAATTCTGGGCCCCTTTTCGACCCCATGCATCGCATCGCGGGCGAGTGCGAGCTGGTGAGCGTGCTTTCCGGTAATCGGAACTTCGAGGGCCGCATCTCGCCGGACATCGTTCAGAACTATCTCTGCGCGCCCGCTCTCGTTGTCGCCCTTTCGCTCGCGGGTACGGTAGACATCGACCTTGAGCACGAGCCTCTGTGCACCGGAGCACGGGGACCCGTCATGCTTGCCGATCTCATGCCTGATGCGAGCGAGGTCGAGCAACTTCGACGCTCGCTCGTGAGCCAAAGCTTGTTCCAGGGCTCCGATGACGATCTATTCCGCGGGGATGAGTCGTGGAGCGCGCTCGATGCGTCGCGTGGGGAGACCTTCTCGTGGGATGATGCCTCTACCTACGTTCGCCGGCCCACGTTTTTGGACGACGCGCTGCGCTCTGATTCGATTGCTATCGAGGACGCCCGTTGCCTAGCCCTTCTCGGCGATTTCATCACCACCGATCATATCTCTCCTGCGGGCGCCATCGATCCCTCGTCGTCTGCGGCGGCCTATCTCCGCGCGCACGGCGTCGAGGATGCCGAATTTAACACCTACGGCGCCCGCCGCGGCAACCATGAAGTCATGATGCGGGGCACCTTCGCGAACATTCGTCTCAAGAACAAGCTCGTGGAGCGTACAGGAGGTTGGACCGTTGACCCGGTGACGGGTGAAGATGCGACGATTTTTGATGCCGCTGAGTCTGCGCGCCGTGCTCACCATCCGCTCGTCGTTATCGCGGGCAAGATGTACGGATCTGGTTCATCGCGCGACTGGGCTGCGAAGGGCCCGGCGCTTCTCGGCGTTCGCGCCATCATCGCCGAGAGCTTCGAGCGCATTCACCGGTCGAACCTTATCGGCATGGGCATCCTTCCACTCGAGTTCATGCCGGGCGAGGGGGCGGAGACGCTTGGGCTCACCGGTCTCGAGACCTTCTCCATCGGGGCCGTCTCGCTTGCGCAGGGGCTGCCCGAACCCTTGACCACAAGCGTGCGCGCTCGCGCCGAGGACGGTGCCATTACCGAGTTTTCCGTGCGCGTGCGCGTGGACACGCCCACCGAGGGCGCATATCTCGTAAGTGGTGGTATCCTACCGTATGTCCTCGACGGCCTCGTGTCTCGCCGCGCGACCGCCCATTCATCCTAAATCGCACCCTGTAACGCACTACCCACAAGGAGGACGAATTCCCGGTGATTTGCCCGCACTGCCTCAAGACGATTGACGACGACGCGACCGTTTGCCCCCATTGCCATGCTGAGGTGACTTCCGACGCTGCCCGGCCGCGGCTCGTGTTCTGCGACGGGTGCGGCGCCAGGCTTTCTCCTCATGACCGCACGTGCCCTAAATGCGGTCGTCCGGCGCCGGGTATTCTCTCCACGGCTGCCTCGGCGTCCGATCTTGCAGCCGGAAAGACCGCAAGCTTTCCGCGCCTCACGCAGGCGGCGATCGAGGCTGAGCTTCCGCATGCTGAGCCGGTCACTGCGAGAAGCGTGCTCAATGATTCCCTCGACCCTTGTGCGACCAACGTGCTCGATCGAAACCAGCTTGATGCCCACCTCGGCGCCAAGGGCCGTTCGAACGATGCGGATCCCTACCACAAGCGCAAGCGTCCCATCAAGGCGATCGTGCTTTCACTTCTGTGCATCGCACTTGTAGGTGGTGGTGCCGCTTTCGTGGCGCTCGACCCCTTGGGTGTGATGCCATCGGTCTACGCGTGGGTTCAGCAGTCTGCGAGCGATATGTTTCCGAGCCGCGCGGGCATGGGCGGATCATCGACCACCGAAGACCAGCAAGCCGAAGATGCCGAAGGCGACTCCGCGGACGATGCGCAGACAGAGCCGCTCCAGGACGAGGCCCTCTCCGATGCTGCTGCCTTTGAGCGCCTGAGTGCGGCCTATGATGCCATCGTTGCGATCAATGGGGGAGAGCGGTTTGCCGACGCCATCGATTCATTTAACGCCTCGTACCTCTCGTCGAGCCTCTCTGCCCGCCAGCAGGCCTCGACCGGTGCCTACGATTTGCGTGAAGAGCTTCAAACCATCATGGACGACCTTGACAGCATGCAGCTTGCCGAAGGCTCTGCCTATGAGGAAGACCGCGCTAACGTGCGTCAGCTCGCCGCATGGATGTATGAACGGATCGATGCCATCTGCGCCTCTTGGGACGTCTCGCTCAGTTATCCAGATGGCGAGCGCATGTCCCAGCATCAAGACGAGATTTTGAAGCCCATGCGCGCGGCGGGAAACACGGCACGCGATAACTACTATGCCCATGTATCGGAGTGGGAGCCTGAGGAGAAGTAGCCTCGCGCGCGATCCGGGTTGGTGGGTATCTCGGTTCCGGCCGCGGTTCAATGAGCTTTCAGAGCATTCAACCCGCTCCGGCGGCTACTTTGTCAAAAGGATGAAGTGCGCAGGTTCTTGCTAGAATATTCTCGATTATGACGATACTGCGGAAGGAACGAGATGTTTGGATTCGCTCAGCCTGAGCTGCATACTCCTGAATACGACGTTATGGGCGATGAAGTGGCCGTATTCGAGACGTCGAAGGGCACCGTCCGCGTCCGTCTCGATGGCGAAGGCGCTCCCATACACGTAGGCAACTTCTGCGAGCTCGCCACGATGGGGTTCTACGACGGGTTGAAGTTCCATCGTTACGTTCCGGGATTCGTTATCCAGGGCGGCGACCCCAATACGCGCGACATGTCTGGCGAGGATGTTGCGGCGGGAAAGCCCGGGCCCGACGGAATGCCTGGCACCGGCGGTCCCGGCTGGCGCATCAAGGCCGAATTTGCATCCAACCCCCGCAACAGCCATGTTGACGGTGCGCTCGCCATGGCGCGCTCCCAGCATCCTGATTCCGCTGGGTCGCAGTTCTACTTCTGCCTTGGCCCGCAGCATAATCTTGATTCCGGCTACACCGTGTTCGGCACCACGATCGAAGGGCTCGATGTTATCGGCCAGCTGCGCGCGGGAGACGAGATCCGCCACATCGAGATCGTCCACGAAGCCGTCTAGTCCGCCGCATCATCGAAGGAGAATCCCGTGAACGCAGAATTGCTCGAGCGTGCCCGCGCCGCTTATCGCGCAGGCGATTTTTCCACTGCTGCACAGATGTTTTCCGCCTGCAAGGAGAACTCAGAGGTTGCTGGCGAGGTCGACCACCTTCGCGGTAACTCCCTTATGAAGCTCGGCTTGGCCCGCGAGGCTGCATCTGCCTATGCACTCGCCCTGAACGACGCTGCTTATGGCAAGCGCGGCGCGCTTCTTACGAATGAGGGCAAGGCTCTTTCTGCCATCGGCGATAACGAGGGCGCCGTCCGGTGCTTCACCGAGGCGCTCCAGGACAGCACCTATGCCACCCCGTACAAAGCGCAGCTCGGCCTTGGCCGGGCGCTCCTCGCTTTGGACCGCGTTGCCGAGGCGGGCACGGCGTTTCGCCAGGCGGCGATCGACGGCGCGAACCCTGCGCCCGCGTCTGCCCTTGCCCAGCTTGGTGACTGCTTCGTGAAGCTCGGACGTCCGGGAGACGCCATCGAATCGTTCCGCACGGCGCTCGATTTTGCCGGCCCTCGTGACGACGCGCGTTCGATCAACGCAGGGCTCGGATGCGCCTATGCCGCCTCTAACCGGCCCACCGAGGCGCTCGAGGCGTTCCGTCAGGCCACGGCCGATGGGCTTTATCAGCTCACGCCCGAGCAGGAGGAAGCGCGCGGCCGCGCACAGGATGCGCTCGACGCTGCCTCTGCCCGCAATGCGATGGCACCTGCGGGTGCTTCCGGGCTCGATAACACGATCGACCCGCTTGATCCCCTCGGTAAGTCCGGTGCGCTCATGCCCGATCCCTCCGACACCGGCTTCTTCAAGATGACCGAGGCCGAGATGATCCAAGAGGACAAGCGCCAGATGAAGATTCGCCGCAAGCACCGTCATACGGGGCTCAAGGTCTTCATCGTCTTCCTCGTGCTGCTCGTCCTCGCTGCCGGCGGCCTTGCCTTCGCCTATACGCGCGGGCTCGGCTTCCCCTCGCAGCAGGATGCCCTGAACGGTCTCTTCGACGCTGCCGCTAACGAGGGCGATACGAACGCCTATCTCGCCTCAGGCCTCTCTGATGCGGCCAAGGCGTCGATCGTCTCGTCGATCCCCGATGGCGCGACCGCTACGATCACCAACATGGACCAGTCTATGACTGAGTCGACGGCTCTTGTTACGGTCGAGCTTCCTTTGGGCGGCACCCCTCAGTACGATGTGACCTTCGTGCGCAGCGACAACCATATCGGTTGGGTGGTGAGCTCCTTCGATCTCCATTACGACGAAGACACCACTGCTTCCGATTCGGCCTCCTCGTCTGATACCACCGCCGAATCCGATTCCGCATCGAGCTCCACGGTAGATACCGCGCAGGGTTCGGCTTCCGATGGATCGAGCGCAGCTGCGGAGTAAGCATCGCGCTCTTGTGGTGTTTGACGAGATACGTCTGCCGCCATCATCGGTTGGTTGATGAGTGGGCTACACTTTGTCCAGATTCGCGCGTGCGCGCCGTTCGAGCAATGTGATAAGGGGAAACGTTGTTTTCTTTGATGGATATGCTGTTTGGCCAGTATGCAGGCGACCTTGCCATAGACCTGGGCACCGCCAACACGCTGGTCTCCGTTCGTGGTAAGGGCATCGTGATACGCGAGCCCTCCGTCGTTGCGATCGATAAGAATGATGACCGCATCCTTGCGGTCGGCATCGAGGCGAAGCGCATGCTCGGCCGCACGCCGGGCAATATCGTGGCAGTGCGCCCGCTCAAAGACGGCGTCATCGCTGACTTCGATGTCACCGAGGCCATGCTTCGTTACTTTATCGACAAGGCTTCCGATAAGCGCTACCCGTGGACTCCGCGTCCGCGCGTGGTGGTGTGCGTGCCGTCGGGCGTCACCTCGGTCGAGAAGCGCGCGGTCTTCGAGGCTACTATGTCGGCCGGCGCCCGCCAGGCCTATCTCATCGAGGAGCCGATGGCCGCGGCCATCGGTGCCGACCTTCCTGTTGAGGAGCCTACGGGCTCGATGGTCATCGATATCGGTGGCGGCACGACCGAGGTCGCTGTCATCGCTATGGGCGGCATCGTCGTCTCGCAATCTATTCGCGTTGCCGGCGATGAGTTCGACCAAGCGATTCTCTCTCACGTGCGCGATGCCTACAACCTCGCGATCGGCGAGCGCACCGCTGAGGACATCAAGATCAAGGTCGGTTCCGCCGTGCCGCTCAAAGACGAGCTCGACGTTGAGGTCAACGGCCGCGATGTGATCACCGGCCTGCCCAAGACGGTTCGCATCGAGAGCGAGGAGATTCGCCGCGCGTTGCAGAAGCCGCTCGAGGAGATGGTCAAGGCCGTGAAAGACGCGCTCGACGCCACCCCGCCCGACCTCGCCTCGGACCTCATGTACTATGGCATCCTGCTCACGGGTGGCGGCGCGCTCCTGCGCGGCCTCGATGTGCTCCTCCGCGATGAGACGGGTGTCTCGGTCAACGTGAGCCCTACGGCGCTCGATAACGTGGTCAACGGCTGCGCGCGCGTCCTCGAAGCCAATGCCTTCGATGGCGGGTTCGTCCAGAGCAACGCCTAAGGGGGAACATCGTTCGTGCCGCGCTCGCAGGGGTTTTCCACCAGCCTGAACAATCGCAGACAATCGACGGGGCTGCGCCCCGTCATTGTTCTGTGCGTCATATCGATCCTGCTCCTCACGTTTTACATCCGTGAAGGGGAGTCCGGCCCCATCCATGGGGTGCGCTCCGTGGTGGCCACGATCACCAGCCCGGTGCGCTACGCCGGCTCGGTTGTCGCTTCCCCCTTCAATGCACTCGGCAACGTCTTCTCGAACCTCACCGCCTCCCAGGAGACGCTCTCCGATCTCAAAGCGCAAAACGAGGAGCTCACTGCTCAGGTTGCCGAACTTTCGGAGGCCCAGGAGACCGCCTCGCGGCTTGAGAGCCTCCTTGGGCTGCAGTCGACGTACAATCTCGAATCCACGGCCGCTCGCATCATCGGCGAATCGAGTGATGCATGGTCGCGTACGGTGACCATCGATAAGGGTTCCGCCGATGGTTTTGCCATCAATATGCCCGTCTGCAATTCTGCAGGCGTTATCGGTCAGATTATCGAGGTTTCCGCCAATACCTCTACCGTTCGTCTTATCACCGACGAGAATTCCGGCGTCTCGGCCATGGTTCAGAGCACGCGGGCACAGGGCATCTTGCAGGGCCAGCCCGACGGCACCCTCCGCTTGGAATACGTCACCACCGATGCGGATGTGCAAGAGGGCGACATCATCGTTACCTCGGGCATCGGCGGGGTCTATCCCAAGGGCCTCCCACTTGGCACCGTCTCTACGGTGGTTCGCGAGGAGAACGCTACTTACTACACCATCACCGTCACGCCCGCCTCATCGGATACGGAGAACAACGAAGAGGTTCTCGTGATCACCTCGCTCACCTCAGATCAGCAGGCGAGCGATGAAGAGGTGGCGCAGGCCAACGATGCGCCGCAGGGTACGTCGCGCACATCTGGCTCAGGCTCCTCTGGATCTTCTGGATCCACAGACAACTCCGGCTCCAGCAGCGACGGCGATGGAGACGGTTCCGGCTCCTCTTCGGATGGGGAGTAGGTGAGCGCCATGGATTTCCGTGATTCGGGCCCGAGCCAGCGCTCGCTTGTCATACTTGCAGTCGTCGCCTGCGTGATTCAGGTAGCGCTCTCACCCCAGATTTCCATCTTTGGCGGGCGCTTCAACGCCATGCTGGTGCTTGCCGGCACCCTTGCGCTCACGGGAAACGCCCCTCGCGCGGTGTACGTCGGGTTCTTCGCGGGCCTGTTCTACGACCTTACCGCATCGGTGCCCGTAGGCCTCATGACGCTGCTGCTCACCATCGGGTCGTTTGCGCTCTCCCATGTCTCCAATGCAGGCACCACGGGTTTCTCGGGCACGTCGATTCGTCTCTTCTTTGTGTTCTCGATCGTCGTGTGCCTCGCCAACGGCATCGGTCTTCTGCTCTTGGGGTACGAGGGAGATATTCTCATCTCGCTCGGTGCCCACGGGCTCATGTCCGCGTTGCTGAGCTGCGCGCTCGCCGTACCCTTCCTCATGGTTGCTGGAAGCGGCAACCAAGGGCGTGGGGGCTTCACCGCTAAGGGGAAGGGCGGAACGCGCTTCAAATCGTCATCTTCGGGCAAGCGATTGCGAAACCTGCGCTAGGGGGTGTGAGGAATGGATGCCCAGCTTGTCGTTATCATAGCCGGCGCCGTCCTCGTCGCCGCCATCATCGGGTCGCTCCTTATCATGAGGGGCTACTCGGGCAAATTCACGTTCGATACCAAGAACGGCACCAAGCCGAAGGCCTCCGAGGGCGAGGGCAATACGCAGGGGCTTGCCTATAAGGGAAGGTTTACCCTGCTTGCCGTAGGCGTTGGCGCCATGTTCGCAACACTCATCTCCAAGCTCTGGAGCATGCAGATGGTGAGCTCGGATTATTATGACCAGCTCGCCGTAAGCAATCGCACGAGAACCGTGACCACATCCGCCCCTCGCGGCCGCATCCTCGACCGCAACGGGGTTGAGCTTGTGCGCAATCGCGCCTCGCTCGCGGTGACCGCGTATCGCGATCTTGCCGACGACCCCGTTCTCGTTCGCCACTTGGCAAATGTCTTGGGTATGCCCTATGTGGCCGTTCGCCGTAACATCCAGGACAATACCGAGGGTGCGCAGGCCCAGCATACGATTGCGACCGATGTGCGCCGCTCGACCGTTGCCTACATCCAAGAGCACGCTGGCGAGTTCACGGGTGTCTACGTTGCCGATCGCACGGAGCGTGAGTACCCTTACGGCACCCTCGCTTGCCATGTGCTCGGATACACCGGCACCATCACCTCCGAGCAACTCCAGGAGCAGGAGGAGGCCGAGCAGACCGAGGGCAGCATCGAATACCGATCCGGCGACGTGGTGGGTCAGGCAGGCGTCGAGAGCCGCTACGAGCGCTTGCTCCAAGGCATTCGCGGTGAGCAGACGGTGACGATCGATGCCTCTGGCAACGTTACCGGACAGGTGGGGGAGGTGCCTGCGCGCGCAGGCTCCGATATCCGCCTCACCATCGACGTGAATATTCAGAAGGCTTGCGAAGACGGTCTGGCGTACGCCATCGAGGTTGCGCATCGGGCTGGCTACGGCAACGCGCAATGCGGTGCCTGCGTGTGCCTTGACTGCACGAACGGCGAGATCCTCGGCATGGCGAGCGCACCCACCTTCGATCCGTCGGTATTCGTTGGCGGCGTCTCGTCTGACATCTGGTCGCAGCTCAATAGCGAAGAGTCGCAAAACCCGCTGCTCAACCGTGCGGTTGGCGGTCAGTACATGTCCGCCTCGACCATCAAGGCGTTCTCTGCGCTCGCCGGGCTTGAGTATGGCATCTATTCGTCTTCCCGAACGACCAACTGCACTGGTTGGTGGACGGGCAACGGCGAAGCGTACGGAAAGTATTGCTGGAACCATAGCGGCCATGGCCCGTTGAACCTCAGAAACGGCATCGTGTACTCATGCGACCCGGTCTTCTACGACATCGGCCACGATTTCTACTACGACGAGGAGAATCCCGAGGGCCTGCAGGAGATGTTCCGTCGCTGGGGCCTTGGTTCCAAAACCGGTGTTGACCTGCCGAGTGAGGCATCTGGTCGCGTGCCCGATGCTGAATGGAAGAATGAGTACTTCTCAAGTTATTCGGATGAGGACCGTGCTTGGAACCCGGGAGACATGACGAACATCGTTATCGGCCAGGGTGATATCTTGGTCACCCCGCTGCAGATGGCTACGGGGTACGGCGGCATCGCCATGAACGGCTTGGAATACACGCCGCATGTCTTCCTCTCTGCCGTCGCACGCGATGGCGAGGGCGATGCCTATCTCTACAACGAGTCTGGCACGAAGGAGCGCCTGACCGCCGAGGTTAACGACCAGAGCGAGCTCGATCTCGTGCACGACGCACTTGAAGGCGTCATCTATGAGGAGACCCCGAGCACGACGGCGCACTTCACCAATCTGCCGGTGCGCGTTGCCGGCAAGACCGGAACGGGCGAGAAGTCGGGTGAGGATCCCTACTCCTGGTTCATCGTGTACGCTCCGGCCGATGACCCGAAATACGTTGTAGCAAGCTTGGTCGAACAGGGCGGGTACGGCGCCACGACCTCGCTGCACGCCGTGCGCCACGTTCTAGGCGTGATCTACGACTCGCCCGACGACGCTGCCGTCTCGTTCAGCGATACGACCCGCTAGGAAGGAGGAACCATGCCTGCTGGATCTCATGCAGCCCCTCGCGGCAAAGACAGCCTGTCGCGCGTGAACAAAACGTTGAGCACGGCAAGGAGCTCCTTCCGCTCCCAGGTCCATCTTGGTGTCCTCATCGCGTGGGTCGGCCTTCTGCTCTTTGGCACCGTCGTCATCTGGACGGCCTCGCTCTCGATTGCGGACGCATCTTTTTCGCGCCACCTGCTCGGCATCGGCATCGGCGTCGTTCTCGCGTTTCTCACCTGGCGGTTCGTCGACTTCTCCAATCTTCAAAACCTCTCGACCGTGCTTTTGGTCATCGATATCGTCTTGGTGTTCCTGCCCAACGTACCGGGCCTTCAGTACAGCGCCATGGGCATGACGGGCTGGATACGCATTCCGTTAATCAACCTCACCTTCCAGCCCGTCGAGCTCGTGAAAGTTGTGACGATCTTTTTCATGTCGGCGCTTGGGGCTCAGTACCATGGCAAGATCGACACGCTGCGCGATTACGTCAAGCTGTGCGGCATGCTCGCGATACCCTTCGCATGCGTCATCATTCAGGGCGACCTGGGAAGCGGCCTCGTCGTGTTCGTTTCGGGCGCCATCGTGATCATGATGAGCGGAGCGCGCAAGGAATGGGTTCTTATGACCCTCGCGCTCATCATCGGTCTCGTCTCGCTCATGCTCGCGACCGATTCCATCATCGACGGCGTTCTGGGGGATAGCCGCTCATTTATCAAGAACTACCAGATGAACCGCTTGCTCGTGTTCCTCGATCCCGAGGCCGATACCTCCGGCGCGGGGTACAACCTGCAGCAGTCCCTCATCGCCGTAGGTTCGGGCGGGTTTTTCGGCAAAGGGATAGGCAATGCGACGCAATCCACCTCGGGCTTCCTGCCCGAAGCGCATACCGACTTCGTGTTCGCCCTGCTCTGCGAGACCTTCGGTTTTGCCGGCGCCTTCGTGCTCCTCGCTCTCTTCGCCCTGCTCATGTTCTCAACCATTCGCATCGCCATCAAATGCGAATCGCTCTTCTATCGCCTCGTGTGCGTTGGGTTCGTTGGCATGTGGCTGTTCCAGATTTTTGAGAACATCGGTATGTGCATCGGGCTTATGCCCATCACGGGTATTCCGCTGCCATTCATCAGCTTCGGATCTTCGTCTATGATTGTCCAGTGCTTGATTATCGGCATCATCCAATCGATTTGGCGTCGCAGGGGCGCCCGATAAGCGGTTTGGGAAGGTATGGAACGTGCGATGAGGCTACCGATCGATGCGCTTGCCCAGGCGCTTAAGCTGGGTGCATCGGCAAAGAAGGATTCCGATACGCCGGTGCGCGTGGCGGTCTATGTTGACAGCTCCGCATCGCCGTTCGTCATCGAGACGGTGCGCGACGCACTCGTTCCGCAGACGACGTCTGCTCTCGTACGTGTGGAGCGCTTGGGTGGGGCGCCGATCGAGGTTCGCGCCGACACCGACGTCGTACTTGTGCTTTCGTGCGGATCCGAACGTCTACAGCCAGCCGTGCAGGAGATGCTCGTGGCGGGTGCCCCGGTCGCCGTGGTTGCCGAGTCGAGCATCGAGGTGCCGTTCATTACCGCCGATACCCCCATGCTCGGACTTATCGCGGCTACTGATGCGAGCTACCTGCTCGAAACGCTTGCTCGCTGGATCTTGGACCGCACCGAGAAGGACGTCGCCTTTGCAGCTAATTTCCCGTTCATGCGCATCGCTGCTGCGAATCGCATCATCACCTCTTGCGCGCTCACGAACATGGCTACCGGCGCGCTCTTCTTCATTCCGGGTGCGGATTTTCCGGTGATGACGATCGCTGAGATCGGCATGCTGCTTAAGCTCGCAGCTGTCTTCGGCTATAAGCTTGAGCCGGAACGCGGTTACGAGGTCGCCGCTGTTGTGGGCTCCGGCCTTCTGCTTCGCTTGGCTGCTAAGGGCCTTTGCCGCCTTACCCCCAGGCTTTCCTTCGTCGTCAAGGCGCTCGTGGCTGCTGGAGGAACCTATGCCATGGGGCGGGCACTCGCAAGCGCGTATGAGCGCGGGATCGACTACGCTCCCGTGAACGCCCGCGTGTCTCGTGTGGTCTTGTTCGCTCGCAGTGTGACGGCATCGGGTTCGACAGACCCCGCCGGAGTGCAGGAGGCGGCGGTTAACCGCAGCGCTCGCTAACCTTTGCCCCCGTTTGCCTTCATCCGTGGCCTTGTATGGTCCATGCCTCTATTACTCGGTATGAGAGGAGTGCCGTGCGCACCGCTTATCGCGATTGCTTCGATCAGCTTCAACCTTTACTTGCTCGCGTGGAGAAACCGAGCCGCTATATCGACCACGAATGGGGCACCCGGTCTTCGCAAGAGGCCGATTACCGCGCGTGCCTGATCTATCCCGATGTCTACGAGGTCGGTCTTCCTAACCAGGGCATTGCCATCCTGTACGCTGCGCTCAATCGCGAAGATGGTATTTCATGCGAGCGTTCGTACGTTCCCTGGATCGACATGGCAGACGAGATGCGCACTGCAGGGGTTCCGCTGCTCTCCCTTGAGGGTGCGGCGCCCGTAGCGTCCTTCGACGTGGTGGGGCTGCATGTCCCGCACGAGATGGCCGCAACCAACTACCTCGAGGCGCTCGATTTGGCCGGCATCCCGCTTCTTGCCCGTGAGCGCGGGGAAGACGACCCGCTTGTCATTGCCGGGGGACCCTCCGTCTATAACCCTGAACCGATTGCCGAGATCTTCGACTGCATCCTCATCGGCGAGGGTGAGGAGCATATCGTTGAGCTTTGCCGCGAGCACCGCCGCCTCCGTGATGCGGGTGCCTCGCGTACGGAGATGCTGCGCGCCCTTGCTTGCGTGCCGGGGACCTACGTGCCTTCGCTTTACGAGGTGTCTCACGAGGGAGCTTGCACAGTGCATGGCTATACCGTTCCTCGCACAGGAGAGCATGTGCCCGACGTTGTGTACAAACGCGTCGTTGCCGATTTCGGTGCGACCGATCCCGTGAGTCAATCCGTCGTTCCCTATACGGAGCTTGTACATGACCGCCTCTCAATCGAGGTGTTGCGCGGGTGCTCGCGCGGGTGCCGCTTCTGCCAGGCGGGAATCACCTACCGCCCCGTTCGAGAGCGCACGCCCGATCAAATCGTTGCCGCTGTTTCGCGGGGTCTTAAGGAGACCGGTTACGATGAGGTCTCGCTCACCTCGCTTTCGACTACCGACCATTCCTACTGTTCGCAGATTCTCGAGCGCTTGAATCGCAACCTGCAAGACACGGGGATTTCGGTCTCCATTCCTTCGCAGAGGCTGGATTCCTTTGGCGTTGACATGGCCCTTCAGGTCGCGGGCGAGAAGAAGGGTGGGCTTACCTTTGCTCCCGAGGCCGGCAGCCAGCGCATGCGCGACATCATCAACAAGAACGTTACCGAGGAAGACTTGGAGCGCGCTACGCGTGCCGCCTTTGAAGCCGGATGGCGTCGCTGTAAGCTTTACTTCATGATGGGGCTCCCCGGCGAGCGCGATGAAGATATCATCGCCATCGGTGAGCTTGCTGAGCGTGTGCTCCAGATCGGCCGTGAAGTCGTTCCCAAAGGCCAGCGCGGCGGGCTTTCGGTTTCCATCTCAGTCTCGGTCTTCATCCCCAAGGCGCACACACCGTTCCAATGGTGCGGCCAGCTCGATGACGACGAGGTCCGTAGGCGCCAGAAGCTCCTGCTCGACAGCGTCCACGACCGGGCGATTCGCGTCCATTACCATGATGCGGCCACCTCGCTCATCGAAGCTGCTCTCTCGAGAGGCGGACGGGACATGTTTCCCGTTATCATGGGCGCGTGGAAGCGTGGGGCGCGCTTCGATGCGTGGACGGAGCAGTTCTCGCTTGACCGTTGGCTCGAGGCGGCGCACGATGCAGGCGTCGACTTGCGCGCGGTCGCACGGGACCCGTTTGAGCTCGACGCTCGGCTTCCGTGGGAGCATGTGAGTCCTGGCGAGTCGCGCGGCTTTTTGGAGCGTGAGTGGCGCCGTGCCCTCGCTGGCATCACGACGGCGGATTGCACGCGCTCATCCTGCACCGGGTGCGGCATCTGCCCCACGCTCGGAGTGAGTAACGTTTTGGTAGGTGATCGTTCGTGAGCGAGCAGACCCTCTTTCGCCTGCGGGTTCGCTATGTCAAGCAGGGGCGCCTTCGCTACCTTGGACATCTTGAGGTGCTCCATACCATTGAGCGCATCATCAGGCGCGCCCAGCTTCCCTATGCCGTCACCCAGGGCTTTTCACCCCATATGCGGGCTGGTTTCTCCTCGGCATTGCCGGTGGGGACTGCCTCGGATTGCGAATGGTACGACGTGTTCCTAACCGAGCTCGTTCCCCCGAGCGAAGCTTTCGAGCGTCTTAAGGCTGCGTCTCCCGTTGACCTTGCTCCTGTCAAGGTGGGGTACGTTGACGTGCGCGCTGCCGCCTTGACGGCCTTCATCACCCGCGCTGAGTATGCAGTCAACCTGTGGACTGGTGACGCATCGGCTACCGAGAGCATGGTGCATGAGGCATTGGAAGCCATCCGAGCCCAGGGCAACATAGCGTATCTGCGCGGCAAGAAGGAGAAGAGCCTGGATCTCACGCGAACCCTTGCGGGATATACGCTCGCGCAGGCGGGGGAGGGCCATTTCCTGCTCACGCTCGATACCCGCATGGATAACGATGGGGCACTCCGGCCCGAAGTACTCGTGGGGGCGCTCAACAACTACCTCGACGGAACACCGGACGCGCCCATTCACTCCACGGGCACCCAGCATCTTGCTCGGATCCCTCGCTATGAGGTGACCCGTACCGCCCAATACGCCCTTTCCGACGAAGGCACCCACCTCGACCCGCTTCACGTGCGCTGAGCACGCCTTTCCGCTGCTTGATGAGTTTGAGATAGTCGTGAAGCCGAACTTGCTGTTTGCCGTTGGCGGAGTCCTGTTTTGGCCGCTTTTGCATATGGTCCGCAGCGAGTTTCGCAACCCTGTAGGCAAAGCCTACAGGGCGAGGATTGTTTGATGCTGCGGACCATATGTAAAAGCGGCCACCTTGAGTTGCGGAGACTCTGCGAATATCCGTTGACGCACGAATACGCAGCTGCTATTATGTTCGACCGTTGCACTACCAGATGCATGAAGGGCTAAAGATGTACGCAATCGTTTCAACAGGCGGCAAGCAGTACAAGGTCGCTCAGGACGATGTCATCACCGTCGAGAAGATCGACGCCGAGGTCGGCTCCAAGGTCGAGCTCCCCGTCCTCTTCCTGAACGACGGCAAGAAGATCGTCACCGATCCCGCTAAGCTTGCCAAGGCCAAGGTCACGGCCGAGATCGTCGATCAGTTCAAGGGCGAGAAGCAGCTTGTCTTCAAGTTCAAGAAGCGCAAGCGCTATCATCGTCTCAAGGGCCATCGCCAGCAGCTCACCAAGGTCAAGATCACCAAGGTCCAGGCTACCTCGCGCGCTGCCCGTAAGACCACCAAGGATGCCGAGGCTGCGGCCGAGGCTCCCGCCGCCGAGTAGCTCGCGGCTTCGAGAGAGTAGGTAGGACATGGCACACAAAAAAGGACTCGGTTCCTCCCGTAATGGCCGCGATTCCCGCGGTCAGCGTCTTGGCTGCAAGCGCTTCGGTGGCCAGACCGTCACTGCGGGCACGATTCTCGTCCGTCAGCGTGGCACGCACATCCACCCCGGTGAGAATGTGGGCCGCGGCAAGGACGATACCCTCTTCGCGCTCGTTGACGGTACCGTTGAGTACAAGCGCGGTGTGAAGCATCGCGTGAGCGTTCATCCGGCTGCCACTGCGTAACAGCCCCTTCATACGCATGCATATTCGGGAGGCCCACTGGATAACCAGGGGTCTCCCGTTTTTTGAAAGCGAGGCACGATGCCCCAGTTTACCGATATAAGTCGCATCAACGTCAAAGGCGGTGACGGCGGCGCCGGCTGCATGTCGTTCAGGCGAGAGGCCCATGTGCCCAAGGGCGGGCCGGACGGCGGCGACGGCGGCCGTGGCGGCGACGTCATCATTCAGGCCGACGCTCAGCTCTCTTCGCTCATCGACTATCGCTACAAGCACCATTTTCGTGCGGAGCGTGGCACTCACGGCAAGGGCGCTCGCAAAGACGGTAAGGCGGGGGAGGATCTCGTCCTGCGCGTGCCCGTGGGCACCGTCGTGCGCGAGCTCGATCCCGATACGCAGGAGCCTGTTTTCGAGATCGCCGACCTTACCCATGACGGTGAGCGCGTGATCGTTGCCCCGGGCGGTGCCGGCGGTCTTGGAAACACGCATTTCGTCACCTCGGTCCGCCGCGCGCCTGCTTTCGCCCAGCTTGGTGAGCCGGCGCAGGAGCATTGGATCGAGCTCGAGATGAAGCTCATGGCCGATGCCGCGCTCGTTGGCCTGCCATCGGTGGGGAAGAGCTCGCTTATCGCGCATATGAGTGCCGCGCGGCCCAAAATCGCCGACTACCCCTTTACCACGATCGTCCCCAACCTCGGTGTCGTGCGCGCAGGTGAGTATTCCTACGTCGTCGCCGATGTTCCCGGCCTTATCGAGGGCGCGAGCGAGGGTAAGGGGCTGGGCCACCAGTTCCTCCGCCACATTGAACGTACCGCGCTCATCATGCATGTCGTCGATATCACCGGCGGCTTCGAAGGGCGTGATCCCGTAGAGGATTACCGCGTTATCAACGAGGAGCTTCGCCGCTATGCGGTCGAGCTTTCCGAGCGGCCTCAGGTCGTCGTGGCGAACAAATGCGACGTTTCCGGCATGACCGACCGCGTGGCCGAGCTCAAGCAGGCGGCTCTTGCCGATGGCCATATGTTCTTTGCGGTTTCTGCCGTCACCGGTGCCGGCATGAACACGCTCATGCTCTCTGTTGGCGAGCTCGTGGCACGGCTTCGCTCCGAGCTGTCCAGCACGGAAGACCCCGTCGTCTACGATGAGCGCTGGGAGCGTCGTCGCCGTGAGCGCGAGAAGCGGTTCCAGGTGTTCCAAGAGGAGCCGGGCGCATTTCGCGTCACGGGCACCCAGGTTGAGCGCTTGGTGGTGCAGACCGACTGGGAAAACGAAGAGGCTATCATCTACCTGCAGCGTCGGTTCTCGCGCATGGGTGTGGACGATGCCCTCGAGGCTGCGGGCTGTCGCGCTGGCGATGAGGTCCGCATCGTAGGACGAGCTTTCAGCTTCGAGGGGGCCGAAGAGTTCCCTGAAGAAGATGACGGGGATGCTATCCTTGTTGAGGAGGACGAGGCCCTGGGGGCCGCGGTCGACGAGAAGGGCTAGATGCTCATGGGTGGGCGAAAGAAGCTTGCGCTTCCCGAGATCGGGAGCGATCCGAATCGAACGTACCGGCTAGGCATCATGGGCGGAACGTTCGACCCCATCCATTACGGGCACTTGGTCACCGCCGAGCAAGCTCGCGAGGCGCTCGGTCTCGACCTCGTGCTCTTCATGCCCGCAGGCTCGCCGGCTTTCAAGCTCGATCAGGAGGTCTCGAGCCCCGAGGACCGGTATGCGATGACGGTGCTCGCGACAGCTGCGAACGAGGCCTTCTACACGAGCAGGCTCGAGATCGATCGCGAAGGCGTAACCTATACCGTCGATACGCTCACCTATCTGCGCGAGCAATATCCGAGCAACGTCCATCTCTACTTCATCACCGGCGCTGACGCGATTCTCGATATCGTCTCATGGCGTGATGCGGGGCAAATCGCCGAGCTTGCGACCCTTATCGCAGCCACCAGGCCTGGATACGATATCACCCAAGCGCGTGAGCGCATCGAGGCATCAGGGTTTCCGTTCGATGTTCGCTACATCGAGATTCCCGCCCTTGCGATCAGCTCGACGAATATCCGGCAGCGCGTGGCGCTCGGGAAGAGCGCTCGATACCTCACTTCGGAATCGGTGATTGGGTATATTCGCAAGAACCATCTCTACCGCAAGAGCGATAGCCGCCGAAAGGATGCGTGACCATGTCCCGCGAACAGGGATCAGTTTCCTCTACCTTGGGGTTTGCCGAAAACGAGCTGCTCGAGCTTGAACGCATTGAAGGGCTGCTTGACGTTCGCATGAAGGAAGCGCGCAAACGCCATGCGCACTCGCTCGGTGTTGCGCGTACGGCCGATAAGCTCGCCCGATGCTATGGTGTCAATCGCTTCGAAGCGGTTGCGGCTGGCCTGCTTCACGACTGGGACAAGGTGCTTTCAAACGATGAGGTAGTTGCGCGCGCCATTCGTTACGGCGTGGACGTGGCAGGTTCCCCCGAGCTTGCGGCTCCGCTCCTACATGGTCCTGTTGCCGCGCGCGAGCTGCCCGAGCTCTTCCCGGAGCTTCCGGAGGGCGTCTTTCAGGCCATCGATCGCCACACGGTGGGGGCGTGCGACATGACACCGCTTGATATGGTGGTCTTCGTGGCCGATGCCATCGAGCCCGGCCGCCATGGTAGCTACGCAGACGAGCTCAGGTCGATGGTGGGGGTCTCGTCGCTGCCCGAGCTCTTTTTCGCGTGTTTCTCCCAAGGTCTCGTCTATGTGATTCAATCTGGGAGATATCTCTATCCTACGGCCCTCGACATCTATAACCACTACGTACTGTCAAAATAGGTGAGTCAAAATGGGACGGTCCCGTTTTGACCGTTCCAAAACGGGACCGTCCCGTTTTGACCACTATGACATGATTGACCAGAACGAAAGGACGCTATGAACCAGGAAAATGCAACCGACGCCACCGATGCCCTCATCGAGCCCATCGACCGCTCTGACGCCATGCCCGATCGCGATGACTCCGTAGCCTCGGTTGACCGCTCTGCGGCCTCGCTTTCTTCTTCGGGTGTTGCCGCCGAAGAGGTCGCTCGCGCCGCTGCGCAGGCTGCATTCGATAAGAAGGCTGAGGACGTCGTCGTGCTCGACCTCACCGAGCTTTCCGATGTATGTGACTTCTTCATGATTGCGACCGGATTCAACAACCGCCAGGTCGATACGATCGTCGATGAAATCGAGGAACAGGTCGCCAAGGCATGCGGAGAGCATCCGTTCTCCATCGAGGGCCGCGATCAGCGGACGTGGATTCTCATGGACTACGGCTCGGTAGTCGTGCATGTGTTTACTCCTGAGGCGCGCGAGTACTATCGGCTCGAGAAGCTCTGGGGAGATGCTCCGCAGCTTTCGCTCGACTTGGTCTAAGAGCGCTTTGGGCACCCATGTGTGCCCGTGATCATGGGGGAGCGGTGCGCGATGGAAGACATCTTCGAGCTCTTCGGTAATTGGCGAGGTCCAGCCATCGGGCTTATGGACCTCGATGCCTTCTTTGCGAGCGTGGAGCAGCTCGATCACCCTGAATGGCGCGGTAAGCCCGTTATCGTAGGGGGATCCCCCGAGGGGCGCGGCGTCGTTTCCACCGCATCATACGAAGCGCGACCCTACGGTGTCCACTCGGCCATGCCCTCCGCCCAGGCTAAGCGCTTGTGCCCCCATGCCATTTGGACGAGCGGACATTTCGATCGCTACCGCGAGATGAGCGCAAAAGTCATGGACATCTTGGCCGATGAAACGCCCTTCGTCGATCAGGTGTCTATCGATGAGGCGTTCTTCGACATCACGCCGGGCCGCTTTTCGCGCGAGAACCCTATCGAGATTGCGAGCCGCATATCGCGCCGCGTGAGCGAGCTCGGCATCACGTGCTCCATTGGCCTGGGAACCAGTAAGACGGTCGCTAAAATCGCGAGCGATCGCGATAAACCGCACGGGCTCACGATTGTTCCGCCCGGCACCGAGGAAAACTTCCTAGAGCCGTTGCCGGTGCGCGCTATGAGCGGCATCGGTACATCGGCGGAGGCATCGCTCAAGAGGATGGGCATCTACACCTTGGGCCAGCTCGCTGCCGCCCCCGTGGCGCGCCTCGTCACGGTGTTCGGCTCGAACGCACAGCTTATGCATGATCGCGCCGCGGGTCTCGAGATGAGCGGCGTTGCCCCCATCGATGCTCCTGAAGAGACGAAGTCCGTAAGCAACGAGCGCACCTTTGCCCAGGATCTTACCGAACGCGATGATATCGATGCGGCCCTTGCCCTGCTCGGCGAATCGGTCGGGCGCCGGTTGCGCAGGCGCGGGCTGGCTGGTCGCACAGTTACGGTGAAGGTCAAGTATTCCTACGGCAATGGCCGCACGATCCAGCGCCGTCTGCCGCATGCCACCGACGACGAGAACATCTTCGTCTCCGTCGCTCGCTCGCTTATGGACGAGATCTGGACGGAAGGAATGCATATCAGGTTGCTCGGTATCGGCATGAGCGATTTCAGGTGCGATGGCGACGTTCAGACGGACCTGTTCTGCGAGGTCGACGAGCGTGGAGCCGTAGCGAGCAGCAAGCGAGAGCTTTCGGTTGCCGTCGACAAGGTGCGCGAGCGCTTTGGCAGCGGCGCGGTGAATTTCGGCCGAGCGGCGCGCTTCGGCGACGACCTGGTGAGGCCCGACAAGTTCCTCAACCAAAATAAGCCGAGTGACGCATAGGATCGCGTTGCCGTATGGGCTTGCATTCTTTGATTTCATGCGTAAGATATGGAGGAGCCTGCGGAAATACCGAAGAAGTTGCCTGCTCGCACTTCACCTGCCCGCTCCGTTGGCGTATTATTACAACCTGTTTGTCTGTAGTCGCAGCCTTTTTGGCTGCATGGTTGGAGGAGTTTTCATTGGCAGTCAAGATTCGCCTTGCTCGTCACGGCTCTAAGAAGCGTCCGTACTATCGCGTCGTCGTGGCCGATTCCCGTTCCCCGCGTGATGGCCGCTTCATCGAGGAGGTGGGCCGCTACAATCCGCTGACCTCTCCCAAGACGATCAGCCTTGATATCGAGAAGATCAACGACTGGCAGAGCAAGGGCGCCCAGCTCACCGATGCCGTCGCAGCGCTCATGAAGGCTGCCGAGGAGGGTCCGAAGACCGAGACCGTGGCCAAGAAGTCCAAGAAGCAGCTTGCCAAGGAGGCCGAGGCCGCGAAGGCTGCCGAGGCTGAGGCTGCCACCGAGGAGTAGGCATCGTGGCCGAGGAGCAGGCGGTGGCTGCCGCAACCGAGGCCGAGCTCTCCGATCGCATCGCCGATCTCGTCGAGTACCTCGTGCTCAGCATCGTTGATGATGCTGATGCCGTGAGCCTCGAGGTTATCGATGGCGATAACGCCTCGGTCATCGAGATCACGGTTTCCGAGCCCGATGTCGCCAAGGTCATTGGCCGCCATGGCCGCACCATCAAGGCGATTCGCACGCTTGCGCGTGCACTTGCAGCTCGTCTTGGCACATCCGTCGAGGTCGAGGTCTTGGGTTAGGTCATCGTGTCGAGCGCCTATCGCAACATAGCCCGTGTGGTTCGTCCGCATGGGAAACGCGGGGAGGTCATCGTACGTGCGGTACGTGGCCTTCCCTTTGTTCTGGAGCCCGGGATGGAGGTTGCGCTCACGCCACCGGCACTCGAGCGCGATCGCTTCTGCACCGTGCGTTCGGTTACGGATACCGGCCAGGATTGGCTCGTTGCTTTCAGCGGTATCGAGGGAATCGATGGAGCAGAGTCCATTAAAGGCTGCTATGTGCTCGCGCACGCTGAAGATGTCGTCCTCGATGGATTCGAGGCCGCATGGGAAGATCTTGTCGGGCGCAACGTCGTCGATGCCCGATTCGGTGAACTCGGCTGCATTACCGGCGTTATTGAGACTCCGGCCAACGATGTGCTCGAGATCGAAGGCCCCTTTGGCGAGGTGCTCGTTCCCATCATCGAAGAAGCGATGGACGAGATTCCGCCTATGGGACCACTCAGCACCCATATCATGGATGGCCTGATCGACTCTAACAAGATTCAGCAGGTCATGGGCGAACGTGCCGTTTCGAAGGCGCGCCAAGGAAACGACCGAACGGGGGAAGTGGACCAAGCATGATGCTCATCGAGACGCTTTCCGTCTTTCCCGAGATGTTCGAGCCCGTTATGTCGACATCCATCCTTGGACGCGCCCGGCAGGCGGGCATCTTCGATTTCAGAGCCTATGATCTGAGGGACTGGACCCACGACCGGCATCGTACGGTCGATGACGAGCCTTACGGCGGCGGTCAGGGCATGCTCATGAAGGCTCCTCCCATCTATGAGGCGGTGCGTTCCATCGCAAGCTCGGGCCCGCGCCCGCACGTCGTGTTCTTCACACCGTGCGGCGCGCCCTTTACCCAAGCTGCAGCTGAGCGGCTTGCAATGCAAGAGCGCTTGCTGTTTGTGTGCGGTCGCTATGAGGGCATCGACGAGCGCGCCTACGACCTTGCCGATGAGCGGATCTCAATCGGGGACTACGTTCTTACCGGTGGGGAGCTTGCCGCTATGGTGGCAACCGATGCCGTGGTGCGCCTACTGCCCGGTGCGCTCGGCGACGCGATGAGCAGCGTAGATGAATCGTTTGCCACAGGCGATTCGGGTGGTCTGCTGGAATACGCCCAGTACACGCGCCCCGCCGAATTCGAGGGGGCCGCCGTTCCAGATGTTCTCCTTTCTGGAGACCATGCCAAGGTCGATGCCTGGCGTCGCGAGAACGCAATCGATCGCACGTGCCGCTGGCGTCCAGACCTGATTTCTTCTGCACGCCTCACGGACTCAGAGCGCGCCCTCGCAGAGGAGCTCATCGCGCACTATCATGGGCCCAGTCAACAGAACGCTTAGGAGTGCAACCGTGGTACCGCAGCAGCATTCATTTGTGAGGAGCCTCCTCGAGTGGGTCGTCATCTTCGCGCTCGTCTTCGTGTTCTTCATCTTCATCCGGTGGTTCGTCGTGGAACCCTACCGAGTCCCCACGGGTTCGATGGAGCCCACGATTGAGGTGGGCGACCAGGTGCTGGCTCAAAAGGTCACCATCAACCTTGGGATGGGAGTGAACCAAGGCGACATCGTCGTCTTCCGTAACCCCGACGGCGGCTCGGACCACGATATCCTCGTGAAGCGCGTCATCGCGACCGCGGGCCAGACCGTCGATCTTCAGGGCGGCGTGGTGTACGTAGACGGCGAACCGCTTTCTGAGGCCTATGCGCAAGGCGATAGCTATCCACTTGCGGCGCAGGCGGAAGGGGTCTCAGTTGGGTTCCCCTATACGGTGCCAGAAGGCTGCGTGTGGGTTATGGGCGATAACCGCGAGAACTCTGCCGATTCACGTTATTTCGGCGCGGTTCCCGAAGACGACCTCATTGCCGTGGTGTTCTTCCGGTACTGGCCTTTTGACCGGTTGGGCGGGGTGTAAGCCAGCTCCGGCGCAGCACCTTTCCTCAACGCGATCTTAGCTTTCTATTCATCAGAAACCAGAAGGGTAGGCAAGGCATGGACACGAGCGTTCGTACCTTCCAAGACATCATCCTTTCGCTCCAGCGCTATTGGGGCGAGCAGGGATGCGTCATCATGCAGCCGTACGACTCCGAGGTGGGTGCCGGTACGTTCCATACCGCGACGACCCTGCGCAGCTTGGGTCCTAAGCCTTGGCGCACCTGCTACGCGCAGCCTTGCCGCCGTCCAGCCGACGGTCGCTACGGCGAGAACCCTAACCGCATGCAGCACTACTACCAGTTCCAGGTTCTCATCAAACCCTCGCCGGTGAACAGTCAGGAGCTCTATCTCGACTCGCTCAAAGCAATCGGCATCGATCCGGCTGAGCACGATGTTCGCTTCGTCGAGGACGACTGGGAGAGCCCCACGCTTGGTGCCTGGGGCCTTGGCTGGGAGGTCTGGCTGAACGGCATGGAGGTCACGCAGTTCACCTACTTCCAGCAGGTGGGCGGCATCGAGGTCGACCCCGTCCCCGTCGAGATCACCTATGGCCTTGAGCGCCTGGCCATGTACGTGCAGGGCGTGAACTCCGTCTACGACTTGGTGTGGAGCTACCTGCCCGATGGCACGCCCATGACCTACGGCGAGGTCTTCTTGGAGAACGAGCGCGAGTTCAGCGCGTACAACTTCGAGGTCGCCGACGTGCCCATGATGCGCCAGAAGTTCGACGACTACGAGCGCGAGTGCCATTCCTGCCTGGATGCCAAGCTGCCGCTGCCGGCGTACGACTGCGTTATGAAGTGCAGCCACGCCTTCAACATCCTTGACGCGCGCGGCGCGCTTTCCGCTGTGGAGCGCGCGAACTACATCCTGCGCGTGCGCACCGTGGCCAAGGCCTGCTGCGAGGCCTACCTTGCCGAGGTCGCTGGTGCAGATGCAAACGACGACGCCCGGGAAGGGGAGGTGGCATAAATGGCCGAGACCAAGGACCTGCTATTCGAGATCGGCACCGAGGAGATGCCGTCCGCGCCGCTCATGAACGCTGTGAAGCAGCTTAGCCCGCTCATGGAGCGCGGCCTCACCGAGGCCGGCCTGGCCCATGGCCCTGTGCGCGTCGTGTCTTCGCCGCGACGCCTGGCCGTGCTGGTTGACGCTGTTGCCACGGCGACGGACGAGGTGCACGAGGTCAAGCGCGGCCCGGCGGCCAACATCGCCTTCGATGCCGACGGCAATCCCACCAAGGCTGCCGAGGGCTTCGCCCGCAAGTGCGGCATGACCGCCGCTGAGCTTGTGCAGCGCGAGGATACCGACGGCCGCACCTATGTGTTCGCAGAGCGCAACATTCCTTCCGCTCCCGCGATGCCGTTGCTTTCCGCCCTATGCGAGCGGATTATCGCTGGGCTTGAGTGGCCTAACTACCGAAGCCAGCGCTGGGGCTCGACGCACGAGACCTTCGTGCGCCCCATCCGTTGGATCTGCGCGCTGCTGGGTACCGAGGTCATTCCCGTTCGCTATGCCGACGTAACGAGCGGAAACACCACGCGCGGCCATCGCGTGCTCGGGCCGGGTGAGCATGAGGTAGCAGAGCCCGCCGTCTACGAGCAGGTACTTGAAGCCGCCGGCGTGCTTTCTGAGGAGCGCCGCCGCGAGGTCATCGCTGCCGGCATCGCTCAGGTCGAGGCCGAGCGCGGCGGGGCCCATGTGGACACGCCCAAGAAGGTGCTCGACGAGGTCGTGAACCTCTGCGAGTGGCCGACGGTGGTCGTGGGAACTTTCGACGAAGAGTTCCTGCAGGTCCCGCACGAGATCATTTGCGAGTCCATGCTCTCCAACCAGCGGTATTTCCCCATCTACGACGCCGAAGGCCAGCTGACCCGCGAGTTTGTGGTCGTGGCTAACGGCCGTCCTGAGTGCGCCGACACCATCATCGATGGCAACGAGCGCGTGGTCCGCGCACGCCTGTACGATGCGAAGTTCTTCTACGACGAGGACCTCAAGGTCTCGCTCGAGGAGTTCCGCGAGCGCCTGGCGAGCGTCGTATTCCAGGAGAAGCTCGGCACCGTGCTGCAGAAGAGCGAGCGCATCGAGGCCCTTGCCGGCGAAGTTGCCCGCGCCGCCGGCTGTGACGCCGTGGTGACCGCCGACGCGGTTCGTGCCGCGCACCTCTGTAAGGCTGACCTCGTCTCCAGCGCCGTGGTCGAGTTCACGAGCCAGCAGGGCGTCATGGGCGGTTACTATGCACAGGCCGCTGGCGAGACCGACGCCGTCGCTGCTGCGATTCGCGACCACTACCGCCCGCGCTTCGCCGGCGACGAGCTTCCTGAGGGCATTGCCGGATGCATCGTGGCCGTGTCCGACAAGCTCGATACCATCGCAGGCATGTTCGCGATCGGTGAGCCCCCGACCGGTTCCAAGGACCCCTTCGCGCTTCGCCGCTCCGCTATCGGCCTGCTCAACATCCTGCGCAGCCGTCTGGGATGCGGCTACGAGGAGCTCGTCGCGCATGCGCTTGCCTCCTACGCCACCCAGGGCATCCAGTTCGATGCCACTGAGGTGCAGGCTGCCGTCTGCGCCTTCATCAAGGGCCGCATGGAGCAGATGACGCGCGACGAGGCTGTCTCCACGGACGTCGTTGCTGCCGTCTCCGCTGGCTCCGTGCGCGTCCCGGCGAGCTACCTTGCGCTCGCTCACGCGCTCGAGGACGCTCGAGCCAATGATGCCGCGACCTTCGAGAACCTGGCAACCGCCTACACACGTGCGAGCCACCTTGCCGACGCATCGCTTGGTGTCGAGGTTGACGCCGCGCTTCTGGGAGATGCCGAAGCGAATCTGCTCGCCGCAACCGACCAGGCCCAGCAGCGGGTTTCCGATGCGCTTGCCGCTGGAGACTTTACCGCGGTGATCGGCGCGCTCGCATCGCTTCGCGAGCCCATCGACCGCTTCTTCGACGAAGTGCTCGTCATGGACGATGACGAGGCGCTGCGCCAGAACCGTCTGCGCCTGCTCAACCGCTTCGCCGCCGTCTTCGCCGACGTAGCCAACATCGGCGAGCTCGCGAAGAAGAAGTAGCTAGCGTCCCGTTTATCATCGAACCCTGCGCCCCGCTGTGTCGTTGCACCGTGGGGCGCTTTAGCATCTTCGGTCAATCACGCATAGCTTCATTCGGAGACAGGGGCACCATGGATAAGCTCGCGACGGTACTTGTGATATCCGACGCTTTGGGCGAGACCGCTGCTTCGGTGGCGCTCGCGGCGGCGGGTCAGTTTGATGAAGGCGCCGTGGCTATCGAACGATTGTCTCGCGTTCAAGATGCGCGGCAGGTGAAACGCTATTTGGAATCCTTGGCGGGTGCAGCCAAGAAGATTGCCGCATTCCATACCATTGTCCAAGACGAGCTTCGCAGTGAGGTTGCGGGCCTGCTTGTCGAACAAGGAATTGCCGCGGTCGACCTCCTCGGCCCCGCTATCGATACCATAGCGGCGCTCACCGGGCTCGCACCCAAAGGCATTCCCGGCATCATCCATCAGACCGACGAGCGTTACTTCCAGCGCATCGCGTGCATGGAGTATACCGTGGAACACGATGACGGTAGGGGAGCGGACGACCTCTCCGAAGCCGATATCGTGCTCATCGGCGTGTCCCGTACGTCCAAGACGCCGCTTTCCATGTACCTGGCGCTACAGGGGTATCGCGTGGCGAATATCCCGCTTGCACCCCAGGTGGAGCCCCCGCAGGCACTGTTTGAGGTCGATCCCGCTCGTATCTTCGGACTCGTAACGACAGTGGAAGCCATAGCCCCCATCCGGGCCCAGCGCCTTGGCACCGCGCAGGCGCAATCGGCCGCCGGCTCCTATGCAGATCCCGATGCTATCGAGCTGGAATTCGCATATGCGCGCTCCCTCATGAAGCGCCTCGGATGCTTTGTAGTCCATACAGATGGCAAGGCGATCGAGGAGTCGGCAACCGAGATTATCGAGCGACTTAATCGCATACTTTTGGCAAGAATTGCATAAGCCGTATGAAACATGCCTGCAATCATCGCTTCATACACCCTTCATAAGCTGGGATGACATTAACTGGTATCTACATACCATATCCACTTAAGCGACCACTTACCGCATAATCGCAGCCGACTACCGGAGTCCGCGCGGTCTGCACAGCTCCCCGGTCTGCGCATCGGATACTACGCCTGAGCAGTATGTGCTCAGTCGTACCACGATACGCAGCCATGCGCTGCCGAAAGGGGGAGCATCGTGAACGATGTGAAGCGCGTCTACCGGTTTGGCGCAGATGCCGCCGGAAACGACGTGACGGAGGGCCGTTCGAGCATGAACTACGTGCTCGGAGGCAAGGGCGCGAACCTTGCTGAGATGTGCCGGATCGGTCTGCCTGTGCCGGGGGGATTTACCATCACGTGCCAGACCTGCACGGACTACACCAGTGCCGGTGACACGTGGCCCGAAGGCGCCCTGGACGAGATCGCTGGTGCGGTGCAGGACCTTGAAGCTCGCATGGGAAAGCGCTTGGGAGATCCAACCGATCCACTGTTGGTTTCCGTGCGCTCAGGTGCGCCATTTTCCATGCCGGGCATGATGGACACGGTGCTCAACCTTGGCCTTACCGACGCATCGGCACAGGGTCTCATTACACAGACGGCCGACGAGCACTTCGTTTGGGATTCCTACCGACGCTTCATCCAGATGTTTTCAAACGTGGTGATGGGAATCGACGCGGATCTGTTCGAGAATGCGCTGACCGAAAAGCGCCTCGTGGCGGGAGTCCGCACCGATTCGGAGCTGAGCGCATCTACGCTCCACGAGCTCGTCGAGGAGTTCAAGCAGATCTTTTGCTCGCACGTTGACCCAAAGGCTCATCCTGAACTCGTGCAAGAGGGCCGCGTCGTCTTCCCACAAGATCCGAAGGTTCAGCTCAAGCTTGCCATCGAGGCTGTCTTCGGAAGCTGGATGAACGAGCGCGCCTCGATCTATCGTAAGCAGCATGGCATCTCCGATAGCCTTGGCACGGCCGTGAACGTACAGGCCATGGCCTACGGCAACAAGGGCGAGAGCTCGGCTACGGGCGTCGCCTTCACGCGCAACCCCTCAACAGGCGAGCGCGAGCGCTATGGCGACTTCCTCGTGAACGCGCAGGGCGAGGACGTCGTCGCAGGCATTCGCAACACCGAGCCCATCCAAGATATGTCAACGTATCCAGCGCTCGCGCAGGCGGCCGAGGATCTGGAGCGCATCTTTGTGATCCTCGAGAACCACTACCATGACATGTGCGACATTGAGTTCACCATTGAGCAAGGAAAACTCTGGATGCTGCAGACTCGCTCCGGCAAGCGCACCGCCCGAGCGGCGCTCCGCATCGCTATCGAGATGGTTGAAGAGGGCCTCATCGACCGCGAAACGGCAGTAAAGCGCATCGACCCTAGCCAGCTCGATCAGCTCCTCCATCCGCAGCTCGATACCACGGCATCGTTTGAGGTGCTGGCGCGCGGATTGAACGCGAGCCCTGGCGCTGCGGTGGGCGAGATCGTGTTCAGCTCCGATGACGCCGTCAAGCGTTCGAACGAGGGCCATCCGGTCATTCTCGTGCGCTGGGAAACGAATCCGGATGACCTCAAGGGTATGGTTGCCGCTGAGGGCATCCTGACCAGCCATGGCGGTAAAACGAGCCACGCCGCCGTGATCGCGCGCGGCATGGGCACGCCCTGCGTCTGCGGCGTCGAGGCCTTCCATATCGATGCCAAGGCCAAGGAGGTCCGAATCGACGGCTCGGACGTGGTGCTGCACGAGGGAGACCTCATCTCCATAGACGGTGGCGAGGGGATCGTGGTTCTCGGCGCCATGCCTCTTACGCGCGCAGAGCTGACCGGCGACCTCGAGACGGTCCTCGGATGGGCTGACGAGATTCGCTTGCAAGAGGGTGGCTCGCATCCGTACCACGTACGGGTCAACGCGGATAATCCGGATGACGCCGCCCTCGCGCTTGATTTCGGGGCTGAGGCGATCGGTCTTTGCCGCACGGAGCATATGTTCCTCGGTGAGCGCAAGAACATCATCCAAACGTATATCCTGAGCGAGGAGGCGCAAGAGCGGGGCAGGGCCTTGGAAGAGCTGCTTCGGGTGCAAACGAGCGACTTTGTCGAGATGTTCCGCACCATGGATAGACGTGACGTCGTGGTGCGCCTCATCGACCCGCCGCTTCACGAGTTCCTAGACGATCCTCGAGAGCTTGCCGTAGCTCTCGCGCGCCGCGAAGCGGAAGGCGCCCCGCAAGACGAGCTCAGCTTGCTTAGAGCGCGGCTCCGCCGAATCGATGCCATGGCGGAATCCAACCCGATGCTGGGGCTGCGAGGCGTACGCCTGTCCTTCGCGTTCCCCGACCTGCCGCTCATGCAGGTCCGCGCCATCGCGACCGCCGCGGCGACGCTCATACGCGACGAGGGGCTCAGCCCGCGTCCCGAGATCATGGTTCCGCTCGTATCGGTTGCGTCCGAACATATCCAGATGCGGTCGATTGCCGAACGCGTCATCCATGAAGTGGAGTCTGCGTTTGGCGTTGCGCTGGACATACCCATCGGAACCATGCTTGAGCTCCCGCGCGCATGCCTTACCGCCGATGAAATCGCCCCGCACGCCGACTTCTTCTGCTTCGGCACGAACGACCTCACGCAGACGACGTTCGGATTCTCGCGTGACGACGCAGAAGCGAAATTCATCCCCGCATACCTCCATCAAAAGCTCCTGACCGCTAATCCGTTTGAAACCATCGATAGCGCCGTTCTCGAGTTCGTGCGCATGGCGGTTTCGAAAGCGCGCGCAGCGCACCCTGGCATGACATTCGGTGTCTGTGGCGAACATGGAGGCGACCCTGCATCGATTTCACAGCTCTTCAATATCGCAGGCGTTGACTACGTGAGCTGCTCGCCCTACCGTGTTCCGGTCGCACGGCTTGCTGCCGCCCATGCGAAGCTTGCGATCCGGTAGGCGGAAGGGGTGCGTAGACGTTTCTTGAAGGAAAAAAGGGGCTTGCGACCTGCTGCACATTGCGTATAATTAAGCCCGTTTGCCAACCTACGTGCCGGCGTACGCGTGCGGCACCTCTAGAAGAGTTAGGAATTGAAATGGACTACATTCGCGCAATCGAGCGCCAGCAGATCCGCGAGGACATCCCGCAGGTCCGCGTCGGCGACAACGTCAAGGTTCACTATCGCATCAAGGAAGGCGACCGTGAGCGCGTCCAGGTCTTCCAGGGTGACGTTATCCGCATGAGCGGCGGCTCCTCCCGTGAGACCTTCACCGTTCGCAAGATCTCCTTCGGCGTGGGCGTCGAGCGCACCTTCCCGCTTCACAGCCCCAAGATCGCCAAGCTCGAGGTCGTGCGTCACGGCCGCGTGCGTCGCGCTAAGCTTTACTATCTGCGCGACAAGGTGGGCAAGGCTGCTCGCATTCCCGAGAAGCGCTAATTCTCAGCACAGATGCACCTAAAGGGCCGTCTCATTGCAGGCGGCCCTTTTCGTCTACGACCAGTGTTTCCCATCTGAGAGCCGTAGCGATAACCATAAGCGCACGAATTCGCCCGTTAGACGGCGCAACGTATCCAGCAGTGGCGCGCAGTCGTTCCAAGGGAGTAAATGATGGCCAATCAAGTGAGCTCGCGATCCGCCTCCGAGGTCGCCGCAGTGCTGGGAAGCGCAGCGCTTGAGGAGCTTCCCGCCCTGATTGAACGGTATCGTGACGACCCGCGCAAGCAAGTCCAGTCTGCGCTCGCTCGCGCGGAGCGGCGCTTGGATCGCGAGCGCGCCGAGCGCGAGCGTGTCGACGCGATGTATGAAGAGATGGCAGAGCTCGGTGGCCCGGGCGTCGTCGTTGGCGTGGACGAGGTGGGGCGTGGATCGGTGGCAGGCCCGCTTACGGTCTGCGCCGTCTGCTTGCCGGAGCGCCCGCGCATCTGGGGGCTCAACGATTCGAAGAAGCTCACCCCAGCGCGAAGGGAGCGTTTGGCAGAAGAGATAGCACAGGTTGCAGTTGCTATAGGGTTCTGCCATATTCCGGCCGCGGAAATCGATCGCATCGGCATGGCGTCGGCGCTACGCCGTGCCGTTGCAGGCGCCGTCGCCGATACCGGGCTTACGCCCGACTGCGTGCTGATGGATGGAAACCCACTGGGGGCGGTAGACCATGAACGCGATGTTGTTCATGGCGATGCTCGCGTTGCCTGCATCGCCGCCGCCTCGATTGTCGCCAAGGTGACGCGCGACGCGCATATGGTCGAGCTCGATGCCCTGTATCCCGAATATCACCTCGCCGAGTCGAAGGGCTATGCATCTCCTGAGCATATTGCCGCGATCAAGGCCCATGGTCTGACCGAAGAGCATCGCGTGAGCTTCTGTGGGAACTTTTTGGAAACTGAGAGCCTCTTCTAGCCGGCGCTATAAACGGTTGCGCATGCCGCGTTGCCCATATCCTGCATCGAAGAGGTGCCTGTTTAGATTCTGCTCAGCTTCTGTTCCGTGATGTGTCAGCTTCAAAAGACTCATTGACCTGTTCCATGGGAGACGATGCTTCTACCACAAGGGGAAGGAGCAACCATGGGTGCAGAAGAGGGGACCCTCCGTTCGGCATACGATCTTACCGACATGGCCGAAGGTGAACATGTTGACGAGTTTACTGCCAAACAGCTTGGCAATCTGGGCGAGCTCATTGCCGCGAGCTACCTTGATCAGCGCGGCTACGAGGTTCTTGAACAGGGGTATCGGTGTCCTGAGGGTGAAGCGGACCTCATAGCCTACGATCCCGACGAAGATGCCATCGTATTGGTGGAGGTTAAAACACGACGCGTGCACGGACCCTGCTCTGCCGAACCTGAGGCCGCCGTGGATCGAAGGAAGCGAGAGAGGTATCGACGCATCGCGTCTTGCTATCTCATGGATCGATTTCCCGTTCTGTCCTTGCGGTTCGATGTGATCGGCATATCGGTGACATCCGAGACCGAAGCCATAATCGAACATTACTTCGATGTCTTCGCATGGGAAGCAGACCGATGAGCGCCCCGGTGTATGCGGTGCACGCGGCGTGCATCCGAGGTGTCGAGGCGGTGCCCGTCACCGTCGAGGTCTCCATGGGCGGAGGCCTCCCGAGCATTTCGATTGTGGGCATGGCCGATTCAACGGTGCTCGAGGCGCGAAGCCGTATGCGGTGCGCGTTCAGAAGCGTTGGATTCGAGGTTCCTAAAAAGAGCATCACGATCAACCTCGCTCCGAGCGACATGCGAAAGTCTGGAACGGGCCTCGACCTCCCCATCGCGGTCGCCGTGCTTGCCCTCTCTGGGCAAATACCCGTAAACGACCTCGACAGCTGTCTCTTCGTTGGGGAACTCGCACTTGATGGCTCGGTATGCCCCGTAAAGGGTGAGATTGCCTACCAGGTGCTTGCTCGCGACACGCACCTTACGCTCATCGAAGGCCCGTCCTCTCCCCATCAGGGGCTCTTTGAGGCGGCCCGGTTTGAGCTCGACAACATCGTGCGTCTTAGGATGGGCGTTCGCGACGCGATTCATCGCTGCGACCTGGAACCCGGTCGGCCACCTTTGGAAACTAAGCTCGACTATGCCGATGTGGTAGGTCAAGAGGTTGCGAAAAGAGGGCTTGCAATCGCCGCCGCAGGCGACCTCGGCTTGCTCATGATCGGCGCACCGGGCTCAGGCAAGACCATGCTCGCACGACGCATGACAACGATTCTCCCTAAGCTCACGCAGGCAGATCAACAGGAGGCGCTCTGCATTCACTCGGTAGCAGGGGAGGATATCTCAGGCCTTTTGGCAGGTGACCGGCCTTTCCGCAGCCCGCATCACAGCATATCTGCCGCCGGGCTCGTTGGGGGAGGGCGACCCGTGCGCCCGGGCGAGATCAGCTTGGCACACGGCGGATGCCTCTTTCTAGATGAGCTTGCGGAATTCCCTTCCGGCGTCCTGCAGATGCTCCGTCAGCCACTCGAGGAAGGGGTGGTTCGCATTGTTCGAGCCGACGGTATGTACATCTTTCCCAGCCGATTCCAACTGATAGCGGCAAGCAACCCATGTCCCTGTGGTTACCTTGGCGATCGCGAAGTAGCATGCACGTGCTCGGCCACCGCCATCGAACGCTACCGATCTAAACTCGCTGGACCCCTTATCGACCGTATCGACATTGTGCTCGATGTATGCCGGCCCGATCCATCGCTCATCATCGCGGGCGCCGAGGGTATGGATTCAGAGGGGCTTTCCGCCATGGTCGCGACCGGGAGGGCGTTCGCGCTGGAACGGAGAAACGATACGGAGCCTGCTTCCACATCGTCTCGAACATCGCTCGATAGGGCCATTGCTGCCTTCCATCTAGATCGCGATGCAGAGGATGCGCTCGTGGGGCTATCCCAATGCAACAAGCTTACCGGCCGCGGTATCAAGCGCCTTTGCCGGATAGCTCGAACGGTCGCGGATATCGATGAATCGGCATGCGTCCGGCGCCCTCACGTTCTCGAGGCATCTATGTTTCAGGGGAGGAGGAACGCATGATGGGGCCAACCGTGAAAGCTTCTCGCATGGCCATCGAGCGTGGTTCCGATGGCTATCCACCTGGAGTTCTCGACCTAGCCAACGCCCCAAAACGACTGTATATGCTAGGAAACCCTGAAGCCCTGCAGGGTCCAGCTATCGCAATCGTCGGTACGAGGAGACCGACGCCATATGGCATCGCACTCACTGAGCTCGCCGCCAAGCTTGCGGTGGAAGCCGGCATCACGGTTGTATCCGGGGGCGCCATAGGGTGCGACCAGGCTGCGGGTATGAAGGCGCTTGCTTGCGGGGGCGTCCATGTGGTCGTTCTGGGATGCGGTGCTGACGTTATCTATCCCTCTTCCAGCAGAGAGCTTATCGACAAAACCTTAGAAGCCGGGGGCGCGGTTGTTTCGATTGCGCCATGGGGAACGAAGCCTCAGCGCTTCCTCTTTCCACAGCGGAATCGTGTTATCGCAGCGCTTTCGGAGGCGGTGTTCATTGGAGAGGCCGGCATGCCTTCCGGTACCTTCAGCACCGCAGAGGCGGCTATGGAGCTTGGCAGGGAAGTGCTTGTTGCGCCCGGGTCGGTTTTCTCTCCCGAATCTCGCGGCGCGAATTATCTCATCAGCGTCGGCGCGTGCTGCATTACCGATGAAGAGTCGCTCGAAATCGCGCTGTCACGCATTTTCGGTGTGCTCCGGCATCCGCATGGGCCTCTCCGCGAAGTGGAGTCTGCCGACCCGCGCGAACAACGCGTCCAGCGTGCTTTGGCCGCAAGCCCGATGCGCTCAGAGGATATAGCGCGGCTTGCCGGACTTGATGCACGCGGCTGCCTTGAATTCCTCAGCGACCTCATGATATCGGGGCGCGTTGAGCAGCTCATTGATGGACGGTATGCGCTCACCAAGGAAGTCCTTCACGCAATGACGGCAATCGGTCAAAATGATGGGTCAAGCAACCAACGATAAGGAGCCATCTATGCCTTTTGATCCCGTCATCGTAGTAGGCGGAGGTCTCGCGGGATGCGAGTGCGCGCTGCAACTTGCAAAGCGCGGCGTGCCCGTGAAGCTCTTTGAGATGCGGCCCCACACGAATTCCCCCGCACATCGAACCGATGGCCTCGCTGAGCTCGTGTGCTCGAACTCACTGAAGGCCACCCGAATCGACAGCGCCGCGGGGCTCTTGAAGGAAGAGCTTGCGCGCATGGGCTCAGAGCTTCTGCAGTGCGCCAACGCAGCGTCCGTGCCGGCCGGCAGCGCGCTTGCGGTAGACCGCGAGGCGTTTTCCTCTCTAGTTGAGGAGAAGGTGGGAAACGAAGAGCTCATCGAGCTGGTGCGCAAGGAAGTGACGGCGATACCCACAGGCAGGGCCGTCATAGCAGCCGGCCCTCTCTGCTCACCCGCTCTGAGCGAGGCCGTGCTCGAGCTCGTCGGCGGGTCGTCGCTCTCGTTCTTCGATGCGGCGGCGCCCATCGTGGACGCCGAATCGCTCGATCGCTCTGTGCTGTTCCGTCAATCCCGCTATGGGGAAACTGAAGTTGGCGATTACCTGAACGCCCCCTTCACGAAGGATGAGTACGAGGCTTTTATCGACGCCCTCGTTGCGGCAGACCGCGTGGTGCTCAAGGATTTTGAACACGGTGGACTGTTCCAGGCCTGCCAGCCTGCGGAGGAAGTTGCGCGTACCGGTCGAGATGCCCTTCGCTTCGGCGCGATGAAGCCTGTTGGCCTAACCGATCCGCGCACGGGACGCCGTCCTTGGGCCGCCCTTCAGCTTCGTGCGGAGAATCGCGAGGGCACCGCCTATAACCTCGTAGGCTTCCAGACGAACCTCACCTTCGGAGAGCAGAAGCGCGTGTTCCACATGGTTCCGGGCCTCCAAAACGCTGAGTTCTTCCGTTATGGCGTCATGCACCGCAACACGTTTGTCGATGCGCCCCATGTGCTCGATTCCACCTTCGCCGTTCCAGGGAGACAGGTACGATTGGCTGGGCAGATAACCGGCACCGAAGGGTATACCGAGGCCATCGCCTCTGGTCTTTTGGCAGCCCTCAACACCTATGCCGAACTTATCGGCGCAGCTCCGGTAGCGCTTCCCAAAACGGGCGCCCTGGGCGCGCTCGTTGCCTATGCGACCGACCCCGCTACCGAGGACTACCAGCCCATGCATGTGAACTTCGGGCTTGTTCCGCCGCTTGAGGATGGAGTGCGGCGTGGCAAGCGGGATCGATATCGCGCCTATGCGGACCGAGCGCTCGCCGATTTCGATGCCTATCTTGCCACGAGAGACGAGCTGTTTCCCATGATGGGCGCGTCTCGATGACCGTGCTCGCAACCGAGACCACTCATGACGGGGCCATGGAGCCCTCTCGCGACTTCCTCGACGCGCTCGATGCGTTCATCGCGTACATTGCGCGCGTTGAGGGGTTTTCGCCCGAAACGGTTCGCGCGTACGAGGGCCATCTTGAAGCTTACGGGCGATGGTGCGCGCGGGAGAGCGTCAACGCGCTCGAACCGGATATCCACGACCTTCGAGGATATCTTGCCTATCTCAACCGTGCATCGTATGCGACGCGCACCATCGCGGCTCATCTATCTGCCGTGCGGTCGTTTTTTCGATGGGCCCATGCAGAAAGCATCGTGGAAACTGATGTCGCCTCGCTGGTGCAGATGCCAAAGATGCCGCGTTCTCTCCCCAAAACGGTGTCCTCCACCGAGATGCAGCGGCTTTTGGCCGCTCCCGACACGTCAACCCCCTCTGGCATGCGCGATGCCGCGATGCTCGAGTTGTTCTACGCAACGGGCGCGCGTATCTCAGAGCTGTCGCACATCGATATCGCGGACTTCGATTGGACGACCAAGACGGTTCGCCTCTTCGGAAAGGGCTCGAAGGAGCGCATCGTTCCCGTCTATCGCCGTGCCCTCGATGCGACCCGTACCTATATCGATGACGCTCGGCCCCTTCTGGTGCGAGCCTCAAGCGATTCAGCGGCAATAAAGCGTGTTGATGGGCCGCTCTTTCTATCCACGCGAGGAAACCGTATGGATGCAAACGCCCTGAGGTACCGGTTTCATAAGCTGTGCCGCGAGGCCGGCTTGCCTTCCGATATCACGCCGCATGTGATGCGCCACACCTTCGCGACGGACCTTCTCGCTGGTGGGGCAGATCTGAGGAGCGTCCAGGAGCTTCTGGGCCATGCAAGTCTTTCTACCA
>ENA-OPRS01000016-OPRS01000016.1-human-gut-metagenome-genome-assembly--contig:-NODE-16-length-124218-cov-10.946780_pt1 | contig 124218 bp, 100 predicted proteins | sample MGYA00241795_ERZ501881 | MGnify/ENA primary metagenome ERZ501881 (study PRJEB25962, sample SAMEA2042440) | human gut metagenome | biome: human gut; feature: human-associated habitat; material... | reverse complement strand
GGAGATCTCACATAGCGGCTGGGGAATTGGCGACGGGCTGACCGGAGGGGCAGACTGAAGGGATTTCTCCTTATGGGGAAGACTGACCTGTCCCTTACTGTTTACCTTTACCGGGATAAAGCCGCCTTTGCGCAGCAGCTTGGAACGCCACGCGTAGAAACGTTTGGGACGAATACATTCATTCGAACAAAAATCTATAACTGAAAGTCCGCTCGACTTGAAACGGGCATAAATAGATTCAAAATCTTCCATGGTCCATTGATGTGACATAATGATTGAGCTTTTTTACTTTGGCCACAAAAGTAACATCACATTTTTAGAATGAAAGGGGGAGTTTATCGAATACTTACCTATTATTCATCATAGTATTAGGAATTGCATGTATACTTATAGTGATAGCCCCTCTTTATGGGGCACGGAACAATCAGCCGGAATCCGGGTAGGAAGGCGGAACCGGAGGACTGCCTGAAGAGGACAAGGGAAAAATGAAAAAGAGAAAGAATGAAAATGAAAATAAAAACTAAAGCAAAATGGAAAACCTATTGAGCCATGCCGGCATTTTCTTCACAATGGCTGCCGTACTGACATTTGAGGCAATCCTTCTCCGTCTGGCTTCAGAACCGGAAGGCGGGCGGGAAGTGAAGGCACGGAAAGGGGAAAGCCACCTGGGGGCATTCATACGTGAGAACTGGTACTGGCTGCTGTTGCTGTTTTGTGCGCTAGGAGCGCTTTGCTGTGCAATACTGAGATCCTGCATGATATGAATCAACAGGATACCTTCATTGCTTTTTTGTGGCTGACTGTGTGCTTATGGGCTTCTCCGCTTTCTTGCAAACAGTATATGAATACGCGGATTTTATAAGGGAGTCAGTAATGTGCATTGTCTTTCTCTCCTTTCTTTTCCTTGAGTATGGAAATGCCACCCGCAATGAACTGCAGCAGATACATTACCGACAGAACGGTTGAGAATAGCTTGAAACGGCTGCACTCCTCATTCAGAAAAAATAAACAAATGAAAAGACTTATCATTACTGAAGAGGAAAGCATCGCCAAAGGGGTATAGAGTATCCTTGGATACCTCACCGGACTTATCACTGAAAGAAGAATTCCGCCCCCCGTATACAAAGCGGAACTGCCCGATGTGAAAAGTACCTGTTCGTATACCGGAAGTTTCCGGAAAAAACAGGTGAAGTGAAAAAAGGTCGGGTACAGCATAAAAGTACACCCCAAGAGGCAAATAAGGATCTTGACATAAACGGAACCTATTTCAAGATCTTTCAGTAACTGGTTGTAATTTGTAGACATAACGGTTGCTTTTAATTAATAACTGAATTGCAAAAGTAATAAAATCCCGGCAAACTGCTTTTACAGGCTATTTGACTGGGGATAATATTTGGTAAGAATGAGACAAAACCGAATTTACATCACAGGGATACTTCTCCTGATTTTTCTTTCAGGGAAAGCCCAGAGGATCGAGGAGCTTCCGGCAGTGCCCCTTCAGATAGGATACGAGAAGACCCTGCACCTGATATTCCCTACCGAGGTGAAGTATTACAGTATCGGCGGTGACTATGTCATCGGTGAGAAAGTCGGGAACTGCCCGGAGATCATACGCCTGAAAGCGGCCGAGGAGAATTTCCCGGGTGAGACTACCCTGTCGGTGGTGACAGCCGACACGAAGTTCTACTCCTATGCCATCAGCTATAACGCCCACCCGGTGGAGAGCTATGTGCGTGTGGACGGCCAGGCACCCGCGCCCCATACACTGCCGGTGGGAAAGGACAGGCAGATGTTCCTCATTTTCCCGGCTGGAATCACCTATGTGGACTATGGCAGTACAAATGTGGAGGTTGAAAAGGCCGAGGGGGTGGACAACATCCTGGCGGTGAAAGCCACCGGGGAGTTTACGGAAGACACGAACATCTCGGCGGTGGTCGAAGGGGGAAAATTCTATACTTTCAATCTCCATTATGTCCCGTTTCCGAAACGTTTCAGCTTTGTCATTGACAAGGAAAAGACGCAAAGGGTAGCCATCCTTGACGAGAGGGAACGGTCAAGCGAGCAGAAGGAAAGGATCAGGCAGGCAATCTCGAAGAGGATTCCCCTGGACCTGGGACTGAAGGACAAGAACGCCGGCATGGAATTCGAGGTCGGAAACATCTTTATAGACGGGGATATCCTGCTGCTGCGAATGACACTGACAAACCGCACACAGATCGGCTATACGACGGATTTCATGCGGTTCTATATCCAGGATGCAAAGATCCGCAAGAAGACGGCGGTGCAGCAGATCGAGCAGGACATCCTGTTCACCTTCGACTATCCGGAGGAGATACCTGCACACGAAAGCCGGACGTTCACGGTGGCCATGAACAAGTTCACCATTCCGGACAAGAAAAGGCTCATCATCGAGATCCAGGAGAGGAACGGCGGCCGGCACTTCCTGTACAAACTGAAAAACAAGTCGCTTCTGGGAGCGGAGGAAGTGTTCAGAAGCCTGCAGGAGCAGAAAACGGAGGATGAAGCGGACAGGATATTAAGGAGGATAGCCAGATGAAACTGCTGATGCTCATATTGTTCTTCCCCTTTTCTTTCGAGGGGGAAAACGGAAGGGAACTGCTCGATACGGCACTGGAAAAATGCAGCCGTCTGGAAAGCCTGGAAGCTTGCCGGGACATACTTTACCGGTACGGGGTGGCAGACAGGCTCCCTCTGTCATGTCCCCTGAAAGACAAGTTCAGGATAAGCAGCCCGTATGGAGGCAGGATTCATCCCATAACGGGAAAACATAGTTTTCATTCGGGAATCGATATGGCGGTGGAACTGGCCGCACCGGTCCATGCCACCGCTTCCGGTACGGTCGTTTTCGCAGGAAGGAAGGGAGGCTATGGAAGATGCGTCATCATACGGCATTCCTACGGCTTTGAAACGCTTTACGCACATCTGGCGGCTTACTATACGACGGAGGGCAAAAAGCTCGGGAAAGGGGCTGTTATCGGCTTTGCCGGGAGCACGGGCAGAAGCACAGGCTATCATCTGCATTATGAGATAAGAAAGAACGGTAGAACTATAAAACCATACTGGTATGGATATGACAATTCAGGAAGAGATTGAACAGCTTGTATTAAGGTGCATCGCCGCCGACGGGCTGAAGGCATGCCCGAAGGATATTTCCTTTCTTGAGAAATACAGGCTGAAGAACCTGTACTTCCTCTCCGTGAGGTATCGGATGGAAGGAACTGACTGCCCGGAACTTGACCGGAGGGCGGAGGGGCTGATCAGATGGAACATTTATTCCACGGATTTCCCGCTCCTTCGCCGGGTGTATGCCAGGGAGGGAAAGGAGGCGTTGATGAGATGCCTGTACCTGGAGGAGGGGTATTTCCGCAGATTCCTGGAACAGACCGGACTGGAGGAGAGGATATGACGAGCCTTTCCGTTGTCAGCTACATAGAACGGATCAACCGGATGTACAGGCTGATCCGGAAGGAAAGTACCGGCAGCCGTGCGGAACTGGCCGGCAGGATGCGGGTGAGTGAACGGACCGTCAGCAACTACCTGGAGGAACTCCGGCTGATGGGGGCTGACATAAGGTTCAGCAAGACACGCAATACTTACTATTTTTTCAACCGGTTCGTGCTTTATGCGACGTTCGAGGCCCGCATCGATGCCGATGTGCTGGACGAGCAGCAAAAGAAGTGATACATACAATTATAATAAACCTTTAAAAAAGAATGAAGTATGAAACAAGTTAAATTTTTACTGTTGGCGGCGTTCGTGGCCATGTTCACGGGCTGCCAGAATGAGGAGATAATGGAACAGGATTCTGAAAAGGACAAACCGGTCTCTACCGGTGATACACGTATCATCATTGAAGGCGAAGGGATGCTGGAAACGTCAACCCGCTTTTCAGACGGAAGGGTTGATTTTACCGGGGGATATGCAACCGGAGCAGGATTGTATAACGGTTCTGATCAACCTATGGTTGCCGCATATCCTAATGCGGGTTATGAAGTAAGCTATTTTTACGGTGGCCCGGCAAATGAACCTAAAAAGTATGATTACGCACAAAACCTGTCATCCACATTTAATGTTGATTTAGGAGGTCAGGACCATACTTTCCATTGTGGATTCAAGGAAAAAAAGCGCACACTGACGATCAATGCAGGTGAAGGCGGAACAACTAATCCGGAAGGAACAAGGGAATATCAGGTGGAAAAGCCAATCAGCATTACGGCTACTCCGGAGAGTGGGTATGAATTCACTGGCTGGACAGTTATAGGTGGTGATGTAACTATCGAAAATCCAGGCAGTTCAACCACTACCGCCACCCTGCATGGTTCTAACAGTACTATTACAGCCAGTTTCAAGCAATCCATAAGGAGTATCACGATTAATTTGGATAGATTTTACAGCTCAACATCAAGTATGAACAGTGGTAAAAGTTATGAATATTTGACCGTGTCATCCTCAGATTGTTCCGGTATAATATGCAGGATATATGGACAGACCAAAAACGACATGGACAATATGGATGAAGTTAGCTATCCTGTGCGGATAGAGCAGAACCAAAAGGTTATGTACGCGTATTCAGAATGGGAAACAATAAATCAGGATGGAGATACACGGGAAAAAAGTGCCACTCCGCAGTCTTTCGACATTATAATAGACAATGCTATGGTACTCTCAAACATCAAATCTCCGTCAGGCAAGCAGATTCTTGATTTCGGCGAATTTGATGGCAAGGAGATAACAGGTGTTGGATATAAGATAACTTTCCAATTCACATCTCATTGGGAGTAAAAACAACAGGGGGATATCACAACATCCCCCTGCCTTTAAACGCTATGTGTCATAATCCTCGGATGCAAATCCAAGGTAATTGCTTTTATTCATGAGAACAGAAACCGTTCAGAAAATTTAGTTTGAGACCACTGTTATCCTTTATTCCTACAGATTTCCAGATGGCACCATCAGCTGATTTTCCTAAATAACCATTGTTCTCAAGAGCCCAGAAAACACTGCCATCAAATATGATTTCTTCCCAGGAATTATCTCCAAAGGAAACTTCCTCCCAGTTCTTCCCGTCACTGGAACAATGCATACACCCATAAGAGCTCACAATGAACTTGTTGTTTCCGAATGCTGAAGAATACAAATTGGTTACTGTAACTCTCACCCTGTTCCAACCGGACAGGTCTGTAGAATAATTAACATGACCGCTTTTTTCCGTCACAACATATGTGCCGTTGCCATAAGTGACGGATTTCAAATCGTTATTCCCAATCTTGCTTTCTTTCCAGCTACTACCGTCCGGAGAGGTTGCAATATATCCGCTGTTCCCCACAACTATGAAATGTCCGTTGCAATATTGGACATCATTCCAGGTACGGTTATTGGTGTTACTGATTTTGTTAATGCTCCAATTAGTTCCATCAGCAGAAACTGCAACATATCCGTTACCGGCCGCCACATATTTACCACAGGCAAATGCAATGGAATGCCAGTCAGCCGAATAACCTATAATATCGGGATTTGACCATGTTCTACCATCTGATGAAGTGGTCATATATCCACGCTTACCGACGGCTATATATTTACCATCACCATGTACTATTGCATACCAGTCAGTTTTGCCCAGTACATATTTTTTTCCTTGGGAAAGGATAACACCGTTATCACCTGCAAATATGTAATCAGAAACTGATATACCCAGCTCAAAATTGGCTATAATAGTACTGTTAGAATGAAAATTTCGATCTAATAGATAAAGATACGTGTGTTATGCTGGAGAAAGTTCGACATAACACACGTATTAGAAATGCCTATGGCTAAAGGGATTTTATTTCCTCTGCAGACAATCCGGTGGCTTGCGAGATAATATCAGTCGACACACCTAATTTTTTAAATTTACGAGCGTTCTCTATTCTTTCTTCAGCACGACCTTCAGCACGACCTTGTTTTAGCCCTTTCTCCAGTCCTTTCTCCTCACCTTTGTGCTCAGCAGTGGCAATGGTATTCTGCCAATCCCGGTAAACCTTCAAGCTGTCCTCATAGGCCTCATATTGCTCTTTGGTAAATTTGGCAATTTCAGCGGCATCAAACAGCTTGGTAAATACCCTTTCCTGCAATGCCTTGGGACGTTCCATCAGGCGGGAAAGATTACGCAATACAAAAAGCCATTTATCAAACATACCATCCAGTTCTTCTTCCCTCTTATTGAATTTGGGCATCTCCAAATAGACAAAAGTAAGTTTGTCATAGAAAATTTCCTTTGTATGAATATCCATCAGTTGAACCTCATGGTGGAAATAACCTTCATCCTTGTGGTCAAAGGTAAAGTTCAGAATACCGATTACATACACTGCTTTCAAATGGTAATCCCATTCGCCTTTTTCACCTTGTTCCCGAATCGGGAATGTTGAATAGTACAGGCTTCTGTCCTTGAAAAACTGCTGCTCTCCGCGCTGCATCTCTATAAGTATCTTCTCGCCTTTTTCATTCTCGCAGTAGACATCGAAAACAGCGCGTCTGTCAACCTCGGAATTGCCCAGGTGTTCCGTATTGAGATAAGTCAGATCCCGGATGATTTCTTTCCCCTTAAAGAGACTGTTCACAAAACTAAGAAGTAATTCTTTGTTCATCTCCGTACCGAAAAGTACCTTGAAACCAAAATCGGTATATGGATTAATATATTTGTCTTTTAATAATTTATCTGTCATGGCTTAATTCTTTTGAGTAGAACAAAGATAGTGAAAGAAACCTATTTCACCAAATATTAAATGAAAATGAAATGAAGCCAGGAGATGTTTTTAGAGAATATCACGCCTAGTAAAGTGCAATTTTTCTTCTCCGTACAAACATAATAAGCCTAACAGTACTATTACAGCCAGTTTTAAAGCAGGGCAGCTGCCACTTACAATCATTTTCACACTTCCTGCCGATGAATATATAATGAAGAATCAAACGGGAAGTAAAATAAGACTTACTCCATGGAATGGTTCTTCAAGTCCCCATACAACACATATTACCTATCATTTTGATAATGAATCCCAAAAACATACAATATCATTGAAAGGAGAAAATTGCAATCTGGAATCTGATGCTGTCGGAATAAGAATAAAGAGTGCTGTTTCCGCGACAATTACCATTCCAAAAGAAAACACCAGACTTGTTATCGACCAGATATCAAAACAGACAATAGTTAATGAGAAGGGAAGATGTATTGATTCGGAAAAGGGATATGTAATGTTAGGGAATAATATAATATATACCAATCCCAACCCTGCCGAGTCATGGGAAAGTTATTCCCCTACGACATGGCAGCATTATATCCCCCTCGCTATCATTAATATGGAACTGCTGAAAGAAGACTTGAAAGATGGTGATGTCATTCGGATAACCGGGTATGCCGGGATCATCGGTGACTTATAGTTATCACAATTTTTTCGGTCCATTGCCAGAAGCTAAAGCTCTTGGCAGTGGATCTCTTCAGCTTTTATTGGAAAAACTCCTGGCTATCCTTCGCTCAACCTTTTCCAGCTCCTTAAACTTGATCTTGGCTATCGAATTGTAGATTGTCGCCTCGTTTATGTCCGCATAGATTTCCGTAGTACGGATGTTGGTATGCCCCAGAATCTCCTTTATGGTTGTAAGCGGCGTGTCATGATAAAGCAGAAGGGTGGCAGCCGTATGGCGTCCTGTATGAAAGGAAATGTTTTTCCGGCTGCGGAAAAGTTTCTTGTAAACACGTTTTATAACCCGGTTGCATATTGCATTGGAAGGCATATGAAAGAGTTTCCCCCTCGTCCTGTGGAACAATCTCATAATGCCGAGTGCTTTCCCGGAAAACATCTGCTCGATGGGAATAAAAACCTTCTGGGAGGTTTTCTTCATGGTAAGGAAAAGCCAGCGTTTGTTCCTGATCCGTTTGATATTCGAATATTCCACCGAACAGATGTCAGAGTAGCGCAATCCTGTCAGACACGAGAACAGAAAGCCGGAAAGAATCTCCCGCTCCTTTTCTTCCATCGTGTCGAAATTGTTCTCCAAAAATTGATAGAGCACGACCAGTTCCTTGGTTGTCAGGCTTTCCCTGAAAGTTTTCTCCGGTTTCACACTGCAAAGGCTGAACAATTCCTCTATGGAATGTTTGCTATACCCTTTCAGGCAAGCCTGTCGGAGTGCCTTTTTCAAATGTTTCATATGCTTGACAATCGTGTTGGCTTTCATTCCCATGGAACAAAGAAAGCGCTCGTATCCACATACGAATGTCTTGTCTATATCACAGAAGGCCGCCACCGGAGCATATTTTTCCAATGTGTCCAGTGTCCGGAAATAGTTTTTTCGGGTGGACTCCCTGATGCCGGTATCCATACATACGTCAGAGAAAAAGTCGACAAAGGCAGCATAGTGCTTGTCAGAATCCCCTTCAGGCAGCATCGCCTTGACCTTGTCATAGTACCCTCCCAGATATTTTTCTTTCCGGGGAGGTTCTCCTTTCCCCTCACATAGATCGGATATCGAGAGGGTGAATTCATTTCCTCCCAATAGTATATATATGTTTCCCTTAATATCACCCTTCCCGAATTGGAGGAGGTGGCTTTTTATACAATCACGCAGCCGGGCTCCCAGAATATTTAATGAATCCATTTTTAGAAACAAAAATAATCCTTTTTATTGTGTTTCCAACAAAAACATCCCGACAGGTCATAAATTCGTTCTACGGTCTTTTGATTGTGAGATGAGAGTGTCAACCATATCCATAGTCGCTTTGCTCTGTATGGGGCTAAAAACGGGAAAAAACAGGTACCGGAAGTTTTACCGGTACCTGTTGTCGTATTGCCTTGCTTTGAGAAAGAAAATTTTAATCAGCCAGTCTAAGAATAGAGTTGAAGGTCGTTCCAATCATATTACCCGATTTATCTGTTACTTGTTTTGGAGTGCTCCAGTTTATACCGTCTGTTGAAACAGAATAATATCCGTCCTTACTTAGTGCGGTGTATTTTCCATCTCTGAAATCCACATCAATCCATTTTTTTGATGAATCAATTGATGTGGATTTTATACTGGGGGCTAAATCATCTTCAATGTATCCCAAAATACTACTTGATATTCCTTCTGTATATGCTGTTATAAATATCCTGTCTCCACGTACTATTTTTGTAGGATATAATTGTTTGTTATAACCTGACCTTTCCCAACTTTTTCCCTTGTCCGTTGTTTTATAAGCAAATCCGCCACTTGTATAGCCTATTATCATCTTTTCAGATACAGCTAAAGCGCTCATGTTGGAATCTGCAGTGCCTGCATCACTCCAGGATACACCATCATTTGACAGATAAACTTTCCCACTGTAGGTATTGTAGGCAAATATACCGTCTCCATGACCGAATCCAACCGGTGTATATGAAAACTCCCTTTCAATCCAGTCCTTACCGTTGGTTGATGTTGCTACCCTTGTGTTGTTGGTTGTGGTAAGGAGAAATACACCGTTTTCAAACATCAAGTGTTCCCATACAGAAGTCCCAATTTGTTTAGGAGTGCTCCAGTTCATCCCGTCCATAGAGTAAGCTACGTAACCATTGTACCCTGCAGTTACATATATACCATTCCCGTAGGCAACTGAAAGCCAACTCACATCACCAACTTTACATATCTCCCCTTTAGAAAGCAGAACACCATTATTCCCAACAAATATATAATCCGAAATGGAAATTGTAGATTCAAAACTGGCTGTAATAGTACTGTTAGGATTATTCGCTTATATTTCATTATCTTTGTTGCCTGAACTAACTTTTAATCAAAAACGAATAAAAATAATGCTTTCTTTGAATACTCCCAGTGCCAGGAATCTGATTGGATTCGGCATTTTGTGTGTTGTAGGGTGGTACTGGTCCGAACACATAACTTCAGTCCTGACTGATACGAATCAGGTCGCTAAAACCGCTTCCGGAATATCTAAACTGGAGTGGTTGAAAACATCACCGATAGCCAGGATAATAATGGTCTATACAATGGGCAGTTTGTGGTATGGATGGAAAATTACAGGACGGCTGAATCCTTCGGGGATCATTATCATTTTCAACTGGCTTGTGATGTTTATATGGTTTTCTCTAAGATTATGTATAGCGGCGTATGCAGGAGTGGTTGTTACCCCGTTTTGTCTCGTGCGGGACATCTATCGGGTTATAAAGGGAGAGGAACAAACAGATTGAGCCCCATCATAGAAACAGTGATAATAATAATCCGGGGCCGGACACACCTTATGGTATCTATGATTTATGAACCGGTATAATATAAAATTAAAGGCATTTCAAAAAGAAATGGGAGTTATACAAGGATTATTTATTAAATATTTCTAAAAGGATTCCTGTTTGCGAATGCTCTCCTCTACGGGGTATATTTAAAAATGAAGCCCCGGTGCATCACTGCAGCGGGACTTCTCCACCTTAAATTCATCTTATGTCATTTTAATGAATTACATTTCCATTCCGGCATCCGTTGTCAATTCCTTTATCCGGGCCATCTGCCTGTCCAGAAAATAATCTGTATACAGGCTGTATGTTTCGTTTTCATAGAAACTGATCAGCCCTTTGCGGTAATTCAGAATATCGGCATCTTTTGCTGAATAGACCGGAATCAGTCCGGCATTCATCATCACAATGCTTTCCACAAGGCGTGCCGTACGTTTGTTGCAGTCGATGAACGGCTGTATCCGTGCAATGTTGCAATGGAGATACACAGCACGTTCAAGGGGATTCTCCAGCTCCGCCTGCCGATAAAGTACCTCGCTTAGCTTGAAACGTATCTCATATACATCCCGGGGAGGCACATAATCAGTTCCGGATATCCTTACCGGACGTGTGCGGAACTGTCCGGCTTCCTCATCGGAAACCAGGCCGGAAGACAGCCCGGAATGCAGCCGGAGCAGAGTACGCTCATCTATTATCTCGGTATTCTTCCCTTTATGGATATACTCCATTTCAGAAACAAAAAGATTATGCAGGTTCTTCAGCATTTTGGCATCCTCGTACCGCTTTTCCGATGTTATGCCGTCTTTCAACAAGGCCTCTGTTTCGACGTATGTATATGTATTCCCTTCAATCTTTCCTGAATAATAGCACCATACAACAGCTAGATTCCGGATATCAGAAGAAGTCAAATCCGATAATTTTGAAAGCGGAGATTGAAGTATCTGCTCTGCTTTTCGCAACTGATTGTCTGTAAATATATTCATTCTATTTTTTTATTATTCCAACTTTGTGGGAACAGTTTAACATAATTCGTTGTCTCATCCCAAATGTAACCACCAGTGTAGTTACGGTTGAACAGATAGTCCGCATCACATCGGAGCAATATCCATTCTTTAGAACCTTCTGCTCTCCAATACAGGTGTACAAGTGCGCCTGCATAGCTAACTCCATTGGATCCTATAGGCTGTAATCTTTTAACCGGAAACTTACAGCTCATGATACCTTTCCAGAAACGTGTTCCTGCCGGAATATCCACAGAAACCTTACCGATTTCATCTCTCCATTCCTCATCGTTTACCGCACCTTTTTTTCTATGGCTTGGTCTATATGAATTGGACTTCAGCTTGAACTCACGTTCCCAGACCGCTTTTATTTCGCCCCTCAGCGCCTTTTCCCCCCGGTTGGATAAAGTATATACCAGATTCCATGGATCATCATCAGGGACCGGATATGCAAGAATAGAGGTATATCCCTGTCCTTCCACTTCCATCATGCGCAATGCCGGCAGGTCATCCGATGCAGGTGCTTTCACCTCATACAGCCATTCCTCGTCCGTACTGCCATAGGAATATCCCACTGCCCTGCACCACATCGTTTCTCCTTTCTTGCGGAATAACGGCACAAGCTGGTATGTACCGGGAGCGGAAGTCACATAGCACTGGATACGTTTTCCATCCCATGCCCCATTCGTCTTGATGTCTATCGGCTGGAACTGCTCCACAATCTCATTCGTACCCGGCCTCATAAATACAAACCGTAACTCTCCCTCGCCGTTATCGCAATAGGGATTGTAAAAGGTTCCGAACACCTTGCCTTCATTCTGATAGCAGTCATAGCCGTATTCGGTATAATTGGGCCATACCTTGAAAGGATAGTCGTCCGGATTCGGGTTGAGTATAATCTGGTCCGTCTTGCCATACCGGCTCCAGTACTCCACATCGATGTCCACCTGCTCCATGTTGACCGGGGAGTTGTAGTTTCCCGTCATTTTCAGTGTATAGGTGTATTTCATTCCCGCCTCCCATTCATGGTCCCTGTGGAACTCATAGGCATATTCCTTCCCGTCAATGGTAAAACTGACCGTCGCTTTCTGGTCATAACCGTAGACAGGGGGAAGGATTGTCTCCACCACCACCGGATCTGCATCGTTCAGATGATAGTTGCCGCCCGCCTGCAGGCTTCCCCTGCTTGAGAAGTCGAATATCAGGGGGGAGTTGGTTTCCCGCCTGATGTCAAGCGTCATCCTTGTGATCACATTGTCAAACCTTATGTTTGAGACAATGCCTTCTCCCATATATTCATTTTTCAGAATTTTGATGCGTACCAGGCTCATGGCATGTCTCATTTCAATATCCGCTGTCGGAATGTCCCTGGTGACCGACGCCCTTCCATACAGGATGTCGTGCTGGTCCGCCAGTTCAAAGGGGATGAGCCTGTCCCCAGCCGTCTGTCCGTTGTACGGCAGATAAGCGGCCACCTCCGCGTCGCCCTCCACCGGAGCGTCCCCGCCGGCATTCCATTTTTTGCCGTCAAAGGCATAAGGCACATTATGTACATATGGAGACTCGGCGCCGGCAGCGCTGATGAACACCCCCATCTCATGTCCCGGCAGAAACGCCTCTATGATTCCCCTTGTCTGCTGCATCGCCTGCAACGACGCGGTTATTCCGAGCTGTATCTTTTCTTCCTCATCCTTTCCCGGATCATCCCCTTCCGGTCCGTCGTCATCCCCCGGGGTGACAACCGGCGGTTCAGGTTCCGGCAGGATCTCATCCTTTTCACATGCGGATAATGCACATGTGAGTGAGGCCAACAATATATACCTTAAAATTTTCATTGTATTACTTCTTTCAGTTTATAAGTATCTTACTTAAAAATAACTATTACTTAACAAGTAATGTAAAACTTTACTTCTTTACATATTCTTCCCAGAACTGTTCCAGCCTGTCGCGGTCCAATGTCCCGTCCTCCCTGAGAAAGCAGCCTATCATCGCTTCTATTACAGTCTTTACCCCTCTGTAACGGTGGTCCGCGGCAAATGTCCTCAGTTCCCATACCAGATCCTCGGTCAGAACAATGGTCTGGTTATACGCCTTTCCCGGTGTTCCCGCCGTTTTTTTTTCTTTCATGGGGTCTGCCCCCACCATATTTTCCAGGGAAATCCCTTTCGACTTGAATTCTTTCATATTCCTTCTCCTTTATTATTTGTTCATTTTCCTGATCCTTTTAAGGAATTCCTCGGTCAGGCTCCGGTAATCCCTTGCCCCGTTTGACGAGGGTGCATAATCGAAAATGCTCCGTGCATTGTACTGCGCCTCTCCCAGCGCCACGTTGTTCCGTATGGTTGTCTCGAACACGCTCGCCCCCAATGTCTCTATCAGGCTCTCCCTGATGTCCACGTCCAGCTTTCTTCCCGCATTGTATTTTGTCATGAAGTAACCGAGAATCCTGACCTCCGCGCCGAGCTTCCTTCTGAGCAGGCCGATGATATAATGTATCTTCTCGATTCCTTTCATGGCGAAATAGTTCCCGTCCGTGGGTATGATCACAAAATCACTCGCCATAAGCGCGTTCTGTGTGATGATGCCCAATGAAGGAGGACAGTCTATCAGAATATGGTCATATTTCTTTTCCAGGCCTCTTATTATTTCCCTGAAAAGGAATTCCCTCCCGGGGGTGGTGTTCATGATCACTTCCGTGGCCGCCAGGTCCAAGGACGCCGGCAGCACATCCACCCTGTCCAGCCACGTGAGAGGCTTCAGCTCCAGGGGTCTGTCCTGCATGATTTCCTGCAGCACACTCTCAAGCATGACATCCTGGGGAAGACTTGCCATTTCCTCCCCGAACGCCGCCATCGTCGTGTTCGCCTGCGGGTCCGCATCTATGATACATACCTTCTTTGCGTGCAGCCGTGCGATACCGGCCGCCAGATTCAGCAGCGAAGTGGTCTTTGCCACACCGCCCTTGTGGTTTACACATGCTGTCGTAATTGTTTTCATGATTTGTCTATCTCCTTGATTATTACGCTGTAAAGATACGCATTTTTGAAATGTTTACCAAATATTTTTCTACATATTTACTTTATTAGTGTTATACTTTAAATATATTTCACATTACATACTTAAATATATAAATGTACATAATCATGTATATTACTTATTTACTTTAATATATAAATAAGTATATTTTCCATAGAAGCAAACGTGTTTTCTGAAAATAAAAGCCATGCTGCAACGAATTTGCAGCCTTGTGGTATATCTTGCAGCCTTAAAGACGCAAAGCCTGTCACATACGCACATAATAAAAAAGATCTGCGGGGATTTTTGTACGGAAAGGAAAGTAGAAAAGCCCCCGGCCTGTTAAAAAGTAACGCCAATCACTTTGTAACATAACGCAGAACCGCGCGACCGGGGGCAAAGACCCTCTGTCACGGTTCTGCTTTTTATTTATTGTTACAAAAATGATTGGCTCTGCAAAGATAGAAAAATATTTGCTATGACACTGTTTGAGATTCTAAATTTTAATAGGGAGCTTCTGGAGCGTCTGGCCGGGACAGGTTACAAGCCGGACGACTATAAATATATCGACCTGTACAGGGAGTACGAACAAATGCGCCGCAAAGGCGACAAGGTGACATATTGTGTGGCCTTCCTCTCGGCCAGACATGGCGTTTCCGAAAGAAAGGTGTATGATATCCTCGGGCGGTTCAAAAAGGAATGTACGTTCCATGCAGTATGAAAAGAGCGGAACTTTTGCTTTCATGGGGAGAAGAGACGAACTTTGCATCCGAAACTAAAACACTCAATTACACGACAGAATGATTACAGCAATGAAAAAGTGCTATTACAGCCAGGCCCCGCTTCCTTTTGTGGGACAGAAACGCATGTTCGCATCGGAGTTCAGAAAAGTCTTGAAGCGTTTCAGCGACAGGACGGTGTTCGTCGACCTGTTCGGCGGTTCCGGACTGCTCTCGCACATCACCAAGCGGGAAAGACCCGATGCAACCGTGATCTACAATGACCACGACAACTACCGCGAGCGTCTGGAGAACATCAGCCGGACGAACGCCCTGCTTTCCGACCTTCGCCGCCTCTCGGAAGGAATCCCTCGCCACAGGATGCTTTCCAGGGATATGCACGGCATATTCCTGGAACGTATCCGCCGGGAGGAAAACACCGGCTTCGTGGACTATCTCACCATCTCGTCCTCCCTGCTGTTCTCCGGCAAATATGCCAGGAACATCGGGGAGCTCGGAAAACTGAACTTCTACAACAATATACGCTTGAGCGACTACAGCTGCGAGGGCTATCTTGACGGACTCGAGGTGGTATGCTGTGACTACAGGGAGCTGACGGACAAGTACAGGGACTCCCCGGATGTGGTCTTTCTGATAGATCCCCCCTACATGGCGACGGACATCAGCACATACAGGATGGACTGGAAACTTACGGACTATCTGGATGTCCTGCTGGTACTGAAAGGACACCCTTTCGTCTATTTCACTTCCGGCAAGTCCCCCATACTGGATTTCTGCCGGTGGATGGAGGAACATCCGGAAACCGGCAATCCTTTCAAGGGGGCCGGCATGTCCACCCTTACGGCCAGAATGAACTACAGTTCGTCCTATACGGACATCATGCTGTACAAGGAAACGACTGAAGCGGCCTGAAGCGGCCACACCACCTTGAATTCCACTTGCGGATATCCCGGACGTGAGTCCCGGATATCCGCTTAATTTTTGTTAAGTGCAATACGGTTGCACTGTATCCTCCTATCATTGCCCCTGAAATATAACATAAAAAAGAAACTGCCATGCCAAATGAAAACAACCTGTTGCCGGAACGTGCACAACTTGCAGCAGTTCTGGACAATCCGGACGCAATCCAAAGGATCAAAGAGCCGACAGAAAAAGTGCAGATTGCCGCCGTACAGAAAAAGCCGGAACTTGTCCGACTGTTCACCAACCCAACGGAGAAAGTACAGCTTGCCGCCGTAATCGCCTCTCCTGAAAGTGTCCTTCTCATGCAGGCCCCATCCCCCCTGGCCTGCTTCACGGCCGTGGAAGGGATGTTCAAGGCGGACCTGCCACCCAAAGCCGGTATTCTGGCTGCCGCCCAAAGGCTGGTATTCCGGATGAAGGGGAACAGGAAATCCGGAGAACCGGATACGGAAGCCGTAAAGGAGTTTTTTGATGAAGTCAAACCCTTTAAACATTGAAAGCCATGCCTACAATCCTGGAACACCTTGCCGCGCTGTTCGACAAGGACATGAGGGCGGTATTGAACAATCCCCGCGCCATCAGCATGATCGCCAACCCTTCCGCCCGTGTCCAGATGGCCGCGGTCAGAAGGGACAGAAGTGTCATCTGCTTTATTGAGAAACCGACGGAAAAGGTACAGCTGACAGCTGTCAGAAACGCACCGCACAACATCCATTTCATCACTTCGCCAAGTGAGAGGGTGCAGCTGGCGGTCATAGGCAACAGGCCTTCCTATGTCGGCTTCATCCCAAACCCTACGGAAAAAGTACAGCTGAAAGCCGTCGAGAAGAGACCGGAATGCATCTTCCTGCTGCAGAAGCCCGCAGAAAAGGTACAGCTGACGGCCGTCCTGAAAGATCCCCGGTATCTCTCGGCAATCAGGGAGCCGACAGAAAAAGTACAGCTGGCCGCCGTGCAGAAAAATCCGGAATGCATCCGTCATATAGCGGAACCGACGGAGAAGGTGCAGCATATGGCCGTCCAGAGGAATCCGGATATCTTCCGGCAGATCAGGCAGCCTGAGGAAAGCGTGCGGCTGGCGGCGGTGCAGGCCAAGGGGGAGAACATCAGATACGTGCCCGCCCCGTCCGAAACTGTACAACTGGCGGCTGTCAGAAACGATCCGATGAATATCCGGTATATAGAAAACCCTACGGAAAAGGTGCAGTCCGTCGTTCTGAACGCAGACCGGGATGCGGCACCGTTTATCAGTTCGCCTACGGAAGAGATCAAAAGACTGGCGATGGAAATGTACGGCCTCAGACTGGAAAATGCCGCCGGCAAGGAGGTAGCAGCGGCCCGGACCTCCGAAACCTCCGGAAACTCCGGAAAGAAAGCGGCGGAGGGCGTGGCAAAGAAACCCTCGGCAAAGCAGGTCAGAGAGGCGGTGGAAAAACTGGACAGCGAGATCAGGGAAATAAACAGGGAGTACTTCCAGGCCACTTACGAGGCCCAGTACTCGGACAACGCCGCGGAACGGGAAAGCGAGGTCTCGGCTGCCGGGAAAAACAGGGAGAAAAAGCTTGTCAAGGCTTATGAAAAATTCAACTCGGCAGCCGTTCCGGAAAGGAAGGAATGCAATGTGGGGAAGATTGTCAAGGAACTGCGCAAGGAAAGGGTGGCCGTGGAAAACATGAAAGCCGGGGAATGGCACTCCCTGATGAAAGGGAAGGCCGTACAGCCGCCCCTTGTTTCCGGCGCATCCGGGGCCGCAGGAAAAGGAAGCGCACTGATGCTTGCCAGAACACCCGCGGGATATGCGCTGAAGGCGGCAGGCGCCATAAACCAGGCAGGCCGGCAGGCCAATGCGGAAATGTAAGTAACATTTGTATTCTACACATATCACTTGTTTACTTATTTACTTTAAATTATTAAAATGTAAATAAGTCAAGTTTTTTGCTAATAAGACTCTTTATGAACAAGGTATTTTATTAAGCCTGCAGACAATGACACATACTTCCGACAAACATTTCACGGACGAGGAACTGGAACTTGTCACGCGCGGCAAGGCGGACGGCATGTACATGAAAGCTCCGAACGGCAGTCCGACTTCCCTGGATGAGAGGCAGTGGGTCCAAGTGCGCACCAGGGCATTCAAGAACTGGTTTGGAGACTGGGAAAACGCACCGGAGGCAGCTTCAAGGATTGTCGATGAGAATGGCGAGCCTCTGGTTGTCCACCATGGAACACCTTTGCGCAGAGACCAGATTACTCCCGAGAGGGGATGGCAGAGGGACGGGATCACTTACATACCCCAAAAGGCTCCGTTCCACACATTCAAGGGCGGTGAATATTCCGGCCTGATTTTCACTTCCGTCGATGCGGAAAAGGCAAGAGGTATTGCAGAGACGCGTGCAATGAGCATTCCCGATGACAAATATGGCAATGAACAATGGACGGAAGAAGGATACGTGTATGACCTGTATGTAAATTCAAGAAACCCTTTTGACCCGAAAGACGGGCAGGCCGTAAAAAAAATCCTGCAGTCATTGGGCAGCGAGATACCTGTCCTGTCTTTTTATGGAGGAAAAGGAGATACGGTATCCCCGGAGAAAGCGCTGGAGCTGGCATCAAGCGAAAGGAACTGCTGGATGCTGACGGAAACCCCGGAGTTTTTGTCCAAAGTCAGGGAGGCGGGCTACGACGGGCTTGTCGGTTACGACGAGGGAGTGAAATACATAGCCGTGATGTCTCCCGGACAGTTGAAGGACGCTTATGAAAACACGGGCGCGTTTTCCACATCAAATGACGACATCCGCTTCCGTCAGGTCTATCACGGCAGTCCGGCCTCCTTCGGGCATTTCGACCATGCCTTTACCGGAACCGGTGAAGGGGCGCAGGCCTACGGATGGGGGACATACGTGACGGAAGTGGAAGGAATCGCCCGCAAATATGCGGCCATCGGTATAAAGCGGGGAAACCACATCACCTATGACGGGGAGCCTTTATCCCCGGTGCTTGACAACGAATATTATTTTGATGAGGTATGGAGGATATGGAAACGCCAGATCCTTTCTTCCACCGATGTGGACAGTTTGAAACGGAACATTTCTTCCGTGTATATGGACGGGCGTACCGCAAGCGCATACAGCGGACGGAGAAAGGCATTCGAGCGGCAGAAGCAGGAGCTGCTTTCCGACATAGATGCGGGCAGGATACGCATTGAGCCGCCGCGCCACCTCTATACGGTGGAAATCCCGGAAGACAACGGGATGAACTATCTGTACTGGGACAGGCCGGTATCCGCGGAGCAGCAGGGAAAGATATTCCTGCAACTCCGCAAGGAACGTTTCTTCTTTCCGGAAGCCACGGCGGAGTTCTGGAGCGGCAGGTCGCATGTATGGAACAGCGGGAAAGAGTTCTACGGCTTTCTGGACTATATGTTCATGAATCCGGACCGGGATACCGATTCACAGCGGCTTGCCAGCGGGTTTCTTTCGCGGGCGGGTTTTACCGGGATTGACTATCCGGCGGAGTGTTCAACCGGCGGCCGGGCTGACGGCGCGCGGAACTATGTCATTTTCAGCGAGGCCGACCTGAAGATAACCGCACATGAACGCTTCCGCTTCATCGGAGAGAAAGGGGCCTCCAGACTTGACCGGTCTGAAGGGGCCTCCCTGCGGCTGGAGAACCTCGCCGTCGCCCGCGAAATGGAAAAGTCCGGCAAGGATGCCGGAACAATAAAGGCGGCGACAGGCTGGGAACGCGGGGCTGACAGCAAGTGGCGTTATGAGACGGCGGATTTCGAATACCATCCGGCCGGAGATCTGGGCTATTCACGACTGCTGGAAAAACAGTCCTGGCATGGGGAGCTTGAAAATCTTCTTGACCGGCAGATAGAGGGCGAAACACTCTCTGAAGCGGAGTGGAAACGTTTTGAGAAACTGACGGAGCTGGCAGCCGGACTGAAGGAACAGGACGCGCTGCGTGAACGGATCTATCTTGATGACTATGTGAAGGACGATGAACTGTTCCAGGCCTATCCTGAAATGAAACGGACCCGGCTGGAATTTGTGGACCTGCCGTCGGCCGACTATTGCGGGGCCTACCTCCATCCGGACAACAGAATCGTGATAAACATCTCCCGGACTGATGATGTGAGGCCTGTCCTGGCCCATGAGATACAGCACGCCATACAGGCCATGGAGGGGTTTGCGCGGGGAAGCAATCCCGGGGAGTTTAAAAACACGGCGGAGAATGTGATCCTGGACATCGTGCGGGCCACTGACGGAAGGATTCTGGAGGGCGGCGGTTTTGACAACACGCCGGACGGCATTTTCGCCGCGCTGAACCGTGAGACAGCCTATGGCGGGACAATATTGAGGGACAACAGCTCCAGCCTGGACGCGGTGGCAGGCAAATACGGGTATGAGACGATATTCGACCTGGTGAACGACATCGGCAGCTTCAGGAGCAGTATACAGGAATACCGTTCCACTGCAGGGGAGGTGGAAGCGCGCAACGTGGAAAGCAGGCTGGACTTTACTTCAGCCCAAAGACGGAACACGCTTGCCGTTTCCACCGAGGATATCGCCCGGGACGGGCAGATATTCCTTTCAAGGGATGCCCAAATGGACGAGCTCGCACGTCATGTGTCTTTTCTGGCCGGGAAGCTGCATGTTCCGGTGGAAGTGATCCGTCGTGCCGACGAGATAGGCTCTCCCGACATACGCGGCCTGCTCTCCTGCGGGAAAGACATCCGGGGCTGGTATGACATCCCCTCGCAACGTGTCTGCCTGTATCTTCCGCATGCCCGGGGGAAAGCGGACGTCGAGCGTACCCTGCTGCATGAGGGTGTGGCACATTACGGACTCAGAAAGCTTGCAGGTCACAAGCATATGGATGCTTTTCTGGATGAGATCTTCAACGGATGCGGGGAAAAAGTGCGGAATGGGATTCTCCGGATGGCGGCTGCGGACAGGACGGACATACGTGTCGCGACGGAAGAGTTTCTGGCACGGATGGCCGAGGACGGTACGGACCGGTCCTTATGGGACAGGATTGTCACCGCCTTCCGGAATCTCCTCCGAAAGCTGGGCTTCTGCCTGGAAATCGGCACAAGGGAACTGAGGGGCATACTCGCCGCCAGCCGGAAAAATCTCACCGGAATTGCGGAACCGGCCGTAATACAGACGGCAAGAGGGGATCTTGAACTCTCCTGCGGATACGGGCGGGCGGTTCTCAGGCGGCAAGGGGTCGAGACGGATGCGACCTCCCTTCTGGAACGGATGAGAAAAGCGGGGATCAGCCCCGCCTCTCTCGGGCAGGAGGACTGGAAAGCCGTCTTTAACGGCGGCATCATCCTTCCCGGCGGCAGGAAGCTCATGGCCGTAAGGGAACCGGCCGGATACGGGATGAGGATATCCGGTGTGTCACCGGGGAGTGCAAGGGAGTCGGGAATGGAAATGTAAAACAGGATACGGAAAAATAAGATATGGACGAGTGCGGTGAAAAAAACGCTATAAGCCTTTCATGGGGAAGGCGGGAAATCCGGATTTCCGGAGAGGGGGCCACCCTGTATGTGAACGGTGTCCCCCATGACATGACCATGATGCTGGAGACTATCCGTGGAGCCGGCGCGAGGCCGGAAAGGATATCCCCGGCCAGATGGATCTCCCTGTTGAGGGGACGGCCTACCGTGCTGCCGGGATGTGAAAGCCCCCTGGTCATGGTACGGGTCCCTTCCGGATATACGGTCAGGTGTCTGTTCCCGGCCGGGGAAAAGGGACACTCCTTCCAGGCGGAAATGCAGTAATTGGACCGGATTACTTATAAAGTATGATATCAATAAAGTAAATAGCGGTAAAAACTAAAAAAGTACAATGGAACATTACATTTTCTATTGCAAGCTGTCGCTTCTGGCAGTGCTGTCACTGATAACGGCCTGCTGCATGCTGAGCCGGAGATGGTATGTCAACCTGGCCGCATTTCTTGCATGCCTCTCGGGAGAGACCTTTCTGGCCCACCTGTTCTTCCCCGGATACATGCTGTGTCCGGCGGCCGCCTCGTTCATAATCCTCTTCCTTTCCCGGATATGGGACCTGTCCAGAACCCCGACAAAGGGGAACGGGGCTGATCCCATCCGGCTGCCGGTCAGGTCAGGAATCCGGGAGTCCCGGCTCGAATTCTATTACCACTACTCCAACTTCCTGGTTTACGGAGGGGCCGGTTCCGGAAAGACGAAAAGTATCGGAAAATGGCTTCTGAGCGAATACATGCGGCTGGGATTCGCCGGATTCATCTATGACTTCAAGGATACGGACTATACCCGTACCGCCTACAACCTCATTAAAAGGCACAGGTATCCGCACAAGTTCTACTATGTCAGTTTCGACAGGCCTGAACGGTCGTACCGGTTCAACCCGCTCAAGGTGGTGAGGGACCGCACGGAACTGATCCAGCTGATGGAGGACGTGCTGCTCGCGCTGCTTCCCAAGAAGGAACAGCAGAACGAATGGGTCGCCGGAGGTCTGGGCATCCTCCGCGGCGTGGCGTTCCGGTTCTGGGACGAGTTCCCCGAGCATTGCACGCTGCCGCATATACTGGCCTTCATCATGACCGCCTCGGCAAGGCAGCTCTCCCTGTTCCTGCAGCAGAACCTCGTGTCGGAAATGCTGGCCGGCGCCTATCTGAAGGCGGAAGGTTCCGAGAAGACCCAGGCATCCTATCTCTCCACGCTGTGTAACAATCTGGCCACCGTTTCACAGAACGAGGAGATCGCCTATGTCCTTTCAGGGGACGATTTCGATTTCAACCTGATCGATCCGGAAAATCCGAAACTTTTTGCCATCAGCAACAACTTCTCCAAGAACTCGGTCTATGCTCCGGTCATCGGCATGCTCATGACCATATCCTCCCGGCAGTTCACCATGCGGAACAAGGTTCCTTTCGTCTATTTCCTGGACGAGATGACGACAGTCAATATCAAAAACTTTGAGACGCTGCCTTCCGTCCTGCGTGAGTATCTTTGCGCCTTTGTTCTTTTAACACAGTCCGGTTCCAAGGTGGAGAACCAGTATGGCAGGCTCGACCGTTCATCCGTGGAAGCCAACTTCGGGAACCAGTTTTTCGGACGGACCAAAGACGTGGAGTCATTGAAATATTATCCCATGATGTTCGGAAAGGAGGAAAAGGAACGGAGATCCCGCAGCGCGGGAAAAAGCGGGGGAAGCACGAACAGGAGCGTGACCGTATCGTCCCAGAAAGAGGACATCTATCAGGGAAAGGATTTTGCGGATCTGGAACCCGGGGAGTTCATCGGTTCCGCCACGCGTGCCAACGTCAGCTACTTCAAGGTAAAGCTGGAGATGTATGACGACAGGAACGAGGAGCCCCTGCCCGATGTTCGGGTCCTTGAGCCGGGAGAGCTGGGCAGGAACTTCGCAAGGATTCTTGAGGAGGTACGGGAGCTGTTCCCGTGTGAGTGAACGGACCGGCCCTCATCTTTCCCTTCCGGTCAGAAGATCGGTCCCCAGCCTTTTCAGTTCCTGGATGATGGCCTTCCTGGGATTCACCACGAACCGGTACAGACGGCAGACATTCATGTACAGCCGCCTTTCCTCCCTGAACTCCCCGTGCAGGATCTCACGCTTGATTCTCGATACAGTCTCGTTCCGCAACTCGTTCCTTGCCTTCCATTCCCCGGAATATTCCTTCAGGCCCTCATCCTTGGACCGGCAGTAAGGGAAGTAGCCATACAGCCGGTTGAACCTGGAGGCGCACCGGGCGGACCACTGGGAACGGTCAAAGCCGACCACCACATCCCTGCCGTCGAGAACCTGCCGGTTTCCCCTGCTCTTGGACAGCGGGGAAAGGGACACGGTCTGGGATCTGTCCATGCGGGAGACGATAATATGCACATGCAGCTGCAGTCCCGGCTTCCTTTCACCGGCTTTTGCCTTGCCGGCTTCCACCTCGGGATCATCGCCTTTATAGTGGCGTTCTGTTTCCACACGCCCATACCATACCAGATCGTCACCGGACCTGATCTTCTCCCGGTAAAAATTACGGGCATATTCATCCATGCACTCACGGGTGAGCCGTTTCATTTCAGCCAGGACTTCTTTCTGCTGCTCCGGGGAGAGCTCCGGGAATTCACCGGTCTTTTCCCCGGTCACTTTTTCAATGAGGTGCTGCTGCTCCTCACCGCTGGGATTGATGGTGAGCATATAGAACTTGTCGTCGTTCCGTTTCAGTGTCCTGTGGTTGTTGTCCATATGATGCATGACGGTCAGAGGGGTCACATAGTCCTCTTTCTGTGAAAAAAAATTATCATAATAAGGACGTTCCTCCTTCAGCTCCTTGCTGAGATATTCCACCAGCTGCACGCATTTTCCCTTGTTGTCCGACACGCCCGGAGTATTTACAGGCCGGTGGACTTTACAGTACATATTCCTCGTTGATCTTCTTGATGAGCAGCTGCAGGGTGCTGACGGGAACCTTGACATCATCGCTAAATTTCACCTTCGGGAACTTGACCGGATTGAGCTGGAATTTTATCAGTTCTGCCAGCCTGCGGAGCTTCTCCCGTTCTTTTTCCACATCCGCCGGGGAGCCCTCCCCGTACTCCGCCAGCTGTTGCTGGAGCTTCCTGTTCCTTTCCTGCAGATCATGCATCTCATTCATCAGCCTTGCATAGTCCGGGGATTCATGGAGGCCGCCTCCCATGCCGGCCAGTTTATCAAGAATGGGCTTGAAGATGTCACGTTCCTGGGACTTTATGATCTTAATAAGATCCTCAATTCTTTTCTCCACCAAGGCTGTCGGATTTTTGGATGCGTAACGGGGGTTGAATCCCGTTATTTCAAAAAAAGTAATCATTCTGTCCACACAGACACTGACCGTATCGCTTCCCTTAAAGGTGTCCAGACGGGCTTTTACCGTGGGAGTAAGCCTGACCGACTTTATTGAATGTTCTTTCATCTTGTATGCGTTTTAGTTATACATGTAAATAGCTGTCACAAAGCTACTTGTTTTTGTTTTCTCCTGCAAGCGCCACCTGTCGCAGAGAGGTGAAAGTTTTATAACTTGCTGAAAATTAGTAAAATATCGGACACGCATACGGAGATGCCCACAACTTAACCCACTGCGAACCAGAGAGAAAGGAGAAAAGGTGCATACAAATGTATGCGCGACCTGTAACATTGTGTATAATTAAATTGTTGTATATCAACGCTATGCGTCGATTCATGTTCACGTGTGCGGGAACACCTCTTGCTCTTCCTTATCAGGAATTCACTAAGGGGATGAACCCCTTAGCCCCCCCGGTAAGGAAGGGCAGCGTGGCATGTCCGGAACAGGGCGTTTTTAGGGGAGACCCATCCCATGAAAAGAAATGACATGCAGAAAAGGGGGAATACGCATGGAGGAAATGACGGGCATGTGGAAAAATCCCCATGAAAGGAGAAAAAACAGCTTACGGAAATGCCGGATACAACTTTTAGCAGAAGCAAAACAAAGCTAACACGCTGATAAAGAGCATGATAAAATTTGGAAATTCGAAGAAAAATCATTACCTTTGATATGTAATAATAAAGGAGATAACATCTTATGAATGAGCAAATTAGAAACATTTTAGCCGAGGACGGTACAAAGACCTCGAAAATCCGAAAACTTCTGCTGCTCGGACTCACCCACCGTGAAATTGCCGACCTTGTAACCCGTGGAAACCGTGGGTTTGTATGGAATGTCTACAAGAGAATGAGGGACGAGGGGCTGATCGTATCCGCAGGGACTTCCACCGCCACCACACCCGAACTTGATTATTCTTTCAGGAGAAAGTTCGGTGTCGAGATAGAAGCCTATAACTGCACATGCCAGCGGCTCGTACGCGAGCTGACGGAAGCGGGAATCGAGGTGGCCTCGGAAAGATACAACCATGACCTCCGTCCGCACTGGAAACTGGTAACGGACAGCAGTCTGAACGGGAATGACACATTCGAGCTCGTAAGCCCCATACTGGAGGGAGAGGACGGACTGGAGAAACTGGAGAGGGTCTGCTGGGTGCTGGACGCCTGTAATGTCAAGATTAATGGAAGCTGCGGATTGCATGTACACATGAATGCGGAGGACTTCAACATCACCACATGGCGGAACCTGCTGCTTTCCTACAAGCATGCCGAAGCGGAAATAGACAGGTTCATGCCTGCCTCGCGCAGGGGCGGCAGCAACACCTACTGTGGCTCCCTCATCCAGTTTCCCGATGAGCGGATACGCTCGGCACGAAACATCAGGGAACTTCAGGGGCTGTTCCCCAGCAGGTATATGAAAGTGAACCTTCAAGCCTATTCACGCCACAGGACGGTGGAGTTCCGCCAGCATTCGGGAACCATCAGTTTTACAAAAATAGAAAATTGGGTGTGTTTTCTCGACAGAATGATTACCTTTGCATCCGTGGGTGCTCTGCCTGCAGGAATCAGACTGGAAGATTTTCCTTTCCTGGGAGAGAAACAAAAGCTGTATTATAAATTAAGAACAAAAAAATTAGCCGTATGAATGATATGAACAAGAAGACATATATGTTGCCTGGTGACGAGCGTATCGTTGCCGGCAACGCCGAAGAGTTTGTGCATGAACTCCGTGTGGGCAGCTGGATGGATTCCGACTGTACCGACGAGCAGTATATGCACAATTTTGCCGAACGTTATGTGGTGCAGGCCGGGGTGAGGATTGCCACCGATACTCCGGAGAAATTCCTTTCCGATCTCATACGGACGGGATATGCAAAAGAAATATAACGGACGGCTCTCCTTTATTATTACCGTGTCCCCATTTTCCTTTCAAGGGAAAGTGGGGATTTTTTATAGAAACAAGTAACTTGCGTATAAAACTTCAGGCAATGATTTACTTTTTCTATTATTATACATATATACTTTTTAAGTAAATTGCAGGATACCGTTCACCTCCCTGCCAAACATACGGTTTTCCCCCGTACATTTCTCAAGGAGGGCGGCATTGTCTTTGGTAAAAAAGGTACGACAGTTCCGGGAATGGCAGTCTGAAGAATAGTACCCGTCCCCGCTACAGTTCACACCCGATAAAAAATAACCTTGTTCTCACTTTTATCCGGAATGAATGTTTTTTCAAGTACGGCCGTTCCGTATATCCCGCCCAATGCGGGGAATTCTTATCCATGCATGTAATTTGTAACTTTACCAGCAGGAAAATGGAAAATGCGGATACCGCACTTTTCCGGGGATGCCTATCTTTGCCGGCTCAAAAAGACAGACATCATTATGATAACAACGAGCCGATTTTTTAAAGAGAGACAGTATATGTGGTACAAGGTTAGAGAGCTTCAGTCAAAAGGATTAAACAAGACACAGATCGGGAAGCACCTGGGAGTGGACAGAAGCACCGTGCGGAGATATCTGCGGATGTCCCGGGAGAATTTTGTAAGGAGGCGGGATGCGCATCGCAAATACACGCTGAAACTGGCAGGATACGAGGAGTATGTGCGGGGGACTCTGGAGGAATATCCGTATATATCGGCCGCACGGATGCATGACTGGCTTAAGGAATGCTATCCGGATTTCCCCAAAGTGTGCGACAAGACCGTATTCAATTTTGTAGAAAAGATACGCTGCAAATATGGCATCGGAAAGAAGTCGGAGGCCAGGATACGCAGGGACTATGAAAAACTGCCGGACACCCCCTACGGGGAGTATGCGCAGGCGGATTTCGGGGAGAAATGGATGTCAGCGGGAAACGGCAGAAGCACGAAGGTCTATTTTTTTGCGATCGTCCTGGCGCGTTCACGTTACAAGTTCGCCTGTTTCAGCCGTCGCCCTTTCGACACGGAGCTCGCCATCTATGCACACGAGCGCGCCTTTGAGTATTTCGGGGGCAAGCCCGAAAAGATTGTCTATGACCAGGACAGGGTGCTGATTTCCCGGGAGAACCTGGGGGACCTGGTGCTGACAAGGAAGTTCCAGACGTTCGTCAGGGAGCAGCATTTCCAGCCGGTGTTCTGCCATAAGGCCGACCCCGAGTCAAAAGGCAAGGTCGAGAACGTAGTGAAATATGTGAAGGAGAACTTCCTGGTGGCACGCGTGTTCCGTGACATCGACAGCCTGAACAGGGAGGCCCTCGAATGGCTCGAAAGGACGGGGAACGGGAAGGTGCACGGGACCACCCGTCTTGTCCCCCGGGAAGAGTTTGCCGTGGAGCAAGGCTTTCTCATGCCCTATCATGGGACGCCACAGCCACCGCAGGAGGAGATGAGGGAATACCATGTCCGCAAGGACAATACAGTGCAGTACAGGGGGAATTATTACAGTCTGCCATGCGGAACTTACCGGAGCGGGCAGACAACCGTCTGGCTGCAGGAGACGGAAGGGAATGTGGAGCTGTACAACAAGGATACGGGGAAACTCATCTGCCGGCATGCGCTCTGTACCAGAAAGGGAAGGACCGTTTATGACGACTCCCACAGGAAACCGAGAAACGCCGGAGTGAAGATAGCCGAACGCATCCTTGTCCATGTGTCGGGCAACAGGGAGGTGGCCATGTGGATGGATAACCTGAAAAGGAGGAAGGAACGTTACTACAGGGACAATCTGGAGGTGGTCCTGCGCATAATTCCCGGATATGACAAGAACACGCTGATAGAGGCCATACGGATATGTCTGGACAAAGGCATCTATAACGGGGACTCGGTTAAAAGCCTGTGTGAATATGTGTGCAGGGGAAAGGAAAATGGAACAGAAACATACGGACTGGAGGATTGCCTGCCCCGACAGGGCGGCTTGATACAGTCTTATAACGAAATACTCAGGGAATATGACAAGACATAAGAAGGAACTCATGGAATGTGCACGTATGCTCAAGCTGGCCAATCTGGCCGAACATCTGGAGGAGCTGCTGCATCAGGCCCAGGAACAGCAGCTGACCTATCCGGAGTTTCTGCTCGCCTGCCTCAGGGAGGAGGTCCGGAACAGGGAGAACCGGAAGTATTTGTGCCGTTTGAAAGCGGCCGGGCTTCCTGCAAGGCATGATCTGGACCGTTACGACTTTACCCGGACGGAAGGAATCGACTCCAGAAAGCTGCGCGAACTGCGCGAGCTGGTATGGGTGGGGCAGGCATACAACCTGCTTCTGGCAGGCGGTTCCGGAACAGGAAAGACCTACATCGCTGCCGGACTTGTCCATGAGGCGGTGAAAGCCGGATACAGGGCATATATGGTTACGCTGGAGGACCTTCTGACCTGTCTGAAGACAAGGGATGTTTCCAGGCATGCGATGAAAACCTACAAACGGATCATGAAGGCACAGCTGCTGGCCATTGACAATGCCACACTCTTTCCCTTGAAAAGAGAAGATGTCATGTTGCTGTTCAAACTGGTGAATGAGTTTCAGGAAAAGACATCGCTTATCATTACAGCCAACTACTCCGTTACAGAGTGGCTGGCAATACCGGGAGAGGAAGCTGTCGCAGCGGCATTGCTTGACAGACTGCTCTATTGTTGTGAGATTGTACAGCTGTCAAGAAACAGCTACCGGATGGAAAACAGGAAAACAATTTTTAGCAATCGGAATGAAGATACGGACACTTTAAAAGAGTTAACAACTGTAAAGTAACATCCTGCTAAAAGTGGGATATATTAAATTACATAAAAATGGGGTGTGTAAATTTGCAAGGTACAATCTTCTTGAATATGGATGAATAAAGTGAATTCTGAGTTTTTAGTAAAGCCAATTTTAATATTATCTTCTTTGAATTCTACCCTGAATCCATTTATTTCATCATTTTGGGTTTGTCCTAGAGAAGCCTCTCCTTCTATTGTTTTTCCCCACTCTACCGTGCTATTGCGAACAGATTCATGCATGCTTTTCTGTTCACTTTCCGAAGGTGCAGTGTAGAATGGTTTATAGTCCGGTATCATTTTGAGGAGAGTATTCTGTCCGTTGAATCCCGCTTCTTCCAATCTTTCTATGGCAGCTTCTGCTATAGACTTCTGGAGTTCTCCAATGTCTTTGTTGAGAGCAGCCTTTTTGTACCAATATAACGCTGAATTCCCATCTTTTCTCAAGATGTTGTCTATGCCGTATTCATAAGAGATTGCAAGCGAAATCTGTCCGCTTGCATTCCCGTTTTTAGCTGCTCGTTTTGTCCATGCCATTCCGGCGGGGTAATTCTTTGTGACTCCTAACCCGTTTTTCAGTAAATAGGCTAAGCGGCTTTGTGCATAATAAGATTCCGGGCTATTATTGTGTTCGGCGGCTTTTTTATACCAGATAAAAGCCTCTTCATAGTTTTCTTTGTCTTCATATATGCGTCCAAGGTTCTTTTGTGGAAAAGCCCCATTTTTTTCAGCTGCTTTTTTATACCAATAGATGGCCGTTTCTTTATTTTGAGTTAAATTCCCCCAGCCATTACTATAGGCTGCACCCATATTGTTTTGTGCAGCAGGATTTCCTTGCTCAGCCGACTTTCGCCACCAATAAACGGCTTGTATGGTATCAGGTTTTATACCCCATCCCCTAAAGTAGCTCTGTCCGAGATAGAATTGTGCAATCGCGTTTCCATTTATTGCATCTGTCCTATAGTCCGCAGCATTCTTGTGGTTTTGCCCATAAATACTGATGGTAAATACTGCAAGGAATATGCACAATAAGTAATTTTTCATGTTTTTCATAAATTAAGAGTTAATCAATTGCATCCAATAAAATGAATGCAGCCCAGTAAAAGGGATCCTTATATTTTTTTATTTTCTTGAACTCTTTGGGCATAGGCTTTTTGCTCTGTTTTTCTTTTTGCCTGGCTTCTGACTGCCAGCGCTTGTCGGGAGTTGTTTCAATTTCAACTTCGTAGTCACGTACATACTTCTGGGCCTCGCGCAAAGATTCAAATTTGCTCTTTCCTGCGAGCAGATTCTTGTAAAACTGTGTCATCAAGAGTTGAGTAGCATTATCGTCCACTTTCCAGAGACTCATTAATAATGTGTTGGCTCCCGCTTTTTTGAAACCGCGTTGCAAGCCGAATACTCCGTCACCGGTTATTTCTCCCAGTCCGGTTTGGCAGGCAGAAAGTACTACCAGGTCTAACCCTCGTAAATCTAAACCGGCAAGCTCTTTGGCGGTGAGTATGCCGTCTTCTAATCCTTCCGGCAAAGGATTTCCTTTCAGTGCAATATTTGCTCCTGACAATAGCAGTCCTGATCGAGTCAATGCTTTGTCTTCTACGTAGCGTGATTGGTTATTGTCTCCCATCATCAAGAAATCAAGATCCTTTGTCTGTCTGGCTTCTGTTTCTGTCCAATAGAAACCATGAGTGGCGATATGTAGCATACTGATATTCTTACCTGATAAAGCTTTAAAAGATTCTTCTGTACCTCGTAAATCCATATATAAGGCTGGCTGAAGTCTCGTATTCTCTAGTGCTTGTTTAATTTGTTCAGCTTCTATCTTAGTGGCGGGAAGGTATTTGGCTCCGTCACGCAGGTTTAGGGAATCCGGATAGAAGGTATGTTGAATATTCAAGTCTCGAGGAATATCAGTATATTTTTTGTTTTCGACTACTAAAGCTGTTGTATCAGCATCATATTTAAGACCTCCATAGAGAACAGCTTCTTTAATATGGCTTTTGTCTTTTATCATAACCAATTGTCGCGTAGACGACAACCGATAGAAATTTATTTGTTCCGCTATAAAAGTAGAGTCGCTGCTTGGAAGGTGTTCTATGGCGATGTTATGGAGTTGCCCAGCAGGAGCAAAATAAACATTCTTTCTTTGTTTGGAACGGCAACTTTTTATTCTCAACTTTGCTCATTTAAGAGTCTGTTTAAAAACCAACTGAATAAAAGCTTTTATTACGCCAATGAACCTATTATTAGAGCGATTTTTCCCCTTTTTTAATCCCTACTTCCCTTTTTATTAATACTTTTGGGCGTTGTTTTTAATTCGTTAGACAGATGTCTTCTTTCCGTTAGACAATTGTTGTTCTTTCGTAAGATGGACGTTTAACGAAACAGCAACAATTGTCTAACGAATTAAACTCGGTGCATCAGGACTTGTTCTTGCAGCATTGAATGAATAATATTGCCCAACTGATATTCTAAATTATATGAGTGCTTATTACGATTTATACCAGACCCCCAATCCTTCTCCGGAGGACGGTGAAGAAAAGCTGCTTCACGCCCGTATTCTTCCCAAAGGAACCATTCCTGCCGATAAATTCCGCGAACTGGTTCACAAGGCTACCGGTTTCAGCCCTGCCATTCTCGATGGCACGTTGCAGGCTATAACGGATGAGTTGCACAGTTGGCTGGCAGACGGATGGATAGTTGAAGTGGGCGAATTGGGATTCTTTTCGTTGTCATTGAAGTGCGACAAGGCCGTGGCGAATAAAAAGGATATTCGCTCTCCGTCCGTACATTTTCAGAATGTGAACTTACGTATCAGCAGTAGATTCCGCAACCGCTTTCAGACAATGGAGCTGGAACGGAAAGCATCTCCCTATATCTCTCATTCCAAATTGACATTGGAGGAGCGGAGAAAAAAACTGTTGCAGCATTTGAATAAGTATGGCTGCATTACGCGTACTGATTATGAACAGCTGACCGGAAAGGCGAAACATCAGGCGGTGGCCGATTTGAACCTATTTCTGGAAGAAGGTATTATTCGCAAATATGGTAGTGGAAAAACAGTGGTATATCTCAAGCCATGACAAGCAAGAGAGTTAGAGGAGTTATCACTTTGCTCCGCTAGGGGTTACAGCCGATACTCTTGTGTATGTATTCACAGAACTATCGGCTTTAACTCCTAAGCCGACTTGCCGGCTGATGACTCCTTCTGACTCCCGATAACTCCTTTAAACGAAAGAGCCGTGCGTATAAAAAGGGAAGAAACTTTTAGTACTGCCGATTTGTTTTTAACTTTGTCAATTGAAAACTAATAAAAACAAGCGTATGAATATGAAGGTTGTATCTATGTGCCTGATATGTGCCGGAGCTTTGTTGACCGGTTGTGGAAACGGCGGTAAAAAGGAAGCGGAAACTTCGGAGAGAAAGGAAAAAGAGGCCGTGGTTGGTAGTGATAAAGACGAACATGGTTGTATTGCTTCTGCCGGATATACGTGGAGCGAGGTGCAGAAAGATTGCATCCATTTGTGGGAGAAAGGTGTCCGCATGAATGCAGTGGATGATGCCGGGAAGACTTTGTTCTTGGTGTTCAGTCCGGACTCTACGCAAGTGGAGTTGTTTTTCTCGGAGGAAGGTGTTTCGAACGAAATTCTGGACCGTCGAGGTCTGCCTGCCGGTGGATATGCCTGGAATGTGGAAGATGATGATACGAAAAACGTACGTCTGGAAGACGGTGAGTGGACGGTCAGCCAACGGGGGAGGCTCATTTATCAGGAAGATGCGAATGGTAAATAATATAAGAATATGGAAAATTTGAAGGCGTTGACAGAGGCTGTCTGCTGTGTAGCCCGTGAAGCCGGGCATTTTTTGAAGGAAGAGCGGAAAAGTTTCCGTCGGGAGGTGGTGCAGGAAAAACATGCGCACGATTATGTATCTTATGTGGACAAGGCTTCCGAGAAAAAGGTTGTATCTGCCCTTAGGAAATTGCTTCCCGAAGCCGGATTCATTGCCGAAGAAGGGTCTGCTGCCTATAGTGACGAAACGTATTGCTGGGTAGTGGATCCTTTGGATGGGACAACGAACTATATTCACGACAATGCTCCCTATTGTGTAAGTATTGCCTTGCGTGACAAGCAGTCGCTTTTGCTGGGTGTGGTTTATGAACCCTGCCGAGACGAGTGTTTTTATGCTTGGAAAGGAGGAGGAGCCTATGTGAACGGAGAACGGTTGCGTGTTTCGCTTGTCAGTGAACTGAAAGACGCTTTTGTGGTGACAGAGTTACCCTACAATTTCGAGCAGTATGCCCGTACGGGCGAACATTTGATACACGAACTTTACGGTAAGGTTGCAGGCATTCGCATGAATGGTTCGGCGGCGCTTGCCCTCTGCTATGTGGCTGCCGGACGTTTTGACGCTTGGCTGGAAGCTTTTATCGGTAAGTGGGATTTCTCTGCGGCTGCACTCATGGTGTTGGAAGCCGGCGGTAAGGTAACAGACTTTTTGGGAAACGAGAACTTTATAGAAGGGCATCATATCATAGCCACCAACGGGCCGCTGCATCCGTTGTTTTTGCGGTTGGTACGGGAGGCGCTGCCATTCTGATACGGTTCTTATTGCCTTATTACACTTTTTTATGGAAAACACATTTAAAGCCTGGTTCTTGTCCTTTGTCCATCTCTTCTTCCCGCGTCAGTGTGCTGTATGCGGGAGCTCTTTGCAAGAGGGAGAAGAGGGCATTTGCATCAGGTGTAATATGAATATGCCACGGACAAACTATCATCTTCGCGAAGACAACTCCGTGGAGCGTATGTTTTGGGGGAAGATACCTCTGGAACGCGGCACTTCCTTCTTTTATTATCACAAAGGAAGTGATTTCCGCCACATCCTGCATCAACTGAAGTATGGAGGCCGGAAAGATTTGGGAGAAATAATGGGGCGTTTTATGGCAGCGGAGCTGGCGGCTACCGGTTTTTTCCGTGGTATAGACGTAATTATCCCCGTTCCTCTACATCCCCGCAAACAAAAGTTGCGCGGATACAATCAGAGTGAATGTATAGCGCGCGGCGTTTCTGCCGTAACGGGTATTCCTATTGATGTGTCCTCCGTGCTGCGCAGAAGACATACGGAAACGCAGACCCGAAAGTCTGCTTACGAGCGTTGGGAAAATGTAGACGGTATTTTCCTTCTCCGCTATCCGGAACGCTTTGTGGGGAAACATATCCTTATTGTGGATGATGTACTGACCACCGGAGCCACTACAACTGCATGTGCCGATGCGCTTAAAGATGTGGGAGGCGTACATGTTAGTATCCTGACGCTGGCAGTGGCGGGTTCGTGAATCAGAAGCGGAAACGTCCGCCTGCCACGATTGTTCCCGTATATCCTACGCCGAATTCGGTGAAGAAGGCAAACTGATTTCCATATTCGATACCCAGAAAACTGAACTGATAGGCAAATTCCTTTTTGTGATAAGTGTCTCCTCCAAAGCTGTTCCGGAGGAAATAGGCGCCGAGCCCTGCAGAGGAATATAGGGAGAATTGGGGGCGGGTGAACCAATGCCACCGGAAGGTGGGGAGGATATACAGATAGCGCCGGTCATCGTTCTTATTCTCATCCAAAACTTCATAAAGGCTACTGGCCGTCCCTCTATTACCGGTTATTCCTCCGGTTACGCCTAGGCTGATTTTACGGTTGATTCTATAAATATAACTGATATTCAGAGCGCCGTAATAGCTGGTCTTCTCGCGTGTATAGATTCCAAAACTTGCTGTCGGAGCAATAAACTCTTCGGCTATACTATTGGCGTCGGTAATGGGGAGGAAGCCGTAACTGACGGATATTTCATGGTGGCGGAATTTTTCTCGCGTAGAAACAAGAGAGGTTTGTGCTTTACCAGCGGTACATAGGCTGAATCCTATGACTAAAAAGAATAAAAGAGTTTTCATTGTAGTTTGGTGTTTGGATTAAAATATGTTTTTCTAATAAATAAAGACAGGTGCTTTTATGAAACTCCTTACTTTACATTTGGCAAATGTATGTTAAATCTTTGAATATGAAATAGAAATGTTTGTCTTTTGTGTGGGATAATGTGGGAAAACAAAAAAGGTTCGCCTAATTGACGAACCTTTTCGCTCTTCCTCTTGGACTTGAACCAAGGACCCTCTGATTAACAGTCAGATGCTCTAACCGACTGAGCTAAGGAAGAATGTTGTTTTTTCTCAAATGCGCTGCAAAAGTAATAGGATATTTTGAAATATGCAATATCTTTGCAAAAAAAATATCGAAGATGGATAAAATAATTGGGTTGGGCAATGCTTTGGTTGATGCACTGGCAATCATTGAGGATGATAATATTTTGACGGAGATGCAGCTCCCGAAAGGAAGTATGACTCTGATTGATGAAGATAAGTTCTTGAAAATTAGTGAGTATTTCAGCCGGATGGAGACGCATCTGGCTAACGGAGGTTCTGCCGGAAACGCAATTCGGGCAATGGCATGCCTTGGTGCGGGTACGGGATTCATCGGAAAAGTAAGCAATGACTTTTACGGTAACTTTTTCCGGGATAGTCTGCTGGAGCATGGGACAGAGGCGGATTTATTGCTTTCCACTACCCTTCCGTCCGGTGTAGCCTCTACTTTCATTTCTCCTGATGGAGAGCGCACTTTCGGCACTTATTTGGGGGCGGCTTCTACATTGAAGGCGGAAGATCTTTCGCTGGATATGTTCAAAGGATATGCTTACCTATTTATAGAGGGGTATCTGGTGCAAGACCATGATATGATTCTCCGTGCCATTGAGCTGGCTAAAGAGGCCGGCTTACAAGTATGTTTGGACATGGCGAGCTACAATATAGTAGAAGGAGACCTTGAATTTTTCTCTCTGTTGGTCAACAAATATGTGGATATTGTTTTTGCCAATGAGGAAGAGGCAAAGGCTTTTACGGGTAAGGAACCGGAGGAAGCATTGGATATCATTGCCAAAATGTGTAGCATAGCCATTGTAAAGGTGGGTGCCCGTGGTTCTCTGATTCGCAAAGGTACAGAGATGGTGCAGGTACAAGCGGCTCCGGTAGAGAAAGTGGTGGACACTACAGGAGCTGGCGACTATTTTGCGGCAGGTTTCTTGTATGGACTGACGTGTGGCTACTCGCTGGAGAAATGTGGCAAGATAGGCTCCCTTCTCTCCAAAGATGTGATACAAGTGGTGGGTACAGAGCTTCAGGCTGCACAATGGGAAAAAATCAAGGAAGAAATTTTATTAATTAATTAATGTGCTGATGTGCCAATGTGCTAATTGGCTGCGCAATATTTGTTTCGCTATTACGCTGCAGGTTATTAGCACATTGGCACATTGGCATATTAGCACATTATCATAATTATGAGAAGAATTTTAAAGATACGCTGGATGGTTACCTTGCTGATTGTAGCGGGAGCCGTTTGTTTTTGGGGGTTTAAGAGTGGTGATAGCCGCAGTTTCCAAATAGCAAAGAATCTGGATATATTCAATTCCATTGTGAAAGAGTTGGATATGTTCTACGTGGATACGATTGATCCGAACAAGACTATCCGTGAAGGCATTGATGCCATGCTCTACTCGCCGGATCCCTACACGGAGTATTATCCGGAAGATGACCAAAGCGAATTGGAGCAGATGCTGAAGAATTCCTATGGTGGTATAGGTTCTGTGATTACTTGGAATCCGAAACTGAAACGTTCCATGATATCTGAGCCATACGAGAATATGCCTGCTGCCGATGTAGGCCTGAAAGCCGGAGATATTTTGATGGAAATTGACGGAAAAGACCTTGCCGGAAAGAACAACCAGGAAGTCAGCGAGATGCTTCGCGGACAAGTGGGTACCAGCTTCAAGCTGAAAGTGCAACGTCCCGGTACAGAGAAACCGTTGGATTTCGACATTGTGCGCCGTTCCATCCAATTGCCGTTCATACCTTATTATACGGTGCTGGATAATAATATAGGTTATATCAATCTCAGCACCTTCTCGGGGAATCCTTCCAAGGAGTTCAAGCAGGCTTTTCTGGACTTGAAGAAGCGGGGGATGACTTCGTTGGTGATTGACTTGCGGAACAATGGGGGTGGCTTGCTGGATGAGTCTATAGAGATAGCCAACTTCTTTCTGCCTCGCGGAAAAACACTTGTGACGACAAAGGGTAAGATTAAGCAAGCCAGCAATACCTACAAGACATTGCGTGAACCGTTGGATCTGGAAATTCCTTTGGCTGTTCTGGTCAATGGCGGAACGGCTTCTTCGTCAGAAATCCTTGCGGGCTCTTTGCAGGACCTTGACCGTGCGGTCATTATCGGTAACCGTACTTTCGGTAAGGGATTGGTGCAGACCACCCGTCCGTTGCCATACGGTGGTACCATGAAGCTGACGACTTCCAAATATTATATTCCCAGCGGCCGTTGTGTGCAGGCTATCGACTACAAGCACCGGAATGAGGACGGCAGTGTGGGACGTATTCCGGACAGCCTTACTACCGTGTTCCATACGGCTGCCGGACGTGAAGTGCGGGATGGTGGAGGCGTGACTCCGGACATTGCGGTGAAGCAGGAGAAGCTGCCCAACATTCTGTTCTATCTTGTCAATGACAATCTTATTTTCAATTATGCCACGGACTATTGCCTGAAACATCCTACCATCCCTTCAGCAGAGAAGTTTGAAATTACAGATGCCGATTATGCGGACTTCAAGGCGATGGTGAAAAAGGCGGACTTCAAATACGACCAGCAGACAGAGAAGATGCTGAAGAACCTGAAGGAGATGGCCGAATTTGAGGGCTATCTGACTGATGCTTCGAAAGAGTTTGAAGCGCTGGAGAAAAAATTGTCGCATAATCTGGACCGTGACCTTGACCATTTCTCCAAGGACATCAAGAGCATGATTGCGGTAGAAATCATCAAACGTTATTATTTCCAGCGTGGAAGCATTATCCAGCAGTTGAAAGATGATGATGATTTGAAAGAGGCTGTAAAGATACTCACTGCTCCGGAAAAATATAAGGAAATGTTGAGTGCTCCGGCAGTGACGTCAATGTCTCTGCAACAAAGAAAGGAGACAGCCCCGGTTTTTCTGAGTACCGCTACGAGAGCAAATGAACATGTTTATGATGAAATAGTATAAGGACACTCTTAAGAGGATTCTTTTATTTGCTCCTTAATTTATACCGGATAGTCTCTGTATAAGCCTTTTATACACGACTATCCGGTTAAGTTGTTTGTAGGGTATTAACTTGTTTTATATTTTTGCAGGTGATAATGAAAATATTGACAAGGTTATGAAACAATTGAATTCTCTGAGAGTATGGCTGTTTGTGGTATTGTTGCTTTGCTTCTCTCTTTCCGGACAAGCCCAGTTCCTGCGCACTTCCTACTTTATGGAAGGAAGTAACCAGCGTATGCAGCTCAATCCGGCCTTGATGCCGGGACGCGGTTATCTGAATATTCCCGTGATAGGTTCGTTGAATGCTACCGTCAACTCCAGTTCCCTGGGGTATAGGGATATTATGGACATTATTGAGAACAGTGATGATAGCGACTATTTCATGAGCAATGACTTTATGAACCGACTGGATGCTACCAATAACTTGAATGTGAATTTGAGTACCGACATTCTGTCTGCCGGGTGGTATAAAGGAAAGAACTTCTGGTCAGTCAATGTGGGGTTGCGTAATGATATCGGTGCCGCCATACCGAAAACCATGTTCCAGTTTATGAATAACATGAGCAGCCGGGAGTTCGGTGACAATATTTCTGACTATTTGGGTATTAACGAAACCATTAATGGACAGAAGCTTGAGATAAATTCCTATGCGGAAGTCGGCCTTGGCTTTGCAAGGAATATCACAGACCGACTGGCTGTGGGTGGTAAGGTGAAGATGCTGCTGGGTATCGGTAACTTAAAGCTGAACATCAACCAGATTCATGTGGAAACTCCTTCTGTCGGCTCTTCAGGAGTGACGAGTAAAGCTTCCATTCAAGTGGATGCAACTTTGGAGAACTCGTCAAAGCTGTTAGAACTTCCCGAGAATGAGAATGGTGATTATATCGATGAAATCGATTTTGGCAGTTTTGGTTTTGCCGGATATGGTGGGGCTATTGATTTGGGAGTATCTTACAAGTTACTGGATAAATTGACACTTTCTGCTTCAGTTCTTGATTTGGGCTTTATCAAATGGTCTAAATCGAATACCAGTATAGCGCGAGCCAATACAGAGCAGACTTATGATCTTCTTGACCCGGCCTCGCAGCAGGAGTTCATGGATATTGTGAACAGCGGCGAGATTCTTAACTATGACATGTTGCAGCTCAAGACGGAGGAGGCTTCTGAGAAGAGCCGTACCCGTGGATTGACTTCTACAATGGTTCTTGGCGCTGAATATGCCTTACTGAATGATTGGCTGGTAGTGGGTGCCTTGTATACCGGTCGTTTTGCCAAACCGAAAACTTTGAATGAGCTGACTTTCTCTGCCTGCATCCGTCCGACGAATGCTTTCAATGTAGCTGCCAGCTATTCCGTACTTCAAGGAGCCGGTAAAACCTTCGGTCTGGCACTGAAACTGGGTTCCTTCTTTGCAGGAACAGATTATATGTTCTTTGGTAAGAATACGAAGAATGTCAATGCTTACTTGGGTGTTTCTATTCCTTTGGGAAAACAGAAAACTGCTGAAAATTAATAAATTGGATTTGGATATTATCGCGGATTATCTTTCTATAAAAGAGGATAATCTGCGATTTTGTTTTTACGAAAACGCAAAAAGCTTTATCTTTGCTGCTAAATACCTATAAACAGTACTCATGAGAATTGCAATAACGTTTTTCTTGTCTTTGGTTTTCAGTAGTTTGCTGCAAGCTTCACCCATACCTTTTTCTCCTATAGTGAGGAGCTATTCGGTGTCGGATTATAATGTCGGTATTCAGAATTGGGCCATTGCTCAGGACGAAAGAGGGGTGATGTATTTCGGTAATAACAGTGGGCTGCTGGAATTTGATGGAAGTGCTTGGCGGCTGTATGAATTACCGACAAAAGGAATTGTGCGTGCTATATATATCAGTGAAGATGGAAAAATTTATGTAGGCTCTTACGAAGAATTCGGTTATTTTGTTCATACTCCTTATAATACCCTTGAATATCACTCGCTAAAAGATGAGGTGAAGGACTTTACTTTTCATAACGACGAAATCTGGAACATTGTTTGCGTTCAAGGGGAAATTGTATTTCAATCGTTTGGTTCTCTCTTTTTTTATAATGGAAATTCTGTGGAAGGTATTCGGGTGAAGAGCCTTCCGCTGAACTTATTTCAGGTTGGAAATACTTTTTATTCTCAAAGAATAAATGGTGGACTTTGTGTCTTCTCCGGCAGGAAAATGGAAGAACTTATTCCCAGAAAGGTATTTGGGAATAGCGATGTCTTGGCTGGGCTTCCTTATGATGATGCCGTTTTAATGCTTACTCGTAATCAGGGAGGTTTTCTCCTCTATCGAGATGGGAGGGTAGAAAAATGGAAAACCGAATGTGATGATATATTCAGGAAGCATACCATTAATCGTGCGGTGATAACCAAGGACAGTTGTTACGTTGTTGGCACAATATCCGATGGCATATATGCGTTGGATAAAAAGGGAAAGCTGATTTGGAAGGTCAATACGGATAATAAACTACAGAACAATACTGTTTTGAGATTATATTGTGATGATGACAACAATATATGGACAGCTTTGGATGAAGGTATTGCCTATATACACAACAATTCTTTAATCTATTATTATGAACCTCCATTTCGTAAAATAGGCATGGTATATGATGTTCTGGTAAGGGAAAATGAAGCTTATATTGCTTCTAATCAGGGACTTTATTGGCTTAAGGATGGAAAGACTGAATTAGTTCCGGGTTTGGAAGAACAAGCGTGGTTCGTCGATGAATGGGGAAAACAGATTTTTTGCGGGCATAACAAAGGAACTTTCCTTATATCGGGGTTGAAGTCAAAGTTGGTATCTGATGTAAAGGGAGGGATGTGTATGGAAAAGATTGAATCGAAGGAAGAATCTTTTTTATTGGAAGGAACTTATGCGCTTTTAAATCTATATACGGAAGATACTTCGGGAGCATATGGTTTTATCCGGTCTCTGCGTGGATTCAGTCATATGGTCCGTCACATAGAGGTGGACCATCAAGGGAATATCTGGGCGAAACACTTAAGGAATGGTTTGTATCGTTTTCGGATTGATCCGGATATGAAGCAGGTAAAGGATGTACGGAAGTATGAGGGCCTGGGAGAAGTGAAAGGTGGGAGTTTTACTTTGTTCAAAATCAATGGTCGGGTAGTTTTTTCTAATGGGGAATATTTCTATACTTACGAAGATATGACTGATTCGATTGTTCCCTATGAAACAATGAATGAACAATTGATGGAATTGAAGGGAATCAAGACAGTGAGTCGTGCGAACGGAGATTACTATTGGTTTGTGGGTGATAGGATAGTGTATTTAGTGAAGTGTGCGATAAATACTTTCAATATCGAACTCCGGATTCCATATTCTTTGTTTGACGGTCTGACGGTGGAAGAACGGGGAAGCGTGGCTTATGACGTGAGGAATGGCTGTTCCTATCTTTGCCTGAACAATGCCATTGCCCGTATTGAGACGGACAGTTCCTCGTTATATAAATCTCGGGTCAGACGCTCTTTATGGATTTCGGGAATGCGGGTCATTGATGAATTCAGTGGTAAGCGGAAAACATTGGTCGTGCAGCCGGGAGCCAAGGTGGAGCCTGAGTTTAATACGGTGAATTTTACATTGTGTTATCCGGTTTATAGTAATTATACTTATAAGGTAAGGTATCGGTTGGAAGGATATTCTGACCAATGGATGCCGGGTGGACGCTATTTGCAGAAGAAGTATTCTCGGCTCTCCTATGGAAGTTATGTTTTTCAGGCAGAGATATATGATACCGATAGAGTTTTGGCATCGGTAGAGCTTCCTTTTGAGATTTTGCGTCCGTGGTATTTGTCTTATTGGGCTGTGGGAAGTTATATCTTGGCAGGATTGTGTCTGTTGGCTTTATTGCAATATCTGGTCTACCGTTTCGTGAAGAAAAAGAAAGACCGTGTGATTGAACGGCAGCGCGTAGCCCATCAGGCAGAACTCGAGCGGCAAGAGAAGAAGATTGTTGAGTTGGAAAAGGAACAGCTTGAGGCCGATTTGCGTTTTAAAAGCAAGGAGTTGTCCAGTGTGGTAATGACAAATATCGCCCATCAGGAATTTCTGAGTTCCTTGAAAGAAGAGATACAGCGGCAAAAGTTGTTAGGACAGTATAGCCGTAAGAACTTGGATAAGCTGCTCACTTTAGTTAATAGCAATATAGTGTCCGATGAAGAGAATTGGACTATGTTTCAGGCTAATTTTGACCGTATACACGAGAATTTCTTCCGTAATCTGAAACTTCAATATACAGATTTAACTTCAGGAGATTTGCGCTTTTGCGCATTGCTTCGCTTGAATATGCCGACAAAGGAGATAGCGAAGTTGCTCAACATTTCCACGCGTGGGGTTGATGCTGCAAGATACCGGTTGCGCAAGAAATTCAATCTGCTTCCGGAAGAAAGTCTGACTGATTTTCTTATAAACTTTAAATAGCTGCTTTACAGTGAAATATTAATGGGGGAAGTACTAATATTGTACTTCCTCTTTTGTTTTTTAGTGATGGTTGTACTTTTGTTGTAGTACGGGATGTGGAGATTGTCGCATGCTTTTCTTTTATTTGCAGTAAAATAATATTTCTATCAATTAAAAGCATGAAAAACATGAAGCATTTACTTTTCAAGTTACAATTATTTTTAGTCTTGTTGGTGTTTACTGCCGTTAGTACGTATGCACAGAAATCTCCGGTTGATATGGATCGTTTCATCGACGATTTAATGAAGAAGATGACCCTGGAAGAGAAAATAGGTCAGTTGAATCTGCCGGTTACCGGTGAGATTACGACCGGTCAGGCTAAAAGTAGTAATGTGGCCAAACGTATTCGTGCCGGTGAAGTGGGCGGGCTTTTCAATCTGAAAGGCGTGGAACGTATCCGCGATGTACAGAAGCAGGCGGTTGAAGAAAGTCGTTTGGGTATTCCTCTCTTATTTGGTATGGATGTTATTCATGGATATGAAACGGTGTTTCCCATTCCTTTAGGATTATCGTGTACATGGGATATGAAGGCGGTTGAAGAATCGGCGCGTATTGCAGCCATTGAGTCCAGCGCCGACGGTATTTGCTGGACATTCAGTCCGATGGTGGATATTTGCCGTGATGCCCGTTGGGGGCGTGTGTCCGAGGGCAACGGTGAAGACCCGTTTCTGGGAGCAGCCATTGCGCAAGCCATGGTACGTGGTTATCAGGGAAAGGATATGAGCCGTAATGATGAGATTATGGCTTGTGTAAAGCATTTTGCCTTGTATGGTGCCGGCGAGGCAGGACGTGACTATAATACAGTAGATATGAGTCATCAGCGCATGTTCAATGAATACATGTTGCCCTATCAGGCGGCGGTTGATGCCGGTGTGGGCAGTGCGATGGCTTCTTTCAATGAGGTCGATGGTATTCCAGCTACTGGAAACAAGTGGTTGATGACGGATGTATTGCGTAAGCAGTGGGGGTTTGACGGTTTTGTAGTGACAGATTATACCGGAATTACAGAAATGACCGACCATGGCATGGGCGATACGCAGACTGTTGCCGCGTTGGCGTTGAATGCTGGTGTCGATATGGATATGGTGAGCGATGCATTTGTAGGTACGCTCAAGAAGTCATTGACAGAAGGAAAAGTGACAGAAGAAGCTATTAATGCGGCTTGTCGCCGTATTTTGGAAGCTAAGTACAAGTTAGGCTTGTTCGATAATCCTTATAAATACTGTGATGTGAAGCGTGCCAAGAAGCAAATCTTTACCAAAGAGCATCGTGCCGTTGCGCGTAAGATTGCTTCGGAGAGCTTGGTGTTGCTGAAGAACGAGGGTAATGTGCTTCCGCTGGCCAAGAAGGGCACTATTGCTGTGGTAGGTCCGTTGGCAGACAGCCGCAGTAATATGCCGGGTACTTGGAGTGTGGCTGCCGTATTGAAGAATGCTACTTCTTTGGCTGAAGGTTTGAAGGCGGTAGCAGGCGGTAAAGCCGAAATACTGACTGCGAAAGGCTGTAATTTGATGAGTGATGCCGAATATGAGAAACGTGCCACTATGTTCGGACGTTCTTTACACCGTGACAATCGTTCGGACAAGGAGTTGCTGGACGAGGCTCTTGCCGTGGCTGCCAAATCGGATGTTATTGTGGCTGCGCTCGGTGAGTCTTCGGAAATGAGTGGAGAGAGCAGTTGCCGCACGAATCTTGAAATGACGGACACCCAACGCATACTGTTACAGGAATTATTGAAAACGGGAAAACCTGTGGTACTGGTGCTGTTTACCGGTCGTCCGCTGGTACTGAACTGGGAGCAGGCAAACGTGCCGGCCATTCTGAATGTATGGTTTGCGGGCAGTGAGGCAGGTTTTGCCATCGGCGATGTACTGTTTGGTGATGTGAACCCGAGCGGAAAGCTGACTACGACTTTCCCGAAGAGCGTGGGACAGATTCCTTTGTTCTACAACCACAAGAACACGGGTCGCCCTCTTGCCGACGGTGCATGGTTCCAGAAATTCCGCAGCAACTATATAGACATAGACAATGAACCGCTTTATCCCTTCGGTTTCGGTTTGAGCTATACAACATTCTCTTATAGCGACGTGGCTTTGGACAAGACTAGCATGACGGATAAGGGCGAACTGACTGCTACCGTGACTGTGACCAATACCGGCAAGAGAGACGGTGCCGAAGTGGTCCAGCTTTATATTCGTGACCTTGTGGGAAGTGTAACCCGTCCGGTGAAAGAGTTGAAAGGCTTTGAAAAGATTTTCCTGAAAGCCGGCGAATCTAAAAAAGTATCTTTCAAGATTACCCCCGAATTGCTGAAGTTCTACAACTACAATCTTGATTTTGTATGCGAGCCGGGTGACTTTGAGGTGATGATTGGCAGAAGTTGCCGGGACGTAAAAAAAGCAGCGTTCAAGTTACTCTAACTGATTCCCAAGGCGGCAATATGCAGCATTCGAGTCACTGCGTTGAAATGGCATTGTTGCTGCATATTGTCTGCATTTTCACTGCAAACTATATGCAGTATTCTTGCAGTATTTGCTTGACTTGTGTAAGATAATATGATCTATTGAAAAACATGAAGAAAATATTTTTATTAATATTGTGTCTGTCCACCATGTACCCGGTTGTCAATGCTGGGCGGGTGGTTCAGAGTTTTAATGACGGCTGGTATTATGCCGCATGTGATGACAATCGGTTGCAGGAAGTGCAACGCCATGAAGAAGGTTGGCAGCAGGTACATCTGCCGCATACCTGGAATGCGGATGCCTATTCTACCCGTAACTACCGCAGGGCTTCTTCCTGGTATAAGAAAGAGTTCCGTACGGATGCCGCGCAGATGCGGGATAAACAGCTTTACCTGAAATTTGATGGTGTCAATTCTCTGGCAGATGTGTACCTCAACGGCGAGCTGCTCACTACCCACAAAGGAGGTTACTCTGCCTTTACCGTAGACATTACGGATAAAGTAAGGACCGATGCCCCGAATCTGCTGATGGTGCACGTCAATAATCAGAACGACCGGATACCTCCTTTGTCCGGCGACTTCACCATCTTTGGCGGCATCTACCGCAATGTGTGGCTCATCAGTGCTGCAAAGCAGCACATCAGCCTTACCGACTATGCCTCTACGGGCATTTATGTCGATTTGCCTTCCGTGAGTGAGGATAGGGCAGAAATCAGTGTGCGTGGGACTTTGGTGAACCGTGATGTGCGGCGTGCGGTGTTGAAGTTGGACGTCGAGGTGCTGGATACAGATGGGAAGACCGTAGCCCAATCTTTGCGCAGCGTCCGGATAGATGCCGACGGGGCGTTCGCCTTCAAGGAACGGTTACAGTTGGAAAAGCCACAGTTGTGGTCGCCCGATTCCCCTTATCTGTACAGCGTGAAAGTTTCTTTGAAAGATGTGCGTGGCAAGGTGTTGAAAGATGAGACACGTGTCCCTTTGGGGGTCCGCTGGTTCAGCGTGGATGCGCAGGAAGGCTTCAAGTTGAATGGGGAACCCCTGAAACTTATGGGAGCTTGCCGTCATCAGGACCAGATGCCGATGGGCATAGCGCTTTCGGATGAGATGCACCGCAGGGATATGCAGTTGCTGAAAGACATGGGTGTGAACTTTGTCCGTCTGGCACATTACCCACAGGACGATGCCGTGTTGCGTGCTTGCGACGAACTCGGCATGCTGGTATGGGAGGAGATTCCGGTAGTAGATTTGATAGCTTTGGGTGACGAGTTCCGCGCGAATGCCACAAGCGCCTTGCGCGAAATGATTCGCCAGCATTACAACCATCCGTCCGTCATTATGTGGGGGTATATGAACGAGGCTGTTATCCAGCTGCAGTATCGGGTGAAGAAACAACGGCTCAACGGTTTCTACGAGAATACCTTGGCGCTTGCCCGGCATCTGGAGGAAACTCTGAAGAGGGAAGACCCCTACCGTCTGAGTACGATGGCCTACCACGGCAATCAGATTTACAATAAAATCGGTCTCAGCAATATCACCGACATTTCCGGTTGGAACCTTTATCAGGGCTGGTATGAGAACGACTTCAAGTCTTTCGACCGCTTTGTGGACGAAGAGCATCGTAAATACCCGCACCGTCCGTTAATAATCAGTGAGTTCGGTGCCGGTTCCGACCCGCGCTTGCAGTCGCTCGATCCGCAGATATTCGATTTCTCCATGCAATGGCAGCAGTTGTACCTCGAATACTATCTGCCCGCTATCATGAAGCGACCGTTCATAGTGGGCGCCACGGAGTGGAACTTCATTGATTTCAGTTCTGCCAGTCGCCAGGAGGCTACGCCGCATATCAATAATAAAGGACTGATGTACAATGACCGCCGTCCTAAAGATGTGTTCTATTATTTCCAGGCATTCCTGCGCAAGGATATTCCGGTGCTGCACATTGCTGTGGATGACTGGAAGCATCGGACTGTGGTTTCGGACGGTGAAGCGGTGGAACATCCGGTGAAAGTGTATTCCAATCTGGATAAGGTGGAGTTGTCTGTCAACGGCACGAAGCTCTCCGTGCAAGGCATCGAGAATTGCCATGCAGTGTGGCAAGTGCCTCTCGTTGCGGGGCGAAACACGCTTGTGGCTTCAGGTATCTGCCATGGGAAGAAGGTGGAGCAGGTTTCGGACATTTTTGTGAAGATGCAGCCTCGCCATATCGCGGCAGTCGGCTCCGGACAGCTGGAACTTGCAGTGAACGTGGGCAGCAACTGTTTCTTTACGGATGACAAGAGTGATCTTTGCTGGCTTCCCGACCAAGCTTATACTCCTGGAAGTTGGGGCTACATAGGTGGAGAGATTTTCCGCCGTTCTCCGGGACGTATCGGAACCACTGCCGAGGTGAAAGACACCCGTAATGTTCCTTTGCTCCAGACCAAACGCAAGGACATCAGGGCCTATCGCTTCGACTTGCCCGACGGCGACTATGAAGTAGAACTTCTTTTTGCTGACCTGAACGCACGTTCCGAGCGGGTGACTTACGATTTGGGAGCTGTCGCTACCCTAGACAATGCCGATTTCCGCGGCAGTGTCTTCAATGTTTCTGTCAACAACCGACCTTGGCTGAATCATTTCTCTCCGGCGATAGAAGTAGGCGGGAACCGTTGCATATCCAAGAAACTGCATGTTGCCGTAACCGGTGGAAACCTTACGGTGAACTTTGAGGCGGTGAAAGGGATGACGTTCTTGAATGGGATAAAGATATTCAGGATTCATTGATGTTCTATTCTTAATAATGTTGTATTAACCGATAAATTGAGTGAAATATGAAACACAAATTACTTACCGGGTCTCTCTCCTTCACAGTAGGGATGGGATTCAGCGTTTTGCCTGCCGTCGCGCAGCAATCTCCGGCTTCCACTGAGGTCAAGCCCAATGTAATCATTATCAACGTTGATGACTTGGGCTATGGCGACATTGGTTGTTACGGTGCCACCAAGGTCAAGACTCCCAATATAGACCGTCTGGCATCGCAGGGCCGTAGCTTTATGGACGCTCATTCATCCTCGGCTGTTTCCACGCCTTCACGTTATGGACTGATGACCGGTCAATATCCTTGCCGTGAGGATATTTGGGGGGCAATCTTCCTGAATCAGACTCTGCAAATTGATACGGCACGCACCACAATTGCGGATGTGATGAAACGTTCCGGCTATTCCACTGCCATCGTGGGGAAGTGGCATCTTGGATTCCGTACGGACGAAAAGATGGACTGGAACAAGGAACTGGCTCCCGGACCACTTGAATTGGGATTCGATTATTACTTCGGTGTGCCTATTCTCAACAGTCATCCACCTTTTGTTTATGTGGAGAACCATCATGTGGTGGGTTATGATCCCAACGACCCGTTTGTAAGAGGCAAGAGGGCAGAAACGGAGGAGTTCGATGAAAAATTCGGTATCAACTCTATTGGTGGAGCCACGGCTGCGCACCGTTTGTACAAAGACAGGGCTGTAGCCACTACTTTGAAAGACCGGGCCGTGCAGTGGATAAAGGAACATAAGGATTCACCTTTCTTCTTGTATTATGCTACCACCAACATCCATCATCCTTTTACACCGGCCGAACGCTTTGTAGGTACCAGTGAGGCAGGACCTTACGGTGATTCAATCCATGAATTGGACTGGGTGGTAGGCGAGATTATGCGTACCCTCGATGAGGAAGGGCTGGCGGGAAATACTCTGCTCATCTTCACCAGTGACAACGGAGGAATGCTGAATCATGGAGGGCAGAGAGCTTGGAAGGCAGGACACCATATCAACGGCAAGCTTCTTGGTTTCAAGTTCGGAGCTTGGGAAGGCGGGCATCGCATTCCTATGATTGTCCGCTGGCCGGGCAGGATTCCTGCGGGCAGCGTATCCAACCAGTTGATGTCCAATGTTGACATGCTTGCCACTTTGGCTGCCCTCACAGGATATGAATTGCAGGAGCAGGACGGGCCGGACAGTTTCAATATGCTTCCTGCCCTTATCGGAAATCCCGGGAAAATGATTCGGGACCATATTATTATCTGTCCTTCCCAAAAGAGCCATCTTTCCATTCGCAAAGGGAAGTGGGTCTATATTCCGGCGCAAAACAGCGGTGGATTTACCGGAAAGAATGTCGGTGACCATGACTTGGGCGGGGCATCCGCTTTCCAGCTCACCCATCGGGTGAACAGCGATATAGAAAATGCCCGGATAAAGCCGGATGCACCCTCTGTGCAGCTTTATAATTTGGAGGAAGACCCATACCAGACCACAAATGTGTATGAACAGCATCCCAAAGTGGCACGCAGGCTGGCGCGGATACTGGAGGAGAAGATAAGGAAGTCGGATGCCACAAGAAAGTGACAACCGATAGATTGATGAAAAACATAATTTGAAAAATGAAGAATACCATGATGAAAAAGTTTTTTGTAGGTTTATTCTCCCTTTTGATGGGAGTAGGCAGCGCTTTTGCGCAGACCAATATGTCTAGTGAAATGTATGACCTTGCCAAGATGAAGGAAGGCTTGCGCAACCGCCGTGTCAGCAGTTATGACCGTACGGGCAACAACCGTGACCACCTGAAGGCCATCAAGCCGGGCGAAACGGCTGTCTTGGCCGACATCAAGGGGGCAGGCGTAATCAACCATATCTGGATAACGATGTCTCCGGGACCGCGCCAGCTTTCCCGTAACGACATCATCCTTCGGATGTACTGGGACGGCAGCGACGAGCCTTCTGTCGTGTCCCCCATCGGTCCCTTTTTCGGCCAGGGATGGAACGAACAGTATAACTATGCTTCTTTTGCCCTTTCTTCCGGTCCCAACGGTGGTACGGGTTTGTGCAGCTATTTCGCCATGCCTTTTGCCAAAGGTGCGCGCATTGAGATAGAGAATCAGACGGATGTCAACATCGGCGCCTTCTACTACTACATAGACTATGTGGAGATGAAGGAACTGCCCAAGGACATGGGACGTTTCCATGCGTGGTTTAACCGTGAGATTACCGAAGCGCTTCCCGAAGGGGAGACCGAGTGGGGTTCCGTGGGTAAGCAGACGGAGAATAAGGACGGAGCCGACAATTATGTGTTTGCCGATATCAAGGGAAAGGGCCATTTTGTGGGATTGAACTATTATGTACAGTGCCCTACCCCCATGTGGTATGGTGAAGGCGATGACATGTGGTTCATCGACGGTGAAAAACAGTCTTCCTTGATAGGAACCGGTACGGAAGATTTGTTCAACACCGCCTGGTGCCCGAAAGAGCCCTACCAGCATATCTACTTCGGCTATCCACGTGTGAATAATGATGTCGGATTCTTGGGGCGTACACATGTCTATCGGTTCTTTATTCAAGATCCCGTCTTCTTCGAGAAAGGGCTGAAAGCCACCATCGAGCATGGACACAACAATTGCCTGACGCTCGACCTGGCTACCGTTGCTTACTGGTATCAGGACAAGGCGACGGCTGTCCCGGCCATTCCCGACAAGGCGGGCCGTAAGCTGAAGCCGATGGTAAACAATGTGATGATACACAAATGGCGTCATGAATGGAGAAAGAACAAGGGGAACAAAGCGGACCTTTGGGGGGACGAATAAATAGTTGGAGGACATGAAATGAAAAAAATTAGTTTATTTCCATTATTGGCTGCTACTACGGTTTCTCAAATGATGTTTTCGTCTTGTAGTTCGGAGCAGGAGAAGGAGCAGCCGAATTTTGTATTGATTTTCTGTGATGATATGGGATATGGAGATTTGGGGTGCTATGGAAACCCTACCATACATACCCCGAACATTGACCGTATGGCCTCGGAAGGGATGAAGTTCACACAGTTTTATGTGGGCGCTTCTGTTTCTACGCCTAGCCGCAGTGCACTGATGACCGGCAGGTTACCGGTTCGTAATGGACTGTATGGCGATAAACGGGATGTTCTTTTCCCGGATTCCAAAGCAGGATTGGGACAAGATGAAGTGACTGTTGCCAAACTGTTGCAGCAGAATGGATACGCTACCGCTTGTGTAGGTAAATGGCATTTGGGGCATTTTTCTCCTTATTTGCCTACTGACCATGGTTTTGATGATTTTTTCGGAATACCTTATTCGAACGATATGCGCCCTGCCTCATTGATGCGGGGGGATTCTGTTCTTGAAATCAAGCCTGAGCAGGGAGAATTGACACGGCGTTATACCGAATATGCTGTAGACTATATCAAAAAGAATAAGAATCGTCCATTCTTCCTTTACTTGGCACATACTTTCCCCCATACGCCGTTGCATACGAACGAGCGTTTCGAAGGCAGGAGTAACCGGGGGCTGTATGGCGATGTGGTCGAGGAGCTGGACTGGAGTGTGGGTGAAGTATTGAAAGCCTTGAAGGAAAATGGTCTGGATGAAAACACATTGGTCATTTTTACCAGTGACAACGGACCATGGTTGGTACAGCGCCTGAATGGAGGTTCTGCCGGTGCTTTACGTCAAGGGAAGTCTACCTGTTGGGAAGGAGGTCTCCGCGTTCCGGCTGTTTTCCGTATGCCGGGCCGAATAGCGCCGTGTACGCAGCAAGGCATGATGGCAACAATGGATATTTTGCCGACATTCTTAAATATGGCAGGTATTCCTCTACCTGAGGGAGTGACACTTGACGGAATGGATCAGACTCCCATGTTGTGGGAACAGAGGGAGTCTTCACGTGATGAGATGTATTATTGGCGTGGCAGCCATTTACTGGCAGTTCGTAAAGGTCCTTGGAAGATTCATTTCAGTACCCTTACCGATCCTTATACCCGGCATGCTGTTTGGGAACGCCCGGAAATTCCTTTCTTATATAATGTGGAAGAAGATTTTTCTGAACAATATGAGGTTTCGGAAAAACATCCTGAAATAGTGAAAGAGCTTGTGGAACTTGCAGAGAAGCATAAGGCGGAAATGAAGATTAAAGCTTCTGTATGCGACTTTGGACGTTAAGCTGATAGCAATATGAAAGTTTCATGTACATTAGTGTCTGTTGCTGCATTACTCCCCTTCAGCGGGAGTAATGCAGGCAATGTGCAAAGAGATAAATCCCAACGTCCCAATATTGTGTTGGTCATTGCCGATGATATGGGTTGGGGGGATGTAGGTTATCAGGGGGCGGTAGACGTATCGACACCGAATATTGATGCACTTGCCCGCAGGGGAGTACAATTCAGCCAAGGGTATGTGTCTTGTTCCATAAGTGGACCGTCTCGTGCAGGTATCTTGACGGGAGTTTATCAACAACGCTTTGGTTTCTATAACAATCTGCATCCTTGGGCAAAGATTCCCGAAGGGCAATCTACTTTGGGTGAAATGGTCCGCGATTGTGGCTACGCTACGGGATTTGTCGGAAAATGGCATATGGCTGACTCTCCCGAACAATCTCCTAATCGTAGGGGATTTGACCAATTCTATGGTTTTTGGTCTGATACCCATGATTATTATCGTTCTACAGATAAACCGGGAGTGGAACTTTATGACTTTTGCCCTTTGTATCGGAATGGCGAGATTCAACCCCCTTTGCACGAAAGTGGTGAATATATTACGGACTGTTTTACACGTGAAGCTGTGGAGTTTATAGACAAGCATGCTTCCTCTCCTTTTCTGCTTTGCCTTTCGTATAATGCCGTTCATTCGCCTTGGCAAGTTCCCGAACACTATGTGAATCGGCTTGAGGGGAGGCGATTCCATCATGAAGACCGGAAAGTTTTTGCAGCTATGGTGTTGGCTTTGGATGATGGTATAGGTCGTGTCATGGAAAGTTTGAGAAAAAATGGTTTGGAAGAGAATACTCTTTTTATTCTTATCAGTGATAATGGTTCTCCTCGTGGGCAGGGAATAGAGTGTAGCACCGGTTATGAATATAAAGACAGAGGTAATACGACCATGTCAAGTCCTGGACCTTTCAGAGGATATAAAGCTGATACTTATGAAGGTGGAATTCGAGTTCCTTATATAATGTCGTGGCCCTCGGAGTTGCCTCAAGGTATGGTTTATGATAATCCGGTAATCAGTCTTGATATATTTCCTACAGTTATGCAGGCTGTCGGTGGAACTTCCAGACAGAAATATTCTTTGGATGGAGTCAGCCTTTTACCCTATCTGAAAAGTGAGTGGCCTATAGACAAGCGTCCGCATTCTACGCTTTACTGGCGTAGGGATGAGGATTTTGCCATCCGTAAAGGAGATTGGAAGTTAGTTTATAACGATCAGGGAAGTACAAGAAAAATCCAGCTCTTTGATATGAAGGACGATAAGGAAGAGGTTTATGATTTGAGTGGTGAATATCCGGAGTTGGCAGACAGCCTTTTGGCCGAATTTGATGCTTGGGATGCTGCCTTGCCTCCTTGTACAAATCAGACTACTTGGAACGGACGCGTAGTAGTGGAGCCGAAGGAACCACAGCCTGTCAGCCGTAATTTTAGGTATAAAGAAGGTTATAGGCGTAAAGTGTCCGAGCATAATCGTCGCATTTACGATGCGAAGTATAGGAGGAGCGTTATCGGTGAGAGTTTTAAGTTGCCTTATAAAGGGAAATAGTATAAATGCCATAAATATAAAAAAATGAAAAGAATAGTTCTTATATCAGTCTTGTTTTCGTTTGTTTTTTTGAGCCATGCCCAAATATGGAAAGTGCCTGAAGGCCATGAAACGCGGTGGACAAGTTTTGAAAATCCTACCGGTGCCAAGGGAACGGCAGCTCAAGCCAATAAAGGTGCAAAAGGAAGTGCTTTCGGCAGAATCATGGCGGGAGACAGCTGTGTATTGTTGTCTCAGCAAGGACCCGGGATCATTAACCGTATTTGGCTGACAGTCAGCAAACGTAACCCTAAGATGCTTCGTGCGTTGCGTATCAAGTTTTATTGGGATAACTCTGTTGTTCCGGCAGTGGATGTCCCTTTGGGAGATTTTTTTGGGAATCCGCTGTCACGTACATCTCGTTTTGAGAACTGTTTCTTTTCTAATCCGGAGAAGCGTTCTTTTAACTGTTGTATTCCGATGCCTTACCGCACCGGTGCCAAAGTGGTGTTTGTGAATACCTCGGATGAGGACCTGACACACTTGTTTTATGATATTAACTTTACTAAATTGCCGGAATGGGATTCGGAGATGAGCTATTTTCATGCTGTCTGGCGTGAAGACAAATCCACCAAGTTGGGAGTGGATTATACTGTTCTTCCCCAACTATCGGGCAGGGGGCGCTTTTTGGGGGTAAGCTTGGGTATCTTTGCCAATAAGGCCTATGAAACTACTTGGTGGGGAGAAGGTGAAATCAAGTTCTACATTGACGGAGATAAGGAATTTCCCACATTGAGTGGTACGGGAGTTGAAGACTATATTGGTACGGCTTGGGGGCAGGGCGAGTATTCCCACCGTTATCAAGGTTGTCCGATTGCAAATGCGGACAGTTGTTGGTGGAGTATGTATCGTTTCCACGTGCAGGACCCGATTTATTTTCATCATGATATAAGAGTTACATTGCAGCAGATTGGAGGTGCTCCATATCAAAAGGTACTCGAACTGTACAAGGCGAAGGTTCCTCTTGTACCGGTTACTATAGATAGAAGCGGTAAACTGAAATTCTATCGTTTATTAGATGAAAATTCAGACCTACATATCACGGATAAAGACTTTCCGCCAGGATTTGTTAATTTCTACCGCCAAGATCATGTAACTTCAACAGCATATTTCTATTTGGATAGGCCTGCAGTCTGAATAATTTTTTAAATAACTTCCTAGTGTATATTATTGGGAATTAGTATTTTATACAATGCTGTAGTAGTTACGTTGTAGTGCTTGAGTAGGTTGTGGTAATCTTGTGGTAGTTTGTTTTTTGACATACATCAATTGCTCCTATACTTTTGCAAAAGAATTTTAAATCAATACAAAATGAAGAAAAATTTATTAATTACATGTGTGATGTTGCTGTTTGCCGTTGTTTCGATGGCGCAGAACAAAATTACGGTTTCGGGTGTCGTTTCCGACAAGACGGGAATGACTGTTATTGGTGCTACAGTTTCGGTAAAGGGGGCTCCTCAGCAAGGAGTCGTTACTGGACTTGATGGTGATTATAAGATTACCAATGTTCCCAGTAACGCTGTCTTGCTTTATAGCTATATTGGTATGAAAGACCAAGAAATAGCAGTGAATGGTCGTACTACTATTAATGTAGTAATGCAAGAAGACAATATGTTGATCGATGAAGTTGTAGTTGTAGGCTATGGTGTACAGCGTAAATCAGACTTGACCGGTGCTGTTGGTTCTATCAAGAGCGATGATTTGAAAAAGATTTCTACACCTAATGTGGCTAACGCGTTGCAAGGTCGTGTGTCCGGTGTATTTATCTCTGCAAGCGGTGCTCCGGGTAGCTCTCCTGAAGTGCGCATTCGTGGTATCGGTACTACTAATAATAGCAATCCGCTCTATGTGGTTGATGGAATGTTTATGGACGATATATCATTCCTGAGTAACCATGATATTGAGTCCATGGAGGTATTGAAGGATGCTTCTGCTACTGCCATGTATGGTTCTCGCGGTGCTAACGGTGTAATCATTGTTACCACCAAGCAAGGTGCTGAAGGTAAAGCACAGGTGAACATTACTGCCAGTGAAGGATTTCAGTTCCAAAATAGCGGTAAGTTTGAGATGTGTACGGCTTCTGAATATGCTATGCTGCAAAATGAAGCTAACTTGAATATTAATCCAGATGGCGGTCTTGTTTATGATGACCCGGCTTCTTTCGGAAAAGGGACCAATTGGTTCGATGAGATTTTCCGAGTAGCGTCTGTCCGTGATTATCAAGTTGCTGTTAGTGGCGGAACAGAAAAGGTACGTTATAATTTGAGTGCCGGATATTTCCAACAGGATGGTATCATAAAGGAAAATTCTTATGACCGTTTTACTTTGCGTGCCAATAATTCATATAAAATAAACAAACATTTGACTATCGGGCATAACTTATCGGCTTCTTTCAGTCATACAAAAAATGAAAATAAGGGAGTTGTAAAATCTGCTTATAAACTGAGTCCTATCATTACTCCTTATGATGAGAATGGTAATTTCTCCGATCCTCAGGTGGCATCTACTGCTAATCCGCTTGCTACCCTCCATTATATGAATAGTGATAATTGGAAAGATAGAATTGTGGGTAGTGCATTCTTGAATTGGGAAGTTATTAAAGGGTTGAATTTTAAGACCAGCTTGGGCATTGATTATATTAATGGTAGAAGTCGTAATTTTACTCCTAAGTATTATATCTCGGAGTATCAAAAGGTAGATGAGAACAGCTTGTCTAAAACATGGACTAGAGATTTTACTTGGCTGTGGGAGAATATCTTGACTTATGATTGGCAAATCAATGATAAAAATCGTCTGAATCTTTTGGGTGGTATTACTGCTCAAAAATACACTAATGAAAAGTTAGGCGGGTCAGGACGTAATTTCTTCTCAGAAGTGGAAGACTATTGGTATTTGGATCAGTCTTCAAGCGATACACGTGGACTTGAGAATAATGGAAAACATGAAGCCATGATGTCTTACTTGTTCCGTGCCAACTATGCTTTAATGGACAGATATTTGTTGACGGCTTCTATACGTGCCGATGGCTCTTCGAAGTTTGGACCGGATAACCGTTGGGGATATTTTCCGTCAGTAGCTGCCGGATGGAGGATTTCTGAAGAAGCTTTTATTAAAGATAATGTTGAATGGTTGAGTAACTTGAAGATTAGAGGTAGCTGGGGGCAAATTGGTAATGATAAGATTGGTAATGACAAATATTATGCATTGGCTAATGTAGCCCCTACTTATGATGCTGTATTTGGTGGTGATTATTATTCTGGTGGTACTGTAACTTCTCTTTATAATACACAAATCCATTGGGAACGTTCAGAGCAGTTGGATCTTGGTTTTGATTTAGGCTTGTTCAATAATCGCTTTTCTTTAGAGTTTGACTATTACAGAAGAGATACAAAAGAAATGTTGGTAAATGTGGATGTTCCTGCTTCTGTAGGACTTGCCTCTGTAGAAACAAACGTGGGCTCAGTACGTAACTCTGGACTTGATTTTACGGTGAAATGGGAAGACTCGTTTAAGGATTTTCGTTATGGCATCCGCTTGACTGGAACTACAATTAAGAATGAGGTGACTAATTTGGGAGGTAAACGTATCACCAGTGGGGATATAGGTTCCGGAAAAAGTGTTCATATGACAGAAGAAGGAATGCCAATCAAGTATTTTTATGGTTACAAGACTATTGGTATTTTCCAAAGTAATGAGGAGATTGAGCAGTATAATGCGATGGCTGCGGCTGCTTCCGGTGATGCGAAGAAGAAGTATCAGGCAAATGTAGCTCCGGGTGATCTGATTTATGCAGATACGGATGGCAATGGATATATAACTGCTGAAGACCGTACGGATTTAGGCTCTCCTACTCCGAAGTTTATCGGTGGTTTGGGTATAACTGCCGCTTGGAAAGGCTTTGATTTGTCAATTGATTTGCAGGGTAATTTTGGTAATAAGATTTATAATGCCAAACAAGCTGAAAGAAATGCTGGTGTTGATAACTGGGATCGTTCGTTCTTGGATAGATGGACTGAAAACAATAGGAATACTTCCATTCCGCGCATGACATTTGAGGGTAACAATTATTTTGTTTCCGACCGTTATGTTGAGAGTGGCAACTATGTGAAGTTACAGACTGTGGAATTAGGATATACATTCCCAAAAAACTTGATGCAAAAAGTGCATATCCAGAATTTGAGATTGTACTTCTCAGGTAATAACCTGCTTTATTTTACGAATTATAACGGATTTACTCCTGAAATCTTAGGGGGGCTTGACCGTGATATTTATCCGATTACCGCTACCTGCCGTTTTGGCTTGAATCTTACATTCTAATGGAAAATAAAAATAGGAAATGATTATGAAAAAGATATATTCACTTTTATTAGCTTCAGCATTGGTTTTTACCTCTTGTTCTGATTTTTTGGATACAAAGCCGCAAGGGAAATTGACGCAAGATATTTTCTTCGGGGAAGAAGAAGGTGCTTTGATGGGAATTAATGCTATATATTCTCAAATGAAAAGTTGGGACTTGATCGGCTTTTCTTGGTTTGGCATTATGGAGGTGCCGAGTGACAATTCTGATACAGGAAGTTCACCGGCAGATGGTAGTTATGCTCGCGTGAATTCATTGAATGATTTTACTTATGATGTTTATACTTCTGAATTGAACGGCTGGTGGACCGGAAATTATAAAGGAATCGGATTCTGTAACGTAGCATTGGATAACTTGGATGTGTTGAAAGATGAGCAGTTAAAGATTAGAAGCATTGCACAGGCACGTTTTTTCCGTGGTTTCTTTTACTTTAACTTGGTGAGAACTTACGGTGGCGTACCTTTGGTTACTAAAGTTCAGAATCCCGATGAATATGATCAGCCATGCGCTTCTGAAGAAGCTATTTATCAGCAGATTATTGATGACTTATCCTATGCGGCAATGAATTTGCCAACCCGTGATGAATGGGGGATTGCTGAGAGAGGAAGAGTTACGAAAGGAACTGCAGAAGGCTTGTTGGCTAAAGTTTATTTGTTCCGTCAAGATTATGCAAGTGTAAAACAATATGCAGGGCAGGTAATAAGTAGGGGAGAATATAACCTGCATCACAATTACCGTGATTTGTTTAGCCCGGATTCTTATTATTCTGATGAAGTGATGCTGGCCGACCAGTATTTGTGGGGATCAGACAAGACGAGAGATAAGGCTTCCGAATATGTGAAGTGGCAAGGTGTCAGAGGTTTCAAAGGTTGGGGATTCTGTTCTCCGTCAGAATCTTTGGATAAGGCTTATGAATCAGGTGATCCGAGACGGGAGGCTACTATCATTTACGATGGCGAAAATATGGAAGGAGTTGGGGTTATAAACTTCAAGGACGAACCGGGAGTACAACCGCGTGCCAATAAAAAGACAATGTGGCCTACAACTTATTGGAATGCCAATAATTTTGCTAAACAAAATTGCCACTTGTATTTTCTGCGTTATGCGGATGTACTGTTAATGTATGCTGAGGCCTGCAATGAGTTGGCAAATGGTGAAAGCGACCCATTAGTAGATGACGCCCTGGCTAAATTGGAATTGGTCAGAGACCGTGCTCGTAAGTCCGGTGATGATCCCACTGTATTACCTAAAATAACAGAGAGGGATAAGGCAAAGTTGCGTGAAATCATATGGAATGAGCGTCGCATTGAATTAGCAATGGAAGGACACCGTTTCTTTGATTTGATTCGGGCTGATAAAGTTGTTCCCGGATATGCAGAAAAGATGCTGAAGGCCCATGGAAAGACAAACTTCAATATGAGCCAGCATTCCACATTCTACATTCCACAGAAGCAGATTGATATTTCTCAAGGAATATTGAAGCAAAATAAATAAGGTGTGTGAGGAGTAGCCTAAGGCTACTCCTACTTCTTATGTGATTAAAATGTTTAAAATAGGTATTATGAAAAATATATTTCTTTTTTTCTTGTTTTTGGGGGTTTGTTCGTGCTCGGTAAATGCCATAAATCCACCATCTGGTGTGACAGAAAAGCAACTCTCCGATGATGAACTCATGACCCTTGTCCAGAAGCAAACTTTCCGTTACTTTTGGGATTTTGCCCATCCCGAATCAGGATTGGCGCATGAACGGAGCAACGGAGGTGCCGAGACAGCTACCATCGGTGGCTCGGGTTTCGGAGTGATGGCTATCATTGTCGGTATAGAGCGTGGTTTTGTCACTCGCGAACAGGGCGCTGAACGTATGTTGAAGATAGTCCGCTTTCTGAGCGACAAGAATACCGACAGCTATCACGGCATGTGGGCACATTGGATGAACGGTAAAACCGGCAAGACCATTCCTTTCAGTCGTAAGGACGATGGAGCGGATATTGTAGAATCCGCTTTCATGTTCGAAGGCTTGTTGGCTGCCCATCAGTATTTTACAAAGGATAATCCAACGGAAAACCGTATCCGCGGGATAATCAATAATCTGTGGCGTCAAGCAGAATGGAACTTTTTTACTCAGGGACAAGATGTGATGTATTGGCATTGGTCGCCAAACAACGGATGGGCGATGAATCATCAGATTAAAGGTCATAACGAGTGTCACATTGTTTACATTTTGGGCGCGTCTTCCCCTACTTATCCGATTGCCGAGAGCGTTTATCATAAAGGCTGGGCCAATGCGAATACTTTTCTGAACGGTCGGGAGTATTACGGCATCAAGCTTCCTCTTGGAAACAACCACGGAAAGGGAGGTCCTCTCTTCTTCACTCATTATTCTTACATGGGGCTTGACCCACGTGGCTTGAAAGATCGTTATGCCGATTACGAGGAACAGATGAAGGCTCATACCTTGATTAACCGTGCCTACTGCATTGACAATCCGAAGGGTTACAAGGGTTACGGCGAAAAATGTTGGGGATTGACTGCCAGTGACGGTGACAAAGGTTATTCTGCCCATAGTCCCGGTAATGACCGTGGTGTGATTACGCCTACCGCTGCTCTTTCCTCTATTCCATATGCACCTGAATATTCTTTGGAAGCCATGCGTTATTTCTATGAAGAGTTGGGTGACCGTCTTTGGGGTGAATATGGTTTCAAGGATGCGTTCAATTTGACGGAGAATTGGTTTGCACCTTCGTATCTTGCCATTGACCAAGGGCCGATTATTGTGATGATAGAGAACTATCGTACCGGTTTGATTTGGAAACTTTTCATGAGTCATCCCGATGTCCAGAAGGGTTTGAGGAGATTAGGCTTTACTTCTCCTTATTTGAACAAGGTCGATTAGGTTGTTTGATAGGATTCTTTGATTTTGATTAGGTTTTACATAGATTAAAAAGGTTTGTAACCATGAAAAACGTGTTTATCAATAGTGTATTGGTTGTTTTCGCATTGCTTGTCGCCTCGTGCGGCAGGCAACCGGAAGCCAAAGTAGAGGTGATGTCGTTCAACATCCGTCTGGATCATGTGGCGGACAGTATGAACAATTGGAAATACCGCAAGGACCATGCGGCACAAATGATTGCTTATTATGCTCCGGACATTATAGGCATGCAAGAGGTGGTGAAGAACCAACTCGATGACTTGAAGGAGCGTCTTCCGCAATATACCGCTCTCGGTGTAGGTCGTGCAGATGGAGAAGAGAAAGGTGAGTATTGCTCTCTTTTCTATAAGACAGACCGTTTCGAACTATTGAAGAGTGGAAATTTTGGGCTGAGTGAAACTCCTGATTCCATCGGAAAGAAAGGCTGGGATGCGGCTTGCGAGCGTATTGTGACTTGGGCGGTACTGAAAGACAAGGTGAGTGGTAGGGAAATAGCTGCTTTCAATACTCATTTCGATCATGTAGGTAAAGTGGCACGTCGCGAAAGTGCCGTGCTGATACTTGAGAAGATAAAACAAATGGCGGGTGACCTTCCGGTAATTGTTACCAGAGACTTTAATGGAACGGTAGATTCCGAGCCGGTCACTGTATTGACGGAAGGTGGAATGAAGAATGCTTGCGTTACGGCGAAAGTCGCTTACGGACCGACATGGAGTTTCCATGACTTCGGGCGCATCCCGGTAGAGAAACGTAGGTTGATAGATTTTATTTTTATAAAAGGTGCTGTAGAGGTGGAGCGTTACCGAACCATTGATGATAAGCCGGACAACGGCTATCTCTCCGATCATGCTCCCGTAATGGCTATCTTAAAACTATAAAAGCATTTACTATGAAAAAGAAATTATTGATTGGAGCTGCCCTGATACTTTCTGTGGGTATGGCATGTACTTCAGGAGCCGGTGATTGGCAGAGTTACAGCGGTGACAAACGGATAGAAGAGCGTGTCGATTCTGTACTTGCCTTGATGACACTTGAAGAGAAAATAGGTCAGATGACCCAATATTCTGCCAAGAGCGATATTGTGACCGGTCCGCAAGTAAATACGGACATTGAACCTCTATTGAAGAAAGGATACATAGGCAGTCTTTTCCATGCCACTTCTTCTGCCGCCATCCGCAAGACACAAGAGACGGCACTAGCGGAATCCCGGTTGAAGATTCCAGTGCTTTTTGCTTTCGATGTGATACACGGTTTTAAAACGATATTCCCTATTCCTTTGGCCGAGTCGTGTGCCTGGGACGCTGAACTGGCAGAAAGAAGTGCGTCCATTGCCGCTGCCGAAGCTTCGGCAGTGGGTGTTAACTGGACTTTTGCCCCCATGGTGGACATTTCACGTGATGCACGTTGGGGACGGGTAATGGAAGGCTCTGGTGAGGATCCTTATCTGGGTTCATTGCTCTCTGCCGCACGTGTACGCGGTTTCCAGGGTGAGAAGCCCGAAGACTTGATGCGGCTGGACAAGATGCTGGCTTGCGCCAAACACTTCTGTGCATATGGTGCTGCTGAAGCTGGTCGTGATTATAATACGACTGATGTGTCCGAGCGCTCTTTGCGCGATATTTATTTCCCACCTTTCAAGGCTGCCAAAGATGCGGGTGTGGCTACTTTCATGACTGCCTTCAATGAGATTTCCGGTGTGCCTTGCACTTCCAGTAAGTTCCTTTATCAGGATGTGCTTCGCGATGAGTGGAGGTTCAACGGTTTTGTAGTGACGGATTATACGGCTATCAATGAGCTTGTTCCCCACGGCGTGGCACGCGACGAGGCTCATGCCGCCGAGTTGGCTGCCAATGCGGGCATCGAGATGGATATGACCGGAGGTGTGTTTCATGCACATCTGCTGCAAGCCGTGAAAGAGGGCAAGGTGAACGAAGAAACCATTGATAATGCCGTACGCCGCATTCTGGAGATGAAATTCCTTTTAGGCATTATGGACGATCCTTACCGCTATCTGAATGAGGAGCGTGAGAAGGCTACTATCATGAAACCCGAGTTCTTGGAAGCAGCGCGCGATGCTGCTCGTAAGTCGGTAGTATTGTTGAAGAATGAGAATGACTTTTTCCCGATACAACCCTCCGAACGTAAGACTGTAGCTTTGATAGGCCCTATGGTGAAAGAACGTAACAGTGTGAACGGTGGTTGGGGTGGACGGGGAGACCGTCAACGGAGTGTCACTCTTTTTGAAGGGTTGGAAAAAAAGTACGGAAACTCGAACGTACGTTTTCTTTATGCCGAAGGCTGCGATCTTCGTAAGCCTGGAACTGCAGGATTTGCACAAGCTGTGTCCGTGGCTCGTCAGGCAGATGTCATTCTGGTTGCTGCCGGTGAAGACCAGAACTGGAGTGCCGAGGCTGCTTGCCGCACGGACATCACCCTGCCTGCTTCGCAGCGCGACTTGCTGAAGGAACTTAAGAAAACGGGTAAGCCCATCGGATTGGTATTGATGAACGGTCGTCCGCTGGAACTTACTTGGGAGGACGAGAATATGGATGCTATTCTCGAAGCCTGGTATCCGGGCACGATGGGTGGTCATGCCATTGCCGATGTCATCGCAGGCGACTATAATCCTGCCGGAAAGCTGACAATGAGTTTTCCACGTTCGGTGGGGCAGCTCCCGCTTTACTATAACCACAAGAACACCGGACGACCGCTTCCTCCGGACAATCCGAAGATGGATTACAAGTCTTCTTATATTGACTGTCCCAATTCTCCGCTTTATCCTTTTGGATATGGCTTAAGTTATACTAGCTTTGAGGTGGATAACTTGAAGTTGGACAAGGAGGAGCTGAAAAAGGGGGAAACACTTACCGTTACAGTGGATGTAGCCAATATCGGTAAAGTCGGTGGTGAAGAGGTGGTACAGCTTTATATTCGCGACCTTGTGGGAAGTGTGACTCGTCCGGTGAAAGAATTGAAGGGTTTTCAAAAGCTGTATCTCAAGGCTGGCGAGAAGAAGTCGCTGACATTTGTGCTGACTGAAGAAGACCTTGCCTTTTGTGGTGCTGATATGAAGATGCAGGTGGAACCGGGGGAATTCCGGCTCTGGGTAGGAACATCGTCGGCAGATGAGCGGAATGAATCTGTTTTTACGTTGATATGATAAATTGAAAAATCTTATAAATCATTGAAGATGATGGATCATAAACTATCTTTAGGACTTGCCATGCTTCCATTGGTTCCTGCTGTTCAGGCTCAGGAACAAGGCAGGCAAGACGGTGAACGTCCTAACATTATTTTTATCATGAGTGATGACCATGCACAGCAGGCTATGAGTATCTATGGTCATCCTATAGGTAAAGTGGCACCTACTCCTAATATTGACCGTATCGGGCAGGAAGGAGCTGTGTTCTGGAATAATTATTGCTGTAATTCTATTTCAGGCCCCAGTCGCGCCGCGATACTTACTGGTAAGCATAGCCATAAGAACGGCTTCATGAAGAATTGGGCACTAGGTTTCGACGGCTCTCAGCAGACGTTGCCTAAACTGTTGCAACAAGGCGGCTATGAGACTGCCGTCATCGGTAAATGGCATCTTATTTCCAAGCCGACGGGATTTGACCATTGGATGATTCTCAATGACCAAGGCGAATACTGTAACCCACAGTTCATTACCGAGGGGGACACTACTATTCATAAAGGATATGTGACCGACCTCATTACTCAATATTGTGAGGAATGGATGGACAACGGTCGTGACAAGAACAAGCCGTTCTTCCTGATGATGCACCACAAAGCCATTCACCGCAATTGGGTACCTGCCGAACGGCATTATCGTTTGTATGAACACGCCAAGTTTCCGCTTCCCGATAATTATTACGATGCCTATGAGGGACGTTACGCAGCACAGATGCAGAAGATGAATATATACCGTGACATGTACGAAGGTCACGATTTGAAGATGGTTGCGGGTATCGATAGCGACAGCCTGCTCTTTGACCCTTGGCCGCACGCTTTCATGGGAACAATGACACCGGAAGAACGCCGCCGTTTCCTTGATGCTTACCGCGATCGAAATAATGAGTTCTATTCCAAGCCACGTTCATTTAAGGAAGTGGCTGAATGGAAATACCAACGTTACCTGCAAGACTACATGGCTTGTGTAGCAAGTGTGGACGAGAGTGTGGGCGAGATACTGGACTATCTCAAACGTACGGGGTTGGACAAGAATACGATTGTAGTCTATACCACCGATCAAGGCTTCTACTTGGGCGAACATGGCTGGTTTGACAAGCGTTTCATGTACGAAGAGTCTTTTGGTATGCCGATGGTGATGCGCTGGCCGGGACATATCAAACCGGGTACGCAAGTTACAGGTCTGACCCAGAACATCGACTTTGCTCCTACTTTCCTTGATATGTGCGGCATCTCCATTCCGCAGGACATGCAGGGCGTTTCGTTCAAGGAACTGGTGGAAAAAGGCAAGACACCGCGCGACTGGCGTAAGTCCTTGTACTATCACTATTATGAGTTTCCCGGCTTCCACAGCGTGCGTGCCCATTACGGTGTGAAGATGGAACGCTACAAGCTGATGCACTTCTACGTGGATGACAATTGGGAACTTTATGATCTCAAGACAGACCCTGAAGAGATGCACAATCTTTATGGGAAGAAGGGAATGGAGAAGATTACCACCGAACTGAAGGCTGAACTGGCACGCTTGCAAAAAGAATACGATGTGCCGCAGGAGTTATGCCGCTGAAAAGCTACCGGAAGACATATTGAACATTAATAACCTGATAATAAAGATAAAAAATAATGAGAAGACTGATTACTAATCTGCTGCTGGCATTATTATGCTTGGCGTCTCCCCTTTTGGCGCAGGACATGCGCATGGATACTTATTGTAATCCGCTGAATGTAGACTATACCTATATGATATACAATTCTTCGAAAGATATCTCCTACCGCTCGGGTGCCGACCCTGCCGTAGTAGAGTTTCGTGGAGAATATTATATGTTCGTTACCCGTACGCACGGCTACTGGCATTCTACGGATTTGCAAAACTGGAATTTTATCAATCCGGGGGAAAACTGGTATCCACAAGGTTGTAACGCTCCGGCGGCACATAACTACAAGGATTCAGTACTTTATGTCTGTGGCGATCCTTCGGGTGTGATGAGTGTGCTTTATACCGACAACCCCAAGTCGGGTAACTGGAAAGCCACTCCTGCCATCATCACCAACTTGCAAGACCCTGACCTTTTTCTTGATGATGACGGCAGTGCTTACATGTTCTGGGGCTCTTCCAACAAGTGGCCCATTCGCGGCATGAAGCTCAACAAGAACCATCGTTTCATACAAGAAGGCGAGAAGCTGGAACTTTTCAATCTCGACCCAGAGAAACATGGTTGGGAACGTTTTGGAGAAAATCATGCCGATACCGTGCTGGGCGGCTATATCGAAGGACCGTGGTTGACAAAGCACAACGGGAGGTATTACATGCAATATGCTGCTCCGGGCACTCAGTTCAATGTATATGCCGATGGTGTATATGTGGCCGACCATCCGATGGGACCTTATACCTATCAGAAACATAACCCCATTTCCTATAAGCCTGGCGGTTATATCAACGGTGCCGGTCATGGAAGTACGGTGCTCGGACCAGGTAGGCAATATTGGCATTTCGGTTCTATGGCTCTGCCCATTAATATGCACTGGGAACGCCGTCTCTGCATGTTCCCTACTTATTTTGACGAAGACGGCATCATGTATTGTGACACCCGTTTTGGAGATTATCCCCGTTATGCACCTACTATGCCGGGAAAGAAAGGGGAGTTCCGCGGCTGGATGCTTCTTTCTTACAACAAGCCTGCCAGAGGTTCTTCGGCTGTAGAGGGTCATACAGCTGCCGGATTGACGGACGAGAATTGCAAGACCTATTGGCTGGCTTCTTCCAACGATGAAACGCAGTGGGTGGAGATAGACCTTCAGGCACCTGCCACTGTAAACGCTATTCAGGTGAATTACAACGATTATAAGAGTGATATGTATGGTCGTTATCCCGATTTGCGCCACCGTTACACTATCGAAGGTTCCGTAGATGGCGTCAACTGGATACGTCTTGTCAACCGTAGCAACAGTTTCAAAGACACTCCGCACGATTATGTGGAACTGGAAATCCCTGCCCGGGTACGTTATGTACGTTACAAAAACATCCATGTTCCCACACCGCACCTTTCCATTTCTGCCATCCGTATTTTCGGTCTGGGCGAAGGTAAGGCGCCTGCTCAAGTGAAGACATTTGACCCTCGCCGTCACGAAGATCGCCGTGACATCACGCTGACTTGGAAACCGGTGAAAGGTGCACAAGGATACAACATCCTTTGGGGTATTGCGCCGGACAAGCTTTACAGTTCTTGGATGGTGTATGGTGACGAGTGTAGGCATCTGATGAAATGTCTTTCTACCGACCAGAAATATTATTTTGCTATCGAAGCTTTCAATGAAAACGGTGTATCTCAAATTTCTGTCGTTAAAGAAGTGAAATAATGTGTTGTAAAATGAGGGTGTGCCATCAACCGTTTTGACACACCCTTATTTGTCGTTTTATGTGTATTTTGTTTATTGTCAGCTATGGATAAAAAGTCGTATTGCATCGCTTGGTTGATGTTGTTGTTCGTCGGTTCATTACATGCACAATATCGTACTACTACCTACTGTAACCCTCTTAATCTGGACTATACTTATCCTTTTCACAATTCCCATTTGGGCAAGTCTTATCGTTCGGGTGCCGACCCTGCTGTAGTGGAGTTTCGGGGGGAGTATTATATGTTCGTTACCCGTTCCTGGGGTTACTGGCATTCCAAGGACTTGCTGAATTGGGACTTTATTACTCCCGAAAAATGGTATTTCGAAGGTTGCAATGCTCCTGCTGCCCATAATTATAAAGATTCCATACTCTATGTTTGTGGGAATCCATCCGGAGCCATGAGCATACTTTATACCGATAATCCCAAACGGGGGGACTGGAAGGCAGTGCCATCGGTACTCCACGACCTTCAGGATCCTGCCCTTTTCATTGATGATGATGAACGTGCTTATATGTATTGGGGGTCTTCCAACCGTTGGCCTATCCGTGGTAAGGAACTTGATATGAAGAATAAATTCCTGCCGATAGCGAAAAAGCCGGATTCACTGCTCTTTCTCCGTCCTGACATTCATGGGTGGGAACGTTTTGGCGAAAATCATACCAGTGACATCAAGCCATTCATCGAGGGTGCGTGGATGACGAAACACAATGGGAAATATTATTTGCAATATGCCGCTCCGGGCACTCAGTTCAATGTGTATGGTGACGGTGTTTATGTAGGAAAATCTCCTTTGGGTCCCTTTCAGTACGCGGCTCATAATCCGTTCTGCTACAAGCCGGGAGGATTTGCTACCGGTGCCGGGCATGGAAGTACGGTTTGTGGTCCGGGAGGAATATACTGGCATTTCGGTACAATCCATCTGTCCATTAATTATAAGTTTGAGCGTAGGTTATGTATGTTTCCTACATTTTTTGATGAAGACGGTGTGATGTACTCTGATACTTACTTCGGTGACTATCCTCACTATTCTCCCGACCAGGTTTCGCGACAGACGACAAGCGGTGGTTTCCGGGGCTGGATGTTGCTTTCTTATGGCAAACCCGTGAAGGCTTCTTCGCAATTGGAAAGTTATCCGGTGGAAAATGTGACGGACGAGAACTTGAAAACCTTCTGGGTGGCCGGAAAAAATGACGATAAGCAATGGGTGGAGATAGACCTTGAAGAAGTGAGTGACGTGTATGCCTTGCAACTGAATTTCTTTGACTATGAGGAAACCGGATTTTGGGGACGTATGCCAAACCTCCGGCAACGCTATCTTGTAGAAGCTTCGGTGGATGGTGCCCGTTGGCGGGTATTGGTGGACTATCGCAACAGTTTCCGTGATGCCCCTCATAATTACATAGAACTGGATCAACCGATAGAAGCACGCTATATTCGTTATCGCCACCATTACGTGCCGGGCAAGAATCTGGCAATGGGGAATATTCGCGTGTTCGGTTTGGGACGTGGGAAAAAACCGGCTACGGTAAAAGGTTTTACGGTAGTGCGTGAAGCGGACGAACGTAATGTCCGCATTTCTTGGAAAGCGGTGAAGGGTGCGCAAGGCTATAATGTATTGTGGGGTGTTGCTCCTGATAAATTGTATAGTTCGTGGATGGTATATGGCGATAATTCATTAGACTTACGTGCCCTCACGGTAGGACAAAAATATTATTTTGCCATCGAGGCATTCAATGAAAATGGTATTTCGCAACGTGTTTTTCTTCGAGAGGCGCACTGATTGTGTAAAATGAACAGTAATGAAACAGATAATACACTCTTTTTTATATGGTAGTACCGTTTGGGCTGCTTGTACTGTATCGCAGGAGGTCAAGGCCGGTGGGATCCCTGTCTCTACCACAGAGGATGGAGATGCTGTTAGCCCAAACATTGTTTGTGTGGTATGTGAAGACATCGGTCCTTGGCTGCACTGTTTCGGTGACAGTGTGGCAGTGACTCCGACTATTGACGCCCTTGCGGCAGAGGGTATACGCTATACCAGCATTTATGGGACAGTGGGTGTTAGTGCTCCTTCGCGTGCGGCACTTATTACGGGAATGTATCCCACGCATATCAATGCCAACTATATGCGTACGCAAGGGGGGCAGATTGCACGTCCACCGGCGGTAACCGGTTACGATATTGTGTTACCCGAGGGAATAAAGTGCTATACCGAGCTGTTGCGTGCCGCTGGCTATTATTGTACGAACAACCCGAAAACCGACTATCAGTTTCTACCGCCTTTGACCGCTTGGGACGAATGTGGCAGGCAGGCGCATTGGCGCAACCGTCCTAAAGGGATGCCTTTTTTCGCTATATTCAATACCCTTGCCTCGCATGAGCAAAAGGTGTGGGAAAGTGCGAAGGATACGCTTTACGTCTCTCCCGACGATGTGGTGTTGCCACCCTATTATCCTGAGGACAGCATTGTGCGCCGCGATATTGCTGTCATGTACAGCAATATTTACCGCATGGATTGTTTTGTCCGCCAGATGATTGATGAATTGAGGGCGGCAGGCGAGTGGGATAATACCATTCTTATCTTTTATTCGGATAATGGTGGACCGCTTCCTCGGCAGAAACGTGAAATAACAGAGGTTGGTACCCATATTCCTCTCATTATCCGTTATCCGGACGGACGGTTGGCCGGCAGTATTGATGATGGACTTCGCAGTGTCATTGACATTCCACCAACGATTCTTTCATTGGCGGGTATCAAGCCTCCTGCCTATATGGATGGCAAGGCATTTGCTGGGAAATATGCTTCGCCATCGCGGCGCTATGTTTTTGCCGCACGTGACCGTATGGATAAGTGTTATGACCAGCAGGGGGGCGTACGTGACCGCCGTTATCGTTATATCTGTAATTATACTCCCAATCAGCCCGGCTATCAGCCGGTAGGATTTCGTCTGAACATGCCGATGATGCGCCGTATGCTTCAACTCCATGAAGAAGGCGCGCTCGATGAGAATCAGGAAAGCTGGTTTGTTTGGCCCCGTCCGCGTGAAGAGTTCTATGATTTGGAGAAAGACCCTCATGAGATCTGCAATCTGATTAATGATCCGGCTTACCGGAAAGACATTAACCGTTTGCGGAAGGTGTATCGGCAGTGGGAAAGGAAATATTGGCAATGTCGTCCGCTGACAGAACCGGAAATAGTACAAACTATGTGGCCGGACGGTGTACAGCCGCTCGTGTCAGCTCCGCAGATTGTACAAAAGGGGGGCAGGTTAAGCTGGAGTGTTCCACTCCTGGAGTCTCTTATGCCTATCAGTTGAATGGTCGGGGACGGAATGGAGAGAAACATTGGAATCTATATGTTGAGCCGTTTGTTGTCCATAAGGGAGACCGGGTGGCAGTGCAGGCTTTCCGGGTGGGATATAAGAAGAGTGAGATAGTAGACTTTTTAATTGAACATTAATTTTGTAGGATATGAAGAATACAGTTTGTACAGCCTTGATGCTGTTGATGTCTGTGTGTATGTATGCGCAGGAGTTGTATGGAGAGTATGAAAAGAAAGTGTATGTCTCTTCGCAGGGAGATTCGTTGAAGTACCGTTTGCTGCGTCCCGAAGCAGAAAAGGCAGGGAAGAAATATCCGTTGGTGCTTTTTCTGCATGGTGCGGGCGAACGAGGAGATGATAATCAGAAGCAATTGGTGCATGGTGGGCAGATGTGGCTCAATCCGGTGAACAGAGAGGAATATCCGGCTTTTGTATTGGCTCCCCAGTGTCCTAAGGAAGATTATTGGGCTTATGTGGGTCGTCCCAAGTCGTTTGTACCTGGAGAAATGCCCGAGGTACAGGAGCCTACGCGTATATTCCGCACATTGAAGGAGTTGCTGGATACCTATTTGGCTATGCCCCAGGTGGATAAAGACCGGATTTATGTGATGGGACTTTCCATGGGCGGTATGGGGACGTTTGATTTGGCGATACGTTATCCCGAAGTTTTTGCCGCAGCCGTTCCCATCTGTGGTATTGTGAATCCGGCAAGGCTTTCTGCCGCCAAAGACGTGAAGTTCCGTATTTATCACGGAGATGCCGATAACATTGTTCCGGTAGAAGGTTCGCGTCAGGCTTACAAGGCCTTGAAGGCTGCCGGTGCCGATGTTGAGTATATCGAATTCCCTGGAGTCAATCATGGCAGTTGGACACCGGCGTTCAATGATTCTGAGTTTATGGGTTGGCTGTTTAATCAGAAGAAAAAATGATGAGAGTATTGTCTGTTATCGGAATTCTCTTTTTAGGGGGCGCTTTTTTTACTTCTTGCATCACTTCTGGTCGGGTAAGTACTTTTGTGGTATTGCCGGATACGCAGACTTATCTGGAACAATGTCCGGAGGTCTTTGATTCGCAAGTGGACTGGTTGGTTGCCAATCGTAAGAAAATAGATGCCGTGTTCCAAGTGGGAGATTTGACACAAGATAATTCTCCGGTGGAATGGGCGTATATGCAGAAAGCCTTTCATCGTATTAGCCAAGCAGGAATACCTTATTCTGTCGTATGGGGAAATCACGATATTGGCAGTAAGCCCGGTAAGTTTTCGGACGTGCATAACACTGCAATGGCCAACAAGTATTTCCCTCTTTCTGACTATAAGCAGAAGAGTTATTGGGGAGGCAGTGCGGATGGAAAGACATTGGATAACTATTACATAAACCTTAGGTCGGGCGATACCGATTGGCTGGTCTTGAATCTGGAATTCGGGCCTTCTGATGAGGCTCTGCAATGGGCCGATTCCATAGTGGGTATTCATCCGGATAAGCTTGTCATATTGAATACACACGCCTATTTGTATTGTGACAGTACGTTGCATGACGGGAAAGACTGGTGGCGCCCTCAAGGATATGGCATCGGCAAAGAGTCTGGGCGCACAGTGAACGATGGTGCTGGAATCTGGGAGAAATTGCTTCTCAAACATCGCAATGTGATAGCTGTCTTTTGTGGGCATGTCTTGAAAAGCGGAGTCGGCACGCTGGTCTCTAGAGGGAAATAAAGTGTATCAGATGCTGGCAAACTATCAGCGTGGTGTGGAAGGCAGTAGATTGGGAGGTGAGGGCTACTTACGCATTGTAACTTTTAACCGGAAGACAAGGGAGATAGATGTGAAGACCTATTCGACTTGGAATAAAGCCTACCACCCCTCCGAACATCATAACTTTAAGTTCAGAGAGGTGGACTTTGACGAATATCTGCGCTGAGACTTAAGTCCTTTCAGCGTAATCTCCGTTACTTTTTATCAGTTCTATCAGCTTTTCCACCGCCTCTTCTTCGGGAATGTTCTTTTCGATGCACTCCTTCTTTTTGTAGAGGCTGATTTTGCCTCGTCCGGCGCCTACATAGCCATAATCAGCATCGGCCATTTCTCCGGGGCCGTTGACAATGCAGCCCATGATTCCTATCTTGAGTCCTTTCAGATGGCCGGTGGCTGCCTTGATACGGGCAATGGTACTTTCCAGGTCGTAGAGGGTGCGTCCGCAGCCGGGACAAGAGATGTATTCGGTCTTGCTGGTACGTACACGTCCGGCTTGCAGGATACCGAAAGCAGTGGCATCCACTACTTTGCCGCTTATGGTTTCTCCTTGGTTGAAGAGAAGGATACCGTCACACAGACCGTCGAAGATGAGTGCTCCCATGTCTGCAGCCGCTTTGATTTGCAGATTTTCCAGTTCGCTCTCTGCGTAGTGCTCAAAGAAGACTACCGGGTTTTTTAGGCCTTCCTTCATCATCTGGTGTACTAGAGCGCGTTGTTCGCCCAACCGGTTGGGATGATTGCTTTGCGAAATCAATACGACTTCCGGATGATACTTCAGGCAGGCGATGGCTTCGTCATTCAGCCCCATATACGTGATGAAGAGGAATTTCAAGGAAGCGCCGCAGCTGCTTAGGAAAGGAAGCTGGTCTCCTTTAAAGGCGGGCCAGGCATTGTCCGGTTTTGTCTCGCTGTTGCTTTGTTCCATCCAGACATCGGCATCGATGATGCATTGCATGCCTTCCGGAAGTTGTTCAGGGATGGAACGTCCCGTATAGATATAGTCCGGCATGAATTGCGGATTGAAGTCCATGTCCCCGTTTAAGCGTGCGGCAATGACCACGGGCAGATTGTCTCCACCGATATTGTGTACGGCGGCAGTCTCGCGGCGGGTGGGAGAGAGATAATTGAATTCCGGCACATCTGCTCCGGGGATATAAGGATGGTCGTGGCGCTGCACGATATAGTCCACCAATTTGCGGGCTACGGGGATTTCCGCCTCCGGAGCTTCGCTCAGGGAAACCCGGATGGTGTCACCCAAGCCGTCTGCCAGCAGGGCGCCGATGCCCAAGGCCGATTTGATGCGTCCGTCTTCTCCGTCTCCGGCTTCCGTTACACCGAGATGCAGCGGGAATCGCATACCTTCCTGCTCCATGACGGTTGCCAGCAGGCGTACTGTCTTTACCATGACCACTGTATTGGATGCCTTGATGGAAATGACTACATCCGTGAAATTCTCTTGCACGCAGATGCGCAGAAACTCCATACAAGATTCCACCATGCCTTCCGGTGTATCGCCATAGCGCGACATGATGCGGTCGGATAATGAACCGTGGTTCACGCCGATGCGGATGGCAGTATGGTTCTCCTTGCAGATATTAAGGAAGGGGACAAAGCGGTCGTGTATCTTCTGCAACTCCTGAGCATACTCTTCATCGGTATACTCCAAATGTTTGAAAGTACGTGCTGCATCCACATAGTTTCCCGGATTGATGCGTACTTTTTCTACATACTGTGCTGCCACGTCCGCTACCTTCGGGTTGAAGTGAATGTCGGCCACAAGCGGCACCATATATCCGTCCTGGCGTAGGCCTATGTTGATATTCATCAGGTTTTCAGCCTCTTTGATGCCTTGGGCCGTGAGGCGTACATACTCTCCTCCGGCGTCGACAATACGTTTGGCTTGCGCCACACTGGCTTCTGTGTCCTGCGTAGCGGTGTTCGTCATACTTTGTATGCGGATAGGATTGGAGCCGCCCATAGGGGTGGCTCCGATGTTTACTTCTGATGTTTCCCGTCGGGAATAGTTGAATAAATCCACGGTAATAAGTGATTAGCGTTTAGTGATAAGTGATTAGTGATAAGGGATAAGTGACTATATCTCATCTTACTAATCCCTTATCCTTAATCCCTAATCCCTCAATTAGTCTTGTATTCGTACTTCACCTCCTTCAAGTCCTCATTTGCCTTGACTATTTTCTTTTTCAGCCCTTCTTTATAGGCGGCGAATGTTTCAGCCAATGAGGAATCGCTCAATGCCAGCATCTGTACGGCAAGGATGGCAGCGTTCATGGCACCATTAATGGCAACGGTGGCTACTGGTATGCCCGGAGGCATCTGGATGATGGAGTAGAGGGCGTCTACGCCATCGAGTGCGGACCCTTTTACGGGAACCCCGATTACCGGCAGTGTGGTGTTGGCAGCAATGACGCCGGGCAGGGCGGCAGCCATACCGGCAGCGGCAATAATCACTTTAATGCCGCGTTGGCGAGCATTCTTGGCAAATTCCTCCACTGCTTCCGGTGTGCGGTGAGCAGAGAGAGCGTTCATTTCGAACGGTACATGCAGGTCATTGAGCAATTGCGCGGCCTTCTCCATAACGGGGAGGTCGGAAGTGCTGCCCATGATGATGCTAACGATTGGAGACATGAATCATTAAATTATTAAAGGGTTAATTTTATAAGGGTTAGGGATTAACGATTAGGGGTTAGGGACTGCGCTATCATTCCATCTGGTGCTAATCGCTAACCCCTAATCCCTAATCCCTAATCCTTTCATTTCATTCGTTTATCAGCGCTTTGTAGGCTTCGGCATCCAGCAGGCTGTCGAAGTCGGCATCAGCGGCGGGTTTGATTTTGATGAGCCAGCCTTCGCCGTATGGGTCCTGGTTTACCAGTTCCGGCTGGTCGGCAAGGGCTTCGTTTTGCTCCAGAATCTCACCGGTTACGGGCAGGAAGAGGTCTGATATGGTTTTTACTACTTCGATGGTGCCGAACACTTCGTCGGCAGCCAATGTCTCACCTTCGGTCGGGATGTCGACAAACACAATGTCGCCCAGTTGCTCTTGTGCATAATCGGTAATACCTACATAGGCTACATCACCTTCCAGGCGAATCCATTCGTGTTCTTTGGTGTACTTTACATTAGTCGGGAAATTCATGATCATTAGTTTTTAAGGGTTGATACTATGTAAATTAAAAGTTGAAAATTAAAAATTAAACAAGGCTCTTAAAAGAGGAAGATTCGGAACAGTATGTTGCTCAGCGGGTGGAGTACCAGCAACGAGCAGATAAGCCCTACGGCAAAGCCTCCCATAACTTCGCCCAGTGTGTGGTGTCGCAGGATGATGCGGGCGGTGCCCAGCACGCCAGCCACCAGTATAAAGAGGCATAGCCACCATACGGGATTGTAGCTGAACAAGGCGCTGAAAGCTACCAGTCCGCCAATTACGGCTCCGGCGCCTGCCATGTGTTCGCTCAGTTTCCATTTTAAGTTGACAATGACGCAGATTATCATCACTACCAGGGCGGAGAGTATGATACCGGTCATGTACCACGGGATATTGAGCCGGTGCATCATGAGCAGGCAGAATACATAAGAAGTGATGGTCAGAATAAAGGGAATGTATCTCCTTTTTCGTTCCACCAGTTCTTCCGGACTGAAACCGTTGATTTTGCGGAAGATGAAGATAGTCAGTGTAGGCATCAGGATGGTGAAGCAATACACCACGCCCAATACTATCAACTTGTACTGCAACGGCATGATGCGCAGGTACGAGAATATAAACAGAACCAGAAATGCCAGGAAAGGGATGGAGAACGGTGTGAATACCGCCGAAATCACTTTCGCTGTTCTGATTAAAGTTTTATCTGCTATAATATGCTCTTCCACAACCTAATTTTATTTACGATTTGACTATTTACAATTTACTATTTGAATGCACTAATCTTTAAACCTTAATCCCTAATCGCTCATCCTTTTCTCTCATCTTCTCAGTCTTGCCACGGGGATATTCATCTGTTGGCGATACTTTGCCACCGTGCGGCGGGCTATGGGATAGCCTTTCTCCTTCAGCAGCTCGGTCAGTTCGTCATCGGTCAGAGGCTTTTTCTTGTCCTCGTTGTCAATGCACTCTTTGAGTATCTTGCGTATTTCGCGTACAGACATCTCTTCGCCGTCTTCGGTTGTGTAGCCGTCGTTGAAGAAGAACTTCAGCGGGTAGATGCCGTAGTTGGTCTGTACATACTTGCTGTTGCTCACACGGGAGATGGTCGAGATGTCCAACCCGGTGCGTTCGGCAACATCTTTCAGAATCATGGGGCGGAGCAATGACTCGTCTCCTTCGAGGAAGAAAGGACGTTGCAGGTCTATGATGGCCTGCATGGTAGTCATCAGCGTATTCTGGCGTTGCTTCACGGCGTCGATGAAACCTTGTGCGGCATCCATTTTTTGTTTGAGGAACATCATGGCTTCGCGGGATTCCTTAGACTGGTTGGCCCGGTTCTTGGTGTGTTCTTCCACCATCTCGGTGAAGTCGCGGCTCATGCGCAGTTCCGGCACGTTGCGGTTGTTCAGTGTCACGTTGATGGTGCCGTCGTCATAAGTGTCTACCAGGAAGTCGGGCACAATCTGCTGCATGTTCTTGCCGATGGCTTCGCCGAGCGAGGCACCGGGACGGGGATTCAGCTTGCAGATTTCCTTAACGGCTTGTTGCAGGGTATCTTCGCTGATACCTAATTTCTGCATAATCTTGTCCCAATGCTTGCGGGTGAACTCTTCGTAGCACTGGGTAAGAATATCTTCTTCTATATAGTATTGTGGAGGCGAGGGCATGGGCCGTTGCGCTTCCTTACGTCGAATCTGGATGAGCAGGCACTCTTGTAGGGTGCGGGCGCCCAGACCGGCGGGGTCGAAGTCTTGTATAATCTTCAATACTTCTTCCAGCTCTTCGGGAGAAGCGTCGATACCGGCGTAGATGGCGAGTTCGTCGCTGATACTGTCCAGCGATTTGCGCAGCAGGCCATCGTCGTCCAGCGAGCCGATGAGATATTCGGCCAGTTCGCGCTGGTGCGGAGTCAAGTCCTGCTCGCCGAGCTGCTGGTGCAAGGTTTCATAGAAGGAGGTGGCGTCGGAAAAAGGGATTTCTTCTGCCTGCTCCCCTTTGCTGCGGTTGTTCTCCTGCAGCTTGTAGTCGGGGATATCGTCTTCGTTCAGATAATCGCTTAAAGAATCATAGCTGGTGTCTCCACCGTCTTCCGTTCCGGTTTCCGTATCAGGAGTGTCGGGGTATTCATCACCGGGAGTATCCTCCTTACCCTCTTCCAGTGCCGGATTTTCCAAGAGTTCGGCACGTACGCGGTCTTCTAGTTCCACGGCGGGAAGTTCCAGCAGCTTTACCACCAGAATTTGTTGCGGCGACAGCGTTTGTATCTGCTGTTGCGCTTGGGTCTGTACTTGTCGGGAGCCTTGTGCCATATTTTTATAAATTATTCAATGCACTCATTGTGCATCTTCTTTCAGATATTTACCGCAAAAATAGTGAATAGTTCGATAACACGAAACCTCTCTGATGATATTTAACAAGAAAAGAGAAAACAAGCTTTTGCCAATAGCTTGGCAAACTTTTGCCATGCCTATGGCAAGACTTTGCCAACGCGGTGGCAAAACTTTGCCAAAGGCTTGAAAAACGTTGGCAAAATAGTCTTCTGATTATGAACTATATAGATTAATCTCCTTTTTGTATTATCTTCTTTCAAAGATTATCTATATCTTTGTCCTATAACTACTAAAACAAGGAATGTTATGTTTGCTAAAGAAACGTATGTGCAGCGCAGGGCCCAGCTGAAAAAAACGATAGGCTCCGGAGTGTTACTGTTTTTGGGTAACGATGAACAAGGTTTGAACTATGAGGACAATACTTTTCGTTACCGCCAGGATTCCACTTTTCTCTACTATTTTGGCTTGTCGTTTGCCGGGCTGTCAGCTCTCATCGACATAGATGAAGATAAAGAAATCATTTTTGGCGATGAGCTGACCATCGACCATATTGTCTGGATGGGTACCCAGCCCACCCTTCACGAAAAGGCTTCTGCTGTGGGAATTTCCGAAACCCGTCCTTTTGCCGACATCGTCGGTTATCTGCACAAGGCTGTACAGAAGGGACAGACCATCCATTATTTGCCCCCTTATCGTGCCGAGCATAAGTTGAAACTGATGGACTGGCTGGGTGTTCCTCCGGCACGTCAGGAAGGGTCTGTGCCGTTTATCCGTGCGGTGGTGGCACAGCGCAACTACAAGTCGGCAGAAGAAATAGCGGAAATAGAAAAGGCATGCGACGTGACTGCTGACATGCACATCACCGCAATGAAGGTGCTTCGTCCGGGCATGTACGAATACGAGGTTGTGGCCGAAATGAACCGTATCGCCGAGATGAACAACTGCGAGCTGTCTTTTGCCACGATTGCTACTGTCAACGGCCAGACCCTGCATAACCACTATCACGGCAACCGGGTGCAACCGGGAGACCTCTTCTTGATTGATGCCGGCGCCGAGCTGCCTTCGGGTTACTGTGGTGACATGTCGTCTACCGTGCCGGCGGACAAGACTTTTACTCCACGCCAGCGTGCCGTTTACGAAATCCAGAACGCCATGCATCTGGAGTCTGTTAAAGCGCTTCGCCCGGGCATTCCCTATATGAAGGTGTACGAGCTTTCCGCCCAAGTGATGGTGGAGGGGCTGAAAGAGCTGGGGTTGATGAAGGGCAATGCCGAGGATGCCGTGCGCGAAGGGGCGCATGCCTTGTTTTATCCCCATGGACTGGGTCATATGATGGGGTTGGATGTGCACGATATGGAGAACCTGGGTGAGCTCTGGGTAGGCTATGACGGTCAGCCCAAGAGTACGCAGTTCGGCCGCAAGAGCCAGCGTCTTGCCATCCCTCTGGAACCGGGCTTTGTGCATACGGTTGAGCCGGGCATCTACTTCATCCCCGAGCTGATTGACTTATGGAAAGGAGAGAAGAAGTTCATGGACTTCATCAACTACGATAAGGTGGAAGAATACCGCAATTTCGGCGGCATCCGTAATGAGGAGGATTATCTGATTACCGAAACGGGAGCACGTCGCTTGGGCAAGAAAATTCCGTTGACACCGGAAGAGGTGGAAGCGTTGCGTTGACAACCACATCCTTAATATACACAGAGAGCCGTTTGTCCCGATAATGCCGGTGGCAAGCGGCTCTCAAATTTAGGGGTCATACAGATTGTATTATGTATGGTTTATGCGTGCAGTTCCAGTACGAACCGTGCTCCCTTGTTGTAGCTGCTGTCTAGTGTCAAGCTGCCGTTCATCTTGGTGGCAATCAGTGAGCAGATGGGGAGTCCCAGGCCGTCGCCTTGCGTCAGGTCTTTCACTTCGGTGAAAGGCTTGAAGATGTTTTCGCGTTGCTCCTCGGGGATACCGCAACCGGTGTCGCTGATGATGAACTGGTGGGTGTGCGCACCGCGTTTCTTGAAGTCCAGCCATATTTTTCCTCCGGCAGGGGTGTACTCGGCGGCGTTTTCCAACAAATGCAGCAAGACGCGTTCCAGTTGCTCAGGGTTGATTTTCACATTCAATTTGGGGGCATTCACGGTCAGGGTGACATCTTCTTGTGTCATTCCTTTGATTTTGTCCATGATGCCTTCACAGAAAGTGGAGATATTCTTCTCCTGCACTTCGTAGGGTTCGGACAAGGTGGTTTCCAATTCGGACAGTTCCTGGATATGGTTGGAGAATGCATGCAGGGCTTTTACGCCCGGCAGTGAGGCGTCGAGCGTGTCCAGTGTCGGTTCCATTTGGGCGGAAATGTTCTGGATAAATTTGGTTTTCAGCTCATTGTGCTCATTAGCAATGCTGATGGCCTTCTTCTGTTTACGGGTGAGGATGATGAAACGCAGCAATACGATGGCGCCGAATACCAGTGCGGCGGCAAGGATGGCGGCGAGTATGCAAAGCCCGATGATGATGTACTGCTTGGCGCTTAGGGAATCATCTTTCTCCTGGATAGTGGCCAGGCTTTCATCGTATTTCTTCTTCAGGGCGTTCAGTTCCTCTTGGGCGGTAAGCGCCTTTACGGAGTCGGTCCATAGGATGTACTTGTCGTAGGTGCGTGCCACCAGTCCGGCATTGTTTGCTTTGCGGGCGATACTGATAAGAGTCTTGTAGCATTCGTCTACTTTGGCGTAGTTCTTCTGTTCCTTATATTGCCCTATCAGGCGGTTGGTAGCCGCATCACCTTGTGTGTTCATGCCGAAGGTGTAGTAATAGTTGGCCTGCGTATAAAGCAGGTCGTTGCTCAGAGAGTCGTTGTGAGAGGCTTTGGCGGTCTCTTCCAGTTTGGTCAGCTGTTCCTTGGCGCGTGCGGGATTTTTCAGGTTGATGTACATCTGCAGGCGTTCCTTGTTGATGCGGAAACGTAGGTTGGGCATGGCCTTGCCCGTTTTCTGTTCGCCGGTTGCCACCACTTGCTCGGCACCGCGCAGCAGTTCAAAAGCTTCTTTATAGTAATTCTCCCGATGGTAGAGGGCGCTGGCATTGACGCCGCATTCCACTGCCTGGGCATACTTGTCTTGCGTGGCAAAGGCATTGTAGGCTTGCAGGAATAGATAGCGGGCTTTGATATATTCTTTTTTCGTAAGATTTTCTTGTGCTTGTTTCATCAATTCGTCTGCACGGTTTTGCGCATGGAGTTGAGTAAAGATGCAGAAAGTCGCTAAGAGAAGTATCGAAATAATTTTTTTCATGTGTACGTTTGTTTTATTTGCTCACAAAGTTAGAATAAAAACTTAGTATTTGAAGCTACTGCCTCCTAAAAATTCTCTCAATAAGGATGTCGGTGGAATTTCTTTGTCCTGCACGGGGGTGAAATATTTGATGAATTTCAGCAACCGGTAGGCTTCTGCGTATTCCGGACAGTTCCGTGGAACACTGGTAAGGATGGGCTCTGCGTGGCAGCGGAGCACGGCAAATTCGAACAAGAGGGCGGAGTTGAACATGACATCGGCATTTTCCTGGTAGGGGAATATCCATTTGTCCTCGCCGGCACGTACACTGGGCCAGCGTGAAATGGTCTCTTGTGCCGAGTAGCCGCGGTAGTTGAAGTCGCGGATGATGCGGCGCAGCAGGCGGTTGTCCGTGGTGGGAATCCAGTTGTGGTCGTCCAGCGAGATGGTGGTCAGGGCGGATACATAAATCTTGTATTTGCTGGCGGCGGGAATCTGTGGTGTCAGTTCAGGGTTCAGGGCATGGATTCCTTCCAGGATGAGGATGGTATGCTCGTCGATGCGAAGTTTGTCGCCCTTGTACTCTTTCTTCCCGAGGTTGAAGTTGAAGCGGGGCAGCTCCACTTCTTCGCCACGGAGCAATGCCTGCAGCTGGGTGTTGAAGAGTTCGAGGTCGAGGGCGTAGAGTGATTCGTAGTCGTAGTTTCCGTTTTCGTCGCGTGGGGTGTCTTCACGGTCTACGAAGTAGTTGTCCAGCGAGATGGGATAGGGACGCAGGCCGTTGGTCATCAACTGCACGCTGAGCCGCTTGCTGAAAGTCGTCTTTCCGGAGGACGATGGACCGGAGATGAGTACGAGCTTCACCCGGTTTCCGTTTTCGCCGCGGTGGTAGATGTCGTCAGCTATTTGGGCTATCTTTTTCTCCTGCAGGGCTTCGGCTACGTTGATGAGGTCGGTGGCATGGCCTGTCTCGCAAGCCAGGTTGAAGTCGCCCACGTTACTCAGCCCCATGATGTAGTTCCAGCGCAGGTGTTCCTTGAATACGTCGAGCATCTTCTCCTGTTTCACCACTTCTTCCAGTACATTCGGGTTCTCCTTGTTGGGGATACGCAGCAGCAGGCCGTCGTAATACTTCACGATGTCGAACAGCCAGATGAACCCGGTACTGGGCAGCAGGTTGCCGTAGTAGTAGTCTACGGTGTCGCCCAATGTGTAATAATAGGTATATAGCGAGCCGGAGGTTTCCAGCAGCTTAACCTTGTCGTTCATGCCCCGTTCGCTAAAGATACGCACAGCCTCGGTGGTGTGGCATTCTACACGATGGTAGGGGATGTTTTCGGCGATGATTTCCTGCATCCGTTTCTTGATGGCGGTCACATCTTCCAGCTCTATGGAACGGCCGATGCGCAAGTTACAGAAGTAACCTTTGGATACCGGATGCTCTACGAACAGTTTTCCTTCCGGAAACAGCTCGCTGACAGCTTTGTAAAGAATGAAGCAGAGGGAACGGACATAGGTGCGCATGCCTGAGGAGTCACGTATGTCGAGAAACTCTACATCCTTATTGTTGTATACACGGAAATTCAGTCCTTCGGAACGGTTGTTGACTTTTGCACTGACTACCTGATAGGGGAAATTTAGATTAAAACCGTAATAAATATCCAAAAGTGAGCTCCCTATAGGGAATTCTTTAGAAATATTATTATTTTTGCAACAAATTTGTAACATGTGTTTCATGATGTCTCGTTTTTAGTGGGTTGACACGTTAAATATAGGACATTATAACACGTGAAGGAATGAAACACCTTAAATAATTAAAGATGGAATATTCTTTTTATGATTTTTTAAAGCTACTCGGCTCATTGGCACTGTTTCTTTACGGAATGAAGATTATGAGTGAGGGGCTTCAAAAATTTGCCGGTGACAGACTGCGGAAAATATTGACCGCAATGACAACCAACAGAGTGACCGGTGTGTTGACGGGCGTGCTGATTACAGCACTTGTACAATCTTCCTCTGCAACCACGGTGATGGTTGTAAGTTTTGTCAATGCGGGGTTGTTAACGCTTTCACAATCCATAGGTGTCATAATGGGTGCTAATATCGGTACGACTGTTACGGCATGGATTATTTCAGCTTTAGGTTTCAAGGTGGACATTGCCGCCTTTGCTCTTCCTCTTCTTGCTTTCGGCATTCCTCTCCTCTTCTCTCAAAAAAGTAACCGCAAGTCTGTCGGTGAATTTATTTTCGGTTTCTCATTCTTGTTCATGGGGCTTTCCTATTTGAAAAACAATGCTCCTGACTTGAGCCAAAATCCTGATATGCTGTCATTTGTGCAGGACTATACCGACATGGGCTTTATCTCCATACTCCTTTTTGTGGGTATCGGTACGGTGTTGACCATGATTGTGCAGGCATCTGCGGCAACTATGGCCATTACGCTTATTATGTGCGCCAACGGCTGGATTAGTTTCGAATTGGGGGCAGCACTGGTTTTGGGAGAGAATATCGGTACAACCATCACGGCAAACCTTGCGGCGCTGACCGGTAATACGCAGGCGAGGAGGGCTGCTTTGGCTCATTTGGTATTCAATGTGTTTGGTGTGATATGGGTGTTGTGTCTTTTCACCCCCTTTACCGAGGCTGTGTCATGGTTCGTAGAGAACGTGATGGGTACTAAAGATCCGGCTGTGGCCGTATCCTTCAAGCTTTCGGCATTCCATACTTGCTTCAATATCTGCAACGTGCTGATATTGATATGGTTCGTGAAGTTTATCGAACGTACGGTCTGTGCCATTATTCCAATGAAGGAGCAGGACGAGGAATATCGCTTGCGCTTTATCTCGGGCGGTATGCTTTCTACGGCAGAGCTGTCCATCTTGCAGGCAAGCAAGGAAATACATCTCTTTGCCGAACGTACCCGCCGTATGTTCGGAATGGTGCAGGACTTGCTGCATACGGAGAAGGATGATGATTTCAACAAAGTGTTCAGCCGTGTGGAGAAGTACGAGAATATCAGTGACAGCATGGAGCTGGAGATTGCCAATTATCTGAATCAAGTGTCCGAAGGGCGCCTGAGTTCGGAAAGTAAGTTGCAGATACGTGCCATGCTGCGTGAAGTGACGGAGATAGAGAGCATCGGCGACAGCTGCTATAATCTGGCACGTACCATCAATCGCAAGCGCCAGACCAACCAGGATTTCACCGAGAAGCAGTACGAGCATATCCATTTCATGATGAAGCTGACGGATGATGCCTTGGAGCAGATGATTGTCGTGGTGGAACATCCGGAGCATGCAGGCGCGGATGTGAACAAGTCCTTTAATTTGGAGAACGAAATCAATAATTACCGCAATCAGCTGAAGAATCAGAATATCTTGGATGTGAACAACAAGGAATATGATTACCAGATGGGTGTTTACTATATGGACATCATTGCGGAATGTGAAAAGCTGGGCGACTATGTGGTGAATGTAGTGGAAGCCAGCAGCGATATAAAAGAAAAGAAAGCGTCTTAGGACGCTTTCTCAAATTCTTCTTTGCCTACTCCACACAAGGGGCAAACCCAATCTTCGGGAAGGTCTTCGAAAGATGTTCCCGGTTCTATTCCATTTTCAGGGTCGCCCAATTCAGGGTCATAGACATAATCGCATACAGTGCAAATGTACTTTTCCATAAATTTCCTTTTTAGGTTTATTCTCCTATAATAACGTTTAAAAGCCCTTTTTGTTCTATTGTTGAACAAAAATAGTTTATTTTTGTTCTCTATTAAAACAACATTTTATGAAAATGACCGACAAGCTGTTCAGGGCGATTATGCGGAATCTGCATGCCTACGTACTGCTGATAAACCGCGACTTCACTGTATTTTACACCAATTACTACGATATTACCGGAGTTGTAAAGCCTGCCGAAACCAGACGGGTGGGAGATATTCTGCGCTGTAACAATGCCTTGTCGGCAGCAGGAGGTTGCGGCACTCACGATTTGTGTGAGCACTGCCCCGTGCGGAATGCCATAGAGAATGCCTTTGTGGTGCAGAAGAACTTCACGGATTTGGCAGCTATTCTGAATCTTAGGGATAGCGAAGGCAGAACTACGGAATGCAATGCTTATGTTTCCGGCGAGTATATGGAGATTGAGGACCGCGACTGCATGGTGATTACCGTGCATGACATTACCCGACTGAAACAAGTGGAAGCTGAATTGAAACTGGCACGTGAGAAGGCAGAGAATGCCGACCGCTCCAAATCGGTGTTCCTGGCGAATATGAGCCATGAAATCCGTACCCCGCTGAACGCAATTGTCGGATTCTCGGAATTGCTGGCCTCTGCATCGACAGACGAGGAGAAGACACAGTTCCTGGAAATTGTGCAAAGTAACAATGAAATGCTGCAACAGCTGATTGCTGATATTCTGGACCTCTCGAAGATAGAAGCCGGAACATTGGAATTTGTGTTCTCGGATGTGGACATCAACCAGATGATGTTCGATTTGGAACAACAGTTCCGTATGCGGGTGGCCGAGTTGGGTAGTGGAGTGCAGATTGTCCGGGAGGCTTCTGAGAAGGAATATACCATGCATACAGACAGAAACCGGCTTGCACAAGTGGTATCCAATTTTATGACGAATGCCCTGAAGTTCACCCAGGAAGGCAGTATTACCCTCGGATTCAGACCCTATGAGGAAGGTCTCTATTTCTACGTAAAAGACACGGGAACCGGTATTCCCCAGGAAAAGTTGCCACATGTTTTTGAACGTTTCGTCAAGCTGAAGCAGGAAAAGAACGGTACCGGACTGGGACTCTCCATTTGCCAGACCATTGTCCGCAAATTGGGGGGCGAAATAGGCGTGGAATCGGAAGAAGGGGCAGGTTCGACTTTCTGGTTCACATTGCCGTGGGAGCCTGCAACCAGACCGAAACTGGTGAGGGAAAAAGAGAATCAATGACAGTCAATTAATCACTAATCATTATATAGGTATTGTTTTCCCGGATTATTATTGTATTTTTGCGTTCCAAAATTAAACCTAAAGACTTGCATGACTGCAATAAAGGATGATTATTATCATGTCGGACTGACCGACGAACAAGTGCGGAAGAGCCGCGACGAACATGGAGTAAATTTATTGACGCCTCCTAAACGGCCTTCCTTATGGAAATTGTATCTGGAGAAGTTTGAGGACCCCGTAGTAAGGGTATTGCTGGTTGCCGCTCTGTTTTCTTTGATTATTTCCATTGTAGAGAATGAATATGCCGAGACTATCGGCATTATAGTAGCCATTCTGCTGGCTACCGGTATCGGTTTCTTCTTTGAGTATGATGCCGGAAAGAAGTTTGACCTGCTGAATGCAGTGAACGAAGAAACTTTGGTGAAAGTAATTCGTAACGGACATGTGCAGGAGATTCCCCGTAAAGATGTAGTGGTGGGTGATATAGTGGTGCTGGAAACCGGTGAAGAGGTTCCGGCGGACGGTGAATTGCTGGAAGCCATTTCCCTGCAAGTGAACGAATCGAATCTGACCGGTGAGCCGGTAGTGACGAAAACTACCGTAGAAGCTGACTTTGACGAAGAGGCTACGTATGCTTCCAACCGCATTTTGCGCGGTACAACGGTGGTGGACGGACATGGCACCATGCGTGTGGAGGCTGTGGGCGATGCTACGGAAATCGGTAAAGTGGCACGTCAAAGTACCGAACAGAATACGGAACCTACTCCGCTGAATATTCAGTTGACCAAATTGGCCAATCTGATTGGAAAGATTGGCTTTTCCGTAGCGGGTCTGGCTTTTCTCATTTTCTTTGTAAAGGATGTGGTACTGGTCTATGACTTTTCTTCATTTCATACCTTCCGTGATTGGCTGCCGGCCTTGCAGGCTACTTTGCAATACTTTATGATGGCGGTTACCCTGATTGTGGTGGCTGTGCCCGAAGGCTTGCCGATGAGCGTGACACTCAGTCTGGCGTTGAATATGCGTCGCATGCTCTCCACCAACAACCTGGTGCGCAAGATGCATGCATGCGAGACGATGGGAGCCATTACAGTGATTTGTACCGACAAGACCGGTACATTGACCCAAAATCTGATGCAGGTGCATGAACCCAATTTCTATGGTTTGAAGAATAACGGGCAGCTGGGGAATGATGACCTCAGCAAGCTGGTAATGGAAGGTATCAGTGCTAACTCTACTGCTTTTCTGGAAGAAGAGGTGACTGGCGAGAAGCCGAAAGGGGTGGGTAACCCCACGGAGGTGGCACTGCTGCTTTGGCTGAACAGCCAAGGATGCGACTATCTGGCGCTGCGTGAGAAAGCTATGGTTATCGACCAGCTGACTTTCTCTACGGAAAGGAAATTCATGGCTACCCTGGTGCAATCCCCCCTGATTGGGAAGAAGGTGCTGTATGTGAAGGGAGCTCCCGAGATTGTTTTGGGTAAATGCAAGGATGTCATGTTGGACGGCAAGCGTGTGGATGCGGTGGAATACCGTTCTACAGTGGAGGCTCAGTTGCTCAACTACCAGAATATGGCCATGCGCACACTTGGCTTTGCATTCAAGATTGTGGATGATGCGGAAGCGTCTGATTGTGTGTCATTGGTTGCTGAAAATGACTTGTCGTTCCTGGGTGTGGTTGCCATCAGTGATCCTATCCGTCCGGATGTGCCTGCGGCCGTTGCCAAATGCCAGTCGGCAGGTATCGGAGTGAAGATTGTGACGGGAGATACACCGGGTACAGCTACCGAGATAGCACGTCAGATTGGTCTGTGGAAACCGGAGGATACGGAAAAGAACCGCATTACGGGAGCTGCATTTGCCGAATTGACGGATGAGGAGGCATTGGACCGTGTGATGGACTTGAAGATAATGTCGCGTGCACGCCCCACAGACAAACAGCGTCTGGTGCAACTGTTGCAGCAGAAAGGTGCGGTAGTGGCTGTGACGGGTGACGGCACGAATGATGCTCCTGCGCTGAACCATGCGCAAGTGGGACTTTCGATGGGTACCGGGACCTCCGTTGCCAAGGAGGCCAGCGACATCACGCTGCTGGATGACTCCTTCAACAGTATAGGTACGGCCGTGATGTGGGGACGTTCTCTATATAAGAATATACAGCGTTTCATTGTTTTTCAACTGACTATCAATTTTGTGGCTTTGTTTATCGTTCTCCTGGGTTCACTGGTGGGTACGACGCTTCCTTTGACCGTCACGCAGATGTTGTGGGTGAACCTGATTATGGATACGTTTGCGGCCCTGGCCCTGGCGTCCATTCCACCCAGTGAGAGCGTGATGAAGGAAAAACCGCGTAAGAGTACGGATTTCATTATAACCAAGTCCATGAGGTATTACATTCTGGGAATGGGGTCTGCCTTCCTGGTGTTACTTATGGGAATGCTCTTCTGGTTTAACAGTGAAGAGGGGGGGATGACTACCTATCGGTTGACTGTGTTCTTCACGTTCTTTGTTATGCTTCAGTTCTGGAACTTGTTCAATGCACGTGTGTTCGGCACTTCGGACTCGGCGTTCAAGGGCATTTCTAAATCTTATGGCATGGAGCTGATTATACTTGCCATTTTGGGCGGACAGATACTGATTGTACAGTTTGGTGGAGCTGTATTCCGCACAGTGCCGCTCGATTTTATGACTTGGATGACGATTGTCGTTTCTACTTCGTTTGTTTTGTGGATAGGTGAACTGGTTCGCCTTATCCGACGTTTAACACAGAAATAGTGATGAAAAGAAGAGGAATCAAGAACCTTATTATTGATTTTGGCGGAGTTCTGATTGATTTGGACCGCCAGCGCTGTTTAGAGAATTTCAGAAAGCTGGGATTGCCGGACGTGGAAGTCATGTTGGACCTCTATCACCAGCAGGATTTCTTCCAGAAATATGAAAAAGGGTTGATTACCAGTGCGGAGTTCCGGGAAGTGATTCGTGGAAAGATAGGGAAACCGGTGACTGATGCCCAGATAGATGACGCCTGGAACAGTTTCCTAGTGAGTATTCCTACTTTTAAATTGGATTTACTGTTGGAACTGCGCAAAAAATATGTGGTCTATCTGCTGAGCAACACCAATGAAATCCATTGGCAATGGTCGTGTCTGCACGCGTTTCGCTACAAGGCTTTCCGTGCGGAGGACTTTTTTGAGCATATCTATCTCTCTTATGAGATGAAGATGGCAAAACCGGATGCCGATATATTTCAGAAAGTACTGGATGAGACCGGTATTCTTCCCAACGAGACTCTTTTCATTGACGATTCTGAGGCCAATTGCCGGACAGCGGAGGCGTTGGGTATTTCTACCTATACGCCAAAGGCCCACGAGGATTGGAGACATGCAGTTGTTTTGTGAAACATCGGACATTGGTTCCCGTCCAAGTGTAGCCACTATCGGTTTCTTTGACGGAGTACATCGGGGACACCGCTACCTGATAGAGCAAGTGTGTGCGGTAGCTGCCGGGCGTGGGCTTGCTTCGTCGGTCGTGACTTTTCCGGTACATCCGCGTAAAGTGATGCAGGCCGATTATCATCCGAAGTTATTGACCACTTGTGATGAGAAAGTTTCCCTGCTTGCCAAGACTGGGGTGGATTATTGCATGATGCTTGATTTTACTCCTGAAATAGCCCGGCTTTCGGCACGGGAATTCATGTCCATACTGAAGGATCGCTATCAGATACAAGCTTTGGTAGTGGGGTACGACCATCGTTTCGGGCATAACCGCAGCGAGGGTTTTGAAGACTATGTGCACTATGGTCGCGAATTGGGTATGGAGGTGCTTCTTGCGCGCGCGTATTCTTATAGTAAGGAGACATCGGTAACGGAGGTTACTGTCAGCTCCTCGGCTATTCGCGGTCTGTTGCTGGAGGGAAACGTTTCGGAAGCTGCCGAGTATCTGGGATATGATTTCTTTTTGGACGGTACGGTTGTCGGTGGCTATCAGGTGGGGCGTAAGATAGGTTTCCCTACGGCTAATCTCCGTGTTTCCGATCCTGACAAGCTGATTCCCTGCGATGGTGTGTATGCCGTCCGTGTCTGTGTTGAAGGCAAGGAGTACGGCGGTATGCTAAGCATTGGCTACCGGCCTACGTTGGAGAACGGACCCGATCGCAGTATTGAGGTCCATATATTCCGGTTTGATGCTGATATTTATCAGCAGCCGATGCGTCTTTCCTTTGTGCGCCGCACCCGTCCTGAACTGAAATTCGACAGTATAGAAGAACTTATTGCCCAGCTTCACCGTGACGAGGTGGAGATTAAATCCATTCTTTCTTTATAAACATAAGGCGAGGTCATTTATCCCCTTGCAGTTCTATGTATTTTCCCGTTTGAAGTGTTTGTTTTCTGTATATTTATCGTAAAACGCGTTTTTTTTATTGTTTTTCGATAAATATTTTCTGTTTTTCTTTGTCATATCAAAAAAAGGCCTTTTATTTGCATATCGAAAAACGATAAATGATTATCGAAAAACAAAATAAAGAACTAATAAAACAATAACGGTATGAAAACTTTAGTAATGACAACAATCTTTGTAGTGACAGTAGTGATAAATGCTTTTGGTGGTAATATCCAGGAAAACTTTGCCTATAATGAAGTGATGAACGGAAATCAGGTGGAGTCCCAAATTGTATATAAAGTAGAGAACGGTAAGTTTCTGCAGAACCATTTGAAATACAATTTCACCTATGATGCCCAAGGGCGTACGATACAGAAGGAGGCGTTGAGATGGAACGAGATTGAGCAGGCGTTTGAACGCTTCTATTGCTTGAACTACAATTATACAGAAGCCGGTACGGATGTGGAATATGCCTTGTGGGACAACAAGACGCATGCCTACTCCGATGTGAAGGAAAAAGCTGTTTATCTGCAGGCGGGAGATGACATCAACTACTTGAGTTACAAATGGAGTAAGAAGGACAACGACTGGAATCTGTTGGTGGAACATGCCACTGCGGAGGAAGACGTATTGCTCCTGGCAGTAAAATAAATGAAGAACAATATAGAAATGAGGGAGGGGTTTAGGTTATGAGAAGAGCATTCATGAGTATTACACTATTGGTATTGTCACTTTCTACAGTGATGGTGCTGCTGATGGGACTTGTTGCCACAGCTTGACAGATTGACAGAGAAAATGTGTATCTTTGCGAACTTTTAGACGAATAGAACAATGAAAACGGCAATAAAACTAGTATTGATTTACTTTTTGATGCAGATTGTAGGAGCACTGTTTGCAGGACCTTTCTGTCTGCTGTATACGTATTTCGCTTATGGAACTTTCGACATGGACAAGGCTGGTCAGATTGCTGTGGCGCCTACCATGCTGCTGGGCTTTGTTTTCATGGGACTGTACTTGTGGCGCAAGAACTACCTGACGGGAGACAAGCATCTGTATTCTCCGGTGTCAGTCCCTTATCTGGCATGGAGCCTGCTTGCCGGAATGACTTCCATATGTATAATAGGTCTTCTGATGTCCGAACTTACTTTTTTGCCCAATTTGTTGGACCAGACATTTGATATACTGCAATCCGGTTGGCTGGGTATTCTCTGTATTTCTGTTTTGGGACCCGTACTGGAAGAACTGCTTTTCCGTGGTGCCATTACCAAGGAGCTGCTTCGCAGATATAGCCCGGCAAAGGCTATCTTGTTTTCCGGGTTGATATTTGGTATCTTTCATCTGAATCCGGTTCAGATAATAGGTGCTTGCCTCATCGGTTTCTTGCTTGCCTGGCTTTATTATAAGACACGGAGTCTTATGGCATGTATTCTGATACATATCATGAATAACGGCTTGTCTGTCTATCTGAGCCTGAAACATCCTGAAATGGAGGATGTGACACATCTGCTGAGTAACCCGTATGTACTGGTTTGGGCAGTGGTTTTCATATTGTTGCTTCTACTCTCCTTGAAACAACTGAATAAATATAATATATCTGATACTAATACAACAACTGAATTATGAAAAGAAGATTGAACATTCTCTGCCTGGTGGTAATGCTTGTACTGAGTTACTCGGTATTGGAGCAGGGGTACTATATCTTTCTGGGAGCCAAGATGGGGGCGCAGACCGGACTGGAGCTGGGAAAGAAAGGGAGTGACATTGCTGCCTACAAGGAACTGATGAACCTAAAGGTTGTCAACCTGATACCTTCTTCCATGGAGTCGTTTGATTTCTTCAGGGATTCCGTCTACAATGAGAAAAGCAGGAGTTATGTGCCTGCAGCCTACTCTTCGTTGATGGTCAGCGTAGATTCTCATGATTCTGTCGGGAAAGTGGTGGCAAAGTATTTGCTGATATATCTGCATTTGGGCTTTTCCCTTTGGGCGGTAGTATTGTTTATCCGCTTGATAATCTCTATCAACAAGTCCGACATCTTCAACTGGCGGAATGTACGTCGGCTGCGTCGATTGGGAATGGCACTGGTTGTCAGCTTCTGCTGTACCTTTGCGTCATCATATCTTGATTTTATAGGTATCGATACCGTATTCTCGCTGCATGGTTACGAGCTGAGCCTCTCAGAATTGGTGAGCACTACCACGCTGGTACTTGGGCTTTGTTCGCTGATTGTAGGTGAAGTGTTTGCCATTGGATTGAAAATGAAGGAAGAGCAGGATTTGACGATTTAATAATAAGAAGAACGGACAGAGATATGAATAAAATCAGAGTATGTGCCTTCCTGGCTTTGGTAGTGTTTATTGGTAGTGTTGTAACGGATATGTTTAGTGGATTTATGGACGGCTGGAATGAGGCGGGCGACCAGAAGGATTTTCATGCCTTACCCTCTGTGTCACTTTTGGTGCGGGCAGATGATACGCTGCCTGCTGATACTTTGATTAGTGCGGCACAGGATACGCCCATGTATTGCAATACAAGTGAGGTATCGGTGCAAGGTTTCCGTAGTACGAAGTGGCGGTGGGTATCGTTCTTGCTGTTTCCTGCGGGACTGTTTGCGCTTTACGGGTTCTATAGTGTGGCGCGGCTGGTGCTTACTGCCACGAAAGGCGAGGTGTTTGTGCACAAGAATGTGCGTCGGATGCGCATCTTTGTCTATGCGCTGATTTCGGTGAGTCTTTTATTCGAGTTGCAGCAATGGGGCATCTATCATGACTTGGCTTCTCAAGTGCGGCTGGAGGGATACGAGGTGTTGCCTTATTCTTTCAAGTATGCTTGGTTCAATTATATGCTGTTGGCATTGTTCACCGAGATATTCGCCATCGGCGTGAAGATAAAGGAAGAGCAGGATTTAACGGTTTAATGTGGGGGGAGGATTATGAAAAAGATAAGTATATTGGGTATCCTGGCTATATTGGTCATTGTTGCAGAGTTTACCTATGCGATGATAGCAGGCTGGGTGGATATGAAGAATAGTTTTCTTGAGGGTTACAATAGTGTAAATGTGCATTCGGGAACTCCACAGCCGGAGTATTCCGGTTTATTTGATAAGGTATATGTGGATGTTAGACCTTTGGAAACGACAGCAGTCGATTCCTTGACGAATCGTTTTGCCGATAAGTCAGTACCTTATCAGGTAAAGAGAATAGGCACTGTGATTGTCCCCACTGTCTGGAGTTCCATAGTGAACTTCTTTGCCATGTTTGCCATCATTCCTTTCTTTGTAGGAATCTATTGTCTGATACGTTTGCTGGTATCCATCTCAAAGCGGGAAGTGTTTACTTCGGATAATGTAGCCCGGTTGCGTTTCTTTACTTATTCGTTTGCTGCATTGTACGGCTTGATGACTTTGCACGATTGGCTGAATCATCTTGAAGCAGTGAAGCAAGTGGCTCTGCTGGGCTATGAAGTGGTTGCATCGCATGATACGGATTTCACATCCCTGGTTATTATAATTCTTTTCACCGAGATATTTGCCGCCGGGGTGAAGATAAAGGAAGAACAGGACTTGACTATTTAAAAGTGAGAGGAGGGATTATGACACTTATGACACTTATGAAACAAAAGGAACCAAAGGAACCAAAGAGACGGATAGCGCTTATTATGAATGTGCTGTTTTATTTCTGTGGACTATGTATTGGTGGCGGCATTGTTCGTAATCTGACATTGTGCTATGAGTTGGGAAAGGATGATACTGCTAATTTTATCTGGCACATATTACCCGAATCAGTAACAATGCTGGTGATGACAATATGTGGCTTGTGTATTTTTCTCATTCTCCGCAATGTGAAGAAAGAGGAAGTGTTTGTTTATCAGAATTCATCTTTGATACAAACCATTGGGGTGCTGATAGCATTGAATGGGCTTTTTCAGGTAACTCTCTCCTGGGTTACTCCCGAAGGAGTACCGACTGATACTTCTTATCGGATATTCGTGTTATTGGGAGTTTTCATCATCTTTATGGGCTATCTTTTTAAGATGGGAGTTCGTATGCGTGAGGAACAAGAGTTGACGATTTAAATAAAAGTGAAGAGCGCGATATGAAGAAAAGTGTGAAATATGGTCTGTATTTCGTTGTCGGACTTGTGGCGGTTTTATTGTTGGCAAGTATTGTCTATTTTCTCCTCTTGTTTCCGGCCTTTGACGGGAAGTGGAAAGTCTATATTGTAATGCCGTGGATGTATCTGTGCATATATGGTTATTACCGGTTGACGAAACGGTACACTGACTGGTGGTGTGAGTGGGAAAAGAATAATTGATAAATAGAACACAATTATATGATTATAGTAAACCTTGACATAATGATGGCCCGAAGAAAGATATCTTTGGGCGAACTGGCGGAGAAGATTGATATTACGCCTGCCAATCTCTCTATTCTCAAAACCGGAAAGGCTAAGGCCATCCGTTTCTCTACACTGGAAGCAATCTGTAAGGAACTTGATTGCCAGCCGGGGGATATACTGGAGTTTAAGGAGGGATAAATAGGGAGAAGAAGGCGCAAGTAGAGGTTGAAATGCTTACCGCCTTAAGAAACTCCGTTTACGTACTACAGTAAACACCTTTACATACTACGGTAAACGCCTTTACATACTATGGTAAACGTCGTTACTTCATAATGTAAAAACCGTTACATTCTGGAGTAACGGCTTTTACATTATAGGGTAAACATCCGGTAAATATAATCTGCTGATTATTAGCTTATATATTGTCGGTCGTAACCTTTAGATGTCTTTCGCTTTGAAGGCCAGCGCATACATTCGCATCTGCTTTACCATAGACAGCAGTCCGTTGCTACGGGTGGGCGACAAGTGTTCCTTCAGTCCTATTTTATCAATGAAATAGAGGTCGGCGTTCAGTATCTCATCCGGTGTGTGCCCGGAGAGTACTTTGATAAGCAGTGAAATGATTCCTTTCACAATCAGTGCGTCGCTTTCGGCCTGGAAAATAATTTTTCCGTCCACTTCGTCTGCCTGCAGCCATACGCGGCTCTGGCAACCTTCAATCAGGTTTTGTTCCGTCTTGTATTTTTCGTCGAGCGGTTCCTGCTCGTTTCCTAAATCAATAAGAAGTTGGTACCGGTCCATCCAATCGTCGAAATCATTGAATTCGGCAATTACTTCATCTTGTACTTCGTTGATACTTATCATGGAATTTACTATTTACGATTTACTATTTGATTGTCTATTTCTCATTGTAGATGACTTCGAGCAAGGTCTGTCCCACTGCGTTGAGAGTGCCCTTGTCGATGATGTCCATGGTGTCGTCTATCGTGTGCCAGAAGTCACCGAAGCCGGTGTCGCAGTTCGGGTCATAGTTGATGATGTCTACGCAGGGAATCTGCCGCAGGTTGTATACATACATATGGTCGTCTGTCACTTCGGTGCCTTTTTCTTTGGGGAAGAAGTTGCCGAAGCCCAGGCGGTGGGCTGTGTTCCATATCTTGTTCACGTACTTACCGGCGGTTCTTTGAGAGAACTGTTCCTTGTAGAAGGTGGCGTTCTTTCCACCCACCATGTCGAGCAGGATGCCGTAGCGGGCATTATAGCCGTCTACATGAGGTACTCGTCCCCAATATTGCGAGCCCAGGCACCAAGTGTCGTTCTTGTATGCACCTTGATAGAAGTAGGGGATGCCATAGTCTTCGGCGTCAAAGAAGATGATGTCGATGCCTATGGCTGGAGCCTGCTGCTGTAGTTGGCGGGCCACTTCGAGCAATACGCCCACACCGCTGGCTCCATCGTTCACACCCAGGATGGGGCTGTGATGCTTCGTCTTGTCGGCATCCTGGTCGGCATAAGGACGGCTGTCCCAATGGGCACAGAGCAGTACACGCCTTTTGCTTTCCGGATTATAGGCGCCGATAACATTGCGCGCTTTCAGGATGGTGTTGTCGTAAGCCACCAGGTCGGCATGCTGGTTGTATACTTTGGCGCCGAATTCTTCCAGCTTCTTGGCAAGGAATTCTCCGCAGGCTTTGTGGGCGGCGGTGTTGGGCACGCGCGGACCAAAATCCGCTTGGGTCTGTATGTATTGGTATGCACTGTCTGCACTGAACTGGGGCACTTGGACAGTCGCTTTGGTCGCATCGCCCTCACTGTCATTATCGGCTGCAGACTTGCTGCTGTTGTTGCTGCATGCCACTATCGCTACAATCAGCAACAGCAGCAACGGGATGAATGTATAATTCCGTTTCATTCTCTTTCTGTATTAAAACTTAGTTTCACTTCTTTCTTTCCAACTTTCAGTGTTACCGCAGCGCCGTTTATCAGCGGTACATTCATGCTGACATGTCCGACGGGAAAATCGAAACATATCGGGTAATCGTATTCCTTCACCAAATCGGCCAATGCGCCATATAGGTCTTTTCCCAGGGACTTGTTCTCCTCGTATTCGGTGAATTGTCCGATGATGAGGCCGGAAAGCTTGTCGAGGACACCTCCCAGTTTGAGATTGTACATCATGCGTTCCACCGCATGCGGGCGTTCTCCCACATCTTCGATGAAGAGGATGGTGCCTTCGGCGGGAATATCGTAAGGAGTACCACGCAGCCCGTAGAACACAGACAAATTGCCGCCGCGCAACACGCCTTTTCCCTCTCCCTTATGATTTAGTTTGTGCCCCGGGCAGACATAACTGAATGCTTCGGTTCCTCCCAATGCCTGCCCGAACAGTATATCCTTCAGTGCTTGTGTGCAGAAGTCGTCTTCCGGTTCTACTGTGAGATGGCGCGCCATGGGGGCGTGCAACGACGCGAAGCCATTCTGCTGGAACAGATTATGGAGGGCGGTGATGTCACTGAATCCGATGAGCCATTTGGGATGCTGCCTGAACTTGGTAAAATCCAGTTTGCCTATCAGATGCACGGCTCCGTAACCGCCCCGACTACAGAATATGACTTTGGCTTCTTCATCGTCCATGGCTTCCTGCAGGTCCTCGAGGCGTTGCCGGATATTTCCTGCATACGTTCCGTTGGAACTCCCCGCGTGCTTTGCGAATACGACTTCCAGCCCCCAGGACTTCAAACGTTTGTAGGCGCCTTTCAGGAAAGATTTGTCAATCTTGCTGGAAGGGGAGAGAACAATGACACGGTCACCTTCCTGCAGATACGGAGGGAAAATAAGACTACCCATATATATTATCAATCTATTTTGGGCAAAAGTACACAATTCACCACAGATATCACAGATTAACACGGATTTTTAACAGAAGAGAGGGAGGTTATATATGATATATAATCAACAGAGTAATTCAAATTCTGTTCAAATCCGTGTCAATCTGTGTAATCTGTGGTGAACATATCAAAATGATATTAAACATATAAAATTTCAACGGGGCAAATGCTGTATTTCTCGACATTTTTTTAGATATTTGCTAAAAATCTAACGTTATGGAACCGATACGGAACTTTGCCCAGTTAACAGCCCACCTGAAAACCTTGAATAAGAGGAAACGTATTGCGGTAGTCTGTGCCAATGACCCTAATACAGAATATGCCATATCCCGTGCCTTGGAGGAGGGGATTGCGGAATTTCTGATGATTGGCGATTCTGCCATATTGGAAAAATATCCCACTTTGAAGAAATATCCTCAATATGTCAGTACCTTGCATATAGAAGATTCCGATGAGGCTGCACGTGAGGCGGTGCGTATCGTACGCGAGGGTGGAGCGGACATCCTGATGAAAGGCATCATCAATACCGACAATTTGCTACGTGCCATTCTGGACAAGGAACATGGTTTGTTGCCTAAAGGAAAGATTCTGACCCATCTGGCCGTGATGCAAATACCTACTTACGATAAACTGCTCTTTTTCTCCGATGCTGCGGTCATTCCCCGCCCGACGCTGCAACAGCGCATTGAAATGATTTGGTATGCCATCCATACTTGCCGCTATTTCGGGATAGAGCAGCCACGTATCGCGCTGATTCATTGCACGGAGAAGGTAAGCGCCAAATTCCCCCATTCATTGGACTATGTGAATATTGTGGAACTGGCGGAAGCCGGAGAGTTCGGCAATGTCATCATCGACGGCCCGCTGGATGTGAAGACCTCTTGTGAGAAGACGAGCGGTAACATCAAAGGCATTGTATCACCGATTGACGGGGAGGCGGATGTGTTGATATTCCCAAACATCGAATCGGGCAATGCTTTTTATAAGGCTGTATCTCTGTTTTCTCATGCCGATATGGCCGGGTTGCTGCAAGGACCCTCATGTCCGGTGGTATTACCGTCGCGTAGCGATTCCGGTTTGTCCAAATATTACAGCATTGCCATGGCTTGCCTGACCAGCGGGGTGAAAGAGCCTTGATTGTAATTAGTAATTTGTAGTTCGTAATTTGTAAATCGTAATCAATGAAAATACTGGCAGTAAATCCCGGTTCCACCTCGACAAAAATTGCTGTCTATGAGGATGAAACTCCCCGTCTGGTACTCAACATCCGGCATTCGGTGGAGGAGCTTTCCCAATTTCCCCGCATCATCGACCAGTTCGAATTCCGCAAGCACTTGGTGCTGGAAGCGCTGGAGGCCAATGACATTCCCTTTAAGTTCGATGCCATCGTCGGCCGTGGGGGATTGTTGAAACCCATTCCTGGCGGTGTGTATGCCGTGAACGATGCCATGTTGGACGATATGCTCCACGCCATGCGTACCCACGCCTGCAACTTAGGTTGTCTGATAGCCCACGAACTTGCCGCCATGCTGCCCGGCTGCCCCTCTTTCATAGCCGATCCCGGCGTGGTGGACGAACTGGACGATGTGGCACGCATCACCGGTTCGCCTCTGATGCCCAGCATCACCATCTGGCACGCCTTGAACCAGCGAGCCATCGCCCGGCGCTATGCTGCCGAGCGTAGTGCCCTGCAGCCCGAAGCTCCCGTGCATTACGAAGACCTCAATCTGATTGTCTGTCACTTGGGTGGAGGCGTTTCCGTAGGAGTCCACCGCCACGGCCGTGCGGTGGACGTGCCCAATGCCCTCGACGGTTTCGGTCCTTTTTCGCCCGAACGTGCAGGTACCCTGCCCGCCGGGCAACTGATAGACCTTTGTCACTCGGGGCGTTACACTACCGAAGAACTGAAGAAACGTATTTCCGGCAAGGCGGGACTTGCCGCCCATTTGGGTACTACCGACATTCCCGCCATAGAGAGGCGCATCGCTGAGGGAGACACCCATGCCGCTTTGGTGCTTGATGCCATGATTTACCGCATTGCCAAGGAGATAGGCGGTGCTGCTGTTGTGCTTTATGGCAAGGTGGACGCCATTCTGCTTACGGGAGGTATGGCACATTCCGAGTACATCACTTCGCGGTTGCAGGAGCGCGTGTCTTTCCTTGCTCCCGTCCACGTCTATCCCGGAGAAGACGAATTGGAAGCATTGGTAATGAATGCGCTGGGAGCTTTGCGTGGAGAGCTTCCGGTGCAGGTTTACCGATAATAATCATATCGCTTTTGTTCTTCATGAAAGTGTCATAACTCACCACAGATTACACAGATTCACACAGATAAATATGTCAGATATCAATAAACTAAAAAAATCTGCGTGAATCTGTGTAATCTGTGGTGAGTTATGACATATATGGAATCCCGGTTTACTTACCGTAATCGTCGTACATCATCAACAGATGTGAGGAGCTCCAGCTGAAATGGGGAGCTTTTAGGCGTTCGCCGGTATGGGTTCCGTAGTTCTCGTGGATGGGGGCACCCTCTTTCAGCCCGCTCAGGCGGTCGAAGACTTGCAGCGTATATTCATCTGCCAGCTGGTTGTAGCCGTAGTTGCGCAGTCCACGGATGGCAAAGTAGGTCTGGTCCAGCCAGATGGGGCCACGCCAGTAGCCGCGCGGATTGTATTTGGGATTGTCGGCGGCAATGGTCGGGAAGGGGATATACGTGGAGAACTTTGCCGTATCTTGAAGCATGGGCAGCATGCTGTCCACTTGCGCTTGTGTGGCAATCCGGGTCCACAACGGAGTGTAGGCTTCGCAGCCCGGCTCTTCGATGAATGAACCGTCCTTCAGACGGCGGTCGCAGAAGAAGTTGATGTTCTTGTCAAAGAAATAGTCGGCTACCTGGCTACTGTAGTCCGGTGCGTCGAAAGGTATCTTCAGCAGGCTGGAGAATTTCTTCAGCAGTTTGCATTCCAGTGCCAGATAAGCGTTCAAGTCCACACTCTCCTGATCCATACTCCAGGCATCCTCGTAGCCTTCGTTTTTCAGCATCACGGCGCCGTCAAAACGGATGGCGTTGTCCATACCGCTTTCCCAGGCGGCAGCTTCCAGTGTTCCGTCGGTAGCACCGTATTCGCACATGCCATTGCGGTTGTGGTCGCGTTTTTCGTACCACCATTTATAATAGGAGAGCAGTTGAGGGTACATTTCGGCAACGAAGGCGGTGTCACCCGTATGGGTGAAGATTTCGTCGACAGCCCAGCATACCAAGGGAGGTTTGCTGTCACGGGCATTGTTCTCGGAGGGGTCGGTATAGATACAGTCGATAATCATGCCGTCCGGTTGCTGGTAGTCGAACATGGCGCGGATGTTGTTCTTGGCCAGTTCGGGGTCGAACTTGGCGGTTCCGGCACTGAAGCGCCAACTGTCCCATGCCCAGAAGCCGACGAAATAACCTACGGCATGGCTCGGGATGATGCCTTCGTGAAGCAATCCGCCGCGGTGTGTCCGCCAATTGGAGATGAGCGTGGTGACGGCTTTCACGGCGATGCGGTCGTATTCGGGCTTCATGTCCTTGCGCAGTATCTTGGTGAGGTAACCTTCCCAACGTTCGGCATTGGCTTGCAGGGCGGGGGTGGGATTATTGAGCAAGCCCGGCAGGTTTTGCAGGCCGGCAGTCATCTCTTTTTCGGAAGTGAAGAAAGAGATGGCTACGTTGACGGGGTAGCGCGGAGAGCGGACGAGGGCTGTATAGTTATTGTCAGTCTTGGCCAGCTCTACATTAGGAGTAAAGGTCACGGTTACGGTTTCGCCACTGGGATGACGGGCGATGACGGAGTTCTGTTCTACGCTGACGGTGATGTCTTTGCCCCATTGGCTACCGGAGAACAGCAGGTCTTCAGCCGTGTCGGCTTCGATGCGCAGCAAGGCGGTCGAGGCACTTGTGAAGTTGAGCCGTTGCGTGATGCTCCCGTGGGTGGAATGTGCCGACATATAGAGCTCGCCGGGGTAATAGCAAGTGGAATCCGGAACAAAAATCTCTTGTGTATCTTTGGCAAAGCTTACGACGGCGGCTGACTGTGCCATCCACTGGCGGCGGAACATATCGAGGCTGAAGGGGCCGCAGAAGCCGTTGACCCATTGTTGCCGTTCGGGCAGCGTGAAGCCCATCCACGAGCCGGCGTCGGTGAACCAACCGTAGCAGCGGTGCAGGGTGTCGGGAGTATAGGAGATGTCCAGTATGTCGGCGAAGGTATACCGTTTCTCCGTAGTGCTTTTCATGCCGGGGGTGCAGGCTGCGATGCCTGCGGCCAACAATGTGAAGCAGAGTATGCGTATAAATTTGTATTTCATATGAATGAGGTATTTAACGGTTATTTGTGCGCTTGTTCCGCTGCATCATCCTCCGGTGCGAGAGGGGCGAGCGTGAAGCTGTATTTCCATTCGTGCGGAGTGATGGTGTACTCGGGATGAACTTGTGCTCCCCAGGTATTGTCACCGCCTACGCCCATCTGCTTGTGGTCGATGTTGAGCCATATCATATCTTTCTTCTGGATGCTTCCACCGTGGCGGCGCTCCATCTGTGAGGGACGGTATTCAATGTCCTCCATCGGGAAGTTCCAGGCGCTTACGCTCAACGGTTCCTCGCCCACTACCAGCAGACCTTCACCGGCAGCATTGCGCAGGGCCACCCAGCGTACGTCACAATGATTGGCCGTCTCTTGGGCACGTACATACGGATGGAACTGTTCCCACACCGTGGCGTTGTAGAGGCCTATCAATGCTCCCGTCTTGCGGTCGGCGTACGTCTCTTGCGGACCACGGCCCAACCAGGTCATCATTTCATATTCGGCAGGGAGTATCATGCGCATGCCCAGACGAGGCATCTCGCTCAATGGCTTCTTGCCGGGGGTGAAGTGCATGGTTACCTGAACCTTGCCGTCGGGAGTGATTTTGTAGAGAGTCTGCAAATCAGCATCTTGTTCTTCCATGCGGTAGGTCGCAGTGACAGTAGCCGTTTGTCCGGCTTCTGCAACTTCGATGTTCTGCAGTTTGGCATCGCGTCCGGCGTTTCTCCAGGTGCCGCAGCGTATCAGGTGCCCATTTGGAATATCATTATCGGTCAACGGGCGCCAGAAGTTGGGTTGTAGCCCTTCTTTAATCAGATTCTTTCCGGTGTAGTTCAACTCTGTCATTTCACCGTTTCGGGTAGAGAAAGCTACCTGGAAGTTGTTGCCTTTCACGGTCAGTGTTTCGTTGTTGCGGTCTACGGTCAGCGTTCCTTCCACCGGCTGAACGGTTTTGGCTGACGGTGCAGAAGGCAATTCCCATTGTTCGATGGCAACCTCGTGTCCTTTCGGTACTAATGGCGCTTCGTGCTTGGTAAATGCACGCAGTGTGAGGAAATACTCCTTGCCGTCGGCAGGCAGCGCTTTCAGTGGCAATTCTATGTTGGCAGAGTTTCTGGGAGCAATCTTGGGGAAATCCATCTCACCGTTCTGAACGGTCTTGCCGTCGCATTCCACTGCCCAGCGGAGGGTATATCCTTCCAATCCGATGAAATCGTGCCAGTTGGTGACCTTTATCTTGTTCGGGGTGAAGGCGAGTGGTTCGAAATGGATATATTGCAATACCTTCTTCACTTCGTAGATGTGCGGGTGCGGGGTGCGGTCGGCAGCAACCAGGCCGTTGGCACAGAAGTTGGAGTCGTTGACGACACCTACAAATCCCATGTCGCCGCCAAAAGCCCAGATGTCGCGCTGGTTCTCGTCCTTGATGGCAAACGTCTGGTCCACCCAGTCCCAAATGAAACCGCCTTGCAGCTGGTCGTACTTGTAAATCAAGTCCCAGTAGTCCTGGAAGTTACCTACACTGTTACCCATGGCATGGGCATATTCGCAGAGAATCATGGGGCGGGCATCACGCTGGTTCACGTGTTGGCGCAACCTCCAGATGCGTGCGTACATGGGGCAATAGATGTCGCTCTTGGAGTTGTAGCCACCCCCTTCATATTGTACGGGACGGGTGGGGTCTATCTTCTTGGTATAGTCATACAGAGTTTCGAAGTGCTTGCCGTAGCCCGACTCGTTGCCCATAGACCAAGTCACGATGGCGGAGTAGTTGCGGTCGCGTGCAATCATACGGCTCATCCGCTGCATGAAAGACACCTCCCAGTCGGGATAGTTGGCAAGGGTCTCATCTTTGTGGAACATCATGCCATGGCTCTCGATGTTGGCTTCGTCTACCATATAGAGTCCGAATTCCGTGCAAAGCTCGTACCACGCATAGTTGTTCGGGTAGTGGCAGTTGCGTACACCGTTCAGGTTGAACTGCTTCATCAGCTGGATGTCGTGTATCATGGACCCCACGGTGATGGTACGTCCCTTGTGCGGGTCGTGCTCGTGACGGTTCACCCCCTTGAAGAGGACGGCCTGGCCGTTAATCATCTGCATGCCGTTCATCATTTCCACGGTACGGAAGCCGAAAAGGTGTGTAAAGGATTCCAGAGGTTTCCCTTGTGCGTCAAAGGTGCTGACTACCAGCGTGTAGGTGTTCGGTGTTTCGGCATTCCAGGTGCGTGCATTCGGGAAGACTTGCTGCTGGGTAAACAAGGTGTCCGTGGCAGAGGCTATGGACTTCTTCCGGTCATAGATAACCTTATCCCTGTCCATTACCTTCACTTCCACCGTTTCTCCGGCTTTAGGCCGATGGAGGAATACATCCAGCTTTAGTTCGCCATCCTTGTAGTTGTTTATCAGTTCCGCTGTCATCCGGAAGTCCTTGACGCGGCTCTGGGGGCGGGCGTAGAGATAAACACTCCGTTCGATGCCGCTGTATTTCCAGTAGTCCTGGCCTTCCAAGTAGGAACCGTCGCTATAACGGAATACTTTTACAGCCAGTCTGTTGTTGCCCTTCTTCAGCAGCTTGGTGATGTTGAAGTGCGACGGCAGGCGGCTGTCCTCGGCATAACCCGCCAATTCGCCGTTTACCCATACATAGTAGGCAGACTCCACTCCTTCGAAATCGAGGAAAACGTCCATGCCTTCCCAACCTGCCGGGACGGTGAACTCGCGGATATAAGCACCTACGGGATTGTAGTCGGTAGGCACGTAGGGCGGATTGGGGGGGAACGGATAACGGGTATCTGTATAGATAGGTGCATCGAAGCCTTGCAGTTCCCAGCTTCCCGGAACTTCAATTTTACTCCACTTGCGGGTACTGAATCCGGGCTTGTGAAAGTCTTTGGGGCAGAGGTCATTGTTCTTTGAAAAAAGAAATTTCCAGGTGCCGTCCAGAGTGATACGGCGTTCCGTTGCAGGATTAACGTCGAACCGTACGTCGGCGGGCAAGGCACGTTGTTTCAATGCGTTGGCTTCATTCGTAAACGGGGTGAAGTGGGCGTGCATCGGTTCTCTGTTCATTTCGTTGACTTGCGGGTTCTGCCACGGCTCGTTGTCGGCCAGGGCACCGGTGCAAAGCAGCGAAGAAAGGAGAAAGGTATAAAGTTTGGTTTTCATTATTAATAGGATTTAGTGATATAAAAATGGCTCTTGTCAGAGACCGGTGTCTGTCAAAAGAGGGTAAAAGCCCTATATCGAGCAGAACAATGTCACCAGGAACGGAACGCTGAAATCGACCACAAACCCGTGGAAGATGGAAACTACGACAAACTGCTGTCCGGCTGTCCGTGTGATGATGGGTAGTGTGGTGTCCATCGTCGTGGCTCCTCCGGCAGAGATGGGGGCAAGGTTTCCGAACCATCGTACCAGCAACGGGGCGGCTAGCAGTGTCAGAATCTCCCGGCTGATATTGGCAAGCAGGGCGATGGTGCCCAGCTCGGCTCCCTTGTATTCGGTAATGAAGATGCTGGAGAGCGAGTAATAGCCGAATCCCGAGCCTACGGCCAGACAGTCCGTTATAGAACGGTGTGTCAGAATCAGACTGACGGCTGCCGAACCTGCCAGTGTTCCCAGTATCGTCATGATGGGCAGGAATACCAGTCGCGGATTGAGTGAACGGAAGTTCTTCAGGGTCTGCGGGTCGTTGCCTACGCTCAACCCTACACTGAACATCAGCGCGCAAAGCGCGTAGTAGCTGATATTGGTTTCTGCAATATCAAAAGGCAGCAGATGGCACACACCACAAATCGTACCCAATACAAAAAAGCCCACAATGATAAGACTTCCTTTCATGCCCTGCCTCCTTTCCTTTTATACAAGGCTCTCCAGAGTGCCCAAGCAGCGATAACACTTCCCAAGGTCCCTCCCAGGGTGAGGACAACGGCTTCATATCCGATGGTATGGAGTCCTCTGATAATCTCTTCGTTACTTCCTACCTCAATACCGAGGATAAACAGTAGCAGCCAGATAAGCAGGGTGATGATTGGATGAATCTTCTTTAAGTCCCGTTTCCGTAAGAGGTAGCCCAGCAGCATTCCTGTGAGCACTAGTCCGATGATTGTAAACATTGTCTGTATGGTTTTGTGAATAGATGGAAAGCTGTCTTACCCTCAAAAGCGCCTCCTGTTTAAAGAGGGGAAGGCGCTTCTGAGGTTTGACAATTGCAAAATTACTTCATTTCCAAATATCTTTGGTTCTCTTTCACTCCTTTTTCTTGTGCAGGGCATAAGCGGAATGAGAATTCCATCTTACGGGCAGGAATCAGGTATGGTTGATGCGGGTAGGCTCCCCAACTGGTATCTCCACCCACACCCATCTGCTTGAAGTCTATGTTCCAAGTCACCATATCTTTGGGTTGGATGTCTGAGATATGGCGTTGTGACTTGCGTGTGCCGGGTTCATCCAGATCTTCTGTCGGGAAGAGGTAGGCACTGCCGCTGATTGTGGGTGCACCGATAACCATCAGGCCATTGCCTTTCAAATCGGTGAGGCTCATCCAACGTACATCGGTCTTGTTGCCGTTTTCTTGTGGACGGTCGTAGGCGAAGTACTGTTCGGCTACGCTACCTTTGTACAGACCCACGAAGGAAGAACCGTTGCGGTCGCAATAGTTCTCGTGCGGACCTCGACCTAGCCATGCCATTTGGTCGTATTGCTTGTTCAGGGTGATGCTCACACCCATGCGGGGCATCAAAGGTAAAGTGTCGTTGGCAGGAATGAAAGTACAGTTCACATCGAGGCTGCCTCTCGGTGAGAAGCGGTAGCGGACAATGAATTCCGAACCGGCAACTTCTTCGGGCAGACGGTAGTGTGACACTACTTCATAGCCATCTTTGTCGAGCGCTGTTTTCTCCAATGAGGTGAGTTTGACGCCACGTCCGGCTTCACGCCACGGGCGCAGGGTCTTGTTCATGTCGTTGCCCATGTCATTGTCCGTCACCGGACGCCAGAAGTTGGGACGCAGTGCTTCCTTAATCATCTCTTCCTTGCCTTCCTTGAACGAGCAGAGTGCTCCGGTGGCTTTGTCGAATCCTACACTGACATTTCCGGCAGTGAGGACAAGTAGGGCTTCGCTGTCGCTTGCCGTCACGTTGCCTGAGGCAGCTTTGGGGGTAACAGCCTTATAGAAGGGAAGCTTCACTTGTTCGGCAGCCAATTGTGTACCGGCCTTCAGCAGACCCTCGTCGCGCTTCTGGCTGGCATAGAAATTCAGGTAATATTCTACTCCTTCGGTGGAATGTATGGTGGGGAACTGTGTCCGGAATACGCCTGTCTGTTGGGCGGGCAAATCTACATTATCTATGCGTCCTTGTGCCAATACTTCGCCGTTGCCTTCCAAACGCCAAGTGAAGTCAAAGTCATTCAGGTTGGTGAAGAAGAACTTGTTTCTAAGCTCTACCAATCCTTCGTGATAATCGAGCAATCTGAAAGCCATATTCTGGTACACCCGTTTCACTTCATGTATGTGGGGCTTCAATGTGCGGTCTGCGGCAATCAGGCCGTTCATGCAGAAGTTGGCCGAGCTTGGAGTGCCTTCGGGGGCAAGGTCGCCGCCGTAGGCCCAGTAGAACTTACCGTCGTCGGTCTTGTTGTAAAGACCCTGGTCCACCCAGTCCCAGATGTGACCGCCTTGTAGAGAAGGGTACTTCTCGATGATGTCCCAGTAGTCTTGCAGATTGCCCACACTATTACCCATAGCATGAGCGTATTCGCAGAGGATGAGGGGCATGGTGGGCAGATAGAGAGCATGGTTTATCAACACGTCTATCTTCTTGTACATGGGGCAGAAGATGTCGGTGAAAGGACGGTTTTTGCCAGAGTCCTCGGAGTGTACGGGGCGTTGGGAACGGTCGTGGGCATGAATCCAAGCATAGGTGGCTTGGAAGTTACAGCCTGAGCCGGTTTCGTTGCCCAATGACCAAATAATGACGCAGGGGTGGTTCTTGTCGCGTTCAAACATACGTTCTGTACGGTCGATGAAAGCCTTCTGCCATTCGGGTTGGTTGGCGAGGCATTGGTCGGGTTTGTAGCCCATGCCGTGGCTTTCGATGTTGGCCTCGTCCACTACATACATGCCGTAGATGTCGCACAGTTCATACCAGCGCGGGTCGTTGGGGTAGTGGGAGGTGCGCACGCTGTTGATGTTGTTTTGTTTCATCAGTTCCAGGTCGCGTATCATGGAGGCTTCGTCCACTACATGGCCGTGGTAAGGGTCGTGTTCGTGGCGGTTTACGCCCTTGATGTAGACGGGTTGCCCGTTGACGAGTAACTGTGCATGTTTGATTTCCGATTTGCGGAATCCGATGTTGCGGCAGATGTACTGTGTCTGGCCGTTGGCACGCAGTGTAATCATCATCTGGTATAGGTTGGGCTTTTCAGCACTCCACAGTAGGGGCGTTTCGATGTGTTTCAGGAAGTGCAGCTTGTTGTCTTTGGCGCGTTGGCGTTCAGTGTAGATGACTTTTCCCTCTTTGTCCGTCAGGCTCACTTCCACTTCGGCACCTTTTACCTTGGGCGTTTGAGTACGTTGGGAGTTTTGGGCATTGTCCAGTTCCACATAGAGGTGGAAGTCGGCGTCCTTATACTCGTTGTCGAGGTCGGTCACTACTTCAAAGTCGCGCACGTGGATGTTGGGACGGGCATAAAGGTACACATCACGTTGTATACCGGCAAAGCGCCAGTAATCCTGATCCTCTAAGTAGTAGCCGTCGCTGAACTTGAATACCTGCACGGCAATCTCGTTCTGTCCGGTTACTGCATAGGGGGTGATATCGAACTCACTGGGGGTCTTGGAATCTTGCGAGTAACCCACCTTTTCACCGTTGACCCACACATAGAAAGCTGAGGCCACGCCTCCGAAGTGGAGGACGATTTGCTTGCCTTTCCAGTTGGCAGGGACGTTGAATGTGCGTTTGTAGGAACCTACGGGACTGTTTTCCACGGCAATGAGTGGCGGGTTGCGCTTGATGCCGTAGCCGGCACCTACATAGAAAGGATGGCCATAGCCTTCCATTTCCCAGTTGGCAGGCACTTTGATGTTGCCCCATCCGCTTACATCGTGGCCTTTTTCAAAGAAGTCCATCGGGCGCTGGTCCGAACGGGGAACAAACTGAAACTTCCAGGTACCGTTCAACGACTGAAAATATTCCGATTGACTCTTGTCGTTCTTCACTGCTTTCTCTTTGGTGGTGTAGGCCATGAAGGTGGCGGCAGAAGGCAGACGGTTGATGTGCAACACATCAAAGTTTTCCCAATCGTTGTCCGAGTGAGGATATTTGTCGGTTCTTACGGCGGTTTCCGCTTTCTTGGTGTCGCCCGTCTTGTTCATGGGTGTACCGTCGTACTGTGCAAATGCGCATAACGGTAGCATCAGTGCGAGGGTGCAGATTGAATGTATCTTATTCATATTCGTATGCTTTTAATGATGTATAATCGTTTGTCTTTTCAGACTTTTGAGAGTTGTTTTGCGTGAGAGTTACTCATCGAGCAGCATCTTGATGATACATGCCGAACTCCAGCCGAAGTTAGGCGAATTGAGCGCTTCGCCGGTCAGCGGGTTGTAGTTCTCGTGGATAGGGCCGTCGGTGGTGAGTCCTTGGGCGTTGTTGATGAACTTCTCAGTCAGTATGTCGGCTTCCCGGTCGAAACCATAGTTGCGCAGGCCGGTGATACCGAAGTACACTTGGTCTACCCAGACCGGGCCGCGCCAGTAGCCGCGCACGGGACGCAGGCGAGGATGGCTGATGTCCAAGGTACCCAATGGAAGGGTGGAGTTGAACTTCTGCGGGTCCATCATCTTCTGCATCACCTGTTTGGCCTGTTCGGGAGTGGCGATGCCTGCCCAGAGTGGCAGCCAGCATTCGGCACCCATCACTTTGATGTGCTCGCCGGTATCGATACGGGTGTCGTAGAAGAATCCGGTTTCCTTGTCCCACATCTTTGTCTGTACGAATTCTTTGATGACTTTGGCTTCGGCATTAAGCTGTGCCGCCAGTTCGGGCTTGTTCAGGAGGGTTGCCATTTCGGCGAGGATGGTCTTGTCTACGTAGAGGAACGAGTTCAGGCAGATGTTCTCCTGGTTCATGGACCATGCCTTCTCGTTGTTTTTCTGCATCACGGCATCGTCAAAGCGTACGCCGTTGTCCATGCCGCTTTCCCAACAGGCAGCAATGAGAGTGCCGTCGGTGGAACCGTATTCGCAGATGCCGTTGTGATTGTGGTCGCGCTCGGCATACCACCACTGATGGAACTTATAGAGCTTGTCGAACATTGTTTCGAGGAATTTCTTGTCGCCGGTAGCTTTATACACGTTCATGGCTCCCCAGGCGGCTACGGGCGGTTTGGCATCGCGCCAGTTATTGTATTTCTTGTTGTAGCTGATGAAGTCGGGTACCATGCCGTTGTCGGCTTGATAGTCGAAGAGGGTAATCATTTCGCTTTTGGCTATCTCCTCGTTGAAATGTACGTTGCCCGAAGCAATCTTCCAGGAGTCCCACGACCAGATGCCGTTGATGAATCCGTTGTACGACGGGTTGCTGCCGCCATGCAGGATGTCACCGGCAGGGGTGCGGTAGTTGCTGTTTAGGGTCATCATTGCTTTTACGAGTACCTTGCGGTATTTGTTGTCCTTGAGGTACTTGCTGTTTCCGCTCAGCAACGAAGCGATTTGTGCGTTCCATTGCTGTTCGTTTAGTTCAAAGCAATTGTCTATATTCAGCGTTGCTATGGCAGCCAGTTCTTTGGCTGTGTCTTCACCGCGCAGCGTCAGGGTTTGAGTCATCTCCGACTGATAAGTCTTGCCGGGTTCCAGGGTCATTTCACTTTTTTCTGTGACGTGCAGGCTATCGCTCCCCACAGCCTGAATCTTGTCTGCTGTGAGGAATCGGATTACCGTGTTCGTGGAATCTTTGGGGCGGATGAAAGAGAGACCTTTATCTATGCTGCTTACGACAGAGGTAGGCTCGTATACGCCTCCGTTCCAGTCGAAGCTGACCTTTACCGGTTTTTGGCTCATATTCTTCACGATTGAACGTATGGCTACGGAACGTGAGGTGAGGTAGCACAATTCGGTAGTGAAGTTTAAGTTCTCATCGTTGTATTCCTGTATCAGTTTGCCGGGGAGGTATCGGGTGGTCTGTACATTGTACACCATCCTATACTGTTCGCCGTTCACCCACAGCGTAGGTTCGGCGAGTCCGGCAGCTATCCATCCGCGTCCGGTCATGACCATAGGTCCCATGAAAGCACCGGCATGGCGACGGTTTTCGTTGTCGGGCAGTGAGTATGCCATCCAAGCACCTTTGTCGGCAAAGACGTAGGCATCCCAGTCTACGGCTCCGGCGGGAGTGTTCTTTATGTTGATAAGATTACAGAAGTCCGCTTGCTTGGATAAAAGCGGTTCTGAAGAAGTGGGAGCTTTGACGCACGAGGCCAGTATGCAGGCAACGATGCCAGTCAAAGCGATGTTTTTATTTGGATGTCTCATGGTAAATTAAGTATATGATGAAATGAAGTCTTGAAACAGAGAGTTCTATTAAAAGCAATCTCTATCGGATGGGATCCCGTTTCCGGCATTTCGCTTCCGATAGAGACTGAGTTGTAGGGTTATCGGTTATTTTGTGTAACCTTCGTTTTGCACCCAATCAGGATTCATCAGGAATTCTTTGTGAGGGATAGCGAGTCTGATATGCTTGGTCGATATGAAATTGCTTGCGAAAGGCTTTTCATGACTCTTAAGTGCGTCTTCCACAATGCCCCAACGGATGAGATCATACCAGCGTGAGCCTTCGAGGGCCAGTTCGCAAGGACGTTCCACATCCTGCAGGTGCTTCAGCACTTGTTCTTTACTTAGGGTGTCGGACAGTGGCGTTACGTGTACACGGTCACGTACTTTGTTGATGTATTTGATGGCTTCTTTAGAGTTTCCTTCATCGTTCAGACACTCGGCATAGAGCAACAGGATGTCCGCATAGCGGATGAGGGGGATGTTGAAACCGGAATAATCCCAGTAATCACCCAATGACTTGTCGTAAGTCACATATTTGCGCCAGTAGATATTGTCTTCTTGGTGGTAATCACTGAATCCTTTGCCGTCTTCGTAATAGAACGGACGGGATTTGGGATCGTCGAAAATGATAGTCTCATACAATCGGTCGCTGTATTCCCCATCTTCGGTGAGGTCTTTCTTCAGTGTATTGAATAACCATTTGGACGGATATGCTTCCTCGTATGCGCCACAGCCACTGTCGGGACCCAAGTGCAAGGTAAAGAGATTGTATTCGTAGTGCCCGCCTTCCAGACTTCCGGTGAACTGTACTTCAAGGATGGATTCCTTATTGTTCTCGTGTAGTCCGTTGAAGTTGTCGCCATAGTTCTCCATCAGTTCATATCTGTGACTGTCAATGACTTTCCAGAATTCTGTTTTGGCTTTGGCCTTTTCGCCGATGAACATATAGTATTTGCCTAAGAGTGCTGCGGCAGTATATTTAGTGACGCGTCCGGCCATGTTTGTATTCCATTTTTCGGGAAGGTTGGCTTGACATTCACTCAGTTCTGTCTCGATGAAAGTCTTCAGTCTGCCGGCTTCTACCTGAGGAGGATAGAATTCCTCTTCGGTACCTTCGAGTTCGTGCTCGAACATTGGTAGTCTTTCACCGAAGTTGATGAAGAGACGGTAGTAGTAGAAGGCTCTCAGAAAACGTGCCTCGGCAATACTGGTCGCTTTGGTCTGCTTGATGCCTTCGTCATCGTTGTCGGGCACATTGGGAATGTTGTCCAGACACTGGTTGCAATAGTTGATACTGGTATAGAGGTTGGTCCATTCATCGTTGGGCACGTAGTTGGTCGATTCGTTGTTGTACATGGCCAGTTCCATCCAGGCGGTCACGTCGGGGCGGTAGTCCAGCTCGTCGCTGCGGTAGTTGTCTATCACAATGTAGCGTTCGAAAGGTTGCGCCCATTCGATGGTAGGCTGTAGTCCAGCGTAGGCTGCGGTAAGTCCTTTGAGGATGTCGGATTCGCTCTTCCAGAAGTTTTCGGGGTCCAGTGAGTTGGGGTTTCTGTCTTCATCCAGGAAATTTCCGGTACATGAAGAGAGTGCCAGGCCTCCTAAGACTGAGGCGCACAATAATATATTCTTTAATTTCATAATCATCTTTTTTAAAGTTTTGGTTCAATTAAAATCCGAATTTAATACCGGCCATGAAAGTGCGGCATAGAGGTGATGAAGCATAGTCGTAACCCATGCGGTCAATACCACCGTTGGTAGAGGGGTCATAGCCACTGTAACCGGTGATGGTAAAGATGCGTGTACCACCTACATAGAAACGGAGGTTGCTGATGCCCAACTTACCACAAACTGTAGCAGGCAGGTTGTAGCCCAGTTGCAAGTTGTTCAGGCGGAAGAAGTCGCCTCGTTCGATGAAACGGTCGGAAGTGCGAGCATTCTTGTTCGGGTCGCCGTATACGGCACGTGGAATGTTGGTGTTGGGGTTCTCCGGAGTCCATGCTTTCAGTGCGTTTCTGCCATAGTTGAACTTGGTATCCATACGCTCCAATTGATATTTGGTATAGTTGTAACGGTCTACACCGAGGTCACCGTAGAAGTTGGCTACCAAATCGAAGTTCTTGTAATTCAGTGTTACGTTGAAGCCGATAGAGGCCTTGGGGCAACCGTTGCCCAGAAGCTTCTTGTCATCGCTGTCCAGCATGCCGTCACCGTTTTGGTCTACGAAGCGGAGGTCACCGGGTTCTGCGTTGGGCTGCATGGGAATCCAGTTGCCTTTGCTGTCCTTGCGTCCGTGTGATTCTTTCCAAAGTTTGGCTTCTGCTTCATTTTGGATGATGCCTGCGGTTTCGTAAGCCCAGAATTCACCGAAGTAACCACCCACGTAGGTACGTGAAGCACCATATTCGTACATATAGTTGGGGTCTGCCATTGATTTCAGTTTACTCTTGAAGTGGCTCAGGTTGAAGTCAAGGTCATACTTGAAGTCCTTACCTGCATTACCGTGGTAAATCAGTTGCATTTCCATACCGGTGGTGCGCAGTTCACCGTCGTTCACCGTCAGTGCACCGTAACCGGTAGACAGACTGATGTTCTTTTCGGAAAGCATGTCCTTGGTGTCCTTGATGTAACCTTCAATCGAGAATTCCAGTTTGTTGTTCCATAGGCTCATGTCCACACCGATGTTTTTGTAGAAGGTAGTTTCCCACTTGATGTTCCTTGAGGGGAGGCTACGTACTGCATATCCCTGGTTTACGACTTTGCCGTCGAAGGGGTAGTTGATGTTGTCGGCGTTGGAGTCCAATTTGGGAATGTAGAGATAGAGAGGTACCGATTGGTTACCGAGGGCGCCGTAGCTCATACGCAATTTGAAGGAGCTGACTGTTTCTTTCATATCTTCCCAGAAAGGTTCGTTGGCAATGTTCCAGCCTACTGATACAGAGGGGAAGAACCCCCACTGGTTACCGTCGGCAAAACGTGAAGAACCGTCATAGCGGAACGAGGCCATTAACATGTAGCGCATTTTCCAACTATAGTTCACACGGCCAAATACGGAACGCAAGCCGCTACGGGTCTTTTCACCTTGCACACCATAGTCTTTGCGTGCCTGGCCCAGAATGCCCATGTCGTTGTTCTCGAATTCGGAACCCGATGCACCCAATAGGTCGTAAGTGCTTTCTTCTTGTGAAGCTCCCAGCAGGAAGGCGAAGTCGTGACTGTCTTTGATGGTGAAGTTGTAGTTGGCAGTCAGTTCCAGCAGGTCGTTGACGCTTCTGGTGCGGGTCTGTGATAGTGAGGCGCTTTCGTTCCACTTCATGGCACCCAGTTCGTAAGTAGGTTTGAATACGCGGGTTTCGCGGAAAAGGAGGCTACGGCTTGCTTGTGCCTTGATTACCAGTCCCTTGATGGGCTCATATTGCAGATAGCCCGATCCTTTGATGTAATCTGTGGCGCGGGTGTTCTCAATCAGGTTATTATAACCTACCATGTTGGCAGCATCGCTCATGTTCATGCCGGGGATGGCACCACCGTATCCGCCGTCACAATTCTCGTCATACAGACGTGCGATAGGTTCCATGTTGGTCACTTGGTATATGCCGGGAAAACCTGAGTTGGCTTCCATTTCCGATTCCCAACGGCTGTAGTTTACTGATTCGCCCACTTTGAACTTGCCGCGTTTCATGTCTGAGTTTAAGCGGAAGCCATATTTCTCGTCACCCGTGCCGGTCACGATGGCTTCGTTTTTTGAATAGAATACGGACAAAGCTACGTTGGCATTCTCACTGCCACTAGTGTACCCCACATTGTATTTCTGTGTGAAGCCGTTGCGGTAGTATTCGTCCTGCCAATCGGTGTCGCCAAACTGTGTGGGGTCTTGCTCATAAGCCGCAATGTAAGCAGGCCAGTTTTTGGGGTTTTGACCGGCGTTTGTACGGGCCATCTTTGCCATGTGGATAAATTCTTCGGCATTGCAGACATCCAGTTTCTTGGCTATCTGATCCACTCCCCAATAAGCTGAGAACGTGATTTTGGGTTTGGATTTGGTACCACGGTAAGTCTCAATCAGGATAACGCCTGCGGCGGCGCGTGCTCCGTAAATAGCGGCGGTGGCAGCGTCTTTCAATACAGACATTGACTTGATGTCTTCGGGGTTCAGAAAACTCATATCACCCGGAACGCCATCGATAATTACCAACGGAGAGTTGTCTGTTCCATAAGTGGTTACACCGCGCACCTGCAGGCTGGGAGTGGAGCCGGCGGCACCGCTACCAAAGTTAACTATCAAACCGGGAGCCATACCCTGCAGGGCAGTTTCGGCATTAGCGGTAGGTATGTTGTTTAGTTTATCGCCCGATACGGAACTTACCGAACCGGAAACATCCGATTTCTTTTGTGTGCCATAACCGATAACGACTACTTCGTCCAGTAGTTCGGTGTCTTCTTTCAGCACCACTTTCAATTCCTTGCGACCATTGAGGGCGATTTCTTGTGGAGCATAGCCCACGTAAGAGATAATAATAGTGGCTTTTGGGGAAACGCTGAGGGTAAAGTTACCGTCGATGTCAGTGATTACTCCATTTGTTGTTCCTTTCTCTAATACACTGGCTCCGATGACAGATTCACCGGAAACATCGGTTACGGTACCGTTCAGCTGAATGTTCTGTGCCAATGCGCCCATAGGCAGCATAAAAGCAAAGAAGAGAAGTAGCTGAATGACTCTTTCTTTGTAGTAGTTACTTTTACTCATTTGAATAAGTTTTTAAGGTTAATACTATTGGTTTTTCACAATGCTAAATTAAGCTTCATAAACAGGAATTGCTAATGAATGTTATCTACAAGCAGACTACAAGAGAGGGATATTCTTTGTTTTATTATCTACAAATAGTTTTGTAAGTATTTGATAAATAGGAGTAAATGAGATATTCTATATCTACAAAACTATATCCACATAAACTTTTCCCGATTTACATTAATTATTGAGTTGCGCAAGTAAACGGTGATTAGATGAAGAAGGAAACCAACTCTTTTAGAAATATCAAGCAACTCAAGTTTCGCAGGTCTTTTATAATCATTGATAAACAGTAGTATCTCAACTCTCCTCCCCGGAGGAGAGTTGAGATACTACTGTTTATCAATGATGTCCCTTGCAGATGGTTTGCAGATGTTTTATCTGCAAGCCATCTGTAAAAGAGGAAGTCGAGTATAAGACGGATGACATTCATATCTTATCTCTTGCAAAATACGGATAACTTATTAGTTCATAGTGATGAACACTTTGTTTCTGCAGTACAAAACACTTCGTTCATGTAGTATAAAACGTTTTGTTTGCACAACATAAAACAAGGTGTTTATATAGTATGAAACAAAGTGTTCACTATAATGGAACAAAGTGTTCGCCCTAATGAAACACATTGTTCTACACGTCGAAACAAACCGTTCTGTGTGTTGAAACAAGCGGTTATATTGGGGGAAACAAAAAGAAAGCTGTCTTTTCCTGTCTTTTCCTGATTTCACTAGACACTTTTTTTCTTTATAAACGCCATTAGTAGACGGTTCTTTCATTTGCATACTGATACAGTAGTCCCTTCTTCCGGACTTGCGAGCCTATGCTTACTTGTTCGATGCCTTGTTTCTACTGAGACAAAGTGAGAGCAAACTTTACCCTCACCTTTTTGAAATTGCCCTTACTCACCTCTGAAAGTCCGATGAATAAAGACTTTTAGGTAAGCAGTGAGGGCGGTGAGGGTAGAAATGCAAAATAAATATTTTCAGCCTTGAGCCGGGTTATATATTTTGTAGATAGTCGGTCAGGTCTTCTTCGGAAGAGAGGTTGAAGGATTTGCGCAGGCGGTAACGGTTCATGTTGATAGTTTTAGGGGTAGTACCGGTCAACATGGATATTTCTTTGGTAGACAGGTTCACCCTTAGCAGGGTGGCAAGATATTTCTCGCCTTGTGTCAGTTTGGGATGAATCGCTACCAGTCTTTGGAGGAATTCATTGCTTTTATCATCGATGTTTGTCAATAGGGCACTGTTGGTTTTGTCTCCGCTTTGGCTCTGGCTGATGAATGCGTTGATTTTCTTCAGGTGGGGCGTGATGGCTTGCGCGTCCATCTTATATCCTTCTTTCACCATTCCGCGTATTTTGTCCAGCAGTTCATTGCGGCTTTTCAGGAATACGGCGAAGCTGGTTGCCTCCTGCCGACTGGTAGCCAGGGCATTGTGTACATTTTGAAGTTCCAGCTCTTGCTGATGCATCTTCAGTTCGGCCACTTCTTTTTCGGACAGTTGCAATTGGTAGCGTGCTTCTATCAGTTGCAAATCTTTTCGGCGTTTATACCATTTATATAGAAAGATGCTGAAAGCTATTCCCAGAATAAGTACGCTGCCCAAAAGCCACAAATTGCGTTTCAGTAGCTCTATCTTGTAGGTTTGTTCCTGCATTTCAGTAGCATATTTTTGGTCTTGGTATCTTTTATAGGAAATTTCCTGCTCGATGTTGCGTAGCTTGTTGCTACTTTGCAGTTCCTTGCCCAGGTGGTACCTCTTGTCCAGATACTTATAAGCTTGGGCATAGTCACCTATAGCTGCATATACCATGGACGAATATTCGTAATTGTCGCAAATCAGTTCGCGGGCTCCGATGTTGTGGGCATATTCATAGGCTTTGCGCAATGCTTCCAAAGCGTTGGAGTATTGTTTGCCGTAGTAATACTGTTTTCCCATGTTATTGTAGTTTTCTCCGAGGGACCATTGGGCATCCAGATTCTTGTTGATGGTGATGGCTTCCTGGATGAAAGAAAGTTTCTCTTCCGTATTGCCTCGGTACAGACAGAGGTTGTTCAAGTTGGTTGCAATCTCTTTCAGGTTTCGTTGGGCACGGTTGATGGCCAGCGCACGCTGGAAGAAACGCTCGGCAACGGTAAATTCACTCATGAAGTGGTGCATTACTCCACGTTCGTTATAGCATCCGGCCACAGAGGTGGAATCGCCGATGGATTTGAAGATGGAGGTTGCTTTGTCGTTCAGTTCAATGGCTTTGTTGTAATCGCCTAGTTTGCTGTATACACGCCCCATCAAGGAGCAGAGTTGTGCCATTTGTTTTTTGTTGGTGGGATGGATATATTTTTGGGTGTCATAAAGATTCTTGATACTTAGGTCGAAGTTCCCCAACAATTGTTCGGCTTGACAGTAGAGAATCATGGCTTGTGCGCGGACCTCACTGGGCTCATCTTCGGGAAACAAGGCAGAAGCCTGAGCTGCATAGTAGGAAGCTTGTTTGGGGTTGTTGTACAGGTATTTCTGTGCTTGGTCAATCAATTTCTGTGCTTGCTGCATGTCTTGAGCTTGCAGTGGGGCAGCTGCTGACAGAAGACATACGAGTAGTAGACATAGGTTTTTCTTCATGGCATCGTCTTGTTTCTGCAAATTTAATTAATTCTTCTTAGAAGTCCGGTTTCCCTCCAAAAAGATTTATCTTTGTGCCTCAAAGATAGCGATATATATGTTATTACCTTATTTGAATAAAGATTTGATAGAGGCAGGATGCGATGAGGCCGGTCGCGGCTGTCTGGCCGGTGCGGTCTATGCCGCTGCTGTTATTCTGCCAACGGACTTTAAGAATGAACTTTTGAACGACTCCAAGCAGCTGACGGAAAAACAACGCTATACCTTGCGTGAAGTGATTGAGAAAGAGGCTCTGGCGTGGGCGGTGGGCGTCGTCTCTCCCGAAGAAATTGACAAAATCAATATTCTCAATGCCTCCTTTCTTGCCATGCACCGTGCTGTTGACCAACTGAATGTCCGCCCGCAACATCTGCTGATAGACGGCAACCGCTTTAAGAAATATCGGGACTTGCCGCATACTACCGTAGTGAAAGGAGACGGGAAGTACCTTTCCATCGCTGCCGCCTCCATTTTGGCAAAGACCTATCGTGATGACTACATGAACCGCCTTCACGAGGAATATCCGTATTATGACTGGAATCGTAACAAGGGGTATCCCACCAAGAAACATCGTGCCGCCATTGCTGAGCGGGGTACTACACCCTATCATCGCTTGACGTTCAATCTTCTGGGGGATGGGCAGTTGTCGCTGAACTTCGAACAATAGTATTATCTATAAATGTGCTTTAGCCAATATTCGAATACTGGATCTTGAAGTTCAATTTTATTTCCGGGCAGTATGTCAATTAAGTCTTTTTCAGTAGCAACTTTTTTCAGATTTTTTATGTTGACAGATGTCCCTAATTGGTATTTAGTAAGCACTTCTTTAGATGAAAAATTGGTAACACCGTCAGCAACAGCCATTAGGAAATTAATTTGTTTGGGGGTTAGAGTATCTATCAGATTGGCGAAATCTTTTCCCTTCTCGGATTGTTGAGCCGATTTGTTGGAATGCTGACCGATTCACGATCATTCCTTTCTTATCCCCTTAAGTAATGATGTGAAAAACGGTGAGATGCCAATAGGTGAGATACCGCGCACTTGCAAGATGGCAGAGGACATTTGCTATTACAACACTGTATTTAGAAGTGTAGAACAACTAAAAACAACAAGAAATATTCAAACGTAAATCTTTATTTATCAGTATATTATAAAAATTAACACTTCACTTATACAAAGGGTACTGTAGAAAAGAATTTTGAGAAAGTGATATTGACTTCCGGATGGAATATAAAACCTTCAACTTCAAAAAAAGAGTCTTGATTTAGAACATGGTATATAAGGTCACGAGAAACGTGTCTACCCTCTACCTTTTTATAGTTATTTTCTCTTTGAATTTACTACTGGTGCGATTTTATCGCACCAGTAGTATTTAGGGGATATTCAGTAAATGTCCCTACAAAATACAATGGCATATGAAAATGATAGAGCATGATCACTTCATATACCATTTTTATTGTTATTTTTCTGTATTTTCTCCTATACTCTTATCTATCAAGACATGATGCTGCGGAAGAAGCCTGATGACCTCTTCAGGTCTGTTCAGTAAACTCATATCATGCTGCTTTCACCGTTCTGTTTTTGATCTTGTCAATCATCAGTATGGTATTTGCCGTATGTATTCCGAAGAAAATTCACAGGATTTCCGTCTTCCTGTTCCTGGCCTTTATCCTTGAAAGCGAGTAATGTTGCTGCTTTTGAGTACCGAAGCTTCCTTTAAGCCGGGTGGCCCTTTCTTTTGAGAGCTCACTTCTGAGCACCTTCCTCAAGGGCTCATCTTTTGCTGCCCTTCCCTTGCGTGCAAAGGAAGTGGATATCCCCGTATTTCGTACAGAACTTCCTGTTGGCATTATTGGCATATATGGAATCGGCAGCCACACATCTTACCCTTACATTCATCAGCTTCTGCTGGATACGGATACATTCCTTCAAGCGTATACCCTCATTGAAAGCCTTGAACGAGAGGTGTTCGATGAACGATACTCCGTCTATCTGTATATTATTGACCTTTGCACCGAACTCGATGGGTTTGGTTTCCTTGCCTCTTACGATGGGACGTATATAATGGCGGTTGATGCTGACGATGCGATCACTGACTTTTCGGCCTTCAAACATTTCCTTTTCCTGTACAAGAACCTTTCTGATGATGGAAAGACGCTTCCGGTAATCCTGTGTATACCGGAGTGAAGTGCCGTATCGGCTATGAATCCCATCCCTTTGACTGATGAGCTTTTCAAGAAGCCTAATCATACGGCGCTTGAGCATCCTTGTCCTTGAGGCCTTCCTTTTTCTTTTCTTGCAGTAGGACAGATAGGATTCCGTCACATTCTTGTATTTGTTACGCGGACGCCTTATGCCAGGCTCACAGCAATGCTTGCAGATATGCCTGTAGAGCCATTCGATGCTTTCCCAAAGAAGCTTCATGTCCGTAGGAAAACGTATGTGGCTCTCGTAGCATGTGGCATCTGTCATGCACACGTGAAGATTCTCAAGGTATGGTTTCCAGTGTGAAGCCAGGATCTCCTGGAAGGAATCAATGTCAAGACGGGATGCTATCTCATTACGGATGGCACTGACTATTTTGAAGTTAGTTATTGGAAAGGATGGGGCTATCATAATTCCGCAGAACATCTGGTAGTGTATGTTCCCGTTCAGATGTTCCACCAACTGTCTGTCAGAGAACCCGGTGTAGGCCTTTAGGACCATAAGGGCTATCTTTGCGGAATGACTGAAAATGTTCATGCGGCCCAGACGCCGGTCTGACAAGCCTGCGGCTTTGCCCATATGCTCAAACGGAAACACCGAATGAAGCCTGCCAAGTTCACTCTCCTTAAAACTCCTGCGATATTTTTCCAGAATATCAAATTCTGTAAAGCCCAAAGTAGGGTGGATTTCCGAAATATGTTGTATCTTAGCCATATCTTTGCTGGGGAATTTCCCCCGTTTTGGCTTCCAGACCTTATTTGAGGGGGGTACCTAAAGATACAAAAAACAACTAATTCGCAATGCATTGTGTATGAATTAGTTGGATGGTTTTATAATATTTAATGAATGTCCCTTTTTAGGAGGGTAAATATCATCCGCTAGTGGTAAACATTCAAAATTCGGCTCCTTGGAAAATACAACATGATACGACTTTCTAAATTGAATATCAACTGATTAACCGGTAAAAAACTATCTATCCCTAGAGTGTGTAAAACGCTACCCACCTATAATATAAGAAAAAAGACTGACTTATCATGCCCCACAGAACGGGTATAGTGCAGTATGAATATATAAAATATTTTATATTATTCCAATTTTATATTCCATTTCCTAAGTAGTCATGTATCCAACACTTCATCCAAAGCCAGAATTGCCAATGATGGATAGAACGGGAGACCAATACAGAGTCCAGTTGTGGGATTAGTTCCCATAGTGATACTGAGATAACCCTTCTGCCGATGATGAACTGACAGTAAGCCATATCCCATATTCATCGTTTCTTTATGACCAGCCCTTGTATCAAGTATTGGTCAGAATGGCAAAGATTCATTATATCCTTACCGGCTGAATAATAATATCCCTTCAGTTCCATACCTTAATGCTTCACAAGGCAGGGGACATGAACGGGCAATGGATAGACGTACCTTGGTGTATGTGGAGAGAGTTTTATATTTCCTCCACTTGTTTTCCGGCACTGTCATTGGTTTGCCCGTCGATTATAGTCGTGAAGTAACTATATTGTTCCTATTTACTTTTTATCTTGATTTATTATCTTTTGTGGTTTTAATTCTTGAATCTATATTCTTTCACAAATGGTGTTTTAGTATTATATATAGATAAAATAATATCATATCATTCACATGGTAATCTTAACACAGCAGGATTATTAGTTTATATAGGCTATTATTATGTATGTATAGTATTATATGCATTGTATGCTGATACTGTACGTTATGTATTATATATAGATAATAAAGTATTATTATTATTTATACTTGTTTTCTATTTTTGCATAAAACAAATGAAAACACGATAACAATGCGGATATTTCCATCAGAAATATATATCCATTGTTGAAATAATCGTTTTATGAAGTTTATGTTTCTGTTATATGTAACCATATTTATCAGACAATATTAAAACGGTTATTATATATGGATTTTCTAATCTTAATCAAGTTATGGCTGTATTGGATATTATAATGAGGATGAGACAAGAGATGGAGGAGGAGCTGGTTTCCAATATCCTCCCCTTCTGGATAAATAGAATGA